>VFQS010000244.1_pt1 | contig 70579 bp, 73 predicted proteins | sample 3512361 | NCBI WGS metagenome assembly VFQS01 (sample SAMN10412375, study PRJNA504923) | tailings metagenome | isolation source: Relicate 1 Philex TSF3 active mining | place: Philippines | reverse complement strand
GGCAGCACGTATATGTATCAAGGCGAAGAGTTAGGGCTTCATGAAGTCACTGATATCCCAGAATCTCAAATTCAAGATCCTCAGTATCTGCGTAATCACAAAGTTGATAAGGGGCGCGATGGTTGCCGAGTACCGCTACCGTGGACTAAATCTGGTCCTTCTTTCGGTTTTGGCACAGCAGGCGCACACCTGCCTCAACCAGAGTGGTTTAGTAAGTATGCGGTTGAAGTCGAAGAGAAAGATTCTCACTCTCCCCTAGCTATCTATCGACGTGCGCTTGAACTTCGCAAAGAGTTGCAGACAAAAGAAGAGATTAAATGGCACAAGACCAATGATGTTTCAGTTCTTCACTTCTCACGACCAAATGGTTGGAACTGCATTACCAATTTCAGAGCACAGGAATATGCAATGCCCAAGGGTGAAATATTGATTTCATCTAGGCCTTTGGTAAACGGCAAAATTCCAGCAGGAACTACAGTCTGGTTTAAGAAGAAGTAACTCTTGCTTTATGCGACGTTGATAATGTCAACGGCAAAGATGAGAGTTTCGTTCGGCTTGATTGGACCCGCACCTGAGGGTCCGTAACCCATATCTGGTGGAATAACTAGGAGTCGACGACCTCCTGCCTTCGCGCCAGGTAGACCCTTCTGCCATCCTTCGACTACTTGAGCCAATGGGAAAGTTGCAGGTTCGCCTGACCATGAAGATTCAATAAGTTTTCCATCTGACCAGGTCATCAGCACATAGTGCACAGTCAGAGTTGAAGTCGGAAGAACTTCAGTGCCGGTTCCCACGATGACATCCTTGTACACAAGTTCAGCGGGAGGAGTTCCTTCAGGTGCTGAAATTGTTGGAGTCTGACCTGCTACTGCTGAAACTGTAGGAAGTTTTGTTGCATCTGATCCGGTCAATTGAATTCCTCCGAGGATTGTGGCGGCGATAAGTACTACTACAAAAATTGCAGCGAGGGCCTTACGGGTAACGTTATTAATTTTCTAACTCCTTAATCAGGTTAAAGTCTCCGCCACCAAGTTGACCTTGATCTCGGTACATCTCGAGTTTTGCACGTGTATCGGCTATATCTAGATTTCTCATCGTCAACTGGCCAATCCGATCGGTTGGACCAAAGGCTGCATCCTCTGTTCGCTCCATAGAGAGCTTATCTGGGTGGTAACTAAGCGCCGGTCCCGTGGTATTGATAACTGAGTAGTCATCGCCGCGACGTAAACGCAGAGTTACTTCGCCAGTGATTGCAGAAGCAACCCAACGAGTAAGTGACTCTCTTAACATCAAACTTTGTGGATCTAGCCAACGTCCTTCATACAGTAAGCGGCCTAAACGTCTTCCTTCAGCGTGATAGTTGGCAATGGTGTCTTCATTATGTATCGCAGAAACCAAACGCTCGTAGGCAATAAAGAGGAGAGCCATTCCCGGAGCTTCATAAATACCGCGGGACTTTGCCTCAATGATGCGATTTTCAATCTGGTCGGCCATACCAAGTCCGTGTCGTCCACCGATAGCGTTTGCTTCTCTCATTAAAGCAACAACATCCGTGAAATCTTTTCCGTTAATCGCAACCGGACGTCCTTGTACGAAAGATATTTTTACATCTTCAGATGCAATAGAGGCGCTGGAATCCCAGAATTTAACTCCCATAATGGGTGAAACGATTTCAATTGAAGCATCAAGGTTTTCCAGATTTTTTGCTTCATGGGTGGCACCCAAAATATTTGCATCAGTTGAATAAGCCTTTTCTGTACTGTCGCGATATGGCAGTTGATGGGCGACCAGCCATTCAGACATTTCTTTCCGGCCACCCAATTCGCGAACAAAGTCTGCATCAAGCCAAGGTTTGTAAATTCTCAAATTTGGATTTGCAAGAAGTCCATAGCGATAGAAACGTTCAATGTCATTTCCCTTATACGTTGATCCGTCACCCCAGATTTCCACATTGTCTTGCAGCATGGCACGAACAAGTAAGGTGCCTGTTACCGCGCGCCCGAGCGGAGTGGTGTTGAAATATTGTTTACCACCTGAACGAATATGGAATGCACCACAAGCAATCGCAGCAAGTCCTTCTTCAACGAGCGGCGTTTTGCAATCCACCAATCGAGAAATTTCGGCGCCATACTCCTTTGCACGCCCTGGTACAGATTCAATATCTGATTCGTCGTACTGTCCCAAGTCTGCAGTATAGGTACATGGAATTGCCCCCTTGGAGCGCATCCATGCCACAGCCACGGAGGTATCTAGACCGCCCGAGAATGCAATACCTACTTTTTCGCCGACAGGCAGCGATGCAAGAACCTTTGACATGGTGGTAAGTCTAACGGCTCAATAGGGTGGCAAGTGCAGGTTTAACTTTCCAGAGAGTGAGCATCTGCTCGTATCTCTGCTTCTCTGTTTCATCTGCACGTGCACCTGTTCTCACCGCGCGAATCATGAGATTCCGAGGGGTGTGTTCTCCTCCGATAAATTCGATTGCCTCAACTCGATACCCATGTAACTTCATGATTTGCATTCTCAGGGCATCAGTAATTAGGTCTGCCAGCCTCTCTTTCATAATTCCATGTCGCGTGATGAGAGACCATGGTTCTGGAATTTCATTAATCTGGGCCTGAATATCATGATGGCAACAAGGCGCAATAAGGGCTAAACCTGAGCGCACATTGATTGCCCAGGCAATTGCATCATCTGTAGCGGTGTCACATGCATGGAGAGCGATTGTGACATCGGCATAAGCTAGAGATGTATCTGCAATTTCTTCTGCTCTAAATTCAATGCTCTCTGATATTCCTAGCTGCTTGGCTATTTCATTGTTGCGATCTCGCGACGCTGTTCTGATATCAATTCCAATTACCTTGACTGGAATTCCCTGGGCTCGTAAGTATTGGTGAGCGGCAAAAGTTAGGTAGGCGTGACCGCATCCCAGATCTGCGATCGTTAAAGGTGATTCCGTTGTAGGGGCAGAAATATGACCGGCTGAAATTGCGCTACCGAGTGCCGGTGTGAGCAGTCGGAGAAATTCTTCAACTTGGCGATACTTATCAGCCTTACTTGGTTTGAGTTTTCCCTCTGAATCTGAAATTCCGACAGCCACGAGAAAGGGGTCTGATTGCTCGAGTAATCGCACTTTGGTGCGATCGTGATCAAGTACACGTTCCTTCTCTTCGCGGGTGCGGTGGATAAGTGGTTCACCCTTTTTGGTAATACGAACACTGAGTGATTCAGAGGTATTTTCAATCAATATATTTGCATAACCAGCGCGAAGTAAAGAAGGAAGTGGAGTCTGCTCTGGCAGGCAATTTTTTGTGGTCATGGCTCGACCATCGCTGTAAGTCAGTTGCATGTGGAGCAGATTCTTAATGAGGACTGGTCTGATATCCACCCGCTGATAAGGAGTCTGCATATTTCGGCGTCGTCCCGAGAGCACGATACGCACTATTGATTGATGAGCCCGAAAAAGTGATTCAATCTCAGCAAATACATCCTCGAGTTGATCTTGGCTCACGAAGGAGAATGCTAGTCTGCCGCAATGGTTTCGACTACAGAGTGGCTCATCACAATCGCTGCACTCTTTGCAATCCTCGCCTTTGACTTCACGTGGGCAATTAAGAACCGCAATAAAGAGACCTCTATGCGTGAAGTCCTAATGTGGACTGGTTTCTATGTCAGTTTGGCAGTTGCTTTTGGAATCTCACTCGGCAGTTGGATTGATTCACAAGCTCAACAAGAATTCTTTGCCGGCTGGCTAACCGAGTACTCTCTTTCATTCGATAACCTCTTTGTCTTTGTCATTATTCTGACAAAATTAAAGATTTCCAAGGAACGCCAGCAACTAGCTCTTCTCATCGGCATTGTGATTGCGCTTTTACTGCGAATTGTTGCTATTAGCGTTGGTGCTGCTGTTATTGCTCGCTTTGAAGCAGTCTTCTTTGTCTTTGGAGCTTTTTTGTTATACACAGCGATACAACTATATGCAGAGAGTGCTACGCATGCAGAAGACGAGAAAGAGAGCGGAATCATCCGCGTCCTGCAGGAAAAAGGCGTCAAGCCATTTACCATCGCACTCATAGCTCTGGGCATGACAGATCTGCTCTTTGCTTTGGACTCTATACCGGCAATTTTTGGTTTGACTCAGAATGTCTACATAGTTATTACTGCAAATGTATTTGCGTTAATGGGCTTACGCCAGCTCTACTTCCTCATCGGCGGTTTGATGGAGAGATTGATCCATATTGGCCGTGGTCTCTCTGTCGTACTCGGATTTATTGGAATTAAACTCATCTTCCACGCCTGCCATGCAGTTGGTTGGCATGAAATTGCCGGAATACATATTCCCGAAATAACGATTACTCAAAGTCTAAGTGTTATTGTCCTATGCATCGGAACTGCCACAATCACAAGCTTGATTGCCACGCGAAAGAAAAGCTAAAGCCCAGGTAGTTCTGCCACAATCGCCAGGCCACCCATTTCGCTTTTACGAAGTGAGAATTTCCCATCCAGCTTCTGAATAACTGCAGACATAATGCTCATGCCTAGCCCTGAGCCACCATTTTCTCGAGAACGAGATTTATCAAATCTATTTAAAGAGCGGATATTTTCGCGATAAGCGCCAGCTGGCAATCCCGGCCCGGCATCTTCAATTACCAGCGTTACATACTTGCCACTCTTGGAGAGCGTGATTCGTACGGCAGCGTTGGCATCTGTATGTCGGACGATATTGGTCAGTGCATTCTGAATAAATCGTGACATGTAATCTCGAGAGCCCATGATGGATAAATTGGGAGCAACCTGCAATCTGACGGTGCGCCCGGGATTTAAAGTCGTGAAATCGGTGCCGTGGGCGCTGACTATTTCACTCAAATCAATCTCTTCAATATCACGCGCTCCACTTTCGCCTAATTCAGCAAGGAGCAGTAAATCTTGAATGAGAGTCTCCATCCGGTTAATTTCAGTACCCACACGATTGAAGGCGCGCACCTTGTCATCTGGCGCTTGTAATTGCTCCTTACTTAACATTTCCACATAACCTTTAATGACGGTTAGCGGTGTGCGTAGCTCGTGAGAGGCATCGCCAAGAAACTCTTGCATGCGCGCCAAGGAGGCTGAATCTGCCGACCGCCTTTCTCGGCGAAAGTAGAGAGCGAGAAGGACTCCAGCAAGCGCGTTGATCACAAGTGTGACCAAGGCTAAATACTGCAAATCTGAGATGAATTTGGCATCTATCTCTTCAATAGAGCGCGCGATAACAATGAAATCACCACCCTCAAGTGGGACAGATCGAATGAGATAGGGAGGTTCCTCCGAAATTCTTACGGAAGTTCTGACTGCCCTTTGTACTTCTTCAAGACGTGGCACGCCCTTATATGCGAGAGAGGATTCATTGATGACAGTCTCTGATCCATCACGAGTTAACAGAGTTAAAGTGGCATCAAGATTAGTTTGCTCAATTGCGAAAAGTGCCGCACCCACCGCCTGCATCGGATTCTCGTAAGCAGTAGCTGCTACAAAGTTAAGACTCTCATCTATCTTGTGAATTTCGTCATCAAGAGAGTGCTTGACCGAGATTCCACCGATTCCAACGGTAATAAAAGTCAATAGCAGTACTGTGACAAAACTAGTACGAGTTGTTTGTGAAAATTTCACTGCTTCTCCGTTTGCAGCTGAAAGCCAACTCCTCGGATAGTTTTAATTCCTTCATATCCATCACGATGAAGCTTCTTACGTAGATACGAGATATAGGTATCTACCACCGTACTCTCGGACTCAAAAGTAATTCCCCAAACTTCGTCTAGTAGAAAAGTTTTGCTGAGGACGCGGCCCTTATTTTCAAGTAATACATGCAATAATCTAAATTCGGTAGGTGATAAATCCACAACTTCTTCATTAAATGTCACTTGATGGGTATCACTATCCAAGGTGATTGGGCCACAACTTAAATTAGTTGGCGTGGCCACGCTAAACTGCGAACGTCGCAAAATGGCTTTGATTCTTAAAACCAATTCTTCTAGCCCAAAAGGTTTAGTGACATAGTCATCAGCACCAAGAGTTAAGCCCTTTGTAATATCTGCACGATCTCCGCGTGCGCTCAACATCAATGCTGGGGTGTTATCACCATTGCTGCGAATGCGTTCGATAAATTCAAAGCCATCCATCATCGGCATGTTGATATCCACGACAAGCAAATCCGGCTTCGAGGTGCGCAATAAGGTTTGCGCAATCATGGCATCTGCCGCCGTTATCGTCTCAAATCCAGCAAGCTTAAGAGCATCACCCAGCAAATCCCGGACGCCGGCTTCGTCGTCGATAATCATGATCAGTTGGCTCATGGCTATACCCTGCCACGCTCCCAGAGAGTTTGCCACCACATCTGAGTTTGCACACAGAGTCAAGAGGGCATTCACAGAAAATTCACATCACTTCAGAACTACTATTTCCCCATGAGATTGCGGCCAGCTGTTATTACTACGGCTCTTTTCATTTTTCTTTCTGCGTGGGCAACATCGCAACCAGCGCTAGCCGATCCTTCGCCTACACCATCACCATCTTCAACAACTGATCCCTATAAATCTACGCAGGATCAGTACAAGATAGATAGACAAGATTTTATTCAAGCGATGCGCGAACGAGATATCAAAATGCGAGTAATTAACTCTATTTTTAAGGGCGCAATTGAAAAAGCCTACACAGACGCACGAATAGCTATGACATCAGCAGTAACGCCTGAACAGAAAAATTTAATCGCCGCTAATCGTCGTAACGCAATCGCGCTAGCAATCACTGCTCGGGATGCAGCTATTTTGGCACTAGGTCCGATTCCAACTCCACCGGCTAAGCCAGAGAAAAATGGAATTGAAAAGTCTGACCAGAAAACTGAGAGCAAATCAAAGAGTAAGCGCTGACTACTCTCCCACGTCGGCTTTCATCGTTCGCAATGTGGTGCGCTCGTAATCCTTAGATTTTTCATGTATTCGTCTAATCTGTAACTCAATATTCTTAATTGCCTCATCAAAAGCGGCAAGATCATTGAAACCTGTCGCCTCAGCTCGTAGAAGTGGACCAGATCCGTGTGAGGTAATTACTACACGATGAGAGTTCTTACCCTGTCGCGGGTTTGCTTCATGAGTGACCTCAACTTCTACCCGATCTATAGCGACGCTGAAGCGCTCCATCGAGATGAGCTTTTCTTCAGCGATTGATTTGAAATCTGTTGCCAGTTCAGCGTGACGAGTATGGATAATGATTTTCACAGAACCACAATGGCACTAAGTGGCAGAAAAAGTAAGGGGTACTAAGACAGAGGGAGCAAATAGACCATGAGCGTCAAAATTGCTGCCAGCGATAAGGCTTGCACCAATATTGACAGAGCCATCTTTCGGTCTGCCGCCAAGGCGCCTTTATCAGCAACTTTGGAGAGTTCGCCTAACTTTCCAAAGTTAAAGGTGCCCATAAATCCATAGGCGAGACAGAATTTTTTGCGAGACTGAACCCAACCGATGGCAGCTACTGCCAGCGGAATAAAGATCCCAATGCGTGAGCTGGGGTTTGAGTTGGTCGAGATCAAGCCAGCCAAAGTCATCAGGCTAAATACAGCTCCGACAATCGCGACAAGTTGGCGTCTGCGAATTTCACCCTTACCAATATTGCATACGCCCGGGATATAGGAATCAGGGTTCACTCAAGCATCCTCAAATTCATCTTCGTCAATCCAGGCATCAGTGTTGGAATCATCTTGCTTCTCAACCCACGACAAAAATGAGCCAACTGCGCGGAAAGCCAGAATACCTACCGTGATGGCGGCGATGAATCTACGAAGTGCTTTCATAGGTATAAAAATACTCTAATTTCTGCACTTTTGCGCGTTAAGACTTAAGGGAAGCAATACGTTTGACGGCTTCGCGAATAATCTCAGGACTTGTGGCGAAATTGAGTCGGACGAATTGTGATGACTGCTGCCCAAAGCGGACTCCCGGAACGAAAGCCACTTTAGCTTTCTCAAGAAGAGTCGTCGCAGGATCTTCACCTAACTTAAGTGCAGTCAAATCTAGCCACGCAAGATAGGAACAATGAGGAATGTGATAGCCGATTTCTGGGGCCATCTCTGCAATGAGTTCTGCAACGAGCTTTCTATTGTCATCAAGACTGAGTAATAAAGCATCTAGCCAAGGCTCGCCTTCTTCGAAGGCGGCGACAGAGGCAAAACCTCCGAGTAAGGAGGCTCGATAATGAGTGGCCGGAGCAATAGCGCTCAACTTTTCATAGAGATCTGCATTCTCAGTCACAATAATCGCGCACTTTAACCCTGCAATATTCCAGCCCTTACTTGAGGATGTGACAGTGATACCGATCTCGCGGGCAGTATCCGAAACGGTCAAAAATGGTGTGAATTGTTGTTCGGAGTACGTCAGAGGTGCATGAATCTCATCACTTATGATCAAGACGTTATGCTTTTTGGCAAGAAGTGCAATACGTTCTAATTCATTTTGGCTATAGACCCTACCTAAAGGATTGTGCGGATTACAGAGCAGATGCACTTTCAACCCATTGGCATATGCCGCTTCAATTCCATCCCAGTTTATGACCCAATGACTGCCATCTACCTCTTGTGAAGATTGGGTGAGGGGCACATCAATTAGCTGCAATTTAGTTTCGTTACACCAGGTGTAAAAATTTGGATAAATAGGTGAATTAATCATCACCTTATCTCCCGGATTTGTAATCACGCGCAAAATTTCGACTATACCAACGCCAACATCTGCAGCCACGCGAACTTGTGATGCATCTGCTTTCCAACCCCAACGACTTTGCGAAAAATGAGCGAAAGCTCTTCCAAGTTCAGGAATTGGACCTAGGTAACCTAAATCTGAGTGATCAACCATTTCGCGCAGTACGTCACGAATTGGTTGCGCTACCGGAAAATCCATCTCAGCCACAGGCAACGGCAAGACATCTTCGGCAAATGCACGCCATTTTTCGCTGTGAAGTTTCTTCAATTCACTTAGCGACGGCGCTTGCAATCGCAGAGTAGCTAAATCGCTCATGGACTTAGTATGTCACTAACAATACGCTTTAGCCATGACCGAGGCGACAACAATCTCTGCCGCGCAGATGAAGAAAATTGTCGCGGAAATATCGTCTCGCGATCAGAAAATTGCAAAGGTAATTGCTACTCACCCACTTTGCACAATCGGGCGAAATCCAAAGCCCGTTACTCATTTCGAGGCGCTAGTTGAGTCTGTGATATCTCAACAATTGGCAGTCAAAGCAGCTGACACTATCTATGGACGGGTGAAAAAATTGGCTCAAGGAAGAGTTTCTCCGGCTCAGATTGCAAATATCCCGGAAAATGCGATGCGCGAAGCCGGTGTATCTGGGGCAAAATTTCGCACAATTCAAGGCTTAGCTACCGCTACACTTTCGCGTCAGATCAAAATTAATCACCTCCACAAGATTTCCGATGATGCAGAGATTGCACGACAATTAACAAGTCTGTGGGGAATCGGTCCGTGGACAGTTGATATGTTTATGATGTTTCAACTTGGCAGGCTAGATATCTGGCCAACCGGAGATTTGGGTGTGCGCCGCGGATACGAAAAAATTTATCGACTTAGTGAGGAGATATCCCCTCTTGCTCTCGAGAAAAAGGGTGAAAAGTTCCGTCCTTATCGCAGCGTTGTTGCTTGGTACTGCTGGCGAGCGCTCGGTTAAGAACTAGTTAACTGTGGAAACGCCACTCCCGTGCTGGAGTGACAGTCATAACCATTGGGATTCTTCTGTAAGTATTTCTGATGATATTCCTCTGCTAAGTAATATGGATTTCCTGTTGCGCTCACGATCTCAGTAACTATATTCCCAATTCCTACTCGGGTAAGTGCAGCCTGATACACATCTCGCGTTACCTCTGCCTGAATTTGCTGGTCGGGGGTCGTAGTAAAAATAGCGCTGCGATACTGGGTGCCGATATCTCCCCCTTGACGATTGAGAGAAGTTGGATCGTGCATTACCCAAAACTCTTCCAATAAACGTCGATATGAAACGTGCGTAGGATCAAATTCGACCTCAACAGTTTCGGCATGCCCTGTGACACCAGTGCACACTTGTTCGTAACTTGGATTTGGGCGAGCGCCACCCATGTAACCAACACTGGTCGCAATGACTCCATCGATCTTCCAGAAGCGACGTTCTGCGCCCCAGAAGCAGCCTGTCGCAAAATAAGCTCTCTCAGAAGTACTCATAGTCAGATAACCTACTCTTCTACCTGCGCCCCCGTAGCTCAGGGGATAGAGCACTGCCCTCCGGAGGCAGGTGCACAGGTTCGAATCCTGTCGGGGGCACCAACTTTTACAAATATTAATTCCTTAAAGGGATACAAATCACCCAAGATTATGAAATCTTTCCTCGAACCTTCTTGTTTAACGTGAGAGTTACAGGGAGAATTACCCTCTTGTGCACACCGCACATGCTTGATTTCAGGCGATGAAGGGGGAAGACCATGGATTGGAGACATCAGGCAGCCTGCCGCGATGAAGATCCAGAGCTCTTCTTCCCCGTCGGAAATACCGGGCCAGCTATCACGCAGATCGAAGAGGCCAAGAAAGTTTGTAATCGCTGCATCGTTAAAGAGGCCTGCTTGGCTTGGGCTCTGGAATCTGGACAGGATGCAGGTGTTTGGGGCGGATTATCTGAGGATGAACGTCGCGCCTTAAAGCGCCGCGCTGCGCGTAACCGCGCACGCCTTGCCGACCAGGCTAACGCTTAACTTCTGCGTATTAGATCGGAAAAGTGAGGCTCGCTCTCGTCTGTTCTTGATCTCTGCTCAAGGAAAGCTCTCCGCGTAATTCATTCTCGGTCAAAGTGCGAACAATTTGTAAGCCCAGGTTTGACGAAGTTGCAATATCAAAACCTTTGGGGAATCCAACTCCATCATCGCTGATTGTTACGGTTAATCCGCCACCTTTGTTTGTTGCATGGATTCCTAAGGAAGAGCCTGTCTCTGCAAGACCATGCTCAAGCGCATTGTGAATTAATTCGGTTATTACCAGCGCAAGTGGTGTCGCAATGCGAGGTTCAAGATGTCCAACCGTTCCGGTACGTTCAATCTGTAGCTCACTCATTCTTGGACTGAGTTCGAGCGCGTGCGAGACCAAGTTGTTGAGCACATCATCGAAGTCAACTGATGAGTCACGACTACTAGAGAGAGTCTCGTGAACTAGGGCAATTGATGCAATGCGGCGAACTGCTTCATTAAGAGCTGCACTTGCGCCAGGATCTTCGATGCGGCGCGCCTGTAGTCGTAAAAGAGCAGAGACTGTTTGCAAATTATTCTTCACGCGGTGATGAATTTCGCGGATTGTCGCATCCTTAGTAATTAATTCCTGCTCACGTCTGCGTAGTTCAGTCACGTTATTCAGTAAAACGATTGCGCCGATACGATCACTGGCCTGCAAGAGCGGCAGAACAGTGAAGTCAATATTTCCGCCAGAATTTTCGATCTCAACCCGCTTCATCGTCTTTCCAGTAAGCCCCATGGCGATGGTCTCTTCTTGAGCATCTGGCTTTACTCGCGAAAGAGATGCTGCTACTTCGCCTAATTTATGACCTTCAACTTCACTCACCCAACCAAGTCGGCTAAAGGCAGAACGTGCATTTGGGCTGGCATAAGAGACCACTCCATTAACATCGAGTCGAATAAGCCCGTCACCAACACGTGGGGTGGGATCAAAGAGCGAACCAGCATCCGGGTATGGAAAAGTTCCCTCTGAAATCATCCGATAAAGATGATGAGCAATTTCGCGGTAATTAAGTTCAAGGCGCGACGGTTGACGCATCAGCTCAGCATTTCGGTGACGTGAAATTACGCCAATCACATGCCCGGCAAAGAAGACAGGGATGGTCTCTTCTTTTACAAGAAACTCGCCCATGTTTTCAGGCTGAGTATCGCGCACAATTTCAGCGCTAGATAAGGCTTGATCTATATGAGGCCGTTGCCCATAAGAAATTTCATCCCCGATGACATCATGGGGAAAGAGTGTGGCCGCAGTTGTTGGTCGAATATGAGCAACTGCTACATATCCAGTTGGCCAACTTTTAAAATCTTTGCGCAGCGGTACCCACAAGATTAAATCTGCAAAGGAGAGATCAGAGAGCAATTGCCAATCGGCAATCAATTCACGAAGGCGATGTATCTGTTCCGGGGTAAGGGGGCTTCTGCCCTGCACATAATCTTCGATTGCAGCCATTTATACCTGCTTCAACCAAATAGGTAGCTGGGCCTCGACTTCTTGAGTTGCAAACCAGGTAAGTTCCTCACCGTCTGCTGAAACCTCAAAGAGACACTGAACATCTTCCCAGGACAATGGGTTGAGCAGCGCTACCGACATTTCAAAGCTTTCGCCAATGCACTGGCCGGGAATTTCAATTGCCAACACACAAGCGGTGCCACTTTCAGCGCTCTTCATCTCTAGCGCATCTTCTGCTGCAACCATAGAGAGAGTAAATTCAATCTCTTCCTCATCAAGATCCGGGTGAGCCGCAATAAATGAAGTTGTTGGGGCATAGATATCTGAAATATCTAGGCTCTGTGAATGGAAGAACTCAGAGACCTCCTGGGCTGTCATAGCCGCATATCCACGCATAGGACAAGCCTATAAGAATCTAACTGCTCAGTTGACCGGCAATTTCTGCAATAGTTCTTCGCAAATGGCTTCGCTCGTTAACCTCATAGAGGCTACAGCGCTCGGATTCTGCGCGGGAGACATTGCGAGAGTCAATCGGCAATTGAAAGCTGCGCTTTGATTTGATACTTGCAGCGCTCTGCTCAAATGAGAGATCTGCTGGCGAATTTTTCTTACCCATAGGTCTCATGCTGTGAATCGTTGAAATCGCTGGTTTTATTGAGTTCTGTGCCAAATCACGCAAAATCGTACGCAATCGATCAAGGGAGAGCTGATCACTTTTGGATAATAGCCAGAGTTCATCTGCAAATGATGATGACCAGATGAAGCTTTCGGACTCCCATCTCTTTCCGGTCAGTTGGAGCGGAATGTTTCTTAGAACACCTAGATCTATCACGATAAAGTCATATTCAAGGCGAGCCTTATGCAGGGAAGAGATATCGCTTTCTATATGTTCTTGCGAGATTTCCATCCCCCATAAATTTTCAGATATTTTTGGGTGGATTGCGCTCGCCCTCAAGCCGCGTTGACTCAAAAGGATTGATATCGCTGGAGCTAGCGCATGGGCATCTACCAAGAGTGTGCGATGTCCGATGAGACTTAACTCAGTTGCCACATTAATTGCCGCCACCGTACATCCTGAAGAATTGCTGGCAGCAGCAATCGCAATCGTGCGTGCGCGTGGCGAAATTTTGTCGCTTTCGGTTCTGATGAGTGGCGCCCTGAGTGAGCCACGCATGGCTGAAATAAGCTCGAGCGAGCTTGCCGGAAACGCTTGTGCCTCTGAAAAAGTTGTTGTCGATGACTCATCCGAAGTAAATAGAAAGATTGTAAATCCCTCAGACTTCAACTCTCTGAGTTGAGGCTGATTTATTCCTTCTAAATCGGTTGAGAGAATCAGGGTTGGTTTTTCGGTGGGAACGGATTGGCACCGCTTCCAAATATCGTCAAAATCTAGGGCGCGTAGCGTGATATTCCAGCCCTGCGAAAAGAGAGTGCTCGCAATAAATCCTTCGCGCTCTGGATCACGAATTCCTGTGATCGCCGAAGTTGAGATGTTAACCATGAGTACGCACGGCCACCAATCTTCCACTTGTTGAGGCAGAGAGTACGGGCGCAATTTCAGCTCTTTCAAGAGATAGCCCCAGAGCAACTTCTCCGCCAAAGTTACTTCCTTTACGATCAAGGGAGGTTACAAAGGCGCCACCTGTTACAAACTTCGGTGCGATAACTGCATTTGCCTCTCGTACATCATGAACTTGATAGAGCGCTATAAGTTCTCCGGCAACAACATCTTGAGGAATATCTACAGCGCGAAGACTCAATGAGATTTCTTGATGTGTAAGGGAACGAGCGTCATCAGTGAGAGAAGTCCCCAGAAGCAACTCCCCCGTGACAAATCGACGTCTAGCAATTGAACCGATGGGATTTGTCGTTGTTGGTAAGTATTTGCCGGCTACCGAACCTAGTGCCACAAGCTGTTGACCAAGATCTGCTTGCTGTATCTGAGTACCTGCGGCGATGGGACGAATTGCAACCCAATACGGTACTTGAGTATTGGCTGCTCGCGACATCAGATATGACGCAAGTAAGGTCAATAGACAGAGAGCGATTGCAAGATAAAGGCGGCTTTGAGATTTCTTTTTGACGACCATCGGCGCAAGGTAGAAGTGCTTACCTTTTCTCTATTACGCTCATCCACAGTCATACGTAAGTACGAGTCAGATTCAACTTTCTGTGTGATTGCCGATTAAGAAAACTGGCGGAATATCCGCCTATGACTATTGAAGCAACTCACACACTTACTGAGATACAAAGACCCTATCTGCAACTAACTTCAAGTACCGAAGATCGCTCTCTCTGGCAACATCCTGTTCTCGACTTATTTGCTCCAGCAGTCAGAGAAGTTCCCGCGCAGAAAGCGAAGTTATATCTCGTTCCATCAACCTTTGGCGAGGATCTTGAGCCAGATGAGATGCCAATTCCTACCTCTGCCTCAGAACTTCCTGAACTTCATGCCTGGACTATGAAATTTATTGTCAGTGTTGTAGAAGTTTGGGCAGGACGTAGGCAACCAGCGCAATTAATTCGTTGGTGCCACCGCGTTATCTATATGGAGCTCCTGAAAAGCGCTGGCTCTCTCCGTGAGATAGGCAAAATCAAAAGCATTCACCAATCAGAACCTTTTGATGGGATCTGTGAATCGACTGTAGTAATTCGTTTTGGTGCTCGCTATCGCTGCGCTGTCATACGATTCGAGGGAGTCGACGGTCGTTGGCTCTGCACAGCGTTACATCTCTTGTAGAGCTATGCAGCTCCATGACAACGCTTGTATTTTTTGCCAGAACCGCACGGGCATTGGCTATTTCGCGAGACATCACCGGTAGAGACGACCCCATTTTCATCAGCAGCTGAATAGCGCAGAGGTTGCGATTGCGCTGGTTTTTCATCAACGCCCTGAGCTTTGATGCTCCCACCATCTCCTTCGACCGTTACCTGCACGTTGAAGACCAAGCTAGCCAACTCTTCCTTGATTGCATCCATCATCGCTGAGAAGAGTTCATACCCTTCGCGCTGATATTCAACCAGAGGATCTCGTTGCGCCATGGCACGCAGGCCTATGCCCTCCTGCAAGTAATCCATTTCGTAAAGGTGTTCGCGCCACTTGCGATCAAGGACCGAGAGCAGAACGCGCCGCTCCAATTCACGCATGACTTCTGCGCCTAGTTCTTCTTCTCGTTTTTGATAGGCGCTACGAGCATCATCAAGGATTTTAGCTTCGAGATAATCAGCATCAAGAGCCGCCTTCGAGCCAATCTCTGCGATGACATCTTCTGGAGTAAATGAAATTGGATAAATTAATTTAAGCGCTGTCCACAATTTCTCAAGATCCCAGTCTTCGGCAAAGCCTTGTGAAGTTGCGGCATGGACGTATGCTGACAAGGTATCGCCAACAAATTCACCTACCTGGTCTCCTAAATCTTTACCTTCTAGAACCAAACGTCGTTCGCCATAAATAACTTCACGCTGGCGATTCATAACATCGTCGTATTTGAGAACATTCTTGCGTATTTCAAAGTTTTGAGCTTCTACCTGTGTTTGCGCTGAACGAATCGCATTCGAGACCATCTTCGATTCGATGGGTTCATCCTCGGGAAGACCGGCAGCAGATAGAACGCGCTCAACAATTCCAGAGTTAAAACGTCGCATCAGATCATCTTGGAGCGAGAGGTAGAAACGAGATTCTCCCGGATCTCCTTGGCGACCAGAGCGACCACGCAACTGGTTATCAATACGTCGAGATTCATGACGTTCAGTACCCAGAACATACAGTCCGCCCAGAGCAACTACTTCTTCGTGCTCTTTAGCGATTGCTTCTTTCTGTTTTGCAATCTCTGCAGGCCAGGCAGCCTCGTACTCAGCGGGGTTATCTACCGGAGATATTCCTCGGCGTTGAAGTTCGAAGTCGGCCATAAACTCTGGGTTGCCACCGAGCATGATGTCGGTACCGCGACCTGCCATGTTGGTGGCAACAGTGACTGCGCCCTTCGTTCCCGCGCGAGCAACAATTGCCGCCTCGCGCTCGTGATGTTTTGCATTTAATACTTCATGTGGAACTCCAGCTTTCTTGAGAAAAGCTGAAAGTTCTTCAGATTTTTCAACACTTACAGTTCCAACTAGAACAGGTTGACCTTTACGGTGCCGTTCAACAATGTCGCGAGTAACCGCTGCAAATTTGCCAACTTCTGATTTATATACCAAATCAGGTTGATCTACTCGCTGCATATCACGGTTAGTTGGAATGGGAACAACGCCAAGTTTGTAGATTTGATGGAATTCTGAGGCCTCAGTCATGGCGGTACCAGTCATACCTGAAATGGTTTCGTAGAGGCGGAAATAATTCTGCAAAGTAATCGTCGCCAAAGTCTGGTTTTCATCTTTGATTTCGATGCGCTCTTTAGCTTCGAGCGCTTGATGAAGACCTTCGCTATACCTACGACCTGCCAACATGCGTCCGGTATGTTCGTCAACGATGAGAAGTTCGCCATTCATGACTACATAATCTTTATCGCGCTTAAAGAGCTCTTTAGCCCTTACTGAGTTGTTGAGGTAGCCAATCAAAGTTGTATTTGCAGCCTCGTAAAGATTCTCGATTTTGAGAAGCTCTTCTACCTTGGTAACGCCATCTTCGAGAATACCTACAGTCTTTTTCTTCTCATCAACCTCGTAGTGGACGTCACGTTCTAATTTGGCAGCGATGTTGGCAAACTCGACGTACCACTTAGTTGGCTTATCAGCAGGTCCGCTGATGATCAGTGGGGTTCGCGCTTCGTCGATAAGAATTGAATCCACTTCGTCTACAACTGCAAAGAAATGATCGCGTTGCACGCAATCTTCGAGAGACCAAGCCATGTTGTCACGAAGATAATCAAATCCAAATTCATTATTTGTACCGTAGGTGATATCAGCTAGATATGCTGCGCGCCGCTCTGCTGGACTCATACTGTTGAGAATCACGCCTACAGATAATCCTAAGAAACGGTGGATACGACCCATCCACTCGCTATCGCGCTCGGCTAGATAATCATTGACAGTGACTACGTGGACTCCACGACCAGCGAGCGCATTGAGGTAAGAAGGCAGAGTTGCAACAAGTGTCTTTCCTTCTCCGGTACGCATTTCTGCAATATTTCCTCGATGAAGGGCTGCTCCACCCATAATCTGAACGTCATAGTGGCGCTGTCCCAACGTGCGCTTTGCTGCTTCACGAACTACTGCAAAAGCTTCGGGTAGCAAGTCATCGCGAGTTTGACCCTGCGCAAGGCGAGATTTAAATTCCTCAGTCTTCGCTCGCAACTGTTCGTCAGAGAGTATGGAGATACTAGGTTCGAAGCCGTTGACTTTGTCGACGATCTTGCTTAGGTCGCGAAGAATCTTGCCTTCGCCAGCTCGCATGATTCGATCGAGAATTGAAGCCATCACATCTACCTTCCGCATATGCCCTGTTTGAGGGTCTTATCGTAGGGGTTCTGCAACACAGGCCGTTACGGCTGCTGCCACCTGAATGCCCTGCTCTCGCAAGGCACGCACAGCTTCTTGCAGGGTAGCCCCCGTTGTGACGAGGTCGTCAATAATGACCGCCCTACCATTGAGAAAATTCGCTGACTGTAATGAACCCTGCATATTACGAAATCTGGAACGCGCATCAAGAGATGACTGATCACGAACCCTTCGAATATGTCTGAGAATGTCATACATCGGGACTCCAGTCTGATCACTGAGTTGGTGAGCAAGGGTCGCGATAAATTGCCGCCCTCTTTTTCTTGCTACCGATGGTCGCGATGGGATTGGAACCAAAAAATCTCCCGGAAACTCTCTTCTTGAAATGCCAAAAGTATGAAGCAGCGCAGAGTAGACGAGTTGATCGGCTACTGCGACGTTACTCTCTTTCGCAGCAAGCAAAATTTTCCCAGCTATTGGTGAGTATGTAATGGCGGAGTAGATTGGAAAAGTTGGCGCACAATTAGCCCATTGGCGAAAATGATGTGGATGCCAATTTTTGCGACAGCTTGAACAGATTTCAATCCCTAGTTCTCTACATCCTAAACATCGACGAGGAAAGATTATTTCCGATAGTGCGAGCATGCTCTTCATAGCGCGCATTATCAATTCTGTACAAGCCGTGCGTTACAGGTAGAAGGTCTCCTCGTGGAAATCTACCGGCGTCACTTTGATGGGTCTTGATTGAATCTGCTCCCCCGCAATTCGCGGCAAGGTCAGAACAAAATGTGCGCCTTTTCCGGGCCTACCCCATGCATCGAGCTCACCGTTATGCAGACGCGCATCCTCGAGCGCAATAGAAAGCCCCAAACCAGTTCCACCACGAATTCGCGCACGCGATGGATCGGCGCGCCAAAATCTATCGAAGACACGAATAAGGGCGGATTGATCTAGCCCTGGCCCAAAATCACGGACGCCAATTGCTATCTCAGTCTCTGTTGGAACGATGCTGACGATGATCTCTTTACCGTCTGCATGATCCAGGGCATTAGAGAGCAAATTACGTAAAATTCGTTCTACCCGGCGGATATCGGCCTTAATGTGAACTGATGGAGCCTGTGATTCAATGCGAATTCCTGAATCAGTTGGAGATTCCCCGAGCTCAAAGTCAGAGACACATCTGCGCACGAGATTGACCACATCAAAATCAACCGGTTCAAGCACTGCTACCTCTGCATCAAAACGGCTTACCTCTAAGAGATCCTCCAGAAGACGTTCAAAGCGATCAATTTGCGCAGCCAAGAGTTCTGAACTTCGCGCAACTACAGGATCGAATGAGGAACGTTGGTTGTAGATAACCTCAGAAGCCATTCGGAGAGTTGTCAGCGGTGTGCGCAGCTCGTGTGAGACGTCTGAGACGAATCTTTGTTGAACTCGAGATAGATTTTCCAGGCGCGAAATTTGCTGTTCAATCGATTGCGCCATTTCATTATATGAATGAGCCAACGTTGCCATCTCATCTTGTGATTCGACCTTCATTCGCTCACTGAAATCTCCTTCAGTAAATCGAGTTGCAACGCGCGCTGCATCTCTTACCGGACGAACCACCTGCCTTACCACTAGCCAAGTAATGAGACCAATCAAGAGAATAAGTGCAAAGCCAGTGAAGATAAGTGAATTTCTGATGAGATTTAAAGTCTCGGCTTGAGAATTGAGAGTGAAGACAACATACATCTCATACATTCCTCCACCAGGGATCTTGATTGGCTCACCTACAAAGAGGGCATCAGCTTGTGAACCGTTGACGTACTGGCTACTCGCATACTCGTACTGTGCAACTTTGGCCGCGCGGACTTTTTCTCGTAAAGACTGAGGGACTGATTTCGGATCGATTTGAGCAGATGACATTTCATAGGAAATCGTTGATTTTTTCTCACTTGGATACTTCACAAGAATTATGTCCCGACTATCTTCGTTCACATCTTGAGTTGTTGCCTCAACAACCAGACCGGCAATTACCTGTTTCCGCTCTTCAACACTTTTTCCTTGGGAGAGAATCAATTGATACTGGGCATTAAAGAAAGTAAAACGTGCCTCGGTTAAGGCTGAATCAAGACTTACTGAACGGATACCATCCGAAAGTCGCGAATTAAGGGCAGATCCGGTCAGGCTGATAACGCCCAATGAGAGCAAGATCGTAGAGAGAATTACCTTTGTTGCTAGAGATTGCGCTAACGTCTTTCGTAATCCTCGCATGGTTACAGAGCCCTTTACGCTGGGCCGCCCGCCTTGTAACCCACTCCACGAACAGTCATCACAATTTCAGGATGTTCAGGGTCGTGTTCGACCTTGGAACGCAAGCGCTGCACGTGAACATTTACCAAACGCGTATCAGTACTGTGGCGATATCCCCACACTTCGCTGAGCAAGGCATCACGAGTAAAAACTCGACCGGGATCTTTTGCTAGGGCCACTAAGAGATCAAATTCAAGTCGAGTAAGTTGGATGAGCGTTGTGCCGCGGTGGACCTCATGCGCAGTGACATCGATGGTGAGATCACCAATGGTGAGCAATCCTGTGACATCGGCATTGGTACGACGAAGGCGAGTACGAATTCTGGCAATTAACTCTGCCTTGTCGCGAAATGGCTTCTGCATGTAGTCATCAGCGCCAGCCTCTAGACCGCGGACTATGTCCTGTGTTTCACCTTTTGCGCTTAACATAACAATAGGAACCATCGATTCCTGTCTAATTAATCGACATACCTCGATGCCATCAATTCCTGGCAACATTACATCGAGCAAGACGAGGTCTGGAGGATTATTTCTAAATACCTCCAGCGCCTCATCTCCTCGACTTACAAGATCTACATCGAAACCCGAACTTGTTAAGACAATTCCGAGCATCTCGGCAAGGTCTTGATCGTCATCGACGACCATAACCAGAGCCATTTATGAACCGTGCTCCCAAGAGTTGAGATACATATCTTGCGCAGGTGTTAAGACATCGATTCGTCCGCCCATTGATTTGAGCTTCAGCGATGCAACTTCTTTATCGATGTATGTAGGAACTTCGTGAACGCCTGCAGGAAGATTCTTCGCCTCTTTGACCAAATATTCAGCAGTCAGTGCTTGGTCAGAGAATGACATATCCATGACAGAAGCTGGGTGGCCTTCTGCTGCACCAAGGTTTACCAGGCGACCTTCAGCAAGAAGCAATAAGCGACGTCCATCCTTCATGACATATTCATCAGTCTGATGGCGCATCTTCTCGTTCTTCTTGACTGCATTCTGCTCTAGCCATGCAACATCGATTTCGATATCGAAATGGCCAGAATTTGCCATAATCGCGCCATCTTTCATCACTGCAAAATGCTCATCACGAAGGACATCGCGATTTCCGGTTACAGTGATAAAGACATCGCCAACCTTTGCCGCATCGACCATTGGCATGACTCGGAAACCTTGCATCATGGCATCTAGCGCTTTGGTTGGATCAATTTCTGTGACGATGACATCAGCGCCCAAACCCTTCGCGCGTTCAGCAACACCTTTTCCACAATATCCAAAACCTGCGACAACAACGATACGTCCTGCCAACAAAAAGTTGGTGGCGCGGAATACAGCGTCAAGTGTTGATTGTCCTGTGCCGTAACGGTTATCAAACATGTGTTTTGTATCTGTGTCATTGACAGCGATCATCGGGAAAGTGAGAGCACCATCTTTGGCCATTTGATTAAGTCGAATAACGCCAGTAGTAGTTTCTTCGCAACCTCCTGAGATGTTGGGAAGAAGTTCCTTGCGAGTTGTATGTAATGTATTGACGAGGTCACAACCATCATCAAAGACTTGGTGTGGCTCGATATCTAGAGCTGCGTTGATATGAGCGTAATAACCGTCGCGATCTACTGCGTTACGAGCGAATACAGAAATTCCATATTCATGAACGAGCGCCGCAGCAGTATCATCCTGAGTTGAAAGTGGATTTGAAGCACAGAGTGCAATCTCAGCACCTCCAGCTTTGAGAACTCGCATGAGGTTTGCAGTTTCGGTTGTGACATGCATACACGCTGCGATTCGCACTCCCGCAAATGGTTGTGTCTTCTCGAAGCGCTCGCGAATCTGCGCAAGTACAGGCATATTGCGTTCGGCCCATTCGATGCGCTTGCGACCTTCTGCAGCAAGAGATGCATCCTTGATGTCATGCTTTGGAATAGTTGTAACAGGTGTCATGAAAAATTATCTCCCCTAGTGAAAACGGCTGTTTTTCTTCGCTTGACCTTCGGCGTAGGGCTCTACTGTGCTAGTCGGCTAGGGCGCTAGCGTACTAGGCACAGGTTTGCTATGAGGATTTAGAGGTCGCCTCGGATGGTGTTAAGTACCTCATCTCGGACTTTTTTCATGCGGGATTCCGATGAAGCCTCAACGTTGAGTCGAAGGAGGGGTTCAGTATTCGATGCTCGCAGGTTAAACCACCAGTCATCACCATTGATGGTGAGGCCATCCAAATGATCTACCTCTACCCCATCTCGACTTCCATAGATATCTTCAATTAAATCCATAGCGGCTTGGGCATTGGCGACTTTTGAATTTATCTCACCACTTACGTGATAACGATTAAAAGTTTTTAGTAGTTCAGAAAGTGGAGTTTGGCTCTCGCCCAGTGCCGCAATTGCATGAAGAGCTGCAAGCATTCCAGAATCCGCGCGCCAGAAATCACGGAAGTAGAAATGGCCGGAATGTTCTCCGCCAAAAACTGCATTTGTCTCTGCCATCAGCTTCTTTATATAGGAGTGCCCAACACGGGAACGAACCGCAACTCCTCCGTTTTCTTCAATAACTTCCTTTACTGCTCTGGAAGAAATCAGATTGTAAATAATTGAAGCTCCTGGATTCTTCGCCAGTTCACGTGTAGCAATCAGTGCCGTGAGCGCAGATGGATTAACCAAGGATCCCTTTTCGTCAACCAGGAAACAGCGGTCAGCATCCCCATCAAAGGCAAGCCCGATATCAGCTTTATGTTTTTTGACCGCCTTCTGTAAATCCACCAAATTTGCCGGCTCAATGGGATTGGCTTCGTGATTTGGAAAAGTTCCATCAAGTTCAAAGTAGAGCTGGGTGACTTCAGCGTTGAGTCGTTCAAAAACTTCGGGAGCTGTATAGCCGCCCATTCCATTACCGGCATCAATTACCACTTTTAGCGGTCGAATTCTCGAAACATCCACGAGTGAGAGTAAGTGATCAACATATTCAGTCAACATACTCTGCTCTTTTTCAACCCCGATATTGCGCATAGCCATAGGGGCGCCATCTCTGACGTAACTTTCAATTACTAATAGGCCTGACTCTTTTCCAATTGGTCTGGCACCACTTAAACAGAGTTTGATGCCGTTGTATTCGGCAGGGTTATGACTGGCAGTAAACATTGCACCGGGAAGATTAAGTTTTCCCGAGGCAAAATAGAGCATGTCAGTTGAGGCGAGCCCAATTCGGATCACGTCTAAACCTTGAGATGTTACGCCTGCTGAGAATGCTGTTGCTAAAGTCGGTGAAGAGGGGCGCATATCTTCGCCAATAACTACCGTTCCAGGTTCGCGTTCTTGTTCTAAGAACCGTGCCACTGCAACACCAGTTGCGAAAGCGAAATCCGGAGTGAGCTCTTTGTCGACGAGTCCGCGAATGTCATATGCCTTGAAGATAGAAGAACTCATATAAGTATCGTAAGGAGATTCTCTCTCAAAAGCGAAATTAGGAAGGAACTGCCCTTAAATGTCCGCGTCGACCTACGGATGACTGCGAAAGTTGTGAATTTTCAGCGGGCACAGGTTGTGGCTGTGTAGCCGCGGCTTCTCGCACTGCGTCAGCAATTGCCATCAAATCATCTTCACTAGGCCCGGCTTGATCTGACTGTTCAACATGGCGAATGACGCTCCAACCGTTAGGAACGGTGAGTCGGGCTGAATGTTTGTCACAGAGATCGTATGAATGTGGTTCCGCAAAAGTTGCTAGGGGACCAAGCACAGCTGTCGAATCCGCATAAATGTAAGTAAGAGTCATGGTCGCTCCAGCGCGGCATGAAACGCGTGAACAATTGCGACCGATTCGAGACTGCGGAGCCATGAGAAATAGATTAGTGGGCGAAACCTTGATTGTTAGGGATTGAGGACTCGAATATTTGATGCCGGGACTGAGGATCGAGTGAGTTCACTTCCGGGGTCAAGCGGGACGTATCCGTATCCACTCCTTGATGCAATCAAAGCAGCTCCTGAAGTTCCCGGAGAGATTTCCTTAAACGAGACGGACCGAACCGAATCTGGGACTTTAAAGGTCGCTATATCCTCTTCTTTCACTTTTACCTTTTTACTTTTTCCATTGGTAAATGTCATATCTAAGGTAACGCGAATATCTCGTCCAGTGAAGACTAATACTGGAGCTAATCCACTTGTTGCCATCGTAAACTCAGTGAGGTCTCGAGCAGCAGTGCTCCAGACAAAATCTCTTTTTCCCTGCGCATTTGTTGGCGAAAATACCGATCCCAATATTGGTTGATCAGAAGTTATGTGGAGAGCAAATTTTCCAGCCGCCATTGTGATATCCATTGGAAGTTCTACCACTTTCTTATGTGAAATCACTCGATCCGAAATCCCGACTGGAGAAAAGGTTCCATCGGTAGATCTAATCTCCGCTGAAATTCGAGCATCGACATCACCTGGAACCAAAAGACGGAGCGTGTGCGGGGTACGACCTCCTCGACCAACTTGTTGTGGAATCGCAGGTATTTGTAATTTAGTTGTAGCCGCTTGCGTTGGATTAACGAGATCTCCTCCTAGTGAAGTGAGCCCCTTTCCTCGTTCGTCAACGACAAATCCATTGATTCGACCTGCTCGAGGAAGTAGTTGTATCGCAATTTTTTTCGAGCCCGGAGCTAATGAGGCAAGTGCTAGCGTTGAAAACGAATTTGGACGGATAGAAACAGTGCGAGGCGCTAACTCACCGTTTTCATTGAATACGGTAATTTCCACGAGCGCTCGGCCCAGGCCACTATTGACAATATGGAGAGCTCCTTTAGAAGTGATATCGGCTACTGCTCCTACAAACCATTGCGAAGTTGCGGGTGCGCTACATGCAATGGCGCCTGCCCACACGCCTCGTCGGACTTGCCAGACTATAGGGGTAACTTTTCCCGAATCAATTACTGCAGATTGCGCGGCCACGGCATATCTTCGAAATCCTACTTCAGAGAACTTCATCGATGAGGTTCCAGTTTTACGAACCAAGGTATTTGGTGATGTAAGCGAAATTGCAGTACCTAACCCATTGGTATTCGGTGGGCAGACAACTGCTGGGTAAGATTCATTAAATCGATTCGTAGTGACAGTGAAATTTAAAATATTACCAATAAATAGCACCGCCGTAATTGCCCCGATTAAGAAGAGAGATCTCTGATTCTTCATGCGATCTCCTTGTCAGAAATTTCAGATCTACGACGACCACCGGGCAGGGCTAATACCGTGACGGTAATCAATGCGACGATAAAGAAGGAAATCCAAGCTCGGCGAGCACGCCCCTCATGAACGATAGAAATCTCACCCGCCTGGGTAACTTCAAAATTCGGTAGCCCATTTGCATCTTCTACCTTGGCCAGTCGATACCCATCCTGGAATATCTGCCATGAGTCACTATATGTTTCGGTGAGCACTAAAGTACCCGGCGCAGGAACGACGGCGCGAACTCCTTTGGATTCAAGAACATAATCCTTACCAGAGTAATTAGTGAATCTGATGCGTCCTGTATCTTTAATGACTTTCCAAACAATTCCAGATTCAGTCGCAGATGTTCTGCTAAATCCACCAAGCCCGTCTATCGTTTGTACAACTTCTTGATTAACCGGATTCTTCAGAAACACATACTTGATTCCGTAGGTGGAGAGAATATTGCTTGAGGTAACTCCTGTGTTGTCAACTAAACCTTCGATAGCGCGCGAAATTATCTGGGTGTCCCCCGGAGCGATATCTGGTTCACCGAGAGTTACTTCTCGACCGCGCGAAATGTAATAAGAGAGCGTTTGCTCTCCCTTCTGTCGATAAGGACGAATGACTACTGTCTTGGCGCCTTTCTCAACGGCCAAAAATGCTGGCAGAACCGAACTCTGTGTTGTTCGTACTGGAGAATCCGCACCGACAGTGACTAACCAGAAGGAAGAAGTCGCTGTGTATGCAACTGTAAATAGCAGTACGACAGCTACCGAGATATGACGCATATTTACGTGTGATTGCTCAAGGCGAGATTTGATCTTGTCAAACATAATGACTGCAGCGGCTATCGCAAATAGGGTGGCAATCGCAATGAAGGTACCGCCACTGGCCCGCAACGTTGAGGATGAACCGTTACCTGAAATAACGAGAGCTGAGATGAGCGAACCTATGAGAAGAAAGAGAACGCCTGGCGTTGCGAATTTTCGTGCAGCAGTTGATGAGAAGTAAGTAACAAGAAGAATCACAGAAATCGGACTGATGCACCACCAAGGGAGAGAGCCCGGGCCACCTGGATTTGCCAGAAGCGAGAGGTTTGGGCCTCCACCGGGGAGGGTAAAACCAATCTCCCTTAAAAGTGCCAACGGATGCGCAAAATAATTAAGCGATCCTGGCGCAGAAAGAATTACAGGAATAATAAATAGGGCAGCGTAACGAAGTGCTCTCTGCACAAAAAAAGGATCTTTGAAATTTCTCTGTGCAGCTAAGAAATCTCGAAGTAAAGAAAATCCCAATAAACCAATAATTGCAATCAGAATCGGTGGGTTGAAGGCGAAGAGAATCCAGATGAGAAGCGCACTAGCGCTGACACGTCGTACTGACCATCGGTGAATTTCATTCCAACTCTTTAATAATGGGAAGGTAAATGGCAAGAGAATAAGCAAAACTAATAATCCCAAACGCCCCGAATTTACAGCGACGATTGAAACTGGAGAAAGTGCGTAAAGAAAGGCTCCACCAGCAGCCAACCATTGATTGCTCGTAAAATTCTTCAAATAATGGTGTGAAGAGAAGAGCAGGGCCAACGGCGCAAAAAGTAAGAAGAGTGTAATGAAGGCAGATACATTTCCTAATGTGGCAAACGATGCAATTCCAATGACGGGAACCCAGACCGGGGTGGAGAGGCCACTTCCCATACCGATGTCATGCCAACTTGCGATATACAGTTTGAAAAGATCACCTGCGCTCTCCGGAGACACAGCGAGCGCCCCACCTGAAATAGCTCCTAGACGATGTCTACTCCATAAAAGTGTGATGACCGAAAGCGCAGCAGCTAAAGCGATGGCTGGTCGGGTAAAGAGCAGCAGCCATGATCGCTGTTGCGAGGGAGCAAGTAAATCCTCTTCTTCGTTGATCTCAAGTGCACTAGAAACTGGACTTTCGTCGCGATCTGGGAGCAGACGCTCTCGAACTGCATCAACAGTACGTGCCAAGGAACTTCGGATCTGTTGAAAACGTGAAGGGATGAATGGCTTTATGGCTGCACTTGAGATTAAGCGATTTTTCTTGCGAACCCTGCGCGCAGCCAACAACTCTGCGGGTTTAACAATGAGAGTCAAAATTGCAAGTAACTCATCGCTGGCATATCCAGGAAGTTTTGCAAAGAGATAACCAATCGCGCGCACGATTGCTCCAGCAAGAAGCTGCAGAGAGAGGATAGGAAGTGCCCAGATGCTGGCATTGGCCAAAAGTACGTAAGCTGCATTTCGACGATCGAGCAACAAAGGTCGATGCAAAAGTGCGCCCTTAACATCAACCGTGCGACGTTCAGAGGCTGCTGCTTGAGCATGGTAAGCAATTGCATCTGTCACAACGATGACAGAGTGGCCGGCAACGCGAGCTCGCCAACCAAAATCAACATCGTCACGGAAGAGCTCTAAATTCTGATCAAAGCCCCCTAGCTCTTCATAGACGTCGCGGCGAATAAGGGCTCCGGCGGTGCTAACTGCCAAGACGTCATGAACTCCATCGCGTTGTCCCTGGTCATACTCATCTGGCTCCAAGCCAGTCCAACGCGCTCCATTAGTTGCCAAACTGATGCCGACTTCAAGAAGATGCGATCGATCATGCCAGCCCAATAACTTTGGGCCGGCCATTGCAACGCTGGGACGTTCAATAGTTGCGGCTAGCATTTTCTCGAGAGCATCTTTCGCAAATGAACAATCATCATGTAAAACCCAAATCCACTCATTCATCGGATCAGTTGTTGCAGGTAACTGCGCAACGGCATGAGAGATGGCTTCACCAAAACCTGATTCGCGATCTAGCGAAATAGTGGGAATGCGCGCGCCTTTGAGAAGCTTTACTGATGCATCAACTGAACCCGTATCAACGGCCAGAATTCGATCTGCACTTCGCGTTTGAGTTGCAAGCGATGTGACAACCTCAGGTAACCAAGTTGCGCCATCATGGACAACGAGAATCGCGGTGACGCGTTGCGTACTCATACAGGAAACTTATCGCGTGGCGCGTATTTAAAAATAGTGAGTTAAGCAGGACGTCGCTTAAGGCGACGACGCTCACGCTCGGAGAGTCCACCCCAGATACCGAAACGTTCATCATGTGCGAGCGCATATTCCAGGCACTCTTGACGAACTTCGCAGGAGAGGCAGACTCGCTTGGCTTCACGAGTAGAACCACCCTTTTCAGGGAAGAAGGCTTCTGGGTCAGTCTGCGCACAGAGTGAACGCTCCTGCCAGGAAAGCTCTAGATTCTCTCCGCTTGCGAGTTGAATAGTTGGTCCAGCAGTGGGGGCTGATGGCTTGCCAGTAGATGATCCTTCTGGACGGATTGGCATTCGCAAATCTCCTCAAGTCATAGGCGGTGGCCACTTGAGAACCACCTGCTCTAGAAGAGAATTACACCCGTGTAATCCCTCTGCGTCAACCCCGCTACTCAAGAAAAATCGATAAAAATCATCAGAAATGTGAAAAATCTAGAATGAAATCGGTAAATCTGCGCCTTGTGACAGGTATCTCTCGGAAAAATGAGCACCCGGCGCAACATGTGCGCCGTGAGAGATGAAACAACGCTGCAGATAGGCGCCCTCACCAATCACGACGCCATCCCCGATGATGCAGTCGTCGATGACAGCCCTTGCTCCAATCTCAGAACCAGCCCCAATCGAACTTCCGCCAGTAATTGTGGCGTCCTGCGCAATGGTGCAATCTGACATCGCGTGAAAATCTCCCACCACAAGATCTCTGGAACCCTTAAAGAGAGCAGCAGGAGTACCAACATCAAGCCAATAGGACTGTTCGTGATAACCGTAGACAGGGCGGTTTTGTGAAACCAGTGCGGGGAATGTTTCTCGTTCAACACGAACCACTGTATTCAAGGGAATCTGATCCAGCACCTCTGGCGAGAATATGTAACAGCCGGCATTAATGAGATTAGTTACTGGATTCTCCATCTTTTCTAGGAAAGCAGTAACACGACCTTGAGAATCGATCGGTACACATCCAAAGGCTCTTGCATCGTCAACGCGGATAAGGTGAAGTGTGACATCTGCGTTATTTTTCTTATGGAACTGTAATTGATTCACGATTGAGTGACGGCTGAGCACGTCACCATTAAAGACCACTATTTCTTCATCGCGACTAAGGAGCTGCGCTGCATTACGAATTGCGCCACCGGTACCGAGCGGCTCTTTCTCAACCGCATAGAGAATCTGCATTCCCCAGCGCGAGCCGTCGCCAAAGTAAGGTGTGAAAACTTCTGCCAGATACGAAGTGGCGAGAACTAATGTATGAATACCAGCTTTTTTCGCAGCCAAGATTTGGTGCTCGGTCACCGGTAATCCAGCTACCGGCAGCATTGGCTTAGGGGCATCATTAGTGAGAGGTTTAAGGCGCGTACCAAAACCACCTACCAGCAAAATACCTACTGCCATTTAACGATTCACTTTTTCTAATAATCGTTGTGCCGCTTTTGCAATCTGTTCATCTGTAGCCGTCATCGCCACTCGAATATGTTCTGCTCCCGCATCACCATAAAAAATTCCTGGAGTTGCCAATATTCCCAATTCAGCGAGCCAGGCAACGGATTCCCATGCGCTCTCATGGCGCGTGGCCCAGAGATAAAGACCTGCCACAGAATCTTCAATGGCAAATCCAGCTGCCTCTAAAGCCGGACGTAACACACTACGACGTGAGTTATATCGATTACGTTGTTCTACAACATGCTCGCTATCTGATAACGCCGCAATCATGGCGCCTTGTACCGGAAGCGGGACGATCATTCCGGCATGTTTGCGCACCTCCAATATCTGCGCGATGAGCGCAGGGTCGCCGATGGCAAATGCGGCGCGATAGCCGGCCATGGATGAACGTTTGGAGAGCGAATGCACAGCCAGAATATTGCGGTTATCTCCATTGGTGTATTTCAGGATTGAGGTCGGTGATGCGCTATCTCCGAATTCGATGTAACACTCATCAGATACAACAAGTGATTGGTGGCTATGAGCCCAATCGATCGCGGCTCTTAACTCACTCTCAGAATGCACTCGACCTGTGGGATTTGATGGTGAATTAACCCAGGCCATATCTGCTTTAGGCCAAGTAGTGGAATCAATATCCGCTGCTATCGGTTCTGCTTGCGCTAAGAGAGCGCCAACTAAATATGTCGGATAGGCAATCTTGGGATAAATAACGCTTTTAGCTTCGATAAATGTAGGTAACCACGCTACAAACTCTTTGGATCCGATAAGTGGCAGAACACCGATTTCTCCAGAAGCACCCAATTCTCTCCGCGCCCAATTTTCTATGGCTGTGCGGAGCTCGATGGTTCCGGCCGTTAATGGATAACCCGGCGCGTTCGCACCATCGTGAAGCGCTCTCTGAATCAGAGTGGGTGTTGCATCAACTGGAGTTCCTACAGAGAGATCTATTGCACCATCAGGATGTGCACATGCAATCACTCCATAAGGGGCGAGAGCATCCCAAGGAAAATCAGGAAGTTTTTGGCGCAAGAGCAGTTACATCTGCATGATCGGTATTTGTCTCCCCGACCTTTGATGCTCCTCCGGGGGAACCAAGCTCAATAAAGAATTCGGTATTAATTTTCTTGTAGTTCTGCCATTGTCCAGGAACGTCATCTTCGTAGTAGATAGCTTCGACGGGGCAGACTGGCTCGCAGGCGCCACAATCAACACACTCATCTGGCTGGATATAGAGCATACGAGCGCCGTCATAGATGCAATCCACCGGGCATTCTTCACGGCAAGACTTATCTTTCACATCAACACATGGTTCGGCAATCACGTACGTCACGAAGAATCCTCCAGTTGGTCTATCTCAACAAGTGACGGTAATTCTAACCCTGCGAGGCGGGCATTGCACGATTACTGTTCTCATGTGACTGACTTTCGTGGCGAAATTGTGAACGCCCTTGGAAAGCGCGCCACCGTGCGCCTGCATGAACGAGGAGGTGGCTTTCGGGACATCGTCGGGGTTTTACAGAGTGAGACAGAGCTCATCAATCGTCACGGCGAGATTGTTGCCTTTAATCCTGATGACATCGCTGCCCTGCGCGTTATACCCATCTTTAATCGCCGCGATATTACCTATGGCCATCTCGCAATCTATGACACCATGTCTAGAAAGGTAAAAGGAATTACCCATAGCGATGGATTGGTCACTATGTATTGTTGTGGCCCCACTGTCTATCGAGATGCTCATGTTGGAAATCTGCGAACTTTTTTACTTGCCGATTTAATTGCGCGAACTATTTCTCTTACTGGTTTAGAAGTGCAATTAATTCAGAACATCACCGATGTGGGTCATATGGCTGACGACTTTCCAGCCGAAGGTGCCGAGGGTGACAAAATGTTGGCGGAATCCAAAAGAAAAAATATGGATCCCTTTGAAATTGCGCGAATGTATGAAGAGAGATTTCATCGGGACTTAGAACGACTCAATATTATTCCTGCCAGTCATTACCCCAAGGCATCTGAAAATATGTCCGAGATGATTGAGGCCATTGAACGCTTATTGGAAAATAAGAGCGCCTATATCGGTAGTGATGGTTCTGTCTATTTTGATGCTGCCTCTTGCGAGAGTTATGGTGCAATCAGCGGTAATAGATTGGATTCCCTCAAGCCTGGTCATCGCTACGAATTCACCGATGAAGGTGGCAAGAGATTTCACGCCGATTGGGCTCTCTGGAAAGTGGCAGGCGCGAGAACTCAAATGATTTGGGACTCCCCTTGGGGGCCCGGATATCCCGGCTGGCACATCGAATGTAGCGTCATGTCCATCAACCTACTCAAGGCCCATGTAAACGTTCACGTTGGAGGAATTGATTTGCGCTTTCCTCATCACGAAAACGAACGAGCACAATCAAATGCGCTTACCTCGGAAGAGACTGTAGATTCGTGGATACATGGCGAGCACCTGCTCTTTGAAGGGCGAAAGATGTCCAAAAGTGCCGGCAATGTAGTTCTCCTTCAAGATCTCATCGACCGCGGACTCGATCCACTCTCGCTTCGCTTCTCACTCTTAGAGAACCGTTACAGATCACAGATGGATCTCAGTTGGGCATCTCTTGAGGCAGCACATTCCACTCTGCGACGTTGGCGACAAGCTATGTCATCGTGGGGAGAAGCGGATGACGTGAAGTTTGATCAAGAAATTATGGATGCACTCACGAATGATCTAGATACACCAAGAGCTATGCAACGACTGCGTGTAATCGAAAAGGATTCTTCGATGGGCGCACAGGATAAACGTGCAATTTTTATCTTTGCAGATCAAGTTTTAGGTTTAGATTTGAAGAAACCAGAGGCACAGCGGCCATTACCTGCCGAAGCACACACCCTTCTCGAAAAACGTGCGCAAGCCCGGCTTGAGAAGAATTGGGAGCAGAGCGACTCTCTTCGTGCACAATTAGAGAGCTTGGGGCTAGAAATCAAAGATGGCCCCGATGGTCAAAGTTGGAATTGGATGTAATTTACAGTTTACGAAAGAGCGCTGCCAGACCTGCAAAGAAACCGAGCGTGACTAAGGCACTTCCAGCGTTGTCTCCTTGAATTAAAAGTTCAGATCCTTGACCAAAAGAACCCGCGCGAGCAACAACGACAAACCACGCAATCAGTGCATAGAAACGATAACGGCGTTTACCCGTGTACCGACCAACCCACCACACCATTACGTGGGTTGTCACAATGCCAAGTGTGACTCCGAGCGGTGGAAGTGTTTGATGAGTAAGAGTTGCTCCTAGCCCGGTTGCAGCCCCAAGAGCAATTGAGTAAAGGAACTTCACAGGGGAATTCCAGCAAAGAGATCAGTCTCATAACCCTTTTCATTGAAGGGAGGACTTTTTTCACCTTTCACCAAGGTGTAGTACTCATTGCCCCACACTTGCAAACCTAAGTTATTTGAAAGCGCGAAGAAAGGGCCATCCACAGCAATTTGCGTTGCATGAGCTTTCATCGCACTCATCTTCTTTTCTACATACAAGTTGGCATCAATAAGCGTATGCACGAATGAATCATCTTTTGCAAATGGAAGATCTTCAGCTTTCTCGACGCCCCAAAACTCCGAATCGACACCTTTCATGGCATCAATACCCTCTTGGATGACAGAAATCGGCATTACGTTCCAGTAGATTTTTGGAATCTGCCAAATAGATTTCTCTGACGCTCTCATTGCAACTCTATGTGCCTGGATATGGTCTGGGTGACCGTATCCACCAAATTCGTCATATGTAATAAGTACGTGCGGCTTGATTTCGTCTATTACTGAGACAAGCAAATCTGCAACCTCTTCAAGGTTTGCTTGCCAGAAGGCATCCGAGCGATTATTGGGATCGGTTCCCATCATTCCGCTATCCCGGAAGCGTCGTTGCTCGTCACCTAAAAATCGATGATCTCTTACTCCCAGCTCTTGCATGGCAAGAGCCAACTCCTCAACGCGATGTTCGCCCAGTCGATCAGTTTGACTCGCAGCTAAATGGGCAAGTTCTGGAACGAGAACTTCGCCTTCTTCACCTCGCGTACAGGTCACCAAAGTAATGTCAGCACCCAGCGCGGCATACATCGCCATCGTGGCCCCATTGTTAATGGTTTCATCATCTGGGTGTGCATGAACTAAAAGTGCGCGATAACCTCGATAACTTTCCTGCATTAATACACCGGAAGGGATGTATCAATCTGCTTCGCCCATGCCACGACTCCACCCGAAACGTGAGTCGCATCTGCAAATCCAGCGCTCTTTAGTATTGCAAGACACTCAGCGGATCTAACTCCACTCTTGCAATGCAAAATGATGGGTTTATCTTGTGGCAAGGTTGCTAAAACAGAACCATCAATGAATCCTTGCTTAGGAATCAGATGGGATGTAGGGATACGCACGATGTCGAACTCGCTTGGTTCACGCACATCGATGAGATAGTAATCTTCCTGTGAATCTATCTTTGATTTTAATTCCTGCACAGTGATAGTTGATCCAGTGCTCGCTTCAGCGGCAGCATCTGAAATCACACCACAAAACGCCTCATAATCTGGCAATAAGGCGGTCTGGCGAGGGCTTGTGCTGCACAGCGGGCAATTTGGATCTTTACGAACTTTAATTTTTCGAAAGGTCATCTCAAGTGCGTCATAGACCATTAGCGACTCAACCAGTGGCTCTCCCACGCCCGTAAGAACTTTGATTGCCTCTGTCGTTTGTATTGATCCAATAGTGGCGCAAAGAACTCCCAGCACTCCACCTTCGGCACAACTTGGAACCATTCCTGGAGGTGGTGGTTCTGGGTACAAACAGCGATAACAAGGACCGTATTCAGCCCAGAAGACACTTGCTTGACCATCAAATCTATAAATGGATCCCCATACATATGGTTTCTTTAAGAGTACGCACGCGTCATTGACCAAATAACGAGTTGCGAAATTATCGGTTCCATCAACAATGATGTCGTATTGAGAAAAAATTTCCATGACATTCGAATTATCGAGTCGAGTCTCGTGCAAAATTACATTTACATGAGGATTTACTTCAGCGATTTTCTCTTTCGCACTGAGAGCCTTACTTTTCCCTATGTCAGACTGCCCGTGAATTATTTGGCGCTGTAGATTTGATTCATCGACAGTATCAAATTCAACGATTCCCAAGGTCCCGATACCCGCAGCTGCCAAGTACATCAACGCAGGAGATCCCAGACCTCCCGCACCAACGCAGAGTACTTTGGCATTCATCATGCGTTGCTGCCCTGCCATAGCAACATCCGGGATGATTAAGTGACGGCTATATCGGCGCACTTCATCAACGGTGAGCGCAGGACCAGGTGTAACGAGAGGAGGAGTCTTCATGGCGCCAATTCTGCCGTACTGTACCAATCGATGCGAATTCTTATACGATGCGCGCAATGACTACTGAATCCTTATCTGCAAACAATTCGCGAACAGATAAATCTCGACTTCCTCGCGATGAACGCCGCGCTATTCTGCTGTCAGCGGCTCTCGAGGTATTTACCGCAGCGGGCTACCACTCTGCTGCCATGGATGAAATTGCTGACCGAGCAAATGTAAGCAAACCTGTTCTTTATCAACATTTTCCCTCAAAACTTGACCTGTATTTGGCGGTCTTGGATCTACACATCGACTCACTTGTCTATGAAATTCAAAAGGCTATTTCATCAACTCCGGATAATGAACGACGTGTTCACGTAACTATTGAGGCCTACTTTAATTTTATTGAAAATGAAGGGGAAGCATTTAGATTGCTCTTTGAAAGCGATATGAATGTTGAGCCACAAGTTCGTGAACGTCTTAACCGCATGACTTATGACTGTGCCGCCGCTGTCAGTGGAGTCATTTCAAATGACACTGGCCTGCCAAAAGAAGCGGCCATGATGCTCGGAGTCGGACTCATTGGATATGTGCAAGTAACAGCGCGCCATTGGCTTGAGCGCGATAGCAAACTTTCTCGTCAGCAAGCGATGGAACTAGTCGAAAATCTCATGTGGCGAGGTATATCTGGATTTCCCCGTACCGACTCATAGCCAATAAGATAGTGATATGAGTTCTAAGAAAAGTGAAAAGGCTTCAAAGGTTCGAATCTCCATCACCCATGTAGGTAGTGAGCTCAACTTTGACTGCCCTTCAACCCCAGCCGAAATCAAAGCAGCGGTGGCTGCTGCGCTTTCTGCACAGACTCCCTTGATCCTTCAAGATGTACAAGGACACGAAATCATCGTTCCTGCAGACAAAATTGGTTATGTCGAAATTGGTGAGCCAACTGAACGTCGCGTCGGTTTCGGCGTTGTGTAAGTGAGCCTGACTTTCGCAGATCTTCCTCTTCGTAAGGAAACAATCGCAGCGCTCAATGAGCATGGCTTCACAAATCCATTCCCTATTCAAGAGCAGGTGATGCCTATCGCTCTTGCAGATGGCGATGTTATTGGTCAGGCAAAGACGGGAACTGGCAAAACACTGGCATTTGGAATCCCTGTGATTGAGCGAGTGATAGCACCTCACGATAGCGATTGGAAAAATCTGGAGTTTCAGGGTGCTCCCCAAGTTCTGATTGTGGTTCCTACGCGTGAACTTTGCATACAAGTAACTAAAGATTTGGAAGAGCTATCTTTTAACCGAGGCATTAGAACACTTGCAATTTACGGTGGTCGCGCCTTCGAGCCACAGATTGAGGCGCTGCAAGCCGGCGTGGAAATCGTTGTTGGAACTCCTGGTCGACTTCTTGATCTCTATCGACAAGGTCAATTACGCCTCAAGCACGTCTCGCGTGTAGTGCTTGATGAGGCAGACGAGATGCTTGATCTGGGTTTTCTTCCAGACGTTGAGAAGATATTTACGAGTACTCCAGCTCGCACGCAGACCATGCTTTTTTCAGCAACTATGCCTGGAGACATCATCGCATTGGCTCGTCGCTTCATGAATCAACCAGTTCACATTCGAACTCAAGATAATGAGGACGAAGGTGCAGTAGTTTCAAGAATTGAACAACATGTGGTGCGTGCGCACGCGATGGATAAGATCGAAATGTTGGCGCGAATTTTACAAGCCGAGGGACGTGGCCCAACTATCGTTTTTTGCCGCACGAAACGCACAGCGCAGAAGACATCTGACGAATTGGTTGAGCGAGGATTTCGCGCTGCCACCATTCACGGTGACCTTGGGCAATCAGCGCGCGAAAAGGCGCTAGGTGATTTCAAAGCAGGCAAATCTGATGTCCTCATTGCGACAGATGTCGCAGCACGTGGTATTGATATAGATGGAATCACTCACGTGATTAACTATCAATGTCCTGAAGATGAAAAAACTTATGTACACCGAATTGGGCGAACTGCACGAGCAGGAGCACACGGAATTGCGGTGACCTTCGTTGACTGGGACGAACTAGCGCGATGGAAGATGATTGATACTGCGCTCGCACTTGGATTACCGGAACCGTTGGAAACGTACTCCTCCTCTGAACATCTCTATGAAATGCTCAATATTCCAGCAGGTTCAACTGGACGTGTCATAAAAGCAAAGAAGATTGCTGCATCAGACACTCGTACGGAAACTACCAAAGCTAAGGCCGAACCTCGCGTCAAACGAGAGCGCACACGTACAAAACGAATCTCTAGCTAGCGGCAAAGGCTTTAATAGCGTTAGCCAACATCTGAACGGCGATCGCTGCCAATAAAAGGCCGGCAATGCTAGCGAGCAAAGTAACCCCAGATTCCTTGATGAGACCCACGATTTTAGTTGAAGCCATCAGCACCGTTCCGATGATCACGTGCACCGCAATGATTGCTAGCGCTAAACCCAAAATTTGAGAGCGCGTATCTGCCTGTTGGACATAAATCATCGTCGCCACAATCGCACCAGGTCCAGCTAAGAGCGGAGTTCCAAGAGGCACCATTCCTATATTGTCACTCTTCTGTTCAGCGCCACCTTTGGAAGCTCCAGTGAGAAGTTGGAGTGCTACGTAGAGAAGCAATAAGCCACCGGCAGCTTGTAGCGCCTCGATGGAGACATGCATATAGTCAAGGATTAATTGGCCAAAGACTGCAAAGGTTGCGATGACGAAGAGTGAAACTGCGGCAGCTTGCCAAGCTAATCGCACTCGCTCTCGCGGAGTTCTATCTTTTACCAGACCAAGAAATATCGGTGTTGCACCAGGAGGATCCATAATGACGAAGAGCGTGACAAATGCTTGAGCAGCAAAGGTAAGTGCACCAGTTGAATTCAATTCTTGACCACCCTTCGTGCATTAGCGCGAGCCTCTAGCGCTTCCCATTGTGCGGGATCTGTCGTGTTCTCAGCCATCGCGTTGAGTTTTCCGGTGCCGTGATAATCACTTGCGCCAGTGGTGACAAGTTGTAATTCACGAGCAATTGATAAAAGCATAGCTTGTTCTGCAGCGCTCTGGTCGCGATGATGAACTTCAATTCCATCTAGTCCAGCTCTGACTAAATCTGCAAAAGTTTCTGCAGTCAAAATCTGGCCGCGACGAGATGCAAAAGGGTGAGCTATCACAGCAACTCCCCCCGCCCTTTTAATTGTCGTGATTGCATCTGCAGGTGTCGGAGCCGCATGTGTGACGTAATATTTCGACTCATTATGAAGTAAATCTGCAAATGCTTCATCGCGAGTAGCGACAATTTTCTTAGCAACCAGCGCATCAGCAAGATGAGGTCGACCAATTGTTGCTTGATCTGGAGCTGCTTGATAGACATCCTCAAGCGAGATATCAATCCCATCTGCCTGTAGCAGTGCCACCATTTTGCGCATTCTGGGAAGTCGAGTGTCACGCGAATCTGCCAGCATTTGCTGCATCTGACTATCTTTACCGTCAAAGAGCAAACCAAGCATGTGTACGCTGATTCCATCTGCAGTAAGGCAAGAGACTTCAGCTCCGAGAACCAACTCAATCTGCGGCTGAATTGCCTGTATCGCTTCATTCCAACCAGCCGTTGAGTCATGATCTGTAATGCCAAGGGTGGTTACTCCTGTAGCAAGCGCCTTTTTCACCAACGCAAAGGGCGAATCGGTTCCATCACTGGCAGTGGTGTGAGTGTGCAAATCAATCATTCAATGGTCATCACATTCTCAGTTTTGGTACGGGTTACAAAAAAGATACACCCGATTAATATAAGAATGACTCCGAGATAAACGCTAGCGGGAGGTTGTTTGCCAACGCTAAAAATTGAGGCAAGAAATGCGGCTATAGGTACTTCAAAAAACACAATCAGTGAAACGACTGCGGGTGATACTCGCTTCAACGTCACATTGAACATGGTGTGACCCAATATCTGCGCTCCAAGAATTAACCCAAGCAAAATTACCCATTCTCGTGATGAGAATGAGAAGAGTTCAAAGCCAGCAATTAAAGTTATAGGAAGCGCAGTCAATGCGCAGGCAAGATAGCAAATTGATGTGTACGTGGTTGTTTGCAATGTTTTTTGCGCATGAGATCCCACCAGCATGTAAGCAGCAGCCAGAGCACCTGAAAGGAGCGCTGCCAGATCACCTAAAAATGACCGAGTATCTAATTGAATATCAATTCCTGTCACCATAACGACTCCCAAGAAGCTGATAAACATTCCTAGCCAAGCTTTACCTGGAATGTAACCTCCCTTGGCTTTTAAAAAGAGCGCTGCGAATATTGGCTGGAGCGCAGCTATTGCCGTTCCTGCTGCAACGCTGGTCATACGCATGGCGAGAAAGAAACCCATAAAGTGAAGAGAGAGTAAAAATCCTGCAATAACAGCCCACTTTGCACCGGATGAATCCACCTTATGGCGCAGAGCAAAGGGCAGAGTAATTAATGATCCACCCAAGTTGCGCCAAAAAATAAGGGTAGGAACGGGCATGGTGCTCAACGCAATGAGTGGACCTGATGAGCCGACTCCAAAAATTCCGATGATGAGGCGGATGAGGTCGGGTCTGGCAGGAAGTGCAGTGTGATTATGTACTGAACTGCTCCGTGCTGTTGGCGACATAAGGCAAACCTAGCCGATAGCGCACGCGTTACTCTTATCCCATGAGCGGAAATAACATCAATCGCATATTTCTCGCCCGTCTTGCAGGTACTGCGGTCTTTGACCCCAATGGCGATCCAGTTGGCAAGGTGCGCGATGCCGTCGCGACCCTGCGCTCCAATAACCAGCCACCTCGAATTCTAGGTTTGGTGGTTGAAGTTCCACTTCGTAGACGTGTATTTGTTCCGATTACTCGAGTTACTTCCATAGAGGCAGGTGCTGTTGTTATTACCGGCCTTCTCAATATGCGACGTTTTGAAACTCGTGCTGGTGAAATTTTAGTTCTAGGAGATTTACTCGATCGCTCTGTCACGCTTGTTGAAGATGGCCAAGTTGTCCTCGTTGAGGATATGGCGATGGAACAGAATCGCACAGGTGACTGGCTCATTAATCGAGTTCATATTATGCGCAAAGGTCGCGGACTGCGTCGCAAAGGTGCTACATCTACAGTTGCCTGGGAAGAGGTAACTGGTTTTGCGCAACATGAAACTAATCAAGGTGTCTCCAATCTTCTCTCGACTATTGGAAACCTCCGAGCAGCGGACTTAGCTGCCGTCATTCAAGATTTAGCACCCAAGCGTCGCGTAGAGGTTGCGCGCGCGCTCGATGATGAACGTCTGGCAGATGTCTTAGAAGAAATGGATGAATCTGAACGAGTCGCCCTTTTGGCAGAGCTCGAAGGTGAGCGAGCTGCAGATGTGCTTGAAGAGATGGATCCAGATGATGCTGCGGACTTACTTCGAGAAATAGGAGAAGAACGCGCACAAGAACTTATTGAGTTGATGGATCCTGAAGATGCTGAAGACGTTCTCCGTTTGATGACCTATGAGGATTATTCAGCAGGTGGAATGATGACGACCGAACCGATCGTAATGTCGGCCGATTACACAGTCGCTGATGCCCTTGCTGCAGTGCGCCAAAGTGAGATGTCTCCAGCACTAGCATCACAAGTTTTTATCACCCGTCAACCACTAGAGACGCCAACTGGAAGATTTATTGGAATGGTTCACTACCAGCGGCTTTTGCGTGAACCGCCAGCAACCCTGCTTGGCTCAATAGTGGATACCAATACCAAGGGCGTTAATCCCGACGCATCGTTGCATGCAGTTTCGTCATACTTAGCCAGTTACAACTTGCTCTCACTGCCAGTTATCGATGCAAATGATCGCTTGCTCGGCGCAGTCACAGTAGATGACGTGCTCGATCACTTGCTTCCCGAGAATTGGCGACATGAGCACCGAGATTCTGCTGCACAAACTGCGGCTACATCGGCAGCACTGGAAAGCATCGACACAGATTTTGCGAAGGAGGAATAACCATGGCTCGTAGCTATCGTCTTGATACTCCTCGCGAAACGCGTCGCTCTTTACGCGGCAATATTGACCCTGAGACTTTCGGTCGCCTCTCCGAACGTTTTGCTCGCTTCTTAGGTACCGCGCGTTTTCTTGTTTACATGACCTGCTTTGTTCTTGGCTGGGCACTCTGGAATACCCTGGCACCTCAAAATCTCCGCTTTGATGAATATCCCTTTATATTCCTCACGTTAATTCTCTCGTTACAGGCCTCTTACGCGGCTCCACTCATTCTCTTGGCGCAGAATCGTCAAGCAGATCGCGATCGCATAGCTCTCAACGAGGACCGAGCTCAGAACGCCCGTAGCATTGCCGATACTGAATATCTCACTCGCGAATTGGCGAGCCTCAGAATTGCACTAGGCGATGTCGCAACACGCGATTACTTGCGGAATGAACTCGGGGATATTGCAAAAGAGATTGTGGAAGAACTACGCAAGCCCGAGTCTGACTCCAAGTAAAGATTTTTCTCGCACAATCAATTTAGCCACAATTTCATCAATCGCTTGCGCACTTGGACTCATTGGTGCAGAAATCACCACAGGAGCCCCTGAGTCTCCTCCTTCTCGCACATCTGGGCTAAATGGAATCTGGCCTAGTAGCGGAACATCGGCACCCACTAATTGCGAAAGACGTTGCGAAGTCTCTGCTCCTCCACCTTCACCAAAGAGTGTGGTGAGTTCGCCACACTTACTGCAGGGGTAGGCGGACATATTTTCGATAACGCCAAGAACTCGTTGATGAATTTGGTGAGCAATTCGTCCAGCGCGTTCAGCAACTTCAGCGGCGGCAATCTGAGGAGTTGTCACTACAACAACCTCAGAAGAAGGTACTAACTGCCCCAATGAGATAGCTAAGTCGCCCGTTCCGGGTGGCAAGTCAATGAAGAGCAGATCAAGATCGCCCCAATAAGCATCTGAAAGAAGTTGCTCGAGCACGCGATGGAGCAACGGACCCCGGTAGGCAATTGCGTCCGCGCGCTCTGGCTTAAACATCTCCATGGATACAACTTTGACGCCATATGACTCAAGTGGAATAAACATTTGATCGATAGCCGTTGGACGTTGGCCAATTAAACCCATCAATCTCGGAATCGAGTGGCCGTAGACATCTGCATCCAAGATGCCTACACGAAGGCCACGTTGGGCAGATGCAACTGCCAAATTCACAGTAAGTGAAGACTTGCCAACTCCGCCCTTTCCGGAGGCAACACCAATAACTCTCGTCAGCGAATCTTTCTGTGCGAAAGAGATAAAGCTTTCACGACCGTTGCGGAGTAACTTCTTAATGTTTGCCCGTTGATCCTCATCCATGACCCCAAAGGTGATTGCAACTGTGGAGATTCCGTCGACTGAGGCAACTGCCGTTTCGATATCTTGAGAGAGGCGATCTCGCATAGGACAGCCCGATATAGTCAATAAAATCTCTAGTTCGGCGATATCACCATTGATGTGAACTGACTTAACCATACCTAACTCTGGTAAAGAACGATGCAGTTCAGGATCCTGCACCGTTGCTAGTGCAGCATGCACTTTATCTAGAACCGTCATAGCAAATCAGGATCGATTGAATAAGAAATCTTTGTCGAATTTTTTTTGGCTTTTGGTGCATCATCATCATCTAATACATTGCCTATTTGCTTCTTAATAAAATTCTTTGGATTCAGATCTGTAGCATCTAAATCTTCGAAGCCTGGCCCAAGATTTGACTTTAATTCATTGGTCGCGGTTGTAGCAAAGTCCCGTGCTTTTTTGACAAATTTTGCAGCGTCGACAGCAATACGAGGTAGGCGCTCTGGACCAATCAGAATCATGGCAAGAATCGCAAGCCCCATTAACTCGCCAGCTCCAAAGTCGAAAAACATAGTAGTTGTACTTTACTCTGCTATTTCGACGCCAACAGAGTCAGATTTACAGTTGCACGCTTGTCTCCACGCTTATAAGTGACTGTGATTTCTTCACCTACGCTATGAGAACGAATTGCGACAATTAATTCTTCAGGGGATGTAATCGCTCGGCCATCGATTTCAGTGATGACATCACCCGACTTAAGTCCAGCCTTGGCAGCCGCACCGCCTGCAACGACAGCGCCGTTTGTCTTTGCAATCATGGCTCCGTCACCGGAGTAATTCATATCTACAGAGATCCCCATGACGGGATAGGTCGCTTTTCCGCTCTGGATCAGTTGGTCAGCGGTCTTGCGCGCCTGGTTGATGGGAATTGCGAAACCAAGGCCGATTGAACCAGTCTGGCCACTAAATGAAGTTCCTAGTGATGCAATCGCTGAGTTAACGCCGATTACAGCGCCCGTTGAATTAACGAGTGGACCACCTGAGTTGCCAGGATTAATCGCAGCATCCGTTTGCAGCGCATTGATAAACGAGCTCTCTGCGTCACCTTCACCGGCGGTCACAGCACGATCCTTGGCGCTAATGATTCCCAGCGTCACAGTTCCAGATAATCCAAGTGGGGACCCAATCGCAATTACTGAGTCACCTACGGCCACCTTATCGCTGTCACCAAATTGCAGCGCTTTAAGATTTGGCGCAATAATTTTTATTACCGCCAGGTCATAAGAACTATCGCGGCCGATTACTTTTGCGTCAAATGATGAGCCATCATTGAGTCTGACCCTAATATCCCCGCCACTCATCGCAGCTGATGCAATTACGTGGCTATTTGTCAGGATGTAACCGCTACTATCGATAATAAATCCAGAACCTGTCGAACCGCCTCCGCCTGATTGGGCTTCAATCGACACAACTGAGGGAAGAACTCGTTGGGCGATCTCTGCAACGGAGCCAGCGGGTCTTTCTACTGCAGCAGTTGTCTTCACTAAATTAGCGGATCTACCAAAGAGCGAACCTGATGAGGAAGCACCGAAAGCGCCCGCAACGACTCCTACAACCAAAGCAATCAGAATTGCACTTCGTAGTGGGATTGAACGGCCTAGGCCGTTCTGGCTGGGAGCAATCCACCATGGACCATCGCTGCGATGGCCGCTCTGATTCAAATTACTCATTTGCAGTAACGCGTGCTTTCTCTAGAGTTTCGTTGCAAGCAGGAGCCCATCACCTGTGGTGATGAGAACGCTCATCCAGGAATCTGAATCGGCCTTAATTGCTTTACCGGCTTCTCGTAGAGCGATTGTCTTGGCATCACGCTGCGCTGGATCTGGCACCTTGGAGCCACCAAGGAAATTATCGATGACGAAAACGCCGCCACTTCGAAGAATTCGATGCGCCTCGGAGATAGCAAAATTGAGATCTTCGGGATTGTGCCGAAAGACAACTAAGTCATAGGCGCGATCGGCCAGTTTTGTCATGACATCCATCACCGAGTTTGTGATGAGTCGATAGCGCATGGCGGCAATACCTGCTTCAGCAAAAGCTAATTTTGCTATGTTGGAATGTTCCATTTCATCATCAATGGAGGTAAGTGTTCCGCTCTTAATCATTCCCTCAAGAAGCCAGAGTGAACCGACGCCTGATCCAGTGCCGATTTCAACCACAGATTGCGCACTTAAAAGTTGCGCAAGATGTCTTAAGTAAGCACCGGTACCTGGCGAGACATCTTGCGTTCCAATTTCAACACCACGTGCGCGTGCAGCACTTTTGACTGCATCTTCTGCAATGAAATTTTCGGCGTAATCATGTGGGTCAATATTCACGAGAGAGACACTATCCAATCGAGCAGGAAACGCACGCCGAAACCTGTGCCACCTTTCACATTTTCTCCAGAGTCAGACTCACTTCTTGCCGGACCGGCAATATCCAGATGCACCCATCGAGAATCACCGACAAAATGTTCAAGATACAGGGCTGCTGTCACTGAACCTGCCGAATAATCCCCTTTATCTGCAGCATGATTGAGATCTGCAACATCGCTTTCTAGAGAATCACGGTAGTCATCAACTAAGGGCATATGCCACACGCGCTCACCACATTGATCTCCAATGGCAACCAACTGCTGGGCCAAATTCTCATCACGAGTGTACATAGCGGCAAACTGACGGCCTAAACCTAAGGTTGCTGAACCAGTTAACGTAGCGATATCAATTAAATAATCAGGGCTCAACTTTTCCACTGCATACCCAAGACCATCTGCTAGAACTAATCGACCTTCGGCATCCGTATTGATAATTTCTACAGTAGTTCCGTCATATTGAGTAATAACGTCAGATGGTCTCTGCGCTGTTCCAGAGAGAGCATTTTCAGCGCACATTAAGAGCGCAGTCACTTTCACTTGAGGTTGCAACTGCGGTAGTGCGCTAACAGTGGCTAGGGCAGCTGCTGCCCCCGCCATATCGCTCTTCATCGCGGTCATAAATTCATAAGGTCGTTTGAGGGAAACGCCTCCTGTATCAAAAGTAATTCCTTTTCCGACGATTACGACATGAGGTAGTGCGCTTGCTTGTTTTGCTCTACCACGTGGCACATAGGTAATTTCAATAAATCGCGGACCTGGATTAGGTGATGAATTTCCAACTGCACAGAGACCACCAAACTTGGCGATATCTTTTCCTGACAAGACTCGAATAGAGAGCCCTTCCTCGTCGGCAATCGCCTTTGCCTCCTGTGCCATCCATAGCGGATTCTTAATATTTGAAGGTGTGAGCGATAAATCCCGAGCCGTGTAAAGCGCACGGGAAATCGACTTGGCTATATGGACAGGTGCTTCATCCTTTGTGGCAATAAGAAATTGCGGAAGCTCCGAAGTTTTTCCAGTCTTCATGCTCCATTGATACGCCCCCAGGGTCAGTGAAACCGCATGGGCTTTAATCTCACTTGCACTCGTTGCACAGAGCGAAACGAGTGATAACGCCTTGCCGCGCACTCTTCTGCCCAGCGCCGCTCCGGCAGCTCGAAGGGAAGTGAGAGAGTTGTCGCCAACTCCGACGAGATAAATTCGATCAATTTCTGAGCCTTGATGGGCAACTGGAATTTCAAAAATTTCTCCAGCTTTTCCAGTGGCCTCAAAGAAATTGATTTCATCTAAGAGGCTGAGTTCAAAGCGTTTCTCTAATTTCGCCAACAATCTGGCATCACTTGTGAACTCAATTTTTTCTTCTTTGTTTTTGGTATAACCAACTGCCAATACATCTGCGCCAACAATTGCATCAATATCTGGCGAAACTACATCAAGAATCTTACTTTTCCACTCTACTTTTTGATGAGCGCAACAGCTGCCTCGAGAGCAGCGCTGAGATTATTTGCTTCTTGTGGATTTAGTTCAACCACCAAGCGCCCTCCGCCTTCGAGAGGGATACGCATGACCAGGGAGCGAGCCTCCTTGGTGACTTCCATAGGTCCATCACCAGTACGAGGTTTCATTGCTGCCATGGTGGGGACTCCTTGTTGTCGAAACTGCCGGGGACCGTGAGGCCAGTAAGTGCAGGGAGAAGTATCTCGCAGATTGGGGCGCGGGTGAAATCGAGCCTCGTGGGGGCAATCCTAGATTCCGAGATAGCCCTTCAGGCGGGTTTTTCCGGATGTGATGACCGCAACGACGGCACGTTCCGGGACTTGAAGTAAAAGCGCAATCTCTTCACTCGATTTGCCGCGGAGATAATGCAAAGTCAAGATGATGCGTTCTTCTTCTGGCAGTGATGCAAGCAACTGCGCGATGGTCTCTTGGTTGCTCACAGCATCAAGGTTACTCGCTCATGAATTAAAACTGTCGAGCAAACCGAGCCAGCGAAATTCTCACGCCTACGTACAAGAAAGGAGCAATGAGTAGAAAGAGAGCACGCGGGGCCAGCACAGTTTCTGACCAGTCAAAACGAGTAGTGGTTGCTGTGAGAGGAGTCAGAATAAAGCTGCCGCTGCCCTTGAGAATTTTGCCGGTATGTTCTACGTCGCAGCGATGAGGAGGCTGCCAATGCGTCACTGTCATGAGATCAAGAAGCCCTAAAGATTTAAAGCGAGGGTAGAGAAAGTAGAGTGGTCCTGTAAATGCAGCAATCGAAGTTCCAACACCTTCATGTTGATTGCTAGTTACCCACACTTTAGTTTGCAGCATCCAGTCACCTTGTGACTGCCAATCGGCGATTCTTTCCCAGACTTTTTCACACGGTGCACTGATATTCAAAGAAATTTGCAAAGTATTTGATGACACGTTCTACTCTCCAAAGGCTTTTGCGACAGCATCTTCAGGAGTTGAAGCCCAGTAAATCAAATCTCTCATTCCAGGTTTCACAAAATTATGAGTCTCTAAATGTTCTACAAGTGCGTGCAGAGGTTCATAAATGCCGTAAGGGTCGAGAATTATCACCGGCTTGTTGTGAAAATTGAGATAACGTCCAACCCAAATTTCGAAGAGTTCTTCAAGTGTGCCCAGTCCACCAGGAAGGGTGATAAAGGCATCCGCCAAATCTTCAATTTTTGCCTTTCGAGTTCTCATGGAGTCAACCACAATGAGTTCATCACTATCGTGATCAGCAAATTCAATATCTACTAATTTTTGGGGGATGATTCCAATCGTTCGTCCACCTTTGCTACGAGCACCACGCGAAATTGCCCCCATCGCAGAGATATGGCCTCCCCCAGAGACGAGTTCAGAGCCACGGGATGCAATCTGCGCACCCAATGCAAATGCTAAGTCAATAAATTTGGAATCAATGGTGGGCGATGACGAACAGAAGACTGCGATACGCATGAGGCACAGGATAGGGGTTAGGCTAAGCGCATGTCGTCTCTAGCTCATGGCCATGGAATCGCAACTATTTCTGGAAAAACTGTGCTTGATGTTTGGTACCCAGCACCTGCTCTTGGACCTCTTCAAGGTTCTCCAGATGAAACACTCTCTTCGCTCGTTGGTAGAGATGAAATCCGTGGAATTTCGCGCGAGTTAGTATCTCTGGAAATTGATTTAACAAGCGCTCCACAAAGTGCTCAGGATGTCTATCTGCGCCTGCATCTGCTTTCACACCGCCTGGTAAAACCACATGGTCAATCGCTCGAAGGAATTTTTGGCTTATTGGCTAATGTTGTGTGGACATCTGCGGGACCTTGCGCTCTCGATGGTTTTGAAAAAGTAAGAGCTGGACTACGGGCCCGTGATGGTCATGTCACGGTCTTCTCTGTAGATAAATTTCCACGCATGGTCGATTATGTAATTCCTTCTGGCGTTCGCATCGCTGATGCCGACCGAGTTCGCCTTGGCGCTCATTTGGCCTCAGGAACTACTGTGATGCATGAAGGATTTGTAAATTTTAACGCTGGAACGCTCGGTACATCCATGGTTGAAGGACGTATCTCCGCAGGGGTAGTTGTTGGCGATGGATCTGACGTTGGTGGCGGAGCTTCGATCATGGGAACACTCAGTGGTGGTGGAAAAGAAGTCATCTCGGTCGGAGAAAAATGTCTGCTTGGGGCTAACTCAGGTTTAGGAATTTCTCTTGGCGATAATTGCGTGGTTGAAGCAGGTACCTACATCACAGCGGCTGCCAAAGTGACGCTGCCAGATGGCGAAGTAGTCAAAGCTGGCAATTTATCTGGAGCTAGCAATCTTCTCTTTCGCCGAAACTCTTTAAGTGGCGGATTGGAAGTCGTATTACGAACTGGCACTTGGGGTGGTTTGAATTCGATCTTGCATGCAAACTAGCATCTACAAGAAAAGTACTACATTAAAGAAAAATATGGTGACGGGATTTTTACGCGACTTCTAAAGGTATCGCCGCGGAGAATTTTATAAGAGCCATCGCTTGCAATTCCTTTAATGCTTGTCACAGCCCCCGCTGAATTGCGCGAGAGTATCTCAAGCGAAATAACGTCTGGTAGCAAGAACGCAGCTGCAACAGCTGATTGCGAAGCACTAGCTTTCCACGAAACAAATCTAGGGTTGTGCTTTATATCTAAACTTCCTGGATCAGGCACCGACTGTGTGTAACCCGTTGCTTGCCCCCAGGCATCCTTGGTGGTTTGAGTTGCTCCACCTGATGAAGAAAAGTAGTAGGCCTGTACAGGCTTGCCTGCGCTGAGAATTGCCAAACTTGTAGCACTATCAATATGAGTATTGATTACAGCCGCGCGCCAATTCTTTCCAAATTTTGGTTCAATCTCTTTTGAATATCCGACAAAATTTTGATCAGAGATATGGTCATAAACATGACAGTCACACGCTGCTCGAATAGGTCCCAATTTAGAGAGTGCATAGGAACGAGAAGCTATCGCCTGAGCCTCAAGCACAGCCATGGGCCAACTCGATGGAACTTCACTAATGCCGAGCAAATATTCATCATGCATACTGAGCGAGTTAGTAACTTCGAGGGCTCCCTTCACAATCTTTAATTGAATCTGCCCATAGCGGTATCGAGCAGTTTCGCCGGGATGTCCAACCGTGATGACTGCCCCAGGTCCTTGCCAACGAATAGTGAAGGCCGTGCCAGAAATCGCGCCATAGTTCGCCACACCTGCTTGTACGCGAAAAGTGGCTTTTTGACCTGTTGGCAGAGTCGCAATCGGTGAGACATCTAGGGCGGTTCCGATGTCACCTTGAAATATTTCAATAACTGAACCTGGTGTTGCAGTTACAAATGATGCGGCTCGGACTGCGTGCGCCAAATTAACTCTTACTGTATGAGTATCGACAACAGGCGCAATCACCACATCTTTGTAGTAATAATTAAGAATCGCTGTTGCACTTTCACCTGCAAGTGCTCGCACCTTTGCGCCAATTTGGCTCATTCCTACGCCATGCCCATAACCTGATCCGGTAAAGGCAAAAGTTGGAGGAATTTCGGCGCGTGCTACTGGCACGCTTGCAATCAATACTATGGATGCTAAAAGAAAAGCTTTATACGTCCTCATCAGAGGATGCGCTCTTTCTTGCATTTACAAAGGTGCGATATTCAGAAATCACATCAGCTGGCTTTCCGCGAGCCATTAGCGTGCCTTTGTTGAGCCAAATTACTTCATTGCAGACATCTTCAATTGTTGCTAAAGCATGACTTACGAGAATAAGAGCTCGATCTGAGGTACGCAACTCTTTAATTCTATTGAGGCTCTTCTCTTTAAATTTAGCGTCTCCCGTGCTGAGCGCCTCATCGATAATAAGAATATCTGGCTCTACAACCGCAGCTACAGAGAAGGCGAGCCGTGCATACATTCCTGACGAATAAGTGCGCATCGGAGCATCAATTGCTTCTCCTAACTCAGAGAAATCTGCGATGGCGTCAAAATTTTGATCTATATCCTCTCGTGACATTCCCGCGGCGAGTCCTCCCAAATAAACGTTATCCCGCCCTGTCATTGATGGATTGAAGCCAACTCCTAATGCAAGCAAAGTACTGACACTTCCAAAAACCTCGACTCGTCCTTGCGAGGGTGGAACAATCCCTGAAATAACTCGCATGAGAGAAGATTTTCCAGCTCCGTTTGAACCAATAACTCCAAGAACCGCGCCATAATTAACATCGAGATTGATATTGGTCAGTGCGTTCACCACTCTTGAATGTTTCTTTCCCTTTCCTATATTGCGCAACCGCGCTTTTAGAGTTGGTTTTTTATCAATTGACGTTGTGTAGGTAAGCCCTAAATCTCTGACGGAAACGGCTAGTCCGTGAGGAGTGTGTGGGTGGTTATAGTCGGACAGCGAAATCACGCTCCCTCGATATAAAGAAATATGAACCAATGAAAAAGATGCTAAGGGCCCAGATTGAACAGTGCAACATCGCGTTGAGGTTAGGTGCCTCAGCGTGAACGACAACTCTTGACCAAGAATCCAGAAGATAGAAAAGTGGATTCGCAATCTGAATAGCCTTTATTTGATCAGAGACGCTACTTGCTTCGTAGAGAATCGGTGAAAGATACAAAAGACTACGTGTGAAATATGGGAGCATGCTTGAGATATCTCTGAAATAAACATTGATACATGAAATCAAAATAGACATTCCTAGTCCCATAATGAGAGCGATTGCGAAGATGGGAATAGACCACAGTAAATTCCATGAATAGGGCAGCCCTATGAGCAAATGGATTGCTGCAAAGACAATCAAGGTTGGTACAAATTTGAAGAGTGCAACGACAGTTGCTGAGATAGGCAGCATAACGCGCGGGAATGAAGTGTTAAGTATGAGTCGATGGCCCGAAGTTATCGCCTTGACTCCCCCAGTCAAGCTATTGGCAATCAAATAGAATAGAAAAAGAGTTGCCGTCAGATGACCAAATCGCTGCGCATCACTACTTCCACCAATTACGTAGATGAGAAGGAAATAGACCCCAGAAAGCAAGAGTGGATTGAGAACTAGCCACATCTGTCCAAAGACAGTTCCATAATTCTTTTCGCGCAGCTCGGAACGAGAAAATTCTGCGATAAAGGTTCGCCTGCCCCACAGAGTGCGCAGATAATCACGCATAGGTGGCAAACCTGCGCGGAAAGGCTCATATACGACTAAAGGCTTATCCACGTGCAAAAGATTACCGCAGTACTTGCTCCTTATTGATTAGTGGGAACAAGAGTCTTTGGTGAAGTAATAAATCCAGCGCCCCAGGCAAAATGCATCGTCGGAATGACGATGAGAAGTAAAAAATATTCGACGATTGACGTTGCAATCTTTGCTGATGCTACAAGCACAAAAAAGAGGTAGCTAGCCGCGGGGAGGAAAAAAATCGGAGATAAGGCGAAACCCAAAACTAGAGAGAAAGAAAAACCGGTCAGAGCTATTGGTGGCGCTAGATATCGATAGTTAATAGTTCCGGCATGCCTGCGTGATACAACGCGCCGCCAGCGACCATACTCGAAATACTGTTTCGCAAGTGCGCGCACGCTTGAACGTGGCCTATAGGTAACACTTAACCGTGGATCAAAATAAACGATTCCACCATTTTCGCGTAATCTAAAATTTAACTCCCAATCCTGCGCACGGGTAAACCTCTCATCGAATCCACCCACAGCGACAAGAGCCTCACGTCGAAATGCACCAAGATAAACGGTATCTACTACTCCAGCGCTTCCTCCGGTGTGAAAACGCGATGCACCAACTCCTAATGGACTTCTCATGGCCCCTGCAACTGCGCGTTCGAAAGTAGAGACTCCAACTGCAGCCATTACTCCACCCACATTTACCGCACCAGTTTCACCCAGAATTTCTACGATCAGTGAGATGTAATTCTTAGGAATCTGTGCATGGCCATCGACTCTGACAATTATTGAGCTTACCGAGGCAGCCAAGGCAAGATTAAGTCCGGCAGCGGTTTTTCCAGTTGGACTGTCGATTAATTTAACCCGGTCATCTTCTGCTGCTAATTTTTTTGCAATCTCATTGGTGCGATCGCGCGAAGGACCGAGTGCCAAAATAATTTCAAGTGGGCCACGATAATCCTGCATCAGTACAGAACGAACAGCGCCTTCTAAATGCGATTCTTCATTGAGCACCGGAAGAATTACGCTAATTGCAGGCAGCGGTGAGCCATTTAACTCATGCGTTGGTGTCGCCATAACCCCTCCACGCTACCGTGCAAGTACCCTACGGATGTGAAATCCTCTCGCTTTATTCGAATTATTACATCACTCTCGGTGGGTGTTGTGGCGATTGCTGCGATTTCATGGCTCGGATTAGGTCAAGTAAGTGGACAGATTTCACGTATTGATGTCTTTGCCAATCTCAAGGATCGACCAGAAAAAACCTCACAAGCGCTCAACTATCTCGTTGTTGGTTCAGATAACCGCGAAGGACTTACCAAAGAACAGATTAAGGCACTTCGAGTAGGCAGTACCAAAGTTGCCGCTGGTGGCCGATCCGACACCATGCTTCTTGTTCATATCAGCAAGGCGCGAGATGCTGCATACATAGTCTCAATTCCAAGAGATACCCTCGTAACAATTCCTGCTCATAGAAGCCAGGATGGAACTCGCGACATACCAGCGCTGCCCGGAAAGATAAATGCCGCCTATGCATTTGGTGGTGCACCATTGCTCATTCAAACAATTGAAGAGAAAACGAATTTACAAATTGATCATTACGTGGAGGTCAGCTTCGCGGGATTTACCGGAATTGTCGATGCGTTGGGAGGAATTGAAGTTTGTTCCAAAGTGCCAATTAATGATCCAAAGAGCCACCTCGTTATGGATGCTGGAACACACACTCTTGATGGTATCGAAGCGCTAAAATATGTTCGCACTCGTGATTTTGATGGACGTGGAGATATTGGCCGCATGGAGAGGCAACAGCAATTTGTTGGCGCTGTCCTACGAAAGGCAACCAGCTCAGGAGTTCTACTTAATCCAATCAAACTGACAAATTTTTACAATGCAGCCATTTCTAGCGTGAAGATGGACTCTGGGGTTTCCAAAAACGACCTTCTCACTCTTGCAAAGCAATTGCGTAACCTCTCATCGGGAAATGTAAGAACGCTAACCGTTCCACTTTCCAATCCCAACGGCCGCCATCCCACAGCTGGTTCAGTGGTGATTTGGGACGATGAGTTGGCGGCCGATCTCTGGACCAAAATTCGCAACGATGAAGCTCTGCTGGAAACGGTCAAACCTACCGCGAGCGCTTCAGCAAAGCCTGTGACGATTGATAAATTCAAGACAAAGACTGCAGCCGATAATCCCTGCGCTGCAATAGACTCCCGCACATGACGCTAAAGCTCTCAGTTATTGGTTGCGGCTATTTGGGCGCAACACATGCTGCCTGTATGTCTTCGCTCGGGTTTGAGGTAGTTGGCATAGATACAGATCAGCACAAAGTTGATTTACTCTCTCGTGGCGAACTGCCGTTTTATGAACCAGGACTTGATTCTTTACTAGCAGCAGAGATGAAGACTGGCCGTCTGAGCTTTAGTACTGACTTCGCAGCAGCAGCCGATGCTGATGTTCACTTCATCTGTGTAGGCACGCCGCAGAGTAAAGATGGTCTCGCAGCTGATCTGACCTACGTGAAATCTTCTGTCGCAGCTATCGCGCCTCATCTCAAGGATGGCGCTCTAGTCGTTGGAAAATCAACGGTGCCAGTTGGAACCGCGCAATTGCTGCGTGACCAACTTGCTGCATCCGCTCCGCAAGCTGACCTTGCTTGGAACCCAGAATTTCTTCGTGAAGGTTTCGCGGTTGAAGATACCTTGACTCCTAATCGGTTGGTTGTTGGTGTAGCTAATGATCGTGCTGAAGAGATTCTTAAAGAGGTCTATAAGCCAGTTATTGATTTAGGGACCCCTTGGATTCGTGCTGATCTACCGACTGCTGAATTAGTGAAAGTTGCGGCCAACTCATTCTTGGCAACAAAGATTTCTTTCATCAACGCAATGGCTGAAATCTGCGAAGCAGCTGGTGGAGACGTGACAATTCTGGCAAAGGCAATCGGATATGACCCGCGTATTGGTAATCGCTTCCTACAGGCTGGAATCGGATTCGGTGGCGGCTGCCTTCCTAAAGATATTCGCGCCTTTATGGCACGCGCGCAAGAACTCGGAGCCGATCAAGCCCTTGAATTCTTACGCGAAATTGATGCCATCAACTTACGTGCGCGACAACGCGTGATTGATGTAGTTCGTGCAGATCTTTCAGATGATCTCACTCAATATAAAATCGCAGTTCTCGGTGCGACTTTCAAACCTGATAGCGATGATGTACGTGATTCCCCAGCACTAGACATTGCGGCACAGCTACAGGCTGCTGGCGCTCAAGTGGTCGTGCACGATCCCAAGGGAATAGAGCCGGCAAGAAAGCGCTTCCCAAATTTGGATTATCAAGAGAAGGTCGCAGATGCAGTAAAGGGAGCAGATGCGATTTTGCACCTAACAGAGTGGAAGGAATATCGTGAACTCGATCCTTCGACGATTGGTCAATTGGTGAAATCAAAGTTTCTGATTGATGGTCGCAATATGTTAGATCGCAACCTCTGGCGCGCAGCAGGTTGGCGCGTACATGCGCTAGGACGGACTGACTAAAAACCCGTTTTGGTATTGCGGCGAGCGCTTAAGGCAGCGCCCTTTGCTTTTGCCTCTTGATTGAGTTCTTGCAGTTGCCCCTCAATTTTCGTGGCGATTGCAGAATCTGCCGAACCTATGATGCGCGCCGCTAAAAGGCCAGCATTTTTTGCGCTATCGATTCCTACTGTTGCCACAGGAACGCCGCCTGGCATCTGCACAATCGAGAGAAGTGAATCCATACCGTCAAGGTTTTTGAGAGAAACCGGAACGCCAATTACTGGAAGCGAAGTCAGTGATGCCACCATGCCAGGAAGATGTGCTGCGCCACCTGCGCCGGCGATGATTACTTTGTAACCATCTGCAGCTGCCGATTTGGCAAAAGCGACCATTTCTTCGGGCATGCGATGGGCAGATACAACTTCGGCTGTATAGGAGATACCAAAGGTTTCTAACACTTTGGCAGCTTCTTCCATTACCGGCCAATCTGAATCTGAGCCCATGATGATTGCAACTTGGCCTTTTTCACTCATCAATGTCTCCACTCATATAGTCACGTGCATGCTTCACATCAGAGACTAATTGTAGGAGATTGGACCCAACGGCGGTAACGTGGCCAATCTTGCGACCTACGCGTACTTCTTTCTTATATTGATGAAATTTAAGTTCTGGATTGCGAGCCATCAAGTGGAGATAGGGGCGATACATATCAGATTTCTCGCCTCCTAAAATATTGCCCATCACTGAAAATGGAGTTGTCATCGCAGGATCTCCTAATGGAAGATCCAAAATAGCTCGCAAGTGCTGTTCAAACTGACTTGTACGAGAACCATCGATAGTCCAGTGACCCGAATTATGCGGACGCATAGCAAGCTCATTGATAAACAATTGATCACCTTTGACAAACATTTCAACTGCCATCACTCCAACGACGCCAACCTCTGCAGCAATATCAAGTGCTAATTTCTGTGCTCTCTCTGCAAGTTCAGAAGAAATGGTTGGGGCTGGAGAAATCGTGAGAGTGCATATTCCATTCTCTTGGACAGTTTCAGTTGGGCTCCAAGTTGTGGCTTGTCCATGTGGGGAGCGTGCAACCATCACAGCAATTTCGGAGTCAAAGCTAATCAGCTCTTCTATCAGCACCTTTGGGTGGGAGGTGAGTAACTGTAGTAATTCCTCTTGAGAAGTTATCTTCCAGACTCCGCGACCGTCATAGCCTCCAGTCAGCGCTTTCGCGATTACTGGATACGTTTCGACTTCACTGGTGGTTGTCACAATCTTCCAACGAGGTGAAGGGTAAGAATTTAACTTCTCTCGCATTTGCGCCTTATCTTGGGAGTACACAAATGCATGTGCAGGTGGATATACGCGAACTCCAGCAGCTTCAAGACCTCGAATCACAGATAATGGAACTAGTTCGTGTTCAAAAGTAACTACATCACAAAGTTCAGCAAACTTTTTTAGCTCCTCAAAATCTGTGTAGTCACCAACAACATGGTGCGTGATTTGAGCACCAGAATCGTTTGGGGATGCAGCAAAGAGAATCAGATCTACTCCAAGAGCAGTAGCAGGCGCAACCATCATGCGAGCCAACTGTCCGGCTCCGATAACTCCAACTCGCGGGAAACGATCCGTCACTGCACTATCGTAGATGAACGACATCGCCGACCGAGACGTGATGCCCATCCATCAAGATGAGTTCACCTTGTGTGGAGATATCTGTTGCTACCCCATCAATATGAGCTCCGCCGGGAAGTTCAACTCTGATGGAGCGGCCCACTGTCGCGCTGGCTTGGAGATAGAGATGACGCAGATCCTCTCCACTCTGCCATCTTAGAAAAAGATCTTCAAATACATCCAGAAATATAGCGAGAATAGAGTTTCGATCAAGATCTGCAAATCCCTGCAAAGCTAGCGAAGTTGCCTGCGAAACTGGTAACTCTTCTTGGCTCATAGAAACGTTTACTCCGATTCCAACGATAACTCCTTGTGGAGTTACTTGCGCAATAATGCCGCCAACTTTTTTATCAGCGACAATTAAGTCGTTGGGCCACTTAAGAGTGATTGTGCAACGTCGATCTCTTTCGTTGAGTGTGTAGGCCATTGCTAAACCGGCAAGCAATGGAATAAATCCCCACTCGCTCTTTTCGCGCTGAGGTTCGATGTAAAAAGAGAATAAAAGTGCAGTTGAAGCTGGGGCATCAAATTTTCGATCTAATCTTCCTTTACCTGCACTTTGAAATTCGGTTGTTAGAACTTCACCATTTAGTGCAAGACCGGCGCTCACACGTTTCGAAATATCATCCTGAGTTGAACCGGTGACTTCGACCACGCTTACTCGCCAGTACCGTGAGATTTTCTCCGAGATTGCGAATTGATCGAGTAGAGGTCTTGGCGCATCTAGGCTCATGGCTAGTACCTTATGTTCATGAGCCCAGATCTGCACACTACTGCCGGCAAAATTGAAGACCTTCGCGAACGAATTGATGAGGCGATACATGCAGGTTCTGCTCGCGCAGTAGAAAAGCAGCATGCCAAAGGCAAGGGCACTGCTCGCGAACGAATCGAGATGTTGGTTGATCCCGATTCGTTCACAGAAATCGATGAGTTTGCCCGCCACCGTGCACAAAACTTTGGCATGGAGAAGAACCGCCCCTATGGCGATGGCGTAGTGATTGGTACTGCCACTGTTGATGGCCGGCCTATTGCACTTTACTCGCAAGATTTCACCGTCTTTGGCGGCTCTCTTGGTGAAGTACATGCAGAAAAGATTGTGAAGATTGCAGAGTTCGCACTGAAGTCAGGTATTCCACTGATCGGTATCAATGATTCTGGTGGTGCGCGTATTCAGGAAGGCGTTGCTTCGCTCAATGGGTACGGAAAAATATTTAGGCTCAACACCCGCTCTTCGGGAGTTATTCCACAAATTTCGCTGATTCTGGGCCCGTGTGCTGGTGGATCTGCATATTCACCAGCGCTGACCGATTTCACCATCATGGTGAAAGAGACTTCAAATATGTTCATCACCGGTCCAGATGTCATCAAAACAGTTACAGGTGAAGATGTTGGCATGGAAGAGTTGGGCGGAGCTTTTACACATAACACTAAATCTGGAAATGCACACTACATGGCCGATTCTGAAGCCGATGCAATAGATTATGTGAAAGCTCTCTTGTCCTATCTCCCATCAAATAATATGGATGGCTCACCAGTTCTGCCTCCTACTCAAAACCTGGATAAATCTGCAACTGATCTTTCGCTCAATCACTTGATTCCAGATAGCCCTAATCAGCCTTATGACATGAAGGAGTTGATTCAGGCGCTCGTCGATGAAGGTGAATTCCTGGAAGTTCACTCTTTGTACGCTCCAAATATTATTGTCGGTTTTGCGCGCATTGAAGGTCAGTCAATTGGAATTATTGCTAACCAGCCTTCACAGCTAGCGGGAACTTTGGACATTAATTCATCAGAGAAAGCTGCGCGTTTCCTCCGCTTCTGCGATGCCTTCAATATTCCAATAGTTACCCTGGTCGATGTACCTGGTTTTATGCCCGGTACAGAACAAGAATGGAATGGAATTATTCGGCGTGGGGCAAAATTGCTCTACGCATACGCCGAAGCATCTGTGCCTCTCGTTACTCTCATTACTCGAAAAGCCTATGGTGGCGCATTTATTGTGATGGGTTCAAAATATTTGGGTAGCGATATTAACTTTGCTTGGCCAAGCGCTGAGATCGCAGTAATGGGCGCACAGGGTGCAGTCAATATCCTTTATCGCAAAGATTTAGCAGAAGCTAAGGATGAAAATGCTAAGCGGGCTGAACTAATTACCGAATACACAGAGAAGTTTTCTAATCCATATCTTGCTGCCGAACGAGGAACGATTGACAGCGTGATTGAACCCGAAGATTCACGTCAGTACATCACTAAAGCCCTGCGAACACTTAAAACCAAACGAGATACTTTGCCTGCTCGTAAACACGGAAATATTCCTCTATAAAATGAAATTCACAGTAACAGCAGGGAATCCAACCGCAGAAGAATTGGTTGCACTCCAAGCCGTTTTAGCTAATCACAAGGCAGTTGAGCTTAAACCGGTGATCAAGCGAAGTATTTTTGGCTTGCCACAATTGCGTCAACCTCTTCCTCATCAAATTACATTTGGCGCTCGTAGGTATGAATAGATGCCGCAAATAGTTCTTGCTTCACAATCAAAGTCCCGAAAGCGACTTCTGGAAGATGCTGGGATTAAAACCACAGTCGTTGTTAGTCATGTCGACGAAGAGACAGATTTTTTCAACGCAATGTCGCCTGCTGATATGGTCATTGCGCTGGCAATTGCAAAAGCTCACACCGTGCGAGAACTTATTGATTTTCCAGCAATCATTATTGGGTGTGACTCCACATTCGATGTCGATGGAGTTTCTTTTGGAAAACCAGGCACTGCTGATGTCGCTCGAGAGCGCGCTAGAAAAATTAGTGGTCGTTCAGGTTTGTTGCACACCGGGCATTGCATTATCGATACGGTAAAAGGCGTAGAGATTGCCGATCGAGTTACTACAAAAGTTACCTTCTCTGAAATGAATGATCTTGAGATTGAGGATTACATCGCATCAGAAGAGCCCCTTCATGTAGCGGGTGGGTTTACTCTCGATGGGTACGGTTCGCCGTTTATCCCTTCTATCGAAGGTGACTACACAAATGTCGTTGGAATATCGATGCCATTTGTTCGAGAAGCAATGAAGCAACTTGGATACTCTTGGCCTCAAGTGAAGGAGATGTCATGAAGCGTGTGCTGATTGCAAATCGTGGTGAAATTGCGCTGCGCGTCATTCGTGCCTGCAAGGATCATGCCCTTGAATCTGTTGCAATCTATTCTGAAGATGATCGCGATTCGCTCCATGCTAAAAGCGCTGATTTTTCATATTCGCTCAATGGAACTCTCGCTAAAGATACCTATCTCAACATTTCAAAGATCGTATCTCTGGCCCTTGAAGCAGGCGCTGATGCAATTCATCCTGGTTATGGATTCCTCTCCGAAAACGCTGCATTCGCACAAGCTGTCATAGATGCAGGGTTAATCTGGATTGGCCCTCCTCCATCTGCAATTAGCGCTCTTGGTGACAAAGTCTCAGCTCGGCGCATTGCAGCTGCTGCAGGTGCGCCACTTGTCGCTGGCACAAAAGATCCTGTTAAAGGGCATGAAGAGGTGCTTGCATTCGCCAAAGAACATGGATTGCCAGTGGCTATCAAAGCAGCATTTGGTGGCGGAGGTCGTGGTCTCAAAGTCGCCCGTACGATGGAGGAAATTCCTGAACTCTACGCATCGGCCGTTCGCGAGGCTGTTGCTGGATTTGGTCGAGGTGAGTGTTTTGTAGAGCGATACCTAGATAAACCTCGCCACGTTGAAACACAAGTATTAGTGGATCAACATGGACATGCCGTTGTCATTTCTACTCGTGATTGTTCGTTGCAACGCCGCCATCAGAAATTAGTCGAAGAAGCGCCCGCGCCATTTTTGACTGAAGCTCAAAATGAAGAGCTTTATCGCTCAAGTAAAGCGATCATGAAAGAAGCAGGTTACATCGGAGCTGGCACGTGTGAATTTCTAGTAGGCGCTGATGGGACCATCTCTTTCCTCGAAGTCAACACTCGCTTGCAAGTTGAGCACCCCGTTTCAGAGGAAGTTACTGGCATAGACCTCGTTCGTGAGCAATTTAGGATTGCGATGGGAGAAAGTTTAGGTTTTAACGATCCCGTGATTCGAGGTCATTCACTCGAATTTCGCATTAATGGAGAAGACCCAGGACGATCATTTCTGCCTGCGCCTGGTCGAATAACCTCTTGGAACTTACCAAGCGGCCCAGGTGTACGTGTAGATGCTGGATTTAAAAATGGCGATGTTATTGGCGGAAATTTTGATTCACTCTTGGCCAAGTTAATTGTTACTGGTGCAACCCGCAAAGAGGCGATTGAACGTGCTCGCCGTGCTCTTGCAGAGTTTGAGGTTGGTGGATTGGCAACTGCGCTTCCATTCCATCGTGCAATCTTGCAAGATAGCGCCTTTACTGAAAACTTTCAGGTCTACACCAGTTATATTGAAAATGAATTTAAGAATGAGATTCCTCCTTTCCAAAGTAGTGGCACCGAAGTGCAGACAAAGGTTGCAGCAGAAAAATTAGTTGCCGAAGTTAATGGAAAGCGCTTTGAAATTCTGGTCCATGCACCAGAACCCGTTGTAAAGCGCCATCGCGCCAAACAAGCCTCAACGGCAGGCGCTTCAGGTTCTGGCTTAGCAAGCCCCATGCAGGGCACCGTCGTAAAGATTGCCGTGACTGAAGGACAGAGTGTGGTTGCTGGCGATTTAATAATCGTGTTAGAGGCTATGAAAATGGAACAACCCTTGAGCGCCCACCGAGATGGTGTGATTAAAAACTTAAAAGCCGTCATTGGCGAGACTGTGGCGAGTGGAACTGTTCTCTGTGACATCATTGACGTATGACATCTTCTGAACTTCTCTACTCAGATCCACTCGCCGCCGCCACGGCTGCAGCACAAGAGATTGCCGCACGAACGGGAGTTGCCTCTCATGATGTGGCACTTGTGATGGGTTCAGGTTGGGTAAGTGCAGCAGATGCGCTCGGTACACCTGCATACGAATGTGATGCACATGAACTTACTGGGTTCTCTGCACCAGCAGTCGAAGGTCACTCGGGAAAAGTTCGTTCCTATGAAGTTACATCTGATGGAAAAACTGTTAGGGCGCTAGTTTTTCTTGGCCGCACGCACCTGTACGAAGGCAAGGGAATGGAACCAGTAGTCCATGGTGTACGCACAGCGGTAAAGGCAGGATGCAAGGTTGTGATTTTGACCAATGCATGTGGAGGAATCAATACCGCTTACACAGTAGGTCAACCAGTTTTGATTCGCGATCATATTTCACTCACCGCTGCTTCCCCACTCTCGGGTGCAACATTCGTTGATTTGACAGACCTCTATAGCAAAAGAATTCGCGCAATCGTCAAAGCTGAAGATTCTTCACTCGCTGAAGGAGTCTATGTTCATTGGCGTGGACCTACATACGAGACTCCTGCTGAAATTATGATGATGCGCACAATTGGGGCTGATTTGGTTGGCATGTCCACAGTTCCCGAGGCCATCGCTGCACATGCACTTGGCGCGGAAGTTTTGGGTATCTCACTTGTGACGAATGCGGCCGCTGGTATCACTGGTGAAAAACTCAATCACGAAGAAGTTATCGCTGCCGGAAAAGCTGCTGCAGATCGAATGGGCGCTCTTCTCAAGGCAACTATTCCTAAACTCATATAGATAGCGTTAATCTGCTCGCATGGATGCAGCCCTGCGATTAGAGGTCGAGAATTGGATCGCAGATGATCCAGACCCAAAAACTGCCTCACAACTACGTGATTTGCTAGATCGTGAAGATGAATCCACATTGCAGCGATATTTCAATGGATTTCTCCAGTTTGGTACTGCCGGTTTGCGCGGACCAATAGGCCCCGGGCCATCCTGCATGAATCGCGCTGTCGTAGGACGCGCTGCTGCTGGAATTGCGTCCTACATGAAAAAGCGAGAGATGAAGAGCGTCATTATTGGCCGTGATGCGCGGCATGGCTCAGAAGATTTCACAAACGAAACTGCAGAGATCATGAGTGGTGCGGGAATGCAGGTCTACATCCTGCCTCGTCCGCTTCCGACCCCCGTATTAGCTTTTGCAACATCGTATCTAGGCTGTGATATCGGAATCATGGTGACCGCTAGCCACAATCCACCTGAAGATAATGGGTACAAAGTGTATGTCGGACCAGTTGCCGATGGAATCAATTATGCGGCTTCGCAAATCATCAATCCCACAGATCAATTTATGGCCACTGAAATAGCTGCAGTAGCGCGCCTCAAGTCACTACCCCGTGGAAATAAATGGACTGTACTCAATGAAGATGTCGTAAATGAATACATTTCTCGAACAAGCGCGTTAGCACCTCGCCCTGGAGATCTTAAAGTTGTTTATACCGCAATGCATGGTGTCGGAACAGAAATAGTAAGTAAGGTTTTTAGCCAAGCTGGATTCCATAATCTCATATTGGTAGATGAACAGTGCACACCGGATCCAAACTTTCCTACCGTTGCATTTCCAAACCCTGAAGAACCTGGAGCGATAGATTTAGCGCTAGCTAAGGCAAAGGCTACTGATGCCGATCTCGTTATTGCCAATGATCCTGATGCAGATCGATGTGCTGCTGCAATTAATGATCCTAATTCCGGCTGGCGCATGCTTCGTGGCGATGAGTTAGGTGTGATTCTCGGTGAATGGATTGCACGAAGCCATCCACGTGGAACCTTTGGAAATTCAATTGTCTCCTCATCCGCACTTCGAAAAATATGCGCACACTACGGAATAGATTTCAAGGAAGTTCTCACTGGCTTTAAGTGGCTGGCAAAAATTGAAGATCTAGCCTTTGGATATGAGGAGGCAATTGGATATTGTGTTGATTCTGAAACAGTCAACGATAAAGACGGTATCTCTGCGGCAATATTCTTAGCGCAAGTAACCATGGATTTAGCGCGCGATGGTCTTTCACTCGTTGATCTGCTCAATCAGGTTTGGGATAGGCATGGTTTTCATGGGACTGAGCAGATTTCTATTCGTGTAAAAGATATGAGTTCAATCGCTCGCCTCTTAACGCAGTTGCGACACAATCCACCACGAGAAGTCGCCGGGCGAACTGTCATCTCCATTGATGACCTTGCTGCGCCAACCGATGGACTTCCTCCCACCGATGGGCTGCGGATGTGGCTAGATGGAGATATCCGCATCATTATTCGCCCATCTGGCACAGAGGCAAAAATGAAGTGTTATGTCGAAGTTGTCACTACCACGTCAGCAGAATCACAGAAATTGCTCGACGAGATTCGTCAGCCTCTGAAAGAATTCCTTTCGTGAGCTTCTATGGCCTCGTCGACGGTAGTGAAAAATCCCTACTGAATTTTCTTAATCAACTTTCTGGTGTTGATCAAGTAGGAGCGGAATCTCGCGCAGCCACCTTAGCAACTCGCTCCATTAAAACTTCGAGTAAGGAATGGGCGATCAACACAGCAATCTCGATGGTTGATCTGACTACTCTCGAAGGTGCCGATACTCCCGGCAAAGTTAGAGCGCTCTGCTCAAAAGGTGTTCGACCAGATCCCACAGATGCTTCGGTTCCAAGCGTTGGTGCGATCTGCGTCTACAACGACATGGTGGCAATCGCTCGTTCACACCTGGATTCCATTGGTGGCCAAAAAGTTCCAGTCGCAGCGGTTTCAACAGCATTTCCATCGGGGCGCGCATCCATGGAGGTGAAGATCAGAGATACTCAAGATGCGATTGACGCTGGGGCTACTGAGATAGATATGGTGATTGATCGGGGCGCATTTCTCTCTGGAAAATTTGGGCTCGTCTTTGATGAAATCGTCAAGATACGCGAAGTATGCGGCGAAAAAGCTCACCTTAAAGTTATCTTTGAAACTGGCGAACTGGTCACCTATGACAATGTCCGTAAAGCCTCTTACTTGGCCATGCTGGCAGGTGCAGACTTTATAAAGACGTCTACCGGAAAAGTTGCTCCAGCAGCAACGCCACCGGTTGTTCTCGTGATGCTCGAGGCGGTACGCGATTTCTACACCCTGACCGGGCACCGTATCGGAGTTAAACCAGCGGGAGGAATTCGAACAACCAAAGATGCCATCAAACAATTAGTTCTTGTGAATGAGACCGCTGGACCAGAGTGGCTCACTCCAGCGCTTTTCCGAATTGGAGCAAGTGCTCTGCTCAATGATTTACTCATGCAGCGCATGAAAATGGAAGATGGCTACTACGCTAGCCCTAACTACGTGACCATAGACTAAAGGGCTAATGAATATGACTTTCGAATACGCTCCAGCGCCTGAATCGCGCGCAATTGTCACTATTAAGCCTAAATATGGCCACTTCATCAATGGATCATTCGTCGCTGGAAAAAAATATTTCCCTACGATAAATCCAGCTACCGAGGAAATTCTCAGCCAACTATCAGTTGGTTCTGCATCGGATATTGATAAGGCAGTATCAGCCGCACAGAAGGCATACACCAAAACCTGGTCAAAACTTTCAGGTAAAGAACGTGGAAAATACTTGTACCGAATAGCGCGAATTTTGCAAGAGCGTGCGCGCGAGTTTGCCGTTCTCGAAACTCTCGATAATGGAAAGCCAATTCGCGAGACTCGCGATATCGATATCCCGCTTGTTGCTGCACATTTCTTTTACCACGCAGGTTGGGCAGATAAATTAGATTATGCAGGACTTGGTCGCTCGCCCCAACCTTATGGCGTTGCTGGGCAGATCATTCCTTGGAATTTTCCTCTTCTTATGTTGGCTTGGAAAGTTGCTCCAGCGCTAGCAACTGGAAATACCGTCGTATTAAAGCCTGCTGAAACAACCTCACTTACGGCGCTTCTCTTTGCAGAGGTCTGTCAGCAGGCACAGTTGCCAGATGGCGTTGTCAATATTGTCACTGGTGATGGCAGCACTGGTTCCGCTCTGGTGAACCATCCTGGGATTCACAAAATTGCCTTCACCGGTTCAACAGAGGTCGGCAAGAAGATCGCGCGCGCAATCGCGGCCACCGATAAGAAAGCTACCCTCGAATTAGGAGGTAAAGGTGCCAATATCGTCTTTGATGATGCTCCCATCGACGAAGCCGTCGAAGGTATTGTCAATGGCATCTTCTTTAACCAAGGACATGTGTGTTGTGCTGGCTCTCGCCTGATTGTGCAAGAAAGCATCGCAGAAGAGCTGATTGAAAAACTAAAGGTTCGTATGGCAAAAATTCGTGTTGGTGATCCGCTCGATAAAAATACAGATCTTGGTGCGATTAATTCTCGCGAGCAGTTAAACAAGATTACAGAACTTGCTGCAACTGGCGACGCAGAAGGTGCCCAGCGTTGGAGTCCACAATGCACCATATCTGATAAAGGGTTCTGGTTTGCTCCAACAATTTTTACCGGTGTGACGCAAGCTCATCGGATTGCACAAGAAGAGATCTTTGGACCGGTGCTCTCAGTCTTAACTTTTCGTACTCCACAAGAGGCGATTGATAAGGCCAATAACACTCCTTTTGGTCTCTCTGCTGGAATTTGGAGCGAGAAGGGCTCACGAACGCTATGGGCATCACAACAATTACGTGCCGGAGTTATCTGGGCTAATACATTTAATAAATTTGATCCTACTTCGCCATTTGGAGGCTACAAGGAGTCTGGATGGGGACGAGAAGGCGGAAAGCACGGCCTGGCTGCATACCTCAAAATGGGTAAAGAAACTGGAGGTAGGTAAATGGTTACTACCAACCGCATCGAAGTGAAAAAAACCTACAAACTTTTTATCAACGGCGCTTTTCCGAGGAGCGAATCAGGACGCGTCTTTGAAGTTGCCTCAAAGAGCGGTGATTTTATTGCCAACCCATGTTTAGCATCTCGAAAAGATTTGCGCGATAGCGTGAGCGCAGCGCGAGCTGCACAGAGCGGTTGGGCCAAAGCCACTGCCTATAACAGAGGGCAAATTTTGTATCGCATAGCCGAAATGTTAGAAGGGCGAGCTGAGCAGTGCGAAGCTGAAATCTGCGCAACTTCTGCGAGTACCAAATTGAAGGCGAAGGCAACAGTGAGCCAAGCTATCGACCGCTGGGTTTGGTATGCCGGCTGGAGCGACAAATTATCTGCTGTGCATGGTGCAACAAATCCGGTTGCGGGTCCTTATTACAACTTCACAATCCCCGAACCACTCGGAGTCGTTGTTGTCACAGCAACAGACTCTTTTATCGATTTTATTGATGCGATTGCCGCAGCGGTAGTCTCAGGAAATACGGTAATTGCATTGGTATCAGGTGGGCTCAGCGTTCCAGCTATGACATTTGCTGAAGTACTTGCAACAAGCGATTTACCTGCTGGAGTTATCAATATCTTAACGGGCTCGCTCGATGAACTAGCACCATGGGCAGCCTCTCATATGGATGTAGATGGTTTTGATATCACTGCTATCGCGAAAAAGAAGAGAGCGGATCTCATGGTCTCTGGAGCAGAAAATCTCAAGCGAATGTACGTCGCAGATGGAAAATTGACTCCATCGCGGATACTTGCATTTATGGAAGAGAAAACAGTCTGGCACACAATCGGGGTATAACTACTCCCCCGAAATTTTTTGAAAGTTAGGTTTAATTACTTCTTCAATAATTGCCAACCGTTCTTCGAAGGGGATAAAAGCGCTCTTGAGGGCATTTATGGTTACTCGCTGCAGATCTTGGAAAGTCCAATCACATTCTTTGACCATTTGATACATCTCGCGAGACATTGAAGTAGCTGACATCAGGCGATTATCAGTGTTGATGGTGACTCGGAATCGTAATTTAGCTAAACGAGCAAGGGGATGATGGGCAAACGAATCCGCTACACCAGTTTGAATATTCGATGATGGACAGAGCTCTAAGGGAACTCGTCGATCGCGCACATAAGCTGCTAGACGACCTAATCTGGCTGGAGCGTGGTTGAAATCAATATCGTCAACGATTCGAACGCCATGTCCTAACCGTTCAGCCCCGCAGAGTTGAATCGCCTCCCAAATAGATGGCAAGCCATACGCCTCACCAGCATGAATTGTGAAGTGCGCGTTTTCACGTCGGAGATATTCAAAAGTGCTCAATTGATCACTGGGAGGAAATCCATCTTCGGGGCCCGCGATATCAAAGCCAACAACACCTTGGTCGCGATACTTCACAGCCAACTCCGCTACCTCTTGCGAACGATTATTCTGGCGCATACCGCAGAGCAATGAAGTCAGTCGAATATCACGGCCTTCACTCTTAGCTTCTGCTTCACCAGCGCGAAAACCTTCAAGGATTGCTTCAATTACTTGGGTGAGTAAGAGCCCTTTTTCCGTTAAAAGTTCTGGGGCCATTCGCACCTCTGCATACACAACGCCATCTCGTGCTAAATCAACAGCACATTCGCGCGCAACCCGCACAATATCCTCACGGCGTTGCATAACAGCAACGGTATGAGCAAACGTTTCAAGGTAGCGAACTAGCGACCCAGAATCACACGATGCTCGAAACCACTCTGCCAATTCAGCAGCATCATATGTTGGAAGTATGTGGCCGATCTCTTGTGCGATATCAATAATGGTCTGCGGACGTAGCCCACCATCTAGATGATCGTGCAAAAGTGCTTTAGGTAGTCGCTTCACCTGATCTTCGGTGGGCCGCTTCAGTAAATTACTCATCCCAGAATTTTCTCCACAACAAGAGGAAGGCGTTGCACGGTTCCTCCTTCGACAATTGTGACAGCGCCTGTCAACGCTTCAATTGCTCTAGCGAAGCGCGCTGGTTCATCGGTGTGAAGCGTCATCAGTGGGGAGCCAGCTCTAATGTAATCACCCGGTTTAGCGTGAAGTTCAATTCCTGCACCAGCCTGAACTTTTTCGCCCTGTTGTGTGCGGCCAGCGCCTAATCGCCACACACTGACGCCGACTTTCATCGCATCCATTGTGGTAATTGTCCCACTTGCTTGCGCTGTGATGACTTCTCTTTCTCGAGCTGTAGGCAGTGGAGCATCTGGATCGCCACTCTGCGCGCGAATCATGCGACGCCAATGATCCATAGCGCTGCCATCTTGAAGGGCTACTTCCGGATCCTTACCAACTATTCCTGCTGCATCGAGCATTTCGCGCGCCAAGAGAATCGTGAGCTCAACGACATCAGCTGGTCCGCCACCGGCGAGAACTTCGACCGATTCACGTACTTCAAGTGCGTTACCGGCTGTCAGTCCTAGCGGTACATCCATTGCAGTCACCAACGCTCGAGTATGTACTCCTGCATCTTTTCCGAGTTGCACCATAGTGCGCGCCAACTCTGCCGCTTTCTTGGGATCTGACATAAATGCGCCACTGCCGGTTTTCACATCGAGAACCAGGGCTGATGTTCCCTCAGCAATCTTCTTGCTCATGATGGACGATGCAATCAGCGGAATCGCTTCGACCGTTGCCGTTACGTCACGAAGTGCATATAACTTCTTATCCGCAGGCGCTAAGCCGGCTCCGGCTGCACAAATGACTGCACCTGTATCTTGTAAAACCTTGAGCATCTCTTCATTACTCAACGATGCGCGCCAACCCGGAATAGATTCAAGTTTGTCGAGAGTTCCACCGGTATGGCCAAGACCACGTCCAGAAAGTTGTGGCACAGCGCCCCCACAAGCTGCAACCAGAGGAGCTAACGGAAGCGTAATTTTATCTCCGACTCCCCCAGTTGAATGTTTATCGACGGTTTTACGATCCAATTGCGACCAATTCATCCGCTCACCACTATTGATCATGGCGTTGGTCCAACGAGAAATTTCACGAGCGTTCATTCCGTTGAGCAAAATCGCCATCAGAAGAGCTGACATCTGCTCATCAGCAACTAATCCACGCGTGTAAGCGCTGACAATCCAATCAATGTGAGCATCTGAAATTTCGTGGTGATCTCGTTTTGCAGCAATGATTTCAACAGCTGTAAATGGTTCAACAGTAGCGCTCAAGATGGCAACCTTTGTGTAATTTCATCTGGACCAAAAGCCCAGGGAAGAAGTTGCGATAACGTCTTTACGCCTTGATCAGTCATGAGTTGCAGTTGTGAGCCGCCATGTTCTTGCAAAAGTTGGCGACAACGACCGCAAGGCATTAGTGGGGCGCCATTGATATCAACACAGGCAAATGCGATTAGACGTCCTCCTCCAGTTGCAATAAGAGAAGAGACTAGACCGCACTCTGCGCAGAGAGTCAGTCCATAACTTGCATTTTCCACGTTGCAACCTGTGACAATTCGACCATCATCAACTAAGGCAGCAACTCCTACCGGAAAATGTGAATAGGGAACGTACGCTTGTTGCATCGCCGCAACTGCTTTCTCTCTGAGAACTTCCCAATCAATCTCCATTAACGGCCTCCGCGCTTATAAGGAATTCCATCAGCTGCCGGAGCTCGCACCTTTCCTACAAAACCTGAGACGGCGATGATGGTCGCAACGTATGGCGCCATCAACATAAACTCAGACGGGATCGGTGTGCCTGTAATGGTGAGTAAGCCTTGTAAATTATCGGCAAAGCCAAATATCAGCGCTGCTGCAACGGCTCCCATAGGAGACCAGCGCCCAAAGATAAGGGCAGCAAGGGCGATAAATCCTTTACCGGCCGTCATCTCTTTACTAAAGGCTCCTACTGCGCCGAGTGTGAAGAAAGCCCCACCCAATCCAGCAACTGCACCTGCAATAACTACATTTCTAAAACGTACTTTATTGACATCAATACCGACAGATTCGGCAGCTGTCGGATGTTCTCCCACGGAGCGAGTGCGAAGACCCCACCGAGACTTAAAGAGCGCAATATGAATTGCGATTACGACAATGTACATCAGGTACACAATGATGCTCTGGCTAAAGAAGATGGGTCCAATCACAGGAATCTTGGATAAAAGTGGAATTTCAATCGGGGCAAATGTGCCACCAGCATTCCAAGTGGATTGATAAGGAATCAGCAACTTCTTGTACAGGAAGTTGGTCAGACCAATGACCAGAACATTAAGAACAAAACCTAAGAC
>VFQS010000243.1_pt1 | contig 70643 bp, 65 predicted proteins | sample 3512361 | NCBI WGS metagenome assembly VFQS01 (sample SAMN10412375, study PRJNA504923) | tailings metagenome | isolation source: Relicate 1 Philex TSF3 active mining | place: Philippines | reverse complement strand
ATAGTTCTTCATCTTCCTCTTCATCTTCAAATTGTAATACGCCAGAATTTTTAGGTGGTGGAGGTGGAAGTCTATTATTCTTTTCTGGTGATAGTTCTTCATCTTCCTCTTCATCTTCAAATTGTAATACGCCAGAATTTTTAGGAGGTGGTGGAAGTCTATTGTTCTTCTCTGGTGATAAGTCATCTTCTTCATCTTCATCTTCAAATTGTAATACGCCAGAATTTTTAGGAGGTGGTGGAAGTCTATTGTTCTTCTCTGGTGATAAGTCATCTTCTTCATCTTCAAATCGTACGATACCAGTTTTTTTGGGTAGTATCGTCGGAAGTCTATTATTCTTTTCTGGTGATAGTTCTTCATCTTCCTCTTCATCTTCAAAACGTAAAATTCCAGTTTTTTTAGGAGGTGGTGGAAGTCTATTGTTCTTCTCTGGTGATAAGTCATCTTCTTCCTCTTCAAATTGTAAGATACCAGTTTTTTTTTGAAGAACCTCATCTTCATCATGTAAATCTATTTTGTTTTTAGGAAATACTTCTCTATTTTGTTCTTCCATTTCTTCAAAATTAAATACAACATCATTTTCATCATCATATTCTATATTATCTTCTATTTCTGGTTGTTTTTCTTCAATTTCATTAATTTCTACTTCCTTTATCTTATTTTTACAAATATTTTCATCATCTATTAAAGTTCCTTGTAGAAAATCAACAAATTTAGAAATATATAGTTTTAAAAAAGGTATGTATTCAATTTTATCAATTAATTCTACATAAGCATCAATTGTCTGTTCTTCTTGATTATCTTTAATTTCAACTAAAAATCCTGGATTGGATTTTATTTTTTTAATTTTATTTTGATTTAAATCACTATCTAAAATAGCTGTATCTAAAAATGATTTTAAATATTGTTTTGCTTCATCAAATGAAGTATCAAACATTCTTGAAAAAGAATCAATAATTTTTTCATTTGGAATTTGTAAATTAACAGATTCAGTTAAGTATGCATTCATACTATCTAGAACATTAAAGTTAGATACTCTTTTATATCGTAATGTATATTTTTTTTTACCATCAGCATCTTTTTTACTAACTGAGTGATTAAATATAGAAGTAAAACAATTTATATTATCAGTAAATTTTGGTTTTTTCTTTCTATCAAATTTAAAAACATAAGATAAATTAATAATTTGAATATTATCATCAACCAAAGAAATAAATTCATTAAAAATTTTATTAGATGGGTCAAAATAATTGGACAAATTTTCTAGAATTTCTTTTGTAGTTGATTTAATAAGGGTATCTGTATCTTCTATATTGTAAATAGGTAAATCATTTATAGTAAAATAAATATGTCCATTATCCATAATTTCTATTATGATAGGTGAAACTTTATTAAATGCGACATAACATATTCTATTATGGCCTTTCAAATCATTATTATATCTTTGAATTGCTTTTTTTTTTAAGGATGGAACTTTATTACCTTTATCACTAATTTGGTCACAATATAAACGATATATTGAATCTTGTTTTCGATTACTATTTAAACGTATAAATGGAATTTTTCCGGAAGAATTAAATAATTTAAAAAATATTTCAAGAGGAAATTTAAAATATTGTGTTGGATAAAGAACAAATTTTATATTATAAATCCCCTCTTTAATATCACTTTCTCTATAATTTGAATTAAAAAAATTTATAATATTATTGTATTCATTATATTTTGAACAAATTGACTCATCATTATTTAATTGGTCAAGTTTAAATATTTCTTTCTTAAATAAATATGGTAAATATACATTTATAATTCTTTGAGTTTCTAATTCATGTTCATCAATATATTGATAAATATCATTAGCAAATAACACATATACTATATTATTATGTATATTGTTATTTTCTAACCATAATGATTTAGATGTCGTATTTGATGTATTACTATAATGAAAATTATTTTTAAAAGGATTAACTATGAATTCAAGAGAATTCACAATTCCAATAGGTGTATCTACTAATAAATCATTTAAATGTAAAGATAAAAAATCATCTAAATCATAACTATCTTTTTCTTCTTTTATTTCAATTGAATGATTTACACAAAAACAAGTATAATCTTGACGCGTAATAACCTTTTTATTATTATAAGATAATTTCTTATAAATATCATATGGATTCAAAGATACTTTTTTTTTACAAAAAAGGTAATAATTTTCCACATTTTTAACATCTAATTTTTGTGATAATTTACATTTTACATTTTCAATTGTATCATCTAAGTATATTTCCAAATCTATATTTTGTAATTCTTCATTATTTTTTAATATAATAAATTTTACAACTGAATTCATTATATAAAAATAGTATATAATTATTTAAGATGGTATTTGACTTAATGAGGAAGACATTTTTTTAATATCATCCGATAACTTATTAATTGCTGCTAGTAAACTATACGTTTCCGTAGAACCTGAATCTAAATTTACAATTTCTATTTTTACTGTATCAAATAAAGTATTTATCTTATTGTTAATATTATTTATATTTGTTTGTAAAACAGTTAGATTCTTTAATTGATTTTTTAAATAAGTATCAGCCATTACATTTTCAGGGCTAGTAATTTTGCTATCTGTACTATATTCATTATTTAAAATATTTACTACATCATTAATTGATAATTGATATTTTTGATTTGTTAAATCTGTTAAAATAGTTTTTAATGGTTCTAAATTACTATTTAAGATTTCATTTAATTTAGATGTTGCATTTGTTATATTATCTGATGTATAAAACCCTTCCTGATTCATTCTAAATGATAAAAATAATAAAACTAATATGATAAAAATTAAAGAGTACAATAGTAATTTATTATTTCCTTTTTTCATTTGTATTAATAAATAAAAATAAAATTAATATTAAGTAATAGTTATATTATGAAAAATAAGGATTATCTGTAATATTCATACTGCAATATTCTTGATTATTTTTACTATAATCAACTGGCATATATATTCCTGCATTTTTTGCCTCTTCTAAAAGAAATTTAAAATTTTTCCAAAATTCATCTGTATGTCCAATAGATATTGATGCAATATGAGATAATTCATGTATGGCAACAAACATTAATGTATTTTCATCAATTAAAGATGAATCATCATCCTTCTTTTTATTTAAACAAAATGCAATTTTTCTACCTTTGTTTTCACTATATGCTGTAAATTCACTAGTTGGTAATATTTCTACAATTTTGTCTGGATTAAATTTTTTATGAAGACGTTGAGCTCTTTCATCATCTGGATAATTTTTATAGGTATACTCTACTAATTCTTTCATCTTATTTGATGTTTTTGCTAATAAATCTGATGCCTGTTTAATATTTTTTCTCTCTCTAACACAATATGTATCACCATTTACATCAGAAATAATACATTTTAATTGAAATAAATCAGAGTCTCTATATATTTTATAAGAAATGATTAAAATTAATATAATCATTGTATATCCTAGAATATCATCCTTATTCATTATACAATATTATAGTATTTTAATCATTTAATAGTAGTATAAAATTAATCAGTACCAATATCAAATGGTCGTCTCATAGTATCTGCTTCAATTGTAGGTTGATTCCATGGGCCAGTATTTTCAGTTTTTGGAATAACTGGGTCAGATCTAAGTTGTAAATTGGCATTTCTTAAAGAACTACCAACCGTATTAATACCAATAAGTTGACTTGGGTTTAATAAATTAAGATTTTTTAAGTCATTATTGGCTGGTGTAATTGAAGCCCATTCACTATTCATATCCTTAGGTAATAAATCAGAAGGATTTACAGTAGAATGATTCATATTACCAGCTGGCATACTTGTATTAATACCACTTACAGATAAAGAATTATCAGTTAATGATGATGGCATACCCTTAATATCATTATTTTGAGCAGGTTGATTTGGTGGAGAAGAATTTGTTAAATTCGACATAGAAAGTGTATTTGACATATTGTCTTTTGAAGAGGATTTTTCATTATTATACTTTACTAATATTGCTATTAAAATTATAAATCCTAATCCAACAACTACTCCAAATAAATTTTTATTAGAACCATTAAACATTTTATTCATCTTCATTTATATAGAGTAGAATAATAAAATATTTTTATTAAATATTAAAATATTATTCTGTTTCTTCATCATCATTTATAACTTCTAAAAGTTCTAATTTAGATTTTATTTTTTTATGCATAAAAATACTTTTTAAATTATCATGAATATTTTCTTTAATTTTTGTATTTATTAAATCAAAAATTTTATAAATATTTAATTCATTAATTTCAATATCTAATTCATCTAAATTAGTTGGGTCTATTTCAAAATCTAAAATATCATTTTCTTTTAAATTTTCATTATTTTGTGTTTTCTCTAAATTATCTTCAATAAGTTCATTGTTTTTATTGTTTTCATTTTGTTCATTCTGTTCATTTTGTTCATTTTTCTCTAATGGTTGATTATATTCACATTTATTATTTTCTTCTAAATGTTTTGGTAATATTACACATAAATTATTTAATTCTATTTCAAATAGAAAATGTTTAGTATTTATTTTAATTCCTCTTATATGAAATGTTGGAATTACATTACAATTATCTAATGTACTTAAACTTATAAAATTATCATCTGTATCAATAACATGTAATCTAGATTCATCAATTGAACATGTTAAATCAAAACAATTATTTTTTATATTACTCTTTAATGGATTTATAAATGAAAATTCTACATCAGATAATGACATTTCATTTTCAAACCATTCAGTGGATGATTCATGAAACAATTCTATACAATCATGGTAAAATTGCTCAAACCATTCTAAATATTCCTTACTTGAAATTGAAATATTGACATATTTATCATTTGTTTTACTCATTTGTAATTTTTTATAGTAACAAATCTTATTTGTTTTTATTATGAATGGCATATTATTATATCCAATCTTACAAAAATAATTCTCATCTTCTAATTCAATTGGAGTAGCGATATGTATATTTTCCTTATTATAGTGTCCTAATACATTCATATTTTTATATTTTCACTGTAAATTATAAAAAATAAAATGACGCATATTTATACTAAATGGATTCATCTATACAAAGATGGTTGAATAATACAGATGAATTAAAAAAAACAAAAGAAAAATTAAATAAATTAAGAGAAGAACAAAACCAATTAGAAAATGAAATTATTAATAATATAAAAAAAAATAATTTAGAAAATAATATTATTAAAGTTGGTGATAAAAAAATAAAATTAAAAAAATATAAATCATATTCATCTATAACAAATCATTATTTATTTAACATTTTTACACAAGTTATGGACAAAGATAATTCTACTTTATTACTAGAATATATTAGAGAAAATAGACCCTACAAAGTAATGAATGAAATTAAACTTATTGAAGAATAAATAGTAAATTATAAGGATTTATTATATAATTATTATCTAAATGCTGCCATTTGGATTACAATTAAAAACATTTGAACCATTACGCCATTTACCTATAACATTAGAATTATTTAATATTGAAAAAGAAAAGGAAAGAGATGATAAAATCTTTGGCATTGTTAAGATAAAACAAGAATCTAAAAAGAATAAAAAAATTAAAAAAAATAAACAATCAAACAAAACAATCAAACAAATTAGTTAAATAAGTTTTAATTATTCATAAATATTCCATTTTTGTTTATTAAATGGTGATATTAATACATCCTTAATTTTCTTTTGTTTTTCTAATTCTATTTTCTTTTCATCATAATAAGGGGAGAATGAATATGTATCCATATATTTTTGGTCCAAATCAGTCTTCTTTGGTTTTTTACCAAAACAATTTACACCAAATTTAAGTGAATTATCTTTCATAAAACCACCATTTACACCTGGTCTTCCACAATCATGCTCATGTCCAGGAATATTTTTTAATTCATTATATACACTATTTTGAATAGGAAACAACGCCATTTGGTCAGAAGACCAACCATAACTACACCAATTTGCTCCATTATTATAAGCATTCTCAACCTCTTGATATGTTGCTAGTCTAGAATTAAATGCTCTACATAAATCACCTGCTTCTTTAAATGTATAATTATTTAATGGTACATGAAATACTTCATCTTTTTGAGAAATTATGTTAGTATTTGTTTGAGGAGGGCTTGGTTCTTCATCTTCATATAATCCTAAAAATCTTAAAATATCATTATATAATGTTTTTGAATCATTAAAATTCATCAAGAATATAATTAAAAATAATATCCAAATAATAACTTCTAAAATAGTAATGATTGATTTTTTTATAGGTGATGCATCGGGTGTTGAATATGAATTTAATATACTAAATACAATAATATATGTAATTATTATTACAAATATCAAACGGACATTTTGATTATTTATTAAAGTTATAAATGCATTATTACTTGAATCTTGATAAAAAACACCTTTTTCATATGTTAAACCCATTTATATTTAAAATTTATTTTATTTTTAAATATAATATTACGTCATATTTTATATTTTTGAAATATTATGAAGAAGTCACTAAGAGTAAAAAGAAGTATAATATTACTAATATAAATATAAAATTACTTGTATTGCTGTATGGAATGAGAGAAATACCTCCTTGTAAGAATATGTAATAAACAACAATTAAAACTACAAATAAAATAACCAATGCCAATTTATAATTAGATAAATCAGAAATACTATTTAAGGTATTTGAACTAATATCAATTGAATTAGAGCCAAGTGCAAATGTAAAATTCTCTTTGTTATTCATTATATTATTATATAATATATTATTTTATTCTAAAAAATAAACAATAGTTACTAGAATTTATAATTTCATTTTCATTAATTTTTGAATAATTTATATCATCACAACAATACCAATCATTATTTTTTTTTACATAACTAAAATAATGTCCACCAAATATATTACCAACATGATTTATAATACCAAATAATTCATAGGATTTGTTTATAGATTTGTCAAATAAAAATTCTGATAAATCTAATATAAGTGGGCATTTAATTAACTTGGTATTTTTATTTGTAAAATTAACCCATCTTTTCAAATGTATTACTAAAATTGTTGGTAAATAACAAATTCTAGTTTGTTTTATTACATTTTTTTTGTTATTTGTTTTATCATCAAACCATGCATTTTCATTTTCTAATTTATCATCTTTAAATGTTTCTAAAAAACAATCATAAATTGTAATATTTTCTTTATTAGGAATAGATAATTCAATTGTATTTCCATGTTCTATTTTATGAAATTCCTTATTTCCATTATCCATATTTACATAATTATATAATAAACATGACTGAAATAATTTTGAAATAATAGAAGAATCTATTTTTTGTATTTCATTATTATAATCATTAATAAAAGTATGTTTTGATTTATTCATTATAATCTCAGAATCTATCTTATTTAATGAATTATGAAATGATTCAATTATGAAATAAAAATAATCATTTGCATCATTTTGTTCGAAACCACTAAATTCTTCTCTGTTTTTTAGTTTAGATATTTCTTTACTATATTCTATAAAACGATTCGGAGATATTTTTGAATGATTATTATCTGATATAAATTTATATAAATTAATCCATTCTTTTGTTAAAAAGGAGTCATGAATATTATTTAAATTAGATACTTTTACCAAATAATCATTTAATTCATATATGTTTAATAATATTTGTAATGTTGAATTTAAATAACATGTATTACCTAAATTAGCTAATCCACATAAAATATCCATTTATTACTTTTCAAATTTGTTTTTATTTAATTTGTTTAATTTATTATTTAAATAATTATTCATTATAATAATTATAATGGTATCTAGCAATAATATTATAGAAACACGAATTGACCGAAATATAGAAAGAATCTTATTTAATAGTAGTGCAAATATTGCTTCAATAATTTCCTTAGCAAGATTACATGAACAAACTGTTGCACAAATTATTAGAAATCAATCTACAAATCAAAATACTCTTATTAATTTAATTACTGGTATAATAGAGACAAATGCAGCAACTGACCAAAATGCGGCTGAGAATGAGAATGAGAATGATTTTGTTCCTTTATTGATTACAAATACAGAATTATTTAATGAGTGTAAATATAATACAATTCCAATACCATTAAATACAACCTGTCCAATTAGTTTTGACAACTTTAATAATGATGATGATGTTGTTATTATAAAAAAGTGTAATCATATATTCAAAAAATCTTCATTAGAAAGATGGTTACAGAGAAGTCATCGCTGTCCTTATTGTAGGTCAAATATTAATTAGTTGAAGTCATATTATTCACTAATAATTTTGGATTTTCATTAAATATATCACCGCATAATTTTAGATTTTCATACATATCTCTCAATAATTGAGTTGGAGCAGTTGCACCAAAATTAATAAAGTTCTTTTTTTTTAGATAATTTTTAACTGTATGTAATGGAGTTTTTTTATAAGTTGATTTGTCAGTTTCTATGTTTTTTCTTGTGGCTGCATTTTTAATTAGAATACTAATAGTTTTATTTTTTTTATTTAGACCTAATTTATAATTCTTTTTTACTTCTTTTTCTTGTATCATTTTTTGTCCATTATTTTGTCCATCATTTTGTCCATCATTTTGTATTTTATTTTGTATTTTATTTTCTTCTATTATTTGTGGGTGATTTATCACTTCTGGTATAACAACATTATCAGTTGTATGGGTTTGTTTTTCTATAATAGGGATTGTAGTAGTTTTATTAATAGGTTGATATTCATTATATTTTTTTTGTGTTTGATTCCATGTTTTAAAGGTTGGTTTTGTTCCACCTTTTAATACACCATACGGTTTATCTGGGTAAACATTTGAAACAGGAATTATTTCATTAGAATTGATATTGGACGTGTTTAATGATATTTCATTAATAGATGATGAAATACTTGGTGGCGTAGATTCATCAAATGGTTTCATATTAATTTTTTGTTCAACAGGTTGATTTGTTGATTGTAAAATCTTTTTTTGTGTTTTCTCTCTATGTTGTTGTAATTTTGCTAATAATAATTCTCTAATATTTGAATTATGAATATTTAGTTTTGCAGTTTTATTTAAACTATTACTGTTTTGTTTAGATACATTAGTACTTTTTTTAGAATTTCCTAATTTAAACAATTGTGGGTCAATAGATATAGTTTTAGAACTCATATAAAACAACGATTATATAAAAAATAATAAACTTTAACATATAAAATTATAAATAAATATAAAAAATTGAATTAAAAATAATTGATGTAATAATATGTAGCTTAAATGACTAGTTTTGAACGTAATATGTCTGAAAATGTTTATGAACAATCTGATTGTTGGAAAGTGATTGAAACTTATTTTGGTAATAAACATTTATTACAATTAGTGCGTCATCAGATTGAGTCATTTGATGACTTTATTCAAAATCAAATTAAGAAGACGATTCAAATGTTTAATCCATTAGTCATTCGTTCTGTTCAAGATTATATGAAAGAATTTAAAAAGTATCGTTTAGAAATTCTTGTAAACTTTGAGAATTTATGTATTTATCGTCCAGAAATTCATGAAAATAATGGTGCTACGAAGTTAATGTTTCCAAATAACGCAAGGCTTCGTAATTTTACTTATACGTCTAATTTTACTCTTGATTTAAATATTCAATATATTGTGAGAAGTGGAGAAAATCTTGAACATGAAGAAATTAAAAATGTCAAATTATCTAAAATTCAATTCGGTAAAATTCCAATTATGTTAAAATCATCTATTTGTATTTTAAATCAGTATAATTATATTCATCCTGATGTAGTTGAAGAATGTAAGATGGATCCCGGTGGATATTTTATTATTAATGGTTCAGAGAAAACATGTTTAGGTCAAGAGAAACCATCTGATAATAAAATATTTTGTTTCAAACAAAAACCAGGTAATAGCAAATGGTTATGGACTGCTGAGATGCGTTCTGTACCTGATTGGAAATGCATTTCACCAAAACAAATCTTTATGATGATTTCATCTAAATTAAACTCAGTTGGAAATGAAATTGTTGTTCAGTTACCACGTTTGAAAAAACCAATTCCTTTATTTATTCTTTTCCGAGCACTTGGAATTAAAAGTGATAAAGAAATATGTAATATTGTCTGTTTAGATATTCAAAGCAATGAAAACAAAGATATTCTAAATTATTTAAAAGCGTCTATTATTCAAACAACAGATTATATTCAATATGAAGACTGTATTCGTTATATTACTAGTTCCGTTATTTACACACCAATTAATATGGATAAAGAAGAAGGTCAAAGAAAAAAGGTAGAATTTGCATTAGATGTTCTATCTAATGATTTATTTCCTCATTGTGTTAATTTTACAGAGAAGAAATATTTATTAGGATACATGACAAATCGTTTAATTCGTTCAGCACTTGGATTTATTCCTTCTGATGACCGAGATTCTTATGTTAACAAACGTATTGAAACAACCGGAACATTAATGAATAATTTATTTCGAAACTATTTTAATAAAGTAGTAAAGGATTTCTCTAAACAAACTATTAGAGAAATTAATAATGGTTCTTGGAAGTCAACAGAAGACTATAAAAATATTATTAATTTAACTAATATTTATAAAATTGTAAAATCTTCTACAATTGAAAATGGATTAAAACGAGCTTTATCTACTGGTGATTTTGGTATTAAACATTTAAATTCAAATAAAGTTGGCGTTGCCCAAGTATTAAATCGTTTAACTTATGTATCTTCATTAAGTCATTTAAGAAGAATTAATACACCGATTGATAAAAGTGGTAAATTAATCGAACCACGTAAATTACACGCTTCTTCATGGGGATTTCTATGTCCAGCAGAAACACCAGAAGGTCAATCAGTTGGTGTTGTAAAAAATTTAAGTTATATGACTATTATTTCTGGTTATTCTGATAGTTCACCTATTAGTGATTATTTGAAAGATAAGATTGATGAATTAACTGATGAAAAACCAACATCTTACTACCAAAACAAAGTAAAGGTGTTTCTAAATGGTCGTTGGTTAGGATGTGCAAAAGAACCTGTTGAATTATTCAATGATATGAAAATTAAAAAATCAAAAGGAATTATTAACATTTATACTTCAATTGTCTTTAATTATAAGCAAAAAGAAATCTATATTACAAATGAGTATGGCCGATTACTTAGACCTTTATTACGGGTAAATGATAATAAACTGTTGATTACAAAAGATATTATTCATCGTATTGAAAACAAAGAGTTAGTTTGGGATGATTTATTATTAGATTTAAAGATTGATAATTCTGTGATTGAATATATTGACCCAGAAGAACAGGCATCCAGTATGATTGCAATTAAACCAAAAGATTTATCATCTACAAAAGATTATAATTATACACATACAGAATTACATCCTAGTACAATCTTTGGTGTATTAGCATCATGTATTCCATTTCCAGAGCATAATCAATCACCAAGAAATACATACCAATGTGCAATGGGTAAACAGGCAATTGGTGTCTATGTTTCAAATTTTGATAAGAGAGTAGATAAAACATCATATGTGTTAAACTATACTATGCGACCACTTGTAGAAACACGTATTATGAATATGTTAAAATTAAATCGCTTGCCATCAGGAAATCAGGTAATTGTAGCAATTATGACACATTCTGGTTATAATCAAGAAGATAGTATTATCTTTAATAGAGGTAGTATTGACCGTGGATTATTTCATACTACAATTTATCATACAGAGAAAGACGAAGACAAGAAAATCAATGGTGAAGAAGAAATCAGAATTAAACCCAATAAATTAAATACAAAAGGTATGAAATTTGGTAATTATGATAAAATTAACAGCAAAGGAGTTATGAATGAAAATGATTTAATTGAAGATAAAGATATTATTATTTCAAAAGTTGTTGTTATTAAAGAAAATAAAAATGATAACACTAAATTAATTAAATATGAAGACCAAAGTCGTTCATATAGAACAGATGAAGAATGCTATGTTGATAAAACATATATTGATCGTAATGGAGATGGTTATAACTTTTGCAAGGTTCGTATTCGTGCTTTAAGAAAACCTCAATTTGGTGATAAATTTTCGAGTAGACATGGGCAAAAAGGCACGATTGGTAATATCATGGATGAAGAAGATATGCCTTTTACAAAAGATGGTTTACGTCCAGATTTAATTATTAATCCTCATGCAATTCCATCTCGTATGACAATTGCACAGTTAAAAGAAACACTTTTAGGAAAATTACTATTAGAATTAGGTTTGTTTGGTGATGGAACTAGTTTTGGTGAGCTCAATATGCAAAGTATTTTCAAGGAATTACAAAAATATAATTATGAATCAAAAGGAAACGAAATTCTATATGACGGAAAAACAGGTAATCAAATTGAAACATCGATTTTCATTGGTCCAGTATATTATCAGCGTCTAAAACATATGGTAAATGACAAACAACACAGTCGTTGTATTGGTCCAATGGTAAATCTTACAAGACAACCTGCTGAGGGAAGAAGCCGAGACGGTGGGTTACGTTTTGGTGAAATGGAGAGAGATTGTATGATATCTCATGGAGCATCTAGATTTACCAAAGAGAGAATTTATGATGTATCTGATAAATATTCAGTTTATGTTTGCAAATTATGTGGTATGATTGCGATATACAGTGACAAAAAGAATGTACATTTATGTAAGATGTGTGATAATCGTACCGAATTCTCAAAGGTAAATATTCCATTTAGTTGTAAATTATTATTTCAAGAATTAATTTCAATGAATGTTGTTCCAAGAATTATGACATAAATATTATAAAATATTTTATAATATATATAATAATATGTCTGGATATGAAAATACAACTATAAGTAGTTTAGGAGGAGGTCTTCCAGGAGGAAGTAAAGTTGGATTTGCAAATACTCAAAAAGATGCAGAGACGGCTTTAAAAAGAAAAGTACTAAGAAAAGCATTATTTAAAACAACTCATGCATCATATACTGATGGAAGTGGTAAACATTTAGTCGGTGATGGAAAATCAGTTGTAGGTCCATTTAGAGCCGCATTTAATCAAGGAGATGTATTAAATCGTAGATATCAAACATGCGGTGGTTGCAACCAATTAACTGGAACTAATTCATCCATTTTAAATTTAAGACCTAAATTAGCAGATAGTGTAAACAATAATTATTGCAATGCAACTACTATGGGTGTAACTCCATTACAAGTGCCATTATTCTCTGGTAATAACCGTTATGTATGTGATAGTTCATTATTCACTAAGTTTAAACAATTAGAAACAATTAATAGCACATATAATGATAAGTCGTATGGTGGTAATGACCATAATGGTTCTTATTCTTTCTTAAAGAATTTACGTTAATTTTTTTATTAATACTATTATACCATTAATTTAAATATACTTATAAAGTAATGGTATCATATAAAAAAAAATTAAGAAAAAAGTTGAAATATAAAACTTTAAAATATATGAATGGAGGTGGAATGATAATACCATCTCCTTTTATGATTGTTATGAAAAGCATTAAAAATATGATGTATTATACATTATTGTCCTTATCTACATTACCAGTATATGTTTCAACTGTTCTATTAAACTTTCCTTTAAATAGTCTGCGTAATATAACTAATGGAAGATATAAAGATACTCCATTCAAAGATAATCCATTATATAAAATTGCTTATAATCCAATAGATAATAAAAAAATTAATCTATTAAAACAAGAACAAGAAAAAGGAGAAATTATAACACCGGAAGGTACAACTTTTATAAATGGTGCTCTTTATAAAGGACATGTAAAGGGAATGATACCACAAAAACAACAGAATGGAGGAGCATTACCATCTGTTGGTTCGTTAAAAACTATGGTTCCTATTAAGGTTCCGTCTGTTGATTCATTCAAAACCATGGCTTCAAAAGTTAATCCATTAAAAACTATGACTCCAACAGTTAATCCATTAAAAACTATGACTCCAACAGTTAATCCATTAAAAACTATGACTCCAACAGTTAATCCATTAAAAACTATGGAGCCTACTAATATACCAACAGTTAATTCATTAAAAACTATGGTTCATAACAAGGTTCCATCTGTTGGTTCACAACCACCAGCTAATGTACAAATATCAAATAATAAAACAAAAAAAAGAGACAACAACCAAATAAAAAAAATCAAAGATTATTACAAAGAAAGAATAACCTATAAAAATGATAGAGAAACATTTATTAATAATATAAAAAGTATCATATTACCAAATTCACAAAAATCAAATGAAGTTTTTGCAAGAGAATATGATACAGCTAGTAAAAATACAATGGATACAATATATCGTATGGAAATGTCAGATTCACAAAGAATTAATGATGAAAATAGCATATTAAAAAGAGCTATGAATAAATTAAGTTCTGATGTATTATTAAAAGCAATTATTTTATTTAACACTGTTTTTGATACAAGTTATAATCCAAATGATGAAAATAGTAATAGTATATGTACTAGTTATCTCAACACAGAAAAAAAATATATGGGAATTAATAACGATTCAGAAACTATTCCAACATATTGGAATCCAATTCCAGTAGTAACAGTAAAAAATGTATTTAAATATAAAAATGGATTAAATCCATTATATTTTGGTAGTAAAACATTTGCAAAATGCTTACAATCTAACTTGACTAAAACAGAATTTTCAAAAGAAGACATGGAATTATGTGTTGATTTGATTGACCAAGATTGTCCAGATTGTACATTAAACTCTACATTAACTAATATTATTGAGTCTTATAAACGATTACTTACAGGTAAAATAGAAATCGATAATATGATAAATACATTATTCATTATACTACTAAAAATGTATAAAAATAATTATAAAAATAAAAATAATTATAATACTGAGAAAAACTATGAGATATCACTTGTCGGTTTATATTTAACACAAATAAGAAATTCTAATTTTGATGCAAAAAAATTTTTAGAATATGTAAATTATGAAAATGAAAATGGAATGACATTTAATAAATTTATTGGTGATGTTGAAATCAAAATGTTTAAAGATATTATGTGTAAATATAAATTAAGAGAAAAATTATTTAATTTATATATTTTAAAAAAACAAGAAGAAACTGAAAAAATAAGAAAGTTAAGTCAAACAGAAAGAGAAAAAAAAATTAAACATGATTTAATTAAATTCTTAGGTATATTCTTAGATACATCACAATTAAATTCAAATAATCATTTAACTATACAAGAAATTGAAAATCTAATTAAACAATTTTTTCAAACAAATGTAACCAATAATGTAATGAATAACAACACTAAAATATAGTAAAATATAGATTACAAATTATATTTGTTAGAAAGTTTAAATAATAAATAGACAAACCCAGCTGAGCATATTGTTAAGTATATTTTATCATCAAGAGATAATTCAGTTTGTTTCTTATTTTTTTCTTCTATATAATCATTTTCTAATTTACTGATAAATGTTTCTATACATTTTTTTCCTGTAACTGGATTTGTTCCACCTTTAAAATCACATGCATCCATTAATCTTATATTATCGGTATATAAATAAGTTTTTTGAAATGGTACTTTATTTGTTGAAAAAGATGACGGTACAGTAGAATCGTCGTGATATCTTTTCAATGGATAAAGTTCATCATATGATAACCATTGTATACTTGAATTATTTAATTCTATTTTATTCATATTTTTAATAATTTCAGAGACATCATTTGTATTATACCATCTATTCAGTTGAGTATTTTTATATATTGTTATAGGATATGTTTTATTAATATTTTTGATAGTTTGATTTGTATCAATTAAGCTCATATTTATATAATATACTAAAATATATATTTAGGTATTAATACACTATCATTCGTTTGTTTTGCTTTATAATTATTATTATTCATATATTTACGAATAAATATATTATTATTATTTTTAAACCCATTCTCTATACATTTATCATTACCACCTACTGTACATATTGGACTTTTAAATTCATTTATATACATATAATTAGAAGGTGTAAATGATTCTCTATTTATTAAAATAGTAAAAAGATATAACAATACAATTGTCAATATTATATTTAACAACATATATATTTTATAGTATTTTTATATAGAATGAATTTTACATTTACAAATGATTCTAAATCAAAAGGTCAAGTTATTAAATTATTATATCCAACAATTAGTCAGCCTATAACAAACAAAGATTATTCTAATCTATATAAATTAAAGGGGCCATATCCATCATATGTTGCTAAACCATCTGAAACTGTTACTAAGGAACTACTATTACCTGTAAAGTCAAACAGTTCTAGTTTTTATGATTCGTTTAATAAAAGAACAATTGTTGGTAATGTCACATGTACTGGTGGAACATCCATTAGCACATGCTATAAAAAATTACCGAGACCTTTAAAGATATGGAGAAGACAATTAGACCCGAATAGTTCAACATCAAAAAATAACATTACTATTAATTTATTAAATCAACCAAATACAGTCATAAATCATAATTCTTGTTCTGGAAATTCTAAAAATATTTATTTAGAACAAAACAGAGAACCTATCTGTGATGGAATCAAAAATAGTGGTAAATGTGTAGGAGGAACAAATCATATTACTCGTTCTGCTGGAACAATTATTGATAAAAAATATTCGACTACTCATAGTGAATATTTACAAAAAAGAATCAAAACATTTGAACAAAATCAAACATTAGGACAAAAGATAGATAAATATACTTATAAAAGTGGTATTGGTATAGAACCAATTAACGAAGTTTCCGGAGTATGTAATACAGTTGTATTCAAACCAAGTAATACACGTTTTCAATTACAAGGTGGCGTTACATCTTCTGGTAGAACAAATATGTATAAGTATATGTCATTAATGAATTGTAATAATAACACATGTACAAATAATACAAATTTTAAGAATTTTGCAACATCTCAAACTACACTAAATAATGGTACTCATTTTGTTAAAGATAATCGTTGCTTAAAATTAAATAGAAAAAATGGAACATTTTCTGTTTCAAATGTTCAGAATTCTATTTAATAGGATATATTATAACATTCATTAATTGTTAAATTATATTTTTTGCACCATTTAACACATTTATTTAAATGTGCTTTTTTTAATTGTTCTAATTTTTCTGTACTTATATTTTTTTCATAAATAAAATTTAAAGTTGATAAAATATTTTCAATTTGACATTGCCCAAAGATTGAATTAATTTCTCTAATTTTATCAAGAAAATGATTAGATATAGGGGTATGAATTAAATTCGTAAATTTATTTGATTGTATTAATTTATAATTTTCTATTATTTTATCAATTAATTTGTTTGTATTTGATTTCATTAAATAATTTAAACATACAAAATATTTTTCTGAGTTTGCTGGTCTACTAGGTGATGGTTTTATTACAACAATTTCCTCATATAAATAAGATAATAAATAAATTAATTCAATTGAGCCAGAACTAAATGTATCATACATTTTAATAACAAATGAACCACCTTTTTTTTGCATTACAATTGCAAAACAAATTTCTGCAAATATTAAGTTGAGAGAATTCTCTTCTTGTGAATTAAAATCTAAACTATAATCAAACCCACCATCTGCTGTAATAAAATCCATGCTATGAGCATATTTATTTTTTACATATAATAAATTTTCAAGGTGATATAAATTACCAGTTCCATCTATTCCAGAATCTAATACAATATTATAAGATTTCATTAAATTTTGTTCGCATCTAGACCATTTAGGTATATCTTTACCTTCATTCATTAGAGTCATACCATAATAAGTATCATTTTTATTTTTACGAGTATAGGCCAAAGCTTCTATGAATCCACCAGGCCCTTCTGCTAGATGAAAACTATTTATTTTTTGTGAAGATAGATTAAAATTAAATGAATTTATAATTTCTATCATTTTGAAAAAAGAACGTGATATTGGTTTATATGTACATACACTTGGTGTAGTAGAATCAAATTGTGTATTTATAAATTCATATTGATTTAAATATTTTTTATTTTTATCCCATTGGTCAGTTATCTTATCAATTTCTAATTTTATATTATGAATATAAGAACGAAGTGTTACATTATAATAATTCATACTTGTGTCTGTTAAAAATTTTATATCATTCTCTGTTATTGAATGAATTGTATCATTAATCGTGTAACTATTCATGTATCTGTTTATAAATATGAAATATCTCTATTTTATATTTTATATAATATCTGTATTACATAGTTAATACAATTTGTTTGTTTAATTTAATTGGACGACTAATTTTATTTAAGTATGGTTGGTCTTCTTCCTTATTAATTATCTTATTAAATACCATATCTGTATTTACAGTTCTAACCTTTCTGTATATAAAGTAGCGATTCAGAAAAGATATTTTCTTTTCATCTTCTGTTAATGCATCTTTACCAAATCTAGAATCTCCACCATAATGGTCATAAATAAGTTTAAAATCACCACATCCAGGTAATGCGTTATTTGTTCCTGGAATAAATTGTTCTTCTTCAAAACCATATAACATCATACATTGAGAGAAATAGTTAAAATTTACTAGATATTCTTCAATTTCTTGGTTAATACTATCTTGGTAAACACTAATAGTTAATCCTAATGATTCTTCATTATTTGGAAATGAATCTGCTAAATATTTTTTTGTAATTGACCAAATCTTTGTTGTATTATTTTTGTTGAAAATATCAACACTTTGAGATTGGTCTAATTTATTTAACATATTAAATATTTTGCTACCATCATAACAAGTACCAATAAAAGTTCCACCTACTTTAATAGTATCACTTAAATTTTTCATAAAACTATGTACTGATACTTCATCTTTAAACATATAATGTAATGCAAATTGTATAGAGCCTACATCAAATAATTTTCTACCAATACCATGAAGTTTACCCACATAATTACCAAAATGGTTTGTTTTCTCTCTTAATCCAAATACCTGTTCTATTACTCCTCTGCTTATCTTTTCGTCATCATCTTCTTCATCAACTTTACTAAAATCACCATTCATAATAAATTTAGATGAATCACCACGAATAAATAAACCATTATAAATTGAATTGTTTTGACGTTTTAATCCAATATATCTAGCACATACTCCATCTTTACTATTATGAATATTATCTCTTGATATATCAATTCCAAAAACAAACTTAGGTTTAAGTGAAATTAATTTATTAAGGTCTCCTCCTTTACCAATCGCATAATCAATTAATAAACAATCTTTATGCTCATTGATGGTAGAATCAAACAATAATTTTTTTATCTTTTGATTATGGAATTTTCTTAAATTATTAGTATAAATAATACCAGAATTTCTGTTATAATATATATCTTTAATTTCAACATCATCCATGGTTACCTTTAAATCTTTATTAGTAATCATTTCTTTTGTAATTGGATTATGAATAGTAAACCAATTACTGTTTGCAACTTTATAATCATTACCAAATCGTTTATGATATTTTCTATATTCAGCTGTTTTATCATAACGAACTCTTAATGGTATCCAACGAAGACGTTTATCATCATTAAATTCATATGCAAATTCTACTACCATATCACTTTCAATAACTTCATTCTCTTTTGTCATAATTTTTGAATCATCTACAATAGGTAAACAGCAAATATGTGCAGAATTATCAATAGGATTTGTAGGAGAGAATAATACGGGTTTATAGTCATCTCCTGGAACACCTTCTTTCATTGGTTGTAAATCAAATTCTTCCATTAACATTTTTTGTGGATGAATTAACCCATGCTTTTTTTCATCATATCCAACATATAAATTTAAACATTTATAAGATATACATGTTTGTTTATCAGAAGAAATAATATAAGATATTTCATCGGTTTGTTTAACTTTTTTAATTTTTACTAAGAAATCAATTGTATTATACTCAGGCGGCTTCCATTTAAAGCTATAACTCCACGTTTTACGAGAATTTTTTAAATTTGCTTTTTCATTTTTACCAGGTTCTAATCCAACACCGAGAGAGTTTGATGTGAAAATTAATCCATCTGTGTTATAATTTGTATTATTCTCAATATGTTTGAATAATTCATAGCAACATTCCATAATATTTTTGCTTTCATCTGGTGTATAGAATATCTTTTTTACAAATGTAATATTATCATTGACTGTTTCATGTTTTATGTTTAAATTTGATAATAAATTATCAAGAAGATTATATCTATTAATTTCAGTATCATTTATAAAAGGTAGATGTCGAAGTTCTTTTCCTTTTCTAAAATAAATATCAAATGCTGCAAACAAATCAATTCTTTTATGCATTTTATCTTCACGAATAAATTCTCCATCAATCAATGAATTAAATAAATCTGGTTCTTGACACTTTACACCAGTATATTGAATTTCCATGTTATTTGTGATAAAGTATATTTTACCATTTAATGAAATATAACACATTTTTCTATCACCATCTGCTTTGTCTGTTACAGAGAAATCATTTAATATACAAGGCTCTTTGTTAGATGCATCATTAATTAAATTTATTTTTTGAAGAGTATAAGAAGACGGTCCAATGAATAAATCGTTTGGTAATAATTGTTGTACCCTTAATTCTTTTACTTCTCCTGGTTTTGTAATTAATTTTTTATATTCTGATGAAATTTGCAACTGTTCTGATAAAGGAATAGGAAAATGACTGTCTTGAATGCCGCATGATACAAACTTAATAGTCTTAGTTAAATATGTAAATACATCATTATAATGAGAATGAATAAATTCTAAATCAACTAATTCTATCTCTAATTCATATTCTTCCTCTTCTTGAAATAATTGACTAGATGAGAACATTCTCTCTTTTACTAATTGTCCATCCTTTTTGATGGATTTTACAGTACTAAAATCAACTACTATGGATGGAAAATCAGGATGAATTAAAGATACACGATTCATGTAACGGAACATTTTGTCAATATTTTTCCATTGACTATTAATATCAACAACAGCTGGGTCCATAGAAGATAATAAATATTCTTTTTGAATTGACACTCTGAAACCAAAATCATCATTGTCATAATATTTTGGATATTCTCTCATAAATCTTTGTTTAAATAAATATTCGGTTGATTCTGGTAATACATTTTTTTTACAGAACTCTTTTATTTCACTAAGGTCATTAATCTGACAACGAATTTTAGATTCATCACTATTATCTCCATTTACAGTATGACTAATTTTTAATTGATATTGTTCTTGTTTTTGAATGAATCCTTTCAATATTAAATAATTATAAACTCTTTCAAATTCTAGTTTTTTAATATTTTTAAAGCGTACTTCAAATTCAACATTAGCTTTATTAGAACGTATGTCATATTCATCCATTGGATTTTGAGAACGACTATCAAATTTTGTTTTCAATATTTTTTCATAAATAGAGAAAGCGTTTCTTAATGACATTTCTTTTTCCATAAGATAATATATTATATGTATTTATTATTAATTCAATTTTATATTTAATAATAAATTATTTCATTAAAAATTATGTGTATTTAAATATGTCTTAATTTCATTATAAATATCTTGTTTCTTTAATTTATCAGTTGATATATTTAATTTTTTTGCAAAATTCTGTAATTCTGCTAATTTATAAGATGATATTGCTTTGATTGGTTTTTCTAGATTTACTTCATACATATTTTCTAATTTATCTAAATCAAAATTTTCTAAAATATTTGCTTTATTATCAATTATAATAGGTTTAGTCTCATTGTATTTCATTTTTACAAATAAATTATCATAAATATAAATTACATAAACATTCATTAATTTACAGATAATATCTAATGTAAATAATTTTATTTTTTTATCATAGATAAGATTATTCATAATTTCATCTTTATTTTTAAATTTCATTTGCTCTAACTTTTCAGCAATTTTTATTTTTTCATCTACCTCATTAAAACCATTTAATGCATCATGGATATTTTCTATCATTTTTACATTAGTGTAAAAATTATAAAATAACATATCCTGTTTTCCATCATATTCTTTTTTTTTTGAATAATATTTTTTATCTGATTTAATATCAAATCCCTTCTTAGAGAAATATGGTGAAAATTCACTTATTTTAAGCATAGTATTATTATTCATTGTTATATAGTTTTATATCATTTTTTAATTTATCCTTTGTATCTTCTATTTCTTTAATAGTATCTTCTTTTAATAATACATAATCAATATGATTTTTTATTAATTCAATTGTAGCATCATCTAAATCTTCCATATGAATAAATGTTCCATTTTTATTTTCACTGATTGAACTATGATTTTTTGAGTCATAAATTATTTTTAATATTTTTATATGGTCTTCCTTAGAAAAATTTTCAATAATTTCACATATTTTCTCTAATTCTTTAAATGAATACATATATTATTAATTTAATCAAAAACTTTATATATATTTTATTAATAAATTATTAATTTACAATTTCAGCAATAGCACTAATAAAATCATCATATAACTCAAATCTAAAATCAATAATATTTAATTCGATTGTCTGTCCAATAATATATGATTCCATATTTTTATCTTGATTATGTTCGCTACTTACAAATAATACAATTGGATTATTTAAATCACTAATTACCGCACGAATTCCAATCTTTGTAATATTTTTAATCTTTGCTTTAATTATCATATTTTTAGAAGGAAGACATGTCTTTGCACTATATGTAACCTTAAAAGATACATTATTTTCTTTTAATAATCCATTTGAAATATTTACAACATTTACACTATCTGGTTTAATATAACCTTCTTTACGGCATTTTCCTTCAATATATAATTTTGAATAATTCATAAAATAAATAGTTAAATCATTTTTTAAAGATTTATCAAATGGTAAACTAATATTTTCTTCAAATGTTGTATCTGTATAAATTTCCATTTAATTCTTTTTACCTAATTATTTGATTATATAATTTTAAATCAATTTTATTTATGTCTTTGTAGTTTTTTGATTTGTAGTCATTAAACTCATTTCAAATTTATTTAAAAAGTATCTTTTGGATTTATGATTTGTATCATCAAACCATCTTAATAATAGTTCAGCTACAATAGAATATACACTCTTATCTATTCTAGCTGTATTTTCTTTTGTAAACAAATCAGATGTTTCAGTTATTTCATTTAAAAACATAAGAATTGCATTCTTTGTTTTTATATCAACCGCAGCACCCTTCGAAAATCTTTTTACACTCATATCTTTTTCTTTAAACACAAACTCATCATTGTATAATCCAATAAATCCTATTCTATCATTTAATTTCAATTTACTTATATACATTTTTTGTAAATTTATTTGTTCTTTTGAAGTTACATTAAATAATTCCAAATAATCTGTATATGTCGCTTCTTCCAAATTATTAGTAAGTTGATTTTTAATATATAATATTTCTGTTGTATCTATTTTATTTACATTATCAATTAAATATATACCTTCAATATTCTTAACTTTATTTTCTAATAATAAAGATTCATAATAATTATATATTTGTTGTTCAAATTCAGTAAGTTCAAATAGTGACTTTTTAAAAATATATTTAGCTAATGGTAATTCATCTTTTAATTTTAATTCTTGAATTATGTGATGTAATACATATTTATTTAATAATTCTTCATCTATATTAAATCCCTTTTTGATTAATTCATTTTTTGCAATTTGAAATAATTGATACCATGTATCATACGTTTCTAATTCTTTTGTGTCATTCTCATTAATACATAATAAATACTTTCTTTCAATTTCTACTAATATTTTAGGAGGTTTAATTTTATAATTATTTACATTATTAATTATTTCTTCATGATTTTTATTTTCATTTAAGTTTAATTCATCTTCTATTTCTTCTACATTTTCTTCACTCTGTATAATTCGTTTAGGTAAATCTAAACTCACTTCGGTCTCTCTTTGAGATATTGGATTTTCTCTATTATACATTAACAAACGTTTATCGTTACTTTCAATTGGCTGAAAAATATATAAATTTCCAATATTAATAATAGTTCCTAATTTATGAAATTTATCTGTTATAATGATTTTCTCTTCTATTGTGTCATATAATGCTCTTTCTATTTCAATTGTAGCGATGTTATTTATTTTTAAAAGATGAATAATTTCTTTCTTACTATAAACATGTCTTGATAAAAATAAATTCTTTATTTTGTCAATTAATTTGTTATTTTTTGTAAATTTATATCTATAAGTTGTATTGTTAATTTCATCATCTTTATTTAAATCATTTATACAACTATAACTACAATTTTCCATATAATCACATAAACTAGAAAATGGTTTGTCTTTTATAGAATAATTCATTTCAAATCCTTCACTTGTTACTATACTAACCTCTTCTTCCGCATCTGCAAACTTTTGTTGACCTATGTTTAATAAACAATCAACAGATACTGTTTTTAATATTCTAGTAACCTTTCCTATCTTAATTGATTTCTTTTCTGCATTTCTATATAAAAATAAATCTAATGGTTCTATGTTATTATTCTTTAATTTTGATACATGCATAAATAATTGGAAATTTCTATCTTTTAAATCCAACTGAGAATGGCTACAATTTCTTCTAGCTCTTCCTATAATTTGTTCTATACGATTTAAATTATACCATGGCTCTAATATATGAACTTGTCTTAAATTTTTCAAGTCAATTCCTTCTGTACCTGCCTGAGATATTAATACTACTTTAATACGTTCTCCATTTAAATTATTATTTGTTAAAGCTTCAATCTCTTCATTATTACTATTTTTTGGACTTAATCTCTTATCACCACTTATGATAGAATAACATGCTTGTGGTCCCTTTTTTCCTTTCTTATCTTCAAAACCAGGTAAACTATAAATATCTAATTTTTCATTATTTATCTTAGCTCCATTTTTAAATAATGTTTTCTTTTCTTCACCAAATCTCTTAAATCCTAACTCTTCTAATGCTAATGCGATTGGAACTATACCACTATCTAAGTATTGTGAATATATTAATACAATGCCTTTTGAATTCATTATATGGTCCATTATATTTCTTATTTTTGAACTATACATACCTATTTGGTCATAAGAAAACATACCGTTCAAATGTCCTGTATTATATTCATAATTGCTTTTGTTATTATATTTCATTGCAATTGATAAACCATCTTTACCAAATTTAAATGGTTCTCTTGGATTGTTTGTTGGATAACAAATTGTTAGAGATTGTATTGGTTTCATTAACTCATCATATTTTAATGAATCCATATCATCAAAATGTTCCATTTTTCCCTGTTCTTCATAACGTGTATTAATATCACTAATAACTTGGTCATATGCTTCTTCTTGTATTTCAGATAATGAATTTGTATATACATCTAAATATTGAATTGGATTATTTATTTTCTTACCATTAAATTGTTTTGTAGGATATTTTTCTATTTTTAAACTATTCGGGTCATTATACATTTTTGGAGTTATCATATATGGAAATACATATGGATTCTCTCCTCTTACATAAGATACATATCCATTTGCAACTTGTATTAATTTTTTTCTATCTTTAATTTCACCTTCTGAATCAAAAATATCTTTTATTCTGATCACTGGACGACCATCATTTAAATTCAGTAAGTTTAATAAAAATATAATCTCTTTTGGGTCATTATACATAGGTGTTCCTGTTAAAAATATCATCTTCATTTTTTTAACATGAGTTACTAAGTCATTTAATGCAGTTGCAACTAATTTACTTTCACTATCTCCTTGAATACGTATATTATGAATCTCATCAATTACAATAATTCTACCTTCAAACTGATATTTTAACTGTTTATAATCCTTGGTTTCTAATAACTTATTAATATAATTTGCTAGACCGATATATCCTATAAATTTATAATTATCTTTGATAATTTTCTCTATCTTTGATATTAGTTCTTCTTTTGATAATTTATTTATATCAAATTTATATAATTCTTGTAAAAGAGAATTACCTATGCAACCAGTCATGTTCCAAATTCCATTTTCATTTTTTAGTTTATTCTTATCAAATAATTGTAACTTAAAATTTTCCTGAACATTTGGTGAAGCCACTATTAATATTTTTTTAAAATTCGGTATCAAACTTGAATACGACCTTAATGATTCTGTTATGCTAATTGCAGAACATGTTTTACCACTACCTAATCCGTGATATAATAATAGTCCATTATATGGATTATCAATAGAGATAAAACGACTTACAAATTCCTGATGAGGCGCTAATTCAAAATCCTTTGTTTTTTTACAAAGAATATTTGCTTGTTTTGATACAGGTTCAAGCTTATCGTCATATTTATATCTAAACTCTTTTTTTAATGTAATTTTTTTTTGAAAATGATTATTATCTAAATGGGGATAGACGCCTAATGTTCTATTTCTTTCCATATATTAATATATAACTAGTTTAAAAAATAAGAGTTTCATCCAACAAAGATTGTACATTTTTTAATAATTCTATTTTCTCTACATTATAAGGACGAATCTTTTTTAAACATTCTTCATAGGTAAACCATTTCATTTTACCGATTTCACTTGTTTGATAATTTGAATCATTGAGAGAAGCCTCGTAATTAATTTTTGCTAAAAAATATTTATGTTTATAAGACTTTAAATTAGACCCTGTAAATATCTCTTCAAATGAATTTAAATTTTTGATTAATTGTATATCGTCTTTTGAATAACCTGTCTCTTCCTGGAATTCTCTAATTGCTGTATCTAATTCTTTTTCCTTTCTCTCTCTTCTTCCTTTTGGAAATCCCCATTCAGGTTCTTCCCAAATACATAATTCATCTAACAGATATTTTTTATTTGTTTTTACAAAATTAAATTTATCTTCATTTTTAGTTTCATAGGTTTCTGAAACACGATTCCATAATTTATTCCATAACTCTTTATAAGTATGATTTAATATATTATCTTTCTCTGTAACGGTTATTTCACTAATAATATTTCTAAGTTGATATTCATTGTTTTCTGATAATTTACCTCGAAGTAAATCAACATATCCTAAACTATCCTTTCTCTGAACTAAGAGATATTCAAATTTATTTTCAGGAGTTATACGATAACATAATATGCCAAAGCTGGTAATTGGTTTCCGACAATTATAGAATAAATGACCATATACGCCACAATTATTACACAAATATAATTTTTTAAATTCAGTCATCTACTTAGTATATTTTGTATTTTAAATTTATCTTTATATCATAATGAATAATGAGGTTATATTTGATTATCTAAGATATGCATGCTTTTACTATGTACCGTCTAAACCAAATCGAAAAAAAATAAAAGAACTAATATATGCTATACCCTATTTTGTAAAAGAAGAATATCAATCTATATTATTTGATATTATTCATAATAATCCTATTGAAAGTTATTGGGATACTACTAAGACAATGAATGAATATGGTTATATTATTTATAAAGAGTTTCATATCCAAACACAAAAAGAAACAAATCAGAGAATTAAAGAGTATCCTGAATATATTAACGATTTAAACACTCCATACAATGATTCAGAATATAAGAGAAAAAGAACTCATCACATTCTATTTTTTATAATATTAGCTATTTTGATATATTGTTTATATTATGTGTTAAAGGATTAATTATTATACTCTTTTAATTGGTGTAGTTGGCATATTATTGTTTGAATTACTGCCAAAATTTAATTTACCTGTTGGAGTAGTTGGTATATTATTGTTTGAATTACTGCCGAAATTTAATTTACCTGTTGGAGTATTTGATTTACCACGACCGGGTGATTCAAAATTTAACATTCTACCATTTCTACCATTATTAGAGCGTGATTTTTTAAATTGTGGAGATGCACTTTCTCCTTGATTTTCTTGATTTGAATTATTAAAAAGATGCTGACGTCTAGAAAATCCAAATCTATTTTTAGAATTTATTTTTGTATAAGCATTATTTAAACTTCTTATTGTATTTGCATTATTTCTTCTGAGTTGTTTAATATAAGTATTATAATTTTCCTTAGTTCTAAATTTAAATAATCCAACACCTAACCATAATAAATGTAATAATATTTTCTCTTTATTTTTAAATATATCTGAATCTTTGTCAAAAAGAGATATGTATTCAATTTCACCATTTTCATTTGTTCTAGTTTTAACAATATCCATTTGAACATTTATTTGTGAACTTCCCAATATTCTTTTGAAATAATTAATAATATTAGTTTTTATATCTTCTGGTACATGAATTGGGTTAATTAATCCATACATATAGGTTCCTGATAACAAGTTAAATAATATATTTGTACCATCAAATCTAAATTCACCAGCAAATAATAAATTAACAATTGGTTTTACTTGACTTGATGAATTAGTTGGTGTATAGCTTTTTGCTTGTGTAACAAGAACATTATGTTTTGTTCCCATTTCATGATAAGAGAATACTGGTTTAAAAAATAATTGATAATTACTATTTTTATCTTGTCCAATTATCCAACAATAAATTCCAGGTTCAATAGAAGATAAATCATTTGATGTTAATAATGGTATTTTATTTTGATAATCATCTGATTTTAAACCATAAAAATTACCATTGTATTCTATGACATCTACAATTTGTCTTGATAACTTTCTTGGTTTATTTATGTTTATTGGATGTTCTAGCATATATTGAAGATTTACGATAGGTTCTGGTTCATTATTAAATGATGCCATATAATAAATATTAATATTAATAAAATAAAAAATTAATAATAATTAATGAACACTAACTTAATTATTATTTTAGTTACCGCAGCTTTAATTTACAATACATATCACGAGAATTTTTTAATGAAATCGTTTCAAAGTCATAAAAAGTATTATAAAATGGCAATGTTTGCATTATTTGGTTTAGGATTTTATGTTATGACTAATAAAAATCCACATAATGCAGCCATGTCAGTTAACGCAGTTAAACAATTTTTAGCAGTCGCTCCTGTTGACAGAAATGCTAAAACATTTTTACAGCCATTTTTATATTCTGACCCACTACAACGTTCTATTGAGAGAATAGAATCCTCTGGTAAGAGAACTTCTAAACGCAGTGTAAGTGAAACTAAAAAAAAATATGTTGCTGCAAAACAAAATTGGAAATGTGGTAAATGTCAACAACAATTAACAGCTTGGTATGAAGTAGATCATACAAAGAGATTAGACCAAGGTGGTAGTAATGATGTTTCTAATTTGGTAGCTCTATGTAGAAATTGTCATGGAGAGAAAACATCAATGGAGAATTTTTAAATAAATAACAAATACAAATAACTATTGTAATATATAAATATGGAAAATACCTCTAATAAAAAAGGAAAATCATTTGGAGTAGAATTCAGTTATAATTTGGTAATATATGCAATTATGTTATTTATATTGCTAATTGGTTTAATTATATTTTTTATTTATCCATTAAAAATATTAAAATATACATATGTTCCATTTACTATATTTTATTTACTTGTAACATTTAGTGTATTAATCTATATTATTGTATATACTACAAAAAGAAATGAAAATAGAAATCTATTTGAATTTCTAAGTTCATTTAGTGGTCATGCAAAAAAACTTTTTATAATTATTTTTTTATTATTATGTATATCTTTTGTTATTTATTATTTTACATCTGGAATAAAATCAATGTTTAAATTTTTATTAAGACAATCATTCTGGTTTTCATTTGGTTTAATTATTATTTTACTTGCAATTTTAAATCAATATACTCAAAATTATCAATTTAATAATAAATATATCAATTTGATTAAAAATATTATACTTTATATACCTTGTATTTTAACTGATACAATTGAATATTTAAAACAGGATTATGCAAATACACCATCTACTGTTATGATATTATTTTTCATATTAATTGTTTTTATTCTTCTCTATGTACTTGTACCAATTATAAATTATTATGTGTATAAATCAGATGGATTATTATTAATAAGTAAACCTGTATATTTAAATACAAATGTTTTAATGAAAACAAGAAGTCAAATTACAGAAGAAATATTTAATAGCCGCCCATTTTATGACCGTTGGACACAAGAGATATTAAATAAAACTGTATTATTTAATGAAGCAGAAAACACCGTAGATAATTCTTCATTTAATAATTATTTTGGTTCACAATTTAAAAGTGATATACATGGTTATACTGAAATAATCATACCAGATGAACAAACTAAAAAATATTATGAAAATTTTACTTCTGCACAAGGTGAAGATAGTTTACCAATTATAAATAGTTTAAACTTTTTAAATTTAACTCAACAAAACTTATTGAGTAAAGCTAAGTTAGATAATCCAGAAATAGAAAATAAATTAAATGAATTAGTAAATCAACCAGAAGATTTAAAAGAATATGTAATGTCAATTATAAGTGAAAATCCACAGTTATTAAGCATTCATGATAAATTAATACTAATTGCAAATAATTTTAAATCAGTTGGAGTTGCAACTGCTGGTATTGCAAATGATTTTGCTAAAAAATATATGTTAGAAAATGATTTAACTGGTAATTTATATCATTATAGTATTACTTTTTGGATATATTTAAATAATAGCAGTAATATTTCTGGTAAACAAACTATATTAACTTATGGTAATCGTCCTTCTCTCTATTTTGATGGAACCAAAAAAGAATTATTATTAGAGATGAATAAAGATGAAGGTAGTACATCTCAAAAAGTACTATATAAAACAACTGATATATTATACCAAAGATGGAATCATATTGTTATGAACTATAATTATGGAACCTTTGATTTATTTATTAATAATAATTTAGTTGGTACTTTTAAGAATATTTCACCAAGATTATACAGCGATGAAATGCTTATAGTTGGTTCGGTAAATAATAATAATTTAGGAGGAATATGCAATATGAAATATTATGAATTACCATTACCTTTATCCAAAATTGAAAAAATATATACTCAGTTTCATAAAAAAAATCCACCAATATAAAATATATTTTTAGTATAAATGGATATATTTTCATTCACATCTATTATAGTTATTTTGATAATAACAGTTGGATCTTATTTAATTTTCACTGATTCAGTTGAAGGTAGAGCTAAAATTATATTAATAGTATTTGTAGCAGTTTTTGGTATTATGCTTTTTGCAAGTTTATCTATATTTAAAAGTTATAATGAATTAATTGATTCACCAATTCCAGCAAATTCTGAAAAATCCATAACAGCTTCTCAGTTAGGTTCTGTTTCTGCAAAATATTCTATTAGTACATGGATATATATTAATGATTGGAACACAAATTTCGGTTCAGTTAAAAATGTAATTAGTTATAGCAGAGGAACACCACCTGCATCTGGAAATGACAATACTAACTTTATTGTTCAATTAACTGGTAATATAAATGATTTAGAAATAAAAATACCATTATATGATCCAAACTCACAAACTGCTTCTTATACTTATAATACTGTTACTGTTAATAACATTAGTATACAAAAATGGGTCAATATTATAGTATGTGTTGACACAAATAATACAGATGTTTATATTAATGGAAAACTTGTAAGTAGTACTACATATTCTACACCTGCTGCCCAACCAACAAATCAATCAACATTATATTTTGCAAAAGATGGACGCGGTTTTAATGGTTCTATTTCTGGGTCAAGATATTATAGCAAATTTTTAACTCCTCAGGATTGTTGGAGTATTTACACAGATGGATTTAGTAATAGCTTATTAGGTAGTTTCATGAATCGTTATAATGCATCTATTGTCTTTTATAAAGATAGACAAACAATCAATGAAATTAATTTTATGTAATTATAAATTCTTAATTATATATAAGAAATGAATCAAAATAAATCATCTACTTTAACAAATCAAGTTAAATCTGTTTTAAATAAAACTAAGAATATTAGTGATAAGGTTATAAATACAACAAGTAGAATTAAAAATTCTATATCATCTGGTATTACAAATAAAGTAAATAAAATTAGTAATACAAATACTAATCCACAATGGTTTCAAAGTGCGTCTTCATATTTAAATACATTTATAGAAACAAATACAGCATTTAGTAAGTTTGTATTTATAATATTAGTTTTAATTTTATTTGTTTTTTTATTTCAACTTGGTATGATTCTTATTACAAAATTTATTAATGGTTTTAGTGGAGATGTCTATGTATTAAAAGGATTAACTATAAGTAATCAAGAAAGAATAATATCAAATAATCCAAACAATGAAGAATCAGTAGCTATTATTAAATCAATAAATCAAGATGATGGTATTGAATTTACTTGGAATGTATGGTTTTATGTAAATTCTTTGAATAATACTACAAATTATGAATACCGTAAAATATTTTCAAAAGGTACAAGTTCTTCTAATAATACTGTATATAGTTCAAATATAAATAATCCAACAGATACAAATTTACCATATAGTAAAATAATAAATAATTCACCAGGAATGTATCTCACAAAATATATACCAGATACTGGTAAAATCGCTCCAAATATTAGATTTAATGATCCAACTAATAAAAATGATATTGCATTAGTAGTTGTAATTAATACATTTAATTCAACTACAAATAGTAATGATTTTGCAGAATTTATAACCATAGATAAAATTCCTATTGGAAAATGGGTTAATTGCTCACTTAATGTTAAAAATAGAACTGTAAATGTATATATTAATGGTAAATTAAATCAGTCAGTAACACTACAAAATGTCCCTACACAAAATAATTATGATACATATATTGGTGAAGGTGGGGGGTTTAGTGGTTATATATCAAATTTAAGATATTTTAATCGTTCAATCTCTTATGAAGAAATAAGGTCAATTAATTCATATGGACCAAATCTAACAAGTGTAGATACGATTAATACTACAAACCAAGATTATTTGTCTATGAATTGGTACTACAATTAATGGAACCAAGGTTCCCCTATGACCCCTTTGCGGGGTAACGCCCCCGCACACGACTCTAAAAGGGAAGGTTAGGGAACCATAGCTTTCTTAATCTTAATATGAAAATATAAAAATGAAAATAATCCGAACATAGTATCTATAAAAAGAATTTTCCATGCATCCTTATAATATTTAAAATAAATCATAAATGCAAATGTATAATAAAATAGAGAATGTATAGGTCGCAAATTATTCCACCATATAGGTGCACCACCAGTTTCTACACCTGTTTTTCTACTACCTGTTAAATAAATATACATAAACCCTGTTGCAATTATAAATGCAATAATTCCTAATATTTTTTTAATAGTTATAGAACCAATTTTTGCAATATATGTTAATAACAATCGTGATGGAATACATCCGAATAAAAATAATAAGTAACGTTTTTGTAATGGTGTTATCATTTAATTATATAAATATATTATGAAATCAGAAAACCAAGGTTTTCCGAACCTTTCCTATCAGAAAACCAAGGTTTTCCGAACCTTTCCTTTTAGATACGCGTGCGAGGGCGTTACCACTCAAAGTGGTCATAGGGGAACCTACGGTTTCTTAAAGAAGCTTGTAATTGCAACATTACCTGATTTTTTATTTCTCTCGATTCTTAATGTATCTTCAAACAATAATTTTTCAATTTCCTTTTCTTTTAGCGTGGTTTCCTTTCTTAGATATGCATCATATTCCATTGAATTTTTTAAAGAATCTAAAAGATTCTTAAATTGATTTGCTTGACTTTTCTTTAATAATTGATAAATGACCAATGTATAAATTTGTACAACTGGTTTCATGATTTGATTTGTAATATAAAACCCATAATCAATTTTAAGATTATTTTCATGAATAAACTTTGGTGTTTCTATTTTCTCTCCTTGTAACTTTTTACCAGTTGTTTGAATATAAACATATTGAATTCTATCACCCGGAGCTGGTTTATTTCCTGGGTCTCTGATACCAATTCTTTGTGCCAAAACATTGTGAGCAATTTGTTCCGGTTTCTTATAAAAGGAGCGTAATGACTTACTGATAATTAACTTTTCAATTGGTATTTTTTGTTCACTAATATCAAGTAAACATTTTTTTAGAAATTCAGTTGATTTTTTTACATCTCTGTCTTTCATAAGAATGTCAATGATTCCTCCATAAATATCTTTTACAATTGGTGCATTATCTCTTCTTTTTAATACAATACCCATTGATTTACGTTTACAAGAGTTAGGGTCCAACTCGTATAACATTCCTACATACCTTTTCTTTGATAATAAGCAAAAGGGAAGAAATGTTTTTTCATATTCTAAGTCATGTGGATTTTTCAGAAACATGGTAGCTAAATGACCTGCTTCTTGTGCTAATTCAATTGTGACCTCTAATGCCTTTTGAGGTGGAACTTTTACACCATCTTGTGTTAAATTAAATGTAAAGAATACAGAATCTGTGTCACCATAAACATATTCTGCTTTTGTATGCATTTGTCCATATTTTGTTTCTACATCTGCATCACCATATACATTTTCAATAATATCTTTTCCATAAATTAATAATTTACGACCAGTTGCCGTGGTAGAGGCTGCTACATCCATTTCATAGAAACTGCTTGTTTTTGCTCCACATTGACCATATAAACTATTTGCAGTTACCTTGATACTTAATTGTCGTTTGTCTAAGATATTCTGTTGAAACGGGTCTGTTGCCTTTTCCATCTGTTTCTTTGTTGATTTACGAGCAGCTAACAATTCTTGTAAAATAGATGGAAGAATCGCTTTTTGGTCATTTGGATATTGTGCATATCTACAAATTTTATAACCATTTAATGTTTTTACCATCTTCTTTTTTCCAGGTACATTCTTGTAAACATAGGTATCATACCTAACATCTACATAGGTATAACCTTCTAAATTATCGTAAATAAATTCACCTTTTTCATTACGATATCCCCAAACAATTGGTTTTCCATCTTCATATGTTTTTAATGTACCGTCTAAGTAGAATTCTTTTGTCCATACTTTACTATCATGCGATAGGTTTTCACTAATGATAGAAGAAGGATAGAGAGAACTATAATCTACGCAAGCAACAGGGTCTTCTAGATATAAATTACACTTGGGGTCTAATACAATTGCTCCTTCATAGGCATCACGAGGATTACCTTTTGAAATAAGCGGCATAAGTACATCTTTTTCTCGACATTTTTTTGCAACATAACTTGTTAATTTAATTCCCTGTCCTCTTAATACAAGGAAATTAATTGGAACACTGCATAATTTACTCATTTCAATAAATGTAGTTAATACATCTACTTTTTGAAAGATATGATGAACTAGGTTACAATCCTGAATACAATATTTCGCAATCACACCGCGTTCATTTGGTCCTTGCTTTGTCATTTCGAAAATTTCTTGCGGAGATACATCATCTTTGGCTAATCCCCAAGACATTTTATCTTTACAATCAATATTACCTTCAATAATAAAACCATCTTTTTCTATTTGAATTACTTTGAATTTCTTTCCATGTTGATATAATTCAGTTGAATGATTAATTACTTCAAAGTGAATAAACCCATTCTCTTCTAATCCCTTCATATTTTTTGTCCAAATTTTACAATTATTTCCTTGATTTTCATACTTTTTTACAGTATCACTTAATAAATAACCAGCAACATAATCTAATTTATAAGATGATAATGTAAATTCCTTTCTCATATAAACAAGCAAATCAATCTGTAATCTTCCACTCATTGGAATTCTTTTAAATTCATAAGGTCCAGAAGCTAGAACAATTGTAGATTCTTCCAGCTCCTTTTTATATTCTTTATTACGACCCAAGTCCATAAATTTATTTACAAAATCATCTCCATATTCACTTGCTCTATCAAACATAAACTCGTAATCAAACCCAAATATATGGTAACCAATAATAATATCGGGGTCTTCCCTTTCAATTAAATTACGCCATGCCATCAATGCTTCACTTTCTGTATCATAACATTCTAATGTGTGGTCTGAATTAATTTTATTCGTTGAATTTACACAAATACAATGCTGTAATGATGGTTTATCTTCTCCATAATTCAGAAAGGTAGAACCAATAAATGTAACTTGGTCTCCTTCTAAGGGTGGATAGGTTTCACCTAAAATATCCATTAAATACATAATTTTTACTGGAATATCAATATTAGTAGATGTTAGCATTGCCAATAGATTTGAATTAGTCTCTAATGTTTTAAAATTATGTTTTGAATTATAATTAACAACAGAATCTTCTTCTACATTAAATTCATCATCAGTGTCTTCATCTTCTTGGTCTGGCTCATCAGAAGTTTCATTTGACTCTTGAAGAAATTTTCTCTTTTCTTCTTCTTTTTTAAAGAATGTATTTAAACGATTCTCAACCTCTTTTTTCTTACTAACTTTAAGTGTTAACATTTTTTTGTAACCTTCTAATACCATTGATTCTGTCATTTTTTCTTTTGGATAACAAACATCAATATCTATATTTGATGCAATCCCAAATACATTTAATAACAATGTCTTAAATACAAATGGATAATCTTCAATATCAACATTATTTATTAGATAATAGACAATATCATAGGCAACTTTTTTATAATCTTTAATTGCCTCTGGAAAGTCGCCATGGCTACTACTGGCTTCAATATCAAAACTACAAATTTTATAAGGTACTGGGTCATCTTTATTGAGAGAAATGACTTTTTCAAAATCACATACTAATTCAAAAGTACATTTTGTTCTTTTTGTTTTAACTGAATAATATTCGTCTACACGAATCCAACCAGATGGACTAATTTCTTGAATATGAAAGAAACGCAGCAATGGCGGAACCATGGATTCATAGATATAGGTTTTTGTATTTGCAAACAAATAACTATGAACTTGTTGCGTTTCTTTGTCATAATATAAATTTTTAATAGCATGAATAAAACTCATCGTCTTTGCTTTAATTAGAAGAAATTTATGGAATTTTCCACCATCAAACCCATACAATGCTTTTTTTTTAATAATCTCATAACTTACAATATGCTGAGAAGCACGTTTCATATTTGGATTATCATTTGTTTTTAGAGATTCAATAAATTCATCACAAGTTGTTTGTGTCCAACTCGGTGATAAACGAATATAAACAAATGGTAAATAATTTTTAACTAGAATGGAATAGGTATTTCGTTTAGAATCAATGCCAAACATTTGAATTTGAAATGAATCAAAATATTCATTCACCACGAAATCAACTAACTTGCACTCAATCGACATTGTATTAGATACATTTATAGGATAGATTTAGATTCTTTCAATTTTTATTATTTAATATTTAGTATAGATTTAATTTTTTCAATATCATCTTTTAATGATTTGATTTCTTCTTGTTGTTTATTGATTGTGTCTTGTTGATTATTAATTGTTTCTTGTTGTTTATTAATTATCTCTTGCTGTTTATTAATTGTCTCTTGCTGTTTATTAATTGTCTCTTGTTGTGATTGAACAATAATATCTAATTCTTTTATAGCAACAATTCCATAAGTAAATATAGCATGTTTATCAATAATATTTAAATCATTAATTTTTTTACCATAAATAAATATATTATCAAAATTTATTATTTTATCAATCTTTATATTTTTTTCATCTATTTTTTCAATTATTTTTACAATAATTTCATTATTTGAAATATCATATAATTTTAATTCATCATTAATATTTATATCATATAAATTATTAAATGTTATTATATCTAAATTTACATTATTTATAGAATAAATATTAGGTATATAATCTTCAATTTCTGAAATTAAATTTGGTATGTTATTTTTTATTTCTTGTGCTATAAATCCATATTCTTCTTTATTAGATTTTTTTAAATTATCTATATATTGAAAACGTACAGGATTAAATAATCTTATTTTAGTTAATCCATTTTCTATTGAATATATATTTTTTTTTATTCTAATATCGGAAGGTATATTTACTTCTGTAGTAACAATTCTTCCATGTAAATAAAGTGAAATAGGCCCAGAACCAGTATAACTTCCAGTAGTTCCAGAAAAATAACTATAAGTAAAAGATGGTGATGTTACTGTACTAGTAATATGTAATGGATAAGATGGTGACGATGTTCCAATTCCAACATTTCCAGAAGATGTTATACGCATTCTTTCGGAGGATGTTGTATTAATTGCACCACCAGGTGCTGTCCAAAATGATAAATGTGCGGAGTAAAGACCATCGTCGATTGCTTTAATACTTGTAGCTTCATCATAAGATGATGCTGAACGTTCTTTAAGAGGGGTTAGATGAATTCCAACATTGTTACCTGGTGAACCATTTCCAGTTAATCTTATATATGGTGTATTATCACCACCAGTTCCTCCATCATTTCTTATATCTAATGCATAAATAGGCACTTTATTTCTTGTTCCTATACCAACATTTCCACCTCTTGAATTTAATAATATTGGTTGAAATTCATTATTTCCAGCAGCATTTATATATGTATGACCAGTTTCATAATCAACACCAAATGCAGCGGCATAAACTGTTTTACTAGTTCCATCACTATTAGTACCTGGTGTTTTTGTTCCAGTGATTACTATATTATGATTCTCTCCTCCATCTGGTATAGCAGTTTTTGATGTACTATTATTTCCTGTAATTTCAAGAATACCCTTAGGTGATTTTGTACCAATTCCAATACGACCAGTATTTTTTAGTGTTAAAATAGTACTTCCTAATGTACCAGAGTAAATACCAAATGTATCATCTGCAAATCCTCCTGTACCCCCAGTTCCCATGGTCCATTTGGCACCACCCTTAGAAGGATTTTGATAAAATCCAATAGCTGCTTCTCCTGCATTGCTTGATGGGGATAAATTTAAATTACCGAATGCGGTTGAACCATCTATATTTACTTGTCCGTTTACATGCAATGTAGATGTTGGCGAACGGGTATTAATGCCAACTCCATTTCCATTTAAATTATTATAAATCAAAGAATTATTTATATCCATAACAATATTTGTTCCAGATGATGTAGTAGATAATGGAGTAGCAGCATTCATTGAAGGTGTATATACTGAACTACGTGTACAAAAAGGTGTCACATATGTTGATGCAAACTCATTAAACAACGCATATATTGAATATGATAAACGATTAGTACTATCTTGTTGAAACACTATTTTTTTTACTGGTAAATCTGAGGAAGAACCTATAATACTATAATTTGTATCTAAATTTCTTGCACTTGTGTCTGTATTGTTTAACATAGTTGCATATACAATAATCTCGTAACCTGCGTTTGTTCCTTGGGTTGGAGAATTATTATTTACATAATATCTATCACCCCAAATAATTAATTTTAATCTACATGCATCATTAATAGAAGTCCAAGTTCCTAACAATACCCATTGGTTTCCTGTTGCACTATTCCAACACTTTGAACTTGGAAATGAATAAGTAGTAAAACCTAATTTTGATGTTCCATTTACTATTAAATCCGAATTTGAACTACCAATATTTATATTACCTCCTGCGGTTTGGTCAGTAAATAAATTCACTACACTTCCTGGTGTATTGCTAGATAAATTATTAGGAACAACTAATTTATTTCCTATAACAGATGTATTGTCTGCATTCAGAATAATACCAGCAGCAGAGTTGCCCATGTTTATGTTACCTCCTGCGGTTTGGTCAGTAAATAAATTCACTACACTTCCTGGTGTATTACTAGATACATTATTAGGGACAACTAATTTATTTCCAATAACAGATGTATTAGCTGCATTCAGAATAATACCCGCGGCAGAGTTACCCATGTTTATATTACCACCGGTAGACTGTGATGTAAACAAATTAACTTGGTTATTTGTGTTATTTGAATTTATATTTGATGGTATGTTTAGTGTATCAGAAATAATAGTACAAATTCCTTTACCATCAAGTACACTATTACCACCAGTTGAAATTATTCTAGTGTCATAACTCATATTAGACCCATATGATTTAAAATCAACAATTGCGGTATCTGAGTATGTAATAGCATTAACACATTTATCAGAATTAGATGCTAGTGTTGTTGTATTACCATTAATAATAGTATTTACATTAGAATTACCTATATTAATATTTCCTTCTGTTTGATTTACTCCTATATTTACATTTGAATTAACTACACTAAATTCAAGAGTATTTGGAAACATAAAACTACCATAAATAATTGTAGACCCATTTATATTACAATTTCCATTCAAATTAATATCAGATGGTGTATCACCACCAACTCCAAAATTAATAGTTTTTGTATTATTTCCAATATTTAAAATACTATTTGTATATATAGTATTATTATATCCATTAATGCTGCTAGTATTAATAGCAGAAGCCAATAAATTTTCATTAAAAACTCCTCTTCTTGAATATAAATTACCATCTACAATTAGACGATATGTCATTAAATAAACACTAGAATAATTTTATAATAAATAAATTTTATTATTATCTAGTAATTATTTTCTAGTTTTTCTATGTTTTTTAGTTTTTTTTTCACTCTTTTTCAATGACCCTTTGCTTGTAAATTTATTAGAAAATTTAACCATATTAGGAATGGTTCTCTCCTCATTAAATTTTGAAAGAACCTTTCCATTTTTAAGACCCATAATAGTTGGAAATCCTTCTGTATTTTTTCCGGCAATACTATCTCTCATAGTTTCATGTTCAGACATTCCTTCTCCATTAATTTCCATAAAATGAACTCTTGAATTTGTTTCTTTTTTCATTTGTTCCCAGTTTGGTTTCAATTGAATACAATGTCCACAACTTGGGTGAAATACTAATATAACACCTGTAAATTTCCTCATATTTTTTACAGCGTCAGAATAATGAGAAGGTTCTATCTTTTGTACTTTGGGCATAATTTATAATATATAATTATATTAAAAATGAATAAAAAAGTAAAGAATATAATTTTATATATCTTTGTTTTTGTAATGTTCATATGGGGCGCGTTATTTGTTTCAAAACAACCGATTGAAAATACACATGAAAGTTTTATTAGTAATCATTGTCCAACAATGATGGTAAGAGATGGAGAAAGTATAATGGTTTTTGACCCAAAGAAAGAAAAGATTCCTGGTGTAAATCCAATTAAACTAAATAATTTAGAAGAATATAAATCCTATGTTGAATGGCAACGAGGAACAAAAGCGGCGTGTCCTATTTTACATTTAGAGCATGTATACTCAACTGATGGTAAAGCATTTGAAATAAAACCAAATTTCATAGACCCAACCCACGGAGGGCTAGAATATGGTATATCAGAAAATTGTATGACAAAAAATCCGGAGCATAATAATTTAATAAATCATCCAGTATTTAACCGCGATGATTTTTATCAACCATTTGACCCGTATAATCAAACGCAAGGTAATCCAGGAGTATTAACACTTGGATTAATGTAAATCAAATAGTCCTTTAAATTTTGAATAATATTTTTTCCTAGTTTTCGTTTTTTTCCTTCTTTTTCATAAGTAAATTGATTCAAACATTCTGGATTATCATTTAATTCTTTAATTAAACACTGAATATGCTTAAAATGATTCATTAATATAGTTGCACTAGTTGTACTAATAGTTGGAATTTGACATAACATGTAAATTGAAATATTATCTTTTGTAATGTTTTTATTTTTTTGTTTTGTTACACTAGATTCTTCATAGGTTGGTTCTGTTGTAATTTCACAAACATTCTTTTCATTTTTCTCTTTGTCTCGTGTTATTTTATCAGTAAATTGCAATAAAAATAGAGCACTTTCTTTAACACTCAATGTGTTAATTACATAAAACCCCTTATTTGTCAAACTATATATTGTACTAATGAGTGTTTCTTTTGAAATAGTACTTCCAGTGTAAGATGAAATATTTCCTTCAATAAAATAATAAACACGATAACCTTCTTTTATAGATTCTTTTAAACGAAAAGATTGTTCTGTATATCTTCCATCTTTAATACTTGCTGCTAAATCATTTAATGTTTTTCTCTCGATTAGAATTTTATCAATTTGTATATCTCCTAAACATAAATTTGCATATTCAAAAGTAAGTTTAGAATATTTTTGTTTTAAATTTTCGCATTCTCTAAATAAGTCTTTTTCTCTAAAATCTATTTTAATCATTTTTTTACATTAAAATAGATAAATAGTCTTTATGTATTAATTATGATTCTAATAATATTTAACGATAACTACCACAGCAATTTTTAATAAAATCTGGAAGACGAGATGGTGCTTTTCTCTGTACATGCATACTACCTACACCATTCCATTCATTTGAAGGAATAAGGCCAGCCTTTTTCATACCACCCATTCCACATGCATCTGCTCTGTTAATAATTGATTGGACTCTACTTGTTTTTTTGCTCATTATATAATTTACTAAAATATTTTATTTTTTCTCTAATATAGATATTCTCTCTTCTAATTCTTTTATGGCTTCTAATAAAACTGCTACAAAAGATTGATAATTTACAGATTTTATATTTCCAAATGATGTAATTAATTCTGGAAAATCTTTCTCAACTTCCTGAGCAATTAAACCAATATTTTTACTATGGTTATCTATACGTTCATATCTATAACCACTTATGTCTTTAATCTTAGTACAACAATCCGATAATCTTACTAGATTTGTTTTTAATTTTATATCAGAATATGCAGTTACATTACCAGATAATACTACATTACCATCATAATAACCATTTCCTTTTGTTTTGAATGCATAATCTACATCAGTTATATCGTTTGTTGCTATACTATATTGATAATCATTATATCCTACATATAACTTTCCTGTCATTCTTGTATTTCCTTGATTTCCTATTGATAATACAGTAACATTACTATCTTTGAATTGTGCAATATCTTGTGATGTAGAATCTGTTTGATTTACTATTAATGCTGGACCTGTTCCATCGTTGCTTACATTTACCTGTTCGGTTAATCTTACTTCTGTTTGTAAATAAGTTATTGCATTATCAGACGCTTCAATTACAAAATTTGCACCAGGTTTTATACGTAATTCATTATGTATATTAATTAATCCATTGTAATTTACAGTACCGTAACCGTTTACATTAAAATTATTTGATGCATTTGCTCCAATATTAATAGGACCATCATAAGTTATACCTGAACCTCCACTACCACTATGTGCAGCTAAATTGAGAATTCCTTTAATATTATTTCCTATATTTACATTATAAGAATTTGCATTAATTGACCCACCATTTAATGTAAGTGTTGCATTATTAGAAGATAAGTCTAAATTACCAACATATTTTAAACCAGCTGTATTACCTAACAGACTTGCATTAAAATTATTTGAAACAAGTGTTAATGCATTTGAACTAATATTAAATGTATTTGAACTTTTAGAACCAATATTAACAGGACCATTATAACGAATGCCTGTTCCATTAGTATCAGAATTTGCACTTAAATCAAATGTAGTAGGTGTATTTCCATATGACGAGTTACCTTGTCCAAATTTGATATTACCATCATGAATAAAATTACCATAAGTAAATGAATTTAATTCAACCGAATTTTCACTTATGAGAGAGTTTGAGTTTCCAATAGTAATATGTGGATAATTACTATATGCTGAATCTCTTATTATAGATAATCCTCTATTAAATGTTGAACTTACATTAAATGTTGCGTATCCTGGTATGAATGTATTTTGATTTGAAGTTGGGTCATTATAACTAAAATCCGATACTAGAATTTGATTCATATCTGTATTAATTTGTGGTTGACCTGGTATTGCCCTTATGTTTGCGCATAACAAACTTGTAATTGTTGCATTTCCAGTTACATTTAATGAATCACCGCCTTTTGTAATATTTACTCTATCATTTAATGTAGCAACACCTGTCACAACCAGATTATTATCCATGCTTACATTATTCTTTAAATTTGTTGGACCATATACAGTAGTTTGTATATTAGTATTATTAATATTTCCAATATATAAATTACTAGATGAAATATCTACTATTCCATTTAAATATGCATGGTTATTTACATTTAATATATCATTTAAATTTGTTACACCGTCAACTGATAAATTATGACCAACAGATAAATGATTCTCTATAATCTCTGAATTATCAACATATAAATTATTTTTAATACTTACATTGTTGTTCATTGAAACATCTCCTATAAAAAAAGAGTTTCCAGATACATTTAGATTATTTGTAATATAATGGTCTGTTCTTGAATAAGCAGTATTTCTTAAATTTGTAATACCATTTACATCAAAGCTTGAATTTAAAATTGTAAAATCATTTACACTTACTGATGAATTTATTGTGATTGGTGAATAAAATTTAGAATAACCTCTTACACTTAAATTTGCACTAATATCTATATCAGCATTTGTATATAAATGAGCATTAGAATCTAAGTTTAATGTATTACGAAAATTTGTTTGATTATTCATATTTGTAATTCCATACATATTGGATTGACCAACTACGTTTAAATCTCTATCCAGAGAAATATTTTCATGATGATATACGGTATTATAAGTATCCATTATTCCACGAAATGACGTATTACCAATAAAACTACTATTTATATTAATTAATAGATTAGATACATTCAAAAGATTATTAACATCTACTTGACTATCTAAATAAGTACGACCAGATACATTAAAATCTTTTAATACGGATACATTAGAATCAAAGGATGCGTTATCAGATACATTTAGTTTATTAAACAAAAACACATCATCATTTAGGTAGGATTTACCAGATACATTAAATATTTTTAATACAGATACATTAGAATCAAAAGACGCGTTATCAGATACATTAAGTTTATTAAACAAAAACACATCATCGTTTAGGTAAGTTTTTCCAGATACATTAAAAATTTTCAATACTGATACATTAGAATCAAAGGATGCGTTATCAGATACATTAAGTTTATTAAACAAAAACACATCATCATTTAGGTAGGATTTACCAGATACATTAAATATTTTTAATACAGATACATTAGAATCAAAAGACGCGTTATCAGATACATTAAGTTTATTAAACAAAAACACATCATCATTTAGATAAGATTTCCCAGATACATTAAAAATTTTTAATACTGATACATTAGAATCAAAGGAAGCATTATCAGATACATTTAGTTTATTAAATAAAAATACATCATCGTTTAGGTAAGTTTTTCCAGAAACATTAAACGTTTTTAATACAGATACATTAGAATCAAAAGATGCATTATCAGATACATTTAGTTTATTAAATAAAAATACATCATCATTTAAGTAAGATTTACCAGATACATTAAACGTTTTCAATACAGACACATTAGAATCAAAAGATGCATTATCAGATACATTTAGTTTATTAAATAAAAATACAGCATCATTTAAGTAAGATTTACCAGATACATTAAAATTTTTTAATACTGAAACATTAGAAACAAAGGATGCATTGTCGGATACATTAAGTTTATTAAACAAAAATACATCATCATTTAAATAAGATTTACCAGATACATTAAACGTTTTCAATACTGAAACATTAGAAACAAAGGATGCATTATCAGATACATTTAGTTTATTAAACAAAAATACATCATCATTTAAGTAAGATTTACCAGATACATTTAAAGCATTATCAATATATAAATTTGTATTAAAAGATGCGTCCATTTTTACGGTTAATGGTCTGGTAATTAGTGTATCATTAAATAATTTAGTATATCCATAAACATTTAGTTCTTGAAGAATAGAAACATTAGATTCATTCACTGTATTTCCAACAACGTATAAATTTCTATTCAAAGAAGCATTGTCATAAAGGTATGTCTTTCCAGTAACATTTAATGTATTATCAATTGAAACATTAGAATGGAATGATGCATTACCAGAAACATTTAATGTAGCATTTAGCGATGCATCATCATATAATAGACTCTTTCCATAAACAAATAAAGTATTGTCGATTGAAACATTAGAATGAAAAGATGCATTTCCAGAAACATTTAAGTTTGTCTTTAAATATGAATTACCAGTAACATATAAATCATTATTAGAAGAAATATTACCATCTACATTTAATCCATTATCCATTTTACAGAATCCTACTAATTTACTAGTACCGCTTACATTTAGTTTATTAGATATATTTGCATTATTATTCAAAAATGTATTATCGGATACATTCAATGTTTTATCAATATAAGTATGTCCTCTAAGATAAGAATTATCTACAATTTGTAATGTACCAGAAACATCAAACATATAAGATGGGTCCATGATTTGGCTTTTATATCCAACACTTAATGTTCCATAACATACACCACTTGCAAATGTAAGAGGACCATAATTAATATTATTAACAATCTTATTTATATTGGAAACAACATTTTCTAGACCACCAACATCCTTAATTTGAATATATTGTTTATTCATATATTATTTAAACATATATTTTATATATTATACAAATAACACATCATGGAAGAATTCATAAGTCCATATAATGAAAATAATATTGAAATAACATTATATGATATAATCAAAATTTTAGAATCATATAATGTAAACTATAAGATTAATAATTCCCAATTATTTAAACAAGCATTTGTTCATAGGTCTTATCTTGTTCCTACATTAACTGACCCAAAAATTATCTTATCACCTAGACCATCAAATTGTGTTGAACTTAAAACAACATCTAATGAAAGGTTAGAATTTTTAGGTGATGGTATATTAGAATGTATTACTAAATTTTATCTTTATAAACGGTTTCCAACTGCGGATGAAGGATTTATGACAGAAAAAAAAATTAGTTTAGTAAAAAATGACCATATTGGTAAATTAGCATTTAAAATGGGATTACATAAATGGTATTTAATCTCAAAAAATGCAGAGGAAAAAAAGATTAGAAATAATTATAAAAAATTGGGTTGTCTATTTGAAGCATTTTTAGGTGCATTATTTTTAGATGCAAATAATGTATCTGTAACAGATGATAGTTTATTTTTTCGTAGTTATTTTAATGTTGGTCCTGGTTTTCAATTTTGTCAATTATTTGTAGAATCTATTTATGAACAAATTGTTGATTGGAATGAAATTTTAGAGAATGATACAAATTATAAAAACATTTTACAAGTAAAAATTCAAAAAGAGTTTAAAACAACACCTGACTATATTATTTTGAATCAAGATGAAGAAAATAAATTTACAATGGGAGTATTCTTATGTTTATCTGGTAATATTCATTTGTTAGAACAATCAAGTGCAATACCATTTGAAAAAATAAAATCATTTGATAATATTAAAAAATATAAACATAATTTTATCTTTCTAGGAAGTGGTTCGCATAAAATAAAGAAAAAAGCAGAACAATTGGCATGTTTAGATGCATTAAATAAAATAGATAAGGTTTAATTATTTCTTTTGATATTGTATGACTACTTCTATTTTAGATATATTTAAGGTAATACCAGCTGAAAGACCTCCTATTGAATTTGATATACCAATATATGTAAATTTAGATGAAAGGGTTAAACATTTTATACTTGAATTTAGAAATTCTATTAAAAGAACTATTATAAAAACACCAAAAAAATTAGGTATTCAAGTAGTTCTAGAAATGAGTGAACAAAAACTTAAATCTAAGAAACCTCTTGTAGATGTTACAAATATTGAACCTAAACGTCGTGACAAAACACCTGCAAAGGAAACACTGCTTACTCATATGGAGTTTGACGAAGAACTTATGCAAAAATATAGTTATTATACTGAAAAAGCAGCAATAAAAATTCAACCTATGTATTTAAACAATCGTATTAATTTTATTAATGAAATTAGACGTCAAATGTCGTCTATACAATTTAATGATGATGATGATGAAGGATGTTTTTCTAAACAAAAAACTTCTTTCAAAGCCATGGTCCATCAGTTAATAGTTCAACGATATCTTAATTCTTATACACCATATCGCGGGTTATTATTATATCATGGTTTAGGTTCTGGTAAAACATGTAGTTCTATTTCTCTTATTGAAGGAATGTATAACTCTAAACAAATTTATGTTATCACACCAGCATCTTTACAAGCAAATTATCGTACTCAAATGAAATTTTGTGGTGAACAAATATTTAGAAAAAACAATCATTGGGTATTTGAAAAAATAGATTCATTAGATAAGAAAAGAAGTATTTATACATTATTAAATATTGACCCTTCTAATAAAAAATCAGATAAATTTCAAAGTTTTATAGAAAAACATAGAGGATTATGGATGGTAGATGTAGACAAAGAACCTAACTTTGATTTATTAAGTATTCAAAATAGAGAAATGATAGACCAACAAATTGAATTGATGATATTAGCAAAGTATAAATATATTAATTACAATGGTATTACACGAAAAATGTGGACAGAAAAATATAAAACATCACATGATATAAATCCATTTGATAATAGCACTATAATTATTGATGAAGCACATAATTTTGTAAGTAGAATTATAAATAAGATTAATACGAATGGTACATCAATATCAACTGATTTATATGAAGAAATATTAAGTGCTGAGAATTGCCGTGTTGTATTATTAACTGGTACACCATTTATTAATAGTCCAAGTGAATTAGGTGTTTTATTTAATTTAATAAATGGTTATACTTACTCAATGGATATAAAATTATCTATTAAAAATCCAAAAGTTAAATTAGATTATTTTGAGAAATTATTTGAAGAACAAAAGATGATTGATGTAATTGAATATAATCAAAACTCATCCACTTTAAAGATAGTAAAAAATCCTTATGGGTTTATGAAATTACCAGATGGACGACTTATTTATAACACAGAAGCTAATATATATTTCAAAGAATTTACAGAAAAAATTATAAATTTATTAAAGACTAAACCCGAAGATTTTACAATTAATAAAACCTCTTTATCTAAGTATAAAAAATTACCAGATACAATGAAGGAATTTTCTAATTATTTTATTAATTCAGACAATACTATTAAAAACAAAACATTCTTTCAGAGAAGAATTGTTGGTATGGTTTCTTACTTGGGAGATAAAAAGGAATTAATGCCTTCTATTCAAAAGACAGAAAGAGATGAAGATATATTTTTAGAGTCAATTGTTATGAGTCCTCATCAATTAAAAACCTATGCTAAAATTCGTGAAGATGAGAGAAAGAGGGAGCGTGAACAACGCGGAAAAGATGAATCTTCTTCTACCTATCGTGTTTTCTCTCGTCTTGCTTGTAATTTTGCCTTTCCAGAAGAAATGCCTCGTCCATTACCAAAAGGTGGTAAAATGGATGAATCTGCAATTGATGCTGCAAGTGAAGAAGAATTATTAAATGATGCTGATGGTAAGTATGATGAAGAAGATGTTAAAAAAAGAAGAAAAACAGAGTTAGATATAGAATATGAACAAAATATAAGTTATGTGTTAAATGAATTTGAGAAAAATCCAGAAAAATATTTTGAATCAGGAATACAAAAGTATATAAATCAACCTCCAAATCCACCTGTATTACAAATATATAGTCCAAAATATATGGAGATTTTAAAGAATCTTATGAATCCATCACCTGATTTTATTGGTTGTCATCTTCTCTATTCAAACTTTCGTAAATTAGAAGGTATTGGTATTTTTCGTTTAATATTACTATATCATGGATACAGAGAATTAAAGGTAGTTAAAAATGGTACTACTTTATCTTTGCAATTAATTGGTATGTATAATGAAAAAACTTATACAGATAGAAAGGTATTTGCACTGTATACCGGTACAGAAACACCCGAAGAAAAGGAAATTATTCGTAATATTTATAATAACAATTTTAAGGCAATTCCAAATACAATTCAAGACGATATTAAGAAATTATATCCAGATGTAGAAAACGGCAATTTATATGGTGAAATTATTCAAACAATTATGATTACTGCATCTGGTGCAGAAGGTATTGATTTAAAAAATACAAGATTTGTTCATATTATGGAACCATATTGGCATCATGTAAGAGTGAATCAAGTCATAGGTCGTGCTAGACGTATTTGTTCCCATGCAAGTTTACCACCAAATTTGCAAACAGTACAAGTATTCATGTATCTTGCAGAATTTGGAAAATTATTAGAATCAGATGACTATGTAGAATTAAAAAATTCAGATAATTCATTAACCACTGACCAATCACTTTATAATTTAATGAAACGTAAAGAAAAATTATCAACATTATTTTTAGATACATTAAAAGAAGCATCCATTGATTGTTTAGTAAACTATGATAACAAAGATAAATGTTTACATTATCCTCAATCTCATGTCAATAAACTAATTACACAATTAGACTATAAGAATGATGCTGTTACAAGTTACTCTACACAAGATAAAGAAAAGGAAACTGAAAAACATAAAATTGTAACAAGATTTATAGAAGTGAATGGTAAACAAAAACCATTTGCAGTAGATGAAAGTGTTAAACCAAATATTGCATATGATTATGTAAAATATAGTGTAGAAAAAATATTAGTAGAAGTTGGTATAGTAACTGTAATGAATGATAAAAGACAAATAAAATTGAATTAAAAATATTGAATTATAAATATTTTAGAAACAAATTAATATGACATCTCTTGAAAGTCAAACAATGAACACACCAGAGTTTTCTCTGATGAATCATTCAACACTTGCAAAAGTGGTTAAGGTATATGACGGTGATTCGATTCATGTTGTATTTGAATATTTTGGTAAATTTTATCGTTGGATTTGTCGTATTTCACATGTTGATACTCCGGAAATTAAAAGTAAGAATGCAAAAGAAAAAGAATATGCAATTGTAGTAAGAGATAAAGTAACTGAATTATTATTAAATAAAGTATTTCAGATTCAATGTTTTGAATTTGATAAATATGGTCGTTTATTAATTGAATTAACTTTACCAGAAACAAATGAAAAATTACATGAATGGTTAATTCGTAATAATTATGCAAAACCATATGAAGGAAAAACCAAGGATGGATGGTTCAAGGATGAATAAGTATTATAATAAAATATTTTAGGTAAAACTTTATTATAATAATTAGATTAATACTTTTTATTTTGATTTTTCTTTTTTGGTGGTTTTGGAGGCATTACGTCAAAATTCGTAGAAACTTTATAAGTTTGCTGTACCGCAACATAAATAGGTGGTTTTTTATCAGAATGACTTAAATAATCCATTTTATATATTAATACATAATAGTTTTATATGAATTTTATTTAATGATTTTTTAATAAATATAGAAATATTTATTTTTTTTAAGTCAAATGATATATCTAATAAGATGAATATCCAACTGTTGAATTTAATACGGATGGTTGATATTCATTAACATCATTTATATTAAATGGAGTTAAACTAGTTACAATTGGTTGTTTTTTATCGTCAGTTACATTAGATTCAATCGGTACCTTATTATTTGGATCTATTTCATAAGGTTCGCCTGTTTTTGGATTATAAGGAGGTTTTTGTCCACATTTCTCTGTAAATCTACCGCCTTTACAAACTGGACGAGGTAAATCACCATTTTTTAAATTACCAAGATATTTACTTTTATTTGTAATATAATCTGTATTTAATGTACTCATATATTTCCCAGCAATTCCTTTAAATAGTACACCATCTTTATTTGGAATATAAACATTAAATAAATTATTAGTGTCTAATTTATCAATTACCCCTTTAAAACTTCTTTTATTATTTATCCACATTGTTTTCTGTTTATTCAATATAACCTTTGCCTCAGGATTATTTGAGAGATATTCATTCATTAAATAGTCACCATCAATATAAACAATTGCATCATTTGTTAAATCAGTGGTATTATAATTGCGAATCATATTTAAACGATTAGATGCATCTTCTTCTGTTTCATAGCATGAATCAAACGGAACTACATAATCAGAACCACCAACTGCCCATGGTTTATTTGCTGGACATGTTGTACCGGATATATCATAATAAAAACCGATATTTCCTGGTAATATTACTCCTGACATATCTCTTGATATATCTTTTAATTCCATTTTACTTAATACACTTCCACATTTAGAATAGGTATTACCATAAGCGTAATCATTTGATTTTTCAACTTTCATTAAATCTGGCATAACATTTCCAAATACATCCTGACATTCTATCTCTCCTCCTTCACAATATACATAACTATTCTCTTCATTACAACTTGGGTCTTTATAACGATGCATAATACCAGTACGAAAAGTATCAAGAGATAGAAATTGATTTTGACTATCAAATAATTTACTGTTTTGGTCTTTTGAATAAACATCATCATATATCATTGATTGTTGTTTATTTATTAAATCTGATAATTCATTGGAAGCTTGAATTTGATTTTTAAGAGATTGTGTTGCATTTATTACATTTTTTGTAACTGCTTTTTGAGCAGCTGCATCATCAAATGTCCATTGTTGAGATAAAGCATCTTTTAATTTATTATTTAAATCATTATGTTGGTCATTTATCACATTTGTTACTGATTTTAAATATGAATTATTTAAATTATTCTTATTCATTATGTATTTATTATTTGCTTCAATTGCCGAAGAAGATGAATTTTGATAATCTTGTAATGTTGTTTCATATAATTTTATTTTTGAATTATAAACATCATTTGCATTATTAATATTATTTACAGCAGTTTGGACTTCATTTGTAGTATAATCATAAACATATTGTATATATGTTTTAGTCATCAATAATGCTTTTTGATTGAATGAAGTAATTGTATTAGAATAGGTAGTTATAAATTCTGATGCCATACTAGGAATAAATTGTGTTTGAAAATAATTATCATATTCTGGCTTTTTTGTTATTGAATAATTTGAATAATTTTGTAAAAATTCATATTTATCAGTTGGCATTTTTGGTGTTGCATTTGTAATATAAGATAGAATTGTTTTAAATGCCTGTCCTGTTCCAGGTAAATAACCATAATTATTTAAACGGTCTTTGATATAATTCAGTTTATCTGTATTACTTGATGATGTCATTGTAGACGTATTTATATTATCAAAACCTAAAATGATTGTATTGGCTATGGATGATTTTACATTTAAATCATTAAGTACATTATTATAATACCATAAATTATTTGTATAGTTATATGTTGGATTATTTTGAATATATTCTGGAAATTGTAATTTTAATAATTTAATTAAATCTGCCAAATTATTATTAATTACATTTACGTTGTTGTCTGTTTTCCAGACATAATTTAATGATGTATTTTTTAAACGATTGTTTAATTCAACAACTGTATTTTTGTTAAAATTATCAATCATAGTATTTAAATCTGTATATGCGTTGTTTTTATCATTAAAATAATCATTTAGTTTATTAAAATCTATGTTTGAATTTTTATACATAAGAGTGTTATAATAAGTATTATCTTTTACTACATTTCCAATTAAACCATCAAAATCAAAATATGAATTATAATTATTTACTAATGATTCAGAGTCTAATAATTTTACATTTACTAGATTATTATTTGGGTTTGTACTATCAATTACAAATGATTCCTTATATATAAATTTCTTTATAATAAAGAATATTATTATTATACATAAGATTATCAAAATAATCATATATATAAGATATGATATTAAATTTCATATTTAACTTTTTATACACCACAAGTTCCAAACTTTGTTCCACATTTAAAATTGGAACATTTTGGTGCAGTTGATGGGCATACATATTTTGTATTTTGTAAAACACCAGTTTGACCACAACACAAATTTTCTCCTATTTCTGTTCCGAAATTTGCAATACATGGTATTGGAACATCACAAGAACTATTGCTACTTTCCTTAGTATCAGTACTAGTATCATCAGTATCATCATTACTATAACTATTGTCAGTCACATCACCTGCACTACTTATTCCTGAACCTTGAATCGTTGGTATTGCCGGAAGACCTAATTTATAATAATAAGTTTCGCAATCCATTTGCTCACTTGGAGAAATTAAATCACATATGGACTTATTTGCAGACGATACACTTTTATCTGATTTCATATAATAAGTTACTGCTTTGTTTGAAGATGTATCTATCTCTCGTACAAATGGTGCATAATCATAAGGTCCAACAAATCCAGTAAATTGTAAACTATCCATAACGTTAATTCCAGTTGTTTTAAATATTGCATCTTTTTCATTAATATGATTTACCATAGATGCATCACTTAATTTAGAATAATAATTATTTATACAAGATGGTTTACTATTATCTGAACAGTATGCCGAATAAGTAGAACCATATTTATAATCGTCCAAAATAGGAACTAATTTAGAATCACCATTGCATTTAATATTTCCTCCTAAACAATAACCATATTGACCACTAATATCTATTAATTCTCCATTAGAATCTTTTATATTACGGTCGTATGTACCTTTGGAAAATAAAATTCTGTCTATTTTTCCATTCGCCGGATAAGAAGATGAATCAAAATTTTCAATGTTTTTATTTATAAAATATGATAGAATTGGTAATAATACTAAACATGCTATAACAATTAATACTAATGGTATTATTGATTTACGTCTTAATTTTAATTTCATATTATAAACTATATATTTATTTTTTTTGTAATAATTCAATAATTTTTACTTGTGATTCTAATAATTTCATTAAAATAATAGATTGTTTCTCTAATATTTTTAATACCTGTGAATTATTAGATTGTAAATTATTTTGTAAATTATTTTGATTGTTCATTTGTCCCATAAAAGGATTATTTATAGATTGTAATGAAGGTGTATTCATTGATGGTTGAATATTTTGATTCATAGAATTTATTGAAGAAAGAGAGAAATTACTAGGTTCATTTACATTAGTTAAAGGTAAAGGTTGTTGTCCTAAGATACGACTCATTTCTTTCTTTCTCTCTTCTTCTTTTTCTCTTAATATATCTTCCATATTACCTTCAATAGGTTTATCTTTTTCTGTACCAAAATCAATTGGAGGCGGTACTTGTGGTTGAAACATTTCTCTGTATTCTTTTTGTTTTTGTTCGAGAATAGTGGATGTGTCTGCATTTGTTCCTAATAATTTACCAAGATTTCTTTTGAATTCTTCTATAAAAAAGTTATTTAAAACATTAACATTTACATCTGCATTATTGGTAGTATTAAATTTAAGAATATTTTCTTCAAATAAATTTTTTATTTGTGGTTCAAATGCCTTATTTACATTATTAAATAATCCCATGCTTGCACACATGCTCCATAATTTTGCTTTATTTTCATTTGTATTCATTTCATAAAAATACAGTATCTTTTTATATTATTTAATTTACGTCAAAGTAAAAAAATAAAATAGAAATTATAATAAATTATGGCAACATTTAAAATATATACAAATGAAGATGAACTTATCAATGATTTTAAAAATGATATATTAACACCTCAAATGTTAAAGAAATCCATGAGTAAAACTATGGATAATTTATTAATTGCATGTATAAACAGTATTAATGATAACCCAATTGCATTAGATGCTTATAACACTATTATGAAATTACGAGAAGAAAATAAAAAAAATAAAAATAAAATTAAAAATAAAAAATAAAAAATTATTCATCCATTAAAACATTAAAATAAAAATGACGAAATGATTCCATCTCTTTATCAGTTATACCCTTCTTTTTAAAAAAACTTGGTGATTTTATTTCTTCAAGTAAATTAATTATAAAATACAAGGCATACATGCCGCATTCAGTCCCACCTTGTTGGTGGTCTACTTTATAACTATTTTCTTCTTTAAGAATTATTCCTAACTCTTTGGATTGTTTTATTATTCTTTTTACTAAGGTATCAATCTCTTTTGGTATCTCATCGCCACAAGAATCAAAGTAAAAAACAAACCTTTTGTTTAGATCTATAAAGAGAGAAACCCAATGAGTACCTGGTTTATCGCTAGGAGATAAATTAAATACGATTCCAAACTTACGTTTACCACTTTGGTATAATTTTTTCAAATCTAAATTACATAATTCTGGTGTAACGCAACTTATACCTGTATTTTTATCAAAGTCAATAGATGTTGGACCAATGTTTTTAAATTCTGGATAAGCATCTTCATATTGACTTAAAACAGCCTGTATATCAAGATTACTCAACCATTCATTTATATTAGTATTCCATTTTTTTGGTGCAATCGGTGCAAAAAATTCTTTTTTAAATTTCTCTGTATCATTTCTACTATCTAACATTTTTTCCATAAAACAAATCTCATGACTACATTCTGTTAATTTTTGTTGTAATTCTTTATAGATATCTTCATTATTAGTAGATACAATTTTATTATCTGGATGTTTTCTATTCCATGTATCTTTTAACAAGATAAGAGTTTTATCATCATAACAAGAATATTCCTTGCGTGTTTTTTTATGTTTTGGATTACAAACTAATTTTTTAAATGAACGTCCCATATAAAATAACTATATAATTTCTATTTTTCATATAGTTATTCTGTCTTATTTATTTTATGAAACATTTCAGAGATGCTTTCTGTCTTGGTTTTTGGTTTTACTAATATTTGCCGGTCATCTTCCAAATAAACTGGTTCTGGAAGGGTTATGTCATGTTGATGTTGAATAATTCTACTGATTTTTGTAACATCATTTGCAAATTTATTAAAAGATTCTTCATATAGATGATACAATTCATATTTAGTTGATGCATTATTTTGAATCATAGAATGAAATACAGTTATGACTTCATTTTTATTATAACCAAAATGACTTATATTATTTGTAGAAATATTATCTTTATTAATGATAAATTCATAAAACATAGTTAAATACTATAATAAAATTCTATTTATTTTCTAATATTTGTCCGAGTTGGGTTTTGAAATAAGTCTGTATTTTTATGAGAGTTATTTTGTTCTCTTGACTTAATATCATGTACTTCTTTTACATTCATACTTTTTTCATATACCATTGGATTATTATATAAATCACTTTCAATTGTTGGAACATAAGCAGCTTGGTCTGATTTTTGAAGTGCCATAAACTGATGTCTCAAAATAGATTCTTGGTCTATTGAAGATTGAAAAAAATCAATCGGTGCTCTACTACCAGGATTGAATACTGCTGATGGATGATATGGTTTGTAATTATTAGATTTTACATTTGAAGTTGGGTATTCTTCAATAGTTTGAAACCAAGTATATTTTGTGGAAACAGGTCTAAAATCATATAATGGTTGTAAACTTTCAGAAGGAAACCATCTATTGCTTAATCTATTGTTTAATTCATTATCATATTCCAAATTTTGTAAATTCATTATATTAATCTTATATAATAAATTAAAGAATTTTCATAAAATATAATAGAAAATGTGTGGAATTTTTGCTTTATTTGGTTCTAATTTACCTGATTATGATACTATTTATAAATATTTTAAATTAGGTAAAAAACGTGGTCCAGAATCATCTACTATTATTTCTTTTAACAATAATAATGTTTATCTTGGATTTCATCGTCTACCCATTAATGGTTTAAATCTTACATCAGACCAACCAATTTATTACAAAGATTATGTTCTTATTTGTAATGGTGAAATTTTCAATTATCAGTATTTAATTGAAAAATATAATTTTAATATGACCACTGAAAGTGATTGTGAAGTTATTCTTCATTTATTTGATTTAATTGGTATTGATATTATGAATGAATTAGATGGTGAATTTTCATTTATTATTTATAATAAAAAAACAAATGATTTTTTTGTTGGAAGAGACTCATACGGGGTAAGACCATTATATATGAATCAGAATGAGAAAGGTATGGTATTTGCATCTGATTTAGCTCAATTAAATATATTTAATCTAAACAATGTATTACATTTTCCACCTGGAACTATTACTGAATATAATTACATAAATGGTACTTATTTGGACTATACCAATAATAGTTATTTTAATTTAGGTAATTATAAAGATTCAATTGAACAAAAGAGAAAAAATGTATATCAATCTTTAAAGGATGCTGTTTACAAGCGTGTAAAAACAACTGAACGTCCAATTGCATGTCTTTTGTCTGGTGGTTTAGACAGTAGTTTAGTTGCAGCATTAGCTGCTAGATTTTATAAAGAATTAACTGGAAACTGCATTGAGACATACAGCATTGGTTTAAAAGATTCAGAAGATTTAAAATTCTCTAAGTTAGTTGCTGAACATATTGGTAGTAATCATAGACAAATTATTTGTAGTGAAGATAAATTCTTTAATGCAATTCCAGATGTAATTAGAGATGTCGAAACCTATGATACTACAACTGTACGTGCAAGTGTTGGAAATTGGTTAATTGGTAAATATATTAGTGAACATAGTGATGCAAAGGTAATTTTAAATGGTGATGGTGCAGATGAAGTAATGGGTGGTTATTTATATTTTCATGCTTGCCCAGATGAAAATGAATTTGATAATGAATGTAAAAGATTACTAAATAATATTCATCATTTTGATGTTCTTAGAAGTGATAAATCTATTTCAAGTCATGGTCTAGAACCTAGAACGCCTTATTTAGATAAAGAGTTTGTAAAAGCATATATGAGTTTACCTACAAGTGTTAGGTATCATAAAGGAAACAATAAACCAGAGAAATATGTCATTCGTGAAATCATTGCAGAATACGATCCAGACTTATTACCTTTATGCGTTTTACATCGTAAAAAAGAGGCATTTAGTGATGGCGTAAGTGGTTTACAACGTTCTTGGTATGAAATTATTCAGTCAAAAGTTGAGGATATTACAAATGAAACTGATGATAATAAATGGAATCATAATATTCCAATAACAAATGAACAAAAATATTATAGACAATTATTTGATAGTATGTATCCAAATGCAGAAAATATTATTCCTTATTTTTGGATGCCCAAATATGTAAATGCAACCGATGCTAGTGCAAGAACATTGAAGGAATATAATAGTTCTGTCTAATGAGTTTTCTTATTTGGGTTTGGTTTTCCCATAATTTTATCTTCAATATTCTCTATTTTTTTCATATATTCTGTAATGGTTTCCCAATTTATCATTAATTGATGATAATTCTTTTCTAATTTATCAATTTTATCATTTAATAACTTAATTTCATCTGTTTTTATATAAATATCATTAATACATGATAATATTGTATATTTTTCAATATTTTCAGGTGAATATAATTTTTGTCTATTTATTTCATTCCATGTAACTGTTCCATCTTGCCTAACAATACGATTTATTATATGTCTTTCTTTTTCATAATCTATTTTCATTAATTTATTATCAACTATATGAAAATTATCAAGAATTGTTTGATATTTATTTTTAAATAAATCTCTTATTATTACTGATTCAGCAATATCTATATTACTATCTTTTATCCATTTTAATTTATAAAAATCAATATATTTTGTTTCTTCATTTTTTGGTTTTAATAATGTTGAAAATGACATACTGTAATTATTTTCATAATAAAAATATTATATTTATATCAATTTTTAATTTTTATAAATTAAGTTATCCATTAAGAACTGATATAATTTATTTGCATCTTCATCTGTATGAAATGTAATTTTATATTCACTTAGAAAATATGGATAAATAATAAATCCAACACATACAATTTTTGATAAACCATTTTTATATATAGAAATAGTTTTAATTTCATCAAAACAATATACTTTTGAGGAAGGGTAATAACCATTATGTTCAATAATATCTACTTTAAAACAAAACTTATTTGGTTTATATTCAGTAATTGTATATTCAATATGATAAATAATTTGAGGTAGTTGGTTATTTACAACTTGTTCAAAATATTGAATTAATATAAGTTTTTTTTCCATAAGAGATTATAATTAAAAAAATATAATATTTAATATCAATTTTTTATAACCTAATAAATTACATTATCTAATAAAAGTTCATGTAATTTATTTGCATCTTCATAATTAAAACGATTAAACATAAATGTTTCAATATTTGTTGGATAAGTAATAAAATTAATTTTTAGTTCTACTCCTGTTGATGGATTAAGAAATTTATTTACCTTTAAAATACCTTCAAAATAATATTCTTCATATGATTTATAAAATCCTTCTTGCTCAATCTCAAAATTTAAACGAAACTTTCCTAGTTTATATTCTGAGAGAATAACTTTAATATCATAACAAATACTTGGATTATCTGTTTTATTTTTAGTTATAAAATATCTAATTAGCCTTAATTCTTTTACATTGATTGATTTTGGTTTATTAATTGGTTGAGTAATTGGTAATGTTTCCATGTTTTTATAATAAATATATATGCAAATATTTAACTTCAATTTTAAATATTCATTATAAAATAATTAATACCATCTATTATTTGTTCAGATAGATTTATATAATTACGATAACTAAGTAAATACTTATTTGTAGAGTAATTTAATTTTATACCAAACTTTTGATATAATATGTTATTTTTTACGTAATATTTATATTTTTCACATAAAATATAAAATACTTGACTACTATTTTTCATATCATTGTATTTACGGTCATCAATAAAACAAACCTTCGTTTCGTGAGTAATCATTCCTTCACTACATTCTATTAATTCATTTATATTTTTATTAGAACCAGAACGTTTAGGATGATTTAACGTAATTACTTTATCAAATAACAGATAATTAAGTTTTTTATGAATATATTCAATGACAATATTTACAAACATTTCATTGTTATTGTTACTATATAATATAACATGTTTAATTTTATGATTCATTTTATATTTAATAATGTTTTCAAATATAGAAAATATTTTTGGACGAAAACATTCGTATAATTTATCTAATATTTCATTACATTCTATTTTAGTATTATTCAATACATAAATACATTGTTTAAAATCACCAATCGTATTATCAAAATCAAGTACAATACATTTATTTGACATAAAAAAAATATACTTATATTATAAATTTATTTTAATGTTAAAAGCATTGTCATTATACGATTGCAAAAATATGCTAAGGTATTATAATATTTCTTTACCAAATAACATTAAAAAAATGAAGAATAAAGCGATAGATATATTGCTACATCGGATGTGTAATTGTTATTCAGAAAACAAACAATTACACTATTTATTACATAAAAGATTAACAAATAGCAAAAATAAAAATACAAATCATCTAACACGAAAATCATCAAATCATAAATTACTCTTTCATATGGTCTAAAATTTTAATTAATATTTGTTCTTGTGAAGTATTTTTCTGAAATATAATCGATTCATTTATTTTGATATGAAAGAAACGATTATTACCATTCTTACATAAAATAAGAATATCATCCTTTGTTGGTTTTAAATCAACAATAAACCCTCCACGCATTAATTTAAAAGATTCTACTTTTTTTAAATTAAACCAGCGAATATAACTTCCTGGTCTAAATTCATCTAATTCATCTATATAACGATATTCTTTTAATAATTGATTGTAATGTTTTAATTCTTCTTGATTCATTACTAATTTTTTTAATACTTGATTCTTAATTTCTCTCACTTTCTTTGTATTTAAACCAGTTAAATTATATTTTTCAATATCTGCAATAATATCATCTAGGTCAATCTCTTCCATGTTTAATAAATTATATATTGAATAATATAATTTATCTAAGTTCAATTATTTTTATATGTTTTATTATTTCTATTTTTTCTATTATGTTTTGTGTTTTGTGCATTAAATCTAGGTATTTGTGGTTTCAAAAGTATTTCATTGTTAGAATTAGATTCACCGGATTCTATATTAGAATTTATTGTTTTTTCTAATTGTTGAATCTGTGTTTTATAATTTATGTTTAATTTTTTTAAATATTTTAGTTGAGTTCTAGTATATCCTTGATTTTTTCTATAATATAATTGTTTAGATAATTCTCTTGATTGAAATATTGTATCTAATACATTATTCAACATAATTTCAATAATGTTTGGATTTGTTAAATTATATTTAGATTTAAATTTAATAATATAATCAAACACAGATGAATATATTTCGTGATAAGAATCTTCATTTTTTTCATACAACAAAAACATTATTTTTAAATATTCCTTTTTTTTGTATAAATCTATTATTCGACTATGTATGGATGGAACTAACTTATATGTTTTTCCAAAATCAATTAACATAATTCTACCACCCATGGATAAAGATTCATAATATTCTGGGTCATTATCAAAATTTCGTTTATACATAATATTTCCAAAATGAAAATCACCATGGTTAAATCCTAATAATGCCAATTCAATTAAAGCCACAATTGCACGAAGTTCATACTGAATAAATTCAGGTCTATAATAATTTATTTCTTCATTAATTCCAGGTTTATTATTTTCAAGTTTTATCTTATATAGTGGTTCATAACCATCTAAATATTCCATAAATGATAAACCTAAATGAGTACAATATTTCAAATTTCTCTCTGATAAAAAATTTTTTAATTCTGTGTTACGATTCATCATATCACTTATTATCTGTAACAATTGTTTTTGTTCTTTATTTATATTTTTCAAATCCAATAAAAAATAGGATATAATTTTTGGACACAATGGTTGATGATATGCATAAGAATTTGTATATATTTCATGTTGTATTTCATTTTCATTTATAAAATGTTTAGATGTAACAGGTGAAATATCTAAATGAGATTTTTCTCCAAATATAAATGTATGTTCATCATATGAATCATCATTAATCGCTGATAATTTCAATAATAAATTATAGTTAGGTCTATCTGTTAAATATTTATTGTCTCTTTTAAAAAATAATGGTTCTGAACTTGTTATTTTAAATATAACTCCATATGATCCAGATGTTAATAATTTTACATTTAAATTTACAAATTGGTTTGCATCTAATGTAAAATTAGAATTCATATATTATCAAAATATTTAACTAAATTAAAAAAATGAAAATGATTAATAAAGCATATATCCACCACCACCTAACATATCATTTGATGCCATAGGTTCATTCATTCCAAATTGTGATGTATTCATTGCTTGTGGTGAATTATATAATTGCTGTATTTGTGGTGTTTGAGATTGATTTGTTTCTATTGATGTATTTTGAGGGTTTGGTAGAAAATTAGTAGCTGGATTTAATCCACCAGAAGTTTGTTTCTTTTTCTTCTGTTTATCTTCTTCATCTTCCATATTTTCTTTTGATAAACCGATTGTAATCATAGTACGGTCTAATAGAATAGATAATTTCTCTGAAATAGATGTTTTCATACTTATCATTAAAAAGATTACTGGAATAATAATTTGAATTATATTAATCTTAGGATAAGGGGATTGACTATATGTTGGAATGAATAATATTAATTTATGAATAAACCAAAATACTAAAAAGATAAATGAAAATTGTAAAATTACCTCAATTAAAATTTCAATTGATGCCTTTTGATTGTTTTCAGGTGGCATATATGTTTTCATTAATTTTAACAAAATTACAACAGGAATAATAGCAAGCAACATATACTGTAATAAATTCATAAGTTCACATTTTTCTGAGGTAGTAAGAGAAAACATATAAGATATTAACGATTCTTTTGCCAAACCTCCTCCATTCATTACATCATAAGAATCTAAATTGTCCATAATATAATTACTAAAGATAAATAAAAATAATAATGCGTAAATAATATAAAACGATTAACATTTAGTATTTATATTATGAGTCAAACAGCATTAGCTGCTGCTATAAGAAGAAGAACTAAAACAGAATATGTTGCGAAAACAACACAAGGTAATATTCCTATTCCTCAAAAAAAAGAGGATAAACCTAAACAGCCAGTTGTTACAAATGAACCACTTGGGCCACCTCCTTCCAATCCTTTGATGATGCTTTTACAACATAAACAACTTATTTATGAATTACAACAAGAAATACAAGAATTAAAAGATTCTAAACAAAAAAATATGAACAATCCTAATGATGTAGAATATTTTAAGAAACAATATGAATCTCTTTTAAGCGAATTTAATGAAATTAAAAAGGTATTAGTTAAAGTACAAACATTTTCTATGGAAACAAATTTAGAAATTCTTCTACTTAAAAAATTATTAAATAGTCATAATATTGAAATTCCATCCGCAAATAATGTAATTCATGAACAAGAATTATCAACTATTGAAGAAAATAATTAATATTCATAAAACAATCTAAATTTTATTTATTTATTATATAAAATGAAGTTTAAAATAAATGATGCTAAAAAGGCATTTGAGTGGATTGAGATTTTTAAATTTATTAAAAATCTAAATCAATATGTTTCTTTCTTGATTAAACCAGAAGAAATTTACATTCAAATTATGGATGGTGCACATGTTTGTCTTGTTGATATTAATTTTCCAAGTACATGGTTTAGTGAATTTCAATGTGAAACATCTATAACAATTGGTTGTATGAGTGCAGTATTAGTAAAGGTATTGAGTATGTATACAAATAATACAACTATTGAATTTTCAATGAATGAAAGTAATGATAAATTACAAATTCATTTAACGAATGATAAAGAGATTAAGCATTTTGAATTACCATTAATTGATATTGACCAAGAATTATTAACACCTATTTTGATTGATACAAATCTTGATTTATCTATTAAGTCAAAAGTGTTTGATAAATATATTTCAGAATTAAATAATTTTGGTGAAGAAGTAATTATTCAATGTTCTAATGAAAAATTATTTTTTGAATCAAATAGTGAAGAAGGTAATTATCAAATAGAATTAGAAGGTGATAATATTGAAGAATTTAATGTAATTGAGAATTATGAATTTACTGCCAAATTTCCATTAAAATATATTTGCATTATTTCTAAATTATCAGTAGCTTATCCATTAATTCATTTATTTTTAGATGAAACTAGTCCAATGCGAATTACATTTGATAATAATGAAATTAAATTTAACTTCTTTTTAGCACCCAAGGTAGAAGATTAAACTCGTAAAAAAATTATTAAAAATAAACACATAATTATTAAATGTTTTATTCATTATTCAAAATTTTGTTAATTATTATTATTATTTTTGTATATCTTCATATCTATATTCATTTCTCTGTTAATCTATCTAATAAAATGAATGAGCTTGAAGATATTACTAAACAATCTATTACTGATACAGTTTACATGAAACTTCCTTTTTTATTTAATGGAACAACAATTATAAAACCAATTGAGAATAAAATTGATATTTCATCTAATAAATATTATAAAACTTATTCATTGATATATAAATCTATTCCTTTACTAGAACCTTCTGTTAAATTCTTTCCTACTGATTCTCTCATAGAGATACATAAAAAAAATAAATATATTCCTATTGAGAGAAATTTAGAATGTAGAAACTTTTATATTATTCACAGTGGAAGAGCAAATATTACATGTATACATCCAAAATATAAAGACCATTTTATAAATGGAACTGTAAAAGATGAAATCATTAAAAATAATGATAATTTTATACATTTAGAATTGTACCCAAATAGCGTGTTATTTGTCCCTAATTATTGGTATGTTCATATTGAATCATTAGAGAAAGATACTGTCATTCAAAAAATTCAATATAGTACTATTTTAAATCAAATATGCTTTCAATATGAAAAACTTATTCACAAAATGTTTAATAAATAAACTTAAAACTTAACTATTATATTTGTGTATTAAGATGCCAGTGACTGCTCTTTTATATAGTAAAAATAATGTGTTGGTTGATGAAATTCATCCATATATGGAAATGAAACTACTTGAAGAAAATACAAATGATTTGACTAAGAAAAATCGTATTTTGGTTGATGAAAAAACCTATCTTAATTTACATCTAGAATATTCTAGTAAAGCATCTCTCTATGTTTACACAAAAAATCAACTACAAATGAATAAAAATATTCAAACATTTAATGAGATTGATTATTTACTTGAAAATAATAATATTAATCAAACTTATGTAATTGGTAAAGATTTATTTCATATTTTATTACAAAATAATTCTATTGATTTTATTGAAATTATTAATATTGATGATGTAAACACAATATCTTTATCTGATATTGTTTTTACTATCATGGGATATGATTTTAAACAATTATCTAATACGGTAATGAATGATATTACAAATGATAAACATTTTTATTATTCTAAATGGGCGACTCCAATTCATCCAGAGATGGAATATTTAAAATTATTACAAAATGTTGTTGAAAATGGTTCTCTTGTTAAATCTAGAAGTGAAGACACACTTAGTTTATTTGGTCAATCCATTGAATTTGATTTGAACAAAGGATTTCCTTTATTAACCACCAAGAAAATGTTTTTTAATGGAATTGTAAAAGAATTATTATGGTTTTTAAAAGGCCATACTAATGCAAATGAACTAAAAGAACAAAAAGTAAATATTTGGAATGGTAATACATCTCGTAAATATTTGGACTCTATTGGTCTATCTCATTATTCCGAAGGTTGTTGTGGGCCTATTTATGGATACCAATGGCGACATTTTAATGCACCTTATGATTCAGAGAAAATGATGCCACTTGAAGGACATACTGGATTTGACCAATTGATGAATTGTATTGATTTAATTCAAAATAATCCAACCAGTCGCCGTATTATTATGAGTGGATGGAATCCATGTCAATTAAAAGAAATGTGTTTACCACCGTGTCATGTAATGTATCAATTTAGTGTTCGGAATGGTGAATTATCTTGCCAAATGTATCAACGTTCGGCTGATTTATTTTTAGGTCTTCCTTTTAACATTGCTTCGACCGCTCTTTTGGTTCATTTGATTGCAAAATTATGTCGTCTTGTTCCAGATAAAATTCGTATTTGTATTGGTGATGCTCATATTTATACATCACATATGGATAATGTGATTACACAAATTAAACGTAAACCAATGCAATTTCCAATATTAACTATTGATGAACCAGAATATGATGCAAAAGAACAAATTGAAAAATGGACATCTGACAATATTCATCTTAGTGGTTATAAATCTCATTCTAGACTAGAATCAAAAATGGTCGTTTAAAAAATATTATACTATATAAATGGAACAATTTAATGAATGTAGCATAAGAAAAAGACAAATTTATGATAATGAGATTCGTGAAATTATGGGTAAAATAAATTCGAGTGATTATAAAAAAGTTGAAAGACCAAATGAAATAATATTATTTTTAAGAGCACATGGGACTGATATAACAAATAAAAATATACCTCCTGAATTGAGTGAATTTGTAAAAATTACAGGTTCCGGAACTGGAAATATAATGTGTAAATTAAAAGAACATACTAGTAATTTATTTGATGCACTAACCTCTACAAATTTATTAAATATTCAATTTAAAGATAGAAAGGCATTAATTGAAAAAAACATATCTAAACTTAGTTGCGATAGAAAAATGACAAATGCCCAGGTTGAGAACTTCTGTAAAACCAGAGAATTAATACCTGAATGTTACGATTATAGAAATGAACGTATTAAAACTTATACACCAAAAACTGACCATTTATATCTTATACCTAAACCTCATACAAAAGCATTTGGTGAATTATTTGGAGTTCTAGAATCTTCTGTACAAGCAGATAAGTCTCATACAATAAGTTATCAATATAGAAGATTAAGAAAACTTAAACTCGCACGTGGAAATTTTAATTCTAGAAGTACACATATTGAACTTATTGATTCATTAATACCGTTTGATTTATTTAAAAGTGAGTATTGGAAAAATAAAATAAAGATTAATACGTATTCTTATGATAGTGCATATGATTATATTTCACTATTTCAATTATTAGGTATATTAAAATCAATTGGTTATATAAATATTCATATTATTTCTTTTTCATGTAGGGTTATGCAAAGATACGACCATCCACATGGGTTTAGTGTATTACCTAAGGAAGTTATGTTGTCTGTCAGACCTCGTTTACATCAAAATGAAAGTTCTGTGAATAACTATAATCAACGATTTGTAAATAATCATAGATTGAGCGCTGCCGCAGAAGTACCCCCTTCAAATAATTATGGATTGAGATTATTATCAAATACTGCATCAAAACAACCAATTATACAACCTCATAATAAAATGAGTCGTTTATTAAACGCATTTAAAAAAACAAATAATTCAAAAGAACCACAACCTAAAAGGTCTAGAAGAAATAATAATAATAAATCTAGAAATAACTAATACTATATAAATATAATAATCATAATATATTATAACTCATATTATGACTATTTCAACAAGACTTTCAACCGGTATTACCGGCGCTTTAATGGGAACATGTGTTTGTTGATTGATAGGTATGAAGATACTATCATAAGAAAATACCAAAACAAATTTATTACGAAAGAAATATGAATGAAAATAAACATTTTTATTCTGTTCAAAATTATTGGAAATATGGTATTTTAGGTAATTAGAGGTATTATGAATATTAAGAAAAATAATTGTGTATTATTTATTGATTAAATGTATTTAAAAATGTTAGTATGAAAATTATTACAGAGAGAACACCTTTCTATTTAATCGGAACTATATTTTTATTAATTACCATTGTTCTTAGTATTTTATCAACATTATATACTCAAAATAATTGTTCTGATTTCTTTCCTACGGGTGGATATTATAGAGAGAAATATATACATGACCATACAATTGTAGATAAATTATGTTGGTATTTCTCTCAGTTAACACATCATACTATCTTTTTAATGTTTACTTATTTTTTCATGGCTCTTTTGAATTGTCGTTCTGTCAAATTTTTTAAAATCATTGCACCACTTGCCTTAACCATTAGTGTATTGTATTTTTATTTTCTATTTCCAAAACAAAAACTTAAATTACATCAATTACCATTTGCCAACTTTTTCTCTCATTTTATGATTATCTTTTTGGTATTTGGTGAGTTAATGTATATCAAAGAATATACATTTCAAGATACTACAAACTGTTTAGTATTTATTGTTACAGCATTATTATTTGTTTATATTAATTATTGTTTAAGAGGTGTTTGGAGTTATAATTTAATATGTTTAGATAAATTTAGTGGTTGGAAATTAGTTTCTATTGCTTCTCTCATTATGTATTTATTTAGTTTAATGTTTTATTTCTTTAAATATAATTCAGATAATCCAATCACATTTTCATTGATTAAAAAAGGTGGTTATACTATTTCTTCTTTTATTAATATTATTTTCTTTTTATGGTTTAGTTCTGTTTATAATTAATATAAAATTGAATGAATTAAAAACTTATAATATTTGATATAAAACAAATGGAAATTTCACAAAGCGATTTTCAACTTACTGTTGTAAAAAATAATATTTATAAACCTGTATTTGATTTAATCACTGGAAAATATATTGATGAGTGCCCTATCTTACCTCGTCAAAATATGGAATTTAAATGTCTTTGTAATCAAAAAACATTTAATACCAATACAAAATTTAAACAACATGTAACTTTAAAATGTCATCAACGTTACGTAGCATGTTATTTAGACCATTTACAAGATGAACAAGAATTAAAAGATGAAATAAAAAAAACACGTTCTATCTATGAACTAAACGAGAGAAAATTAAGATTTGAACTAGTAGCTTGTCAAACAAAATTAAGAGAAACACAAGAAAAACTAGAATACGCTGAAAAAATGCTTCAACCATTTGTAAACCCGCATTATAAATATGATAATGCATATAATGTTCTTGTAAAAAATAATCTCAATGGTTAATAATATATAAAGACTATTGATAAATAAGAATATACATAGTATTATGAATATGATGAATTATAAACCATCCAAGACATTTGACTTAGATACTGAATCGATTTCATCTAAGACTTCTAATTTTTCATCAACTAAATCATTTTTTGGATTAAGATTTGGCGGTATTAAACGTGATAATAATCATGTTTATTTTTATTCAGAGGTAGACCGTAGTTCTATTCAACATTTAATTGAATTATTGATGGAAGCTGAGAAATATTGCATTGAAATGAAACATTCATTACGTGTTAAGAAAATTCCTATCTATCTTCATATTAATTCTTTTGGAGGCTGTGTTTTCTCTGCTTTTAATGCGATTGATTACATGGAAACATGCAGTGTACCCATTTATACAGTGGTTGAAGGTTCAACTGCATCAGCTGGAACATTAATGAGTGTTTGTGGAAGAAAACGTTATATTCGTAAAAATGCATATATGTTAATTCATCAACTTTC
>VFQS010000242.1_pt1 | contig 70835 bp, 65 predicted proteins | sample 3512361 | NCBI WGS metagenome assembly VFQS01 (sample SAMN10412375, study PRJNA504923) | tailings metagenome | isolation source: Relicate 1 Philex TSF3 active mining | place: Philippines | reverse complement strand
CGGTCACCACGGTCGCGGCGCTCGCCGCCACCGCCGCCACCCGAGCCAGCCATCGGCTGACCATCGGGGCCGATGAGCGAGAGGCTCACCTTGCCGCGGTCGTCGATGTCGTCAACTCGCACGGTGACTTCGTCACCGAGGTTCAATACGTCTTCCACTCGGGCGACACGTTCGCCGTTACCGAGTTTGGAGATGTGAACGAGTCCGTCACGTCCCGGGAGAATGTTGACGAACGCACCGAACTGCGCGATGTTCACCACACGACCCGTGTAGGTGGCGCCGAGTTCGGCCGTCGGCGGATCGACGATGTTCAAGATGCGAGTCTTGGCGTCCTCCACCTTCGCGGAATCCGGCGAACCGATGGTCACGATGCCAACTGCACCATCATCGTCGACGGCGATCGTTGCGCCGGTCTCCTGCTGAATGGTGTTGATGACCTTGCCCTTGGGTCCGATGACCTCGCCCACCTTGTCCAACGGAATGGTGATGGTGACGATCTTCGGTGCACTCTCGGCCACGGTGTCTCGCGGAGCAGGAATTGCCGCCGTCATCACATCGAGGATCTTGAGTCGAGCTTCCTTGGCTTGCTGCAGTGCAGCCGCCAGAACATCGCTAGGGATGCCGTCGATCTTGGTGTCCAACTGCAGTGCGGTGACTGCATCAGCAGTACCGGCCACTTTGAAGTCCATGTCGCCGAATGCATCTTCTGCACCGAGGATGTCGGTGAGCGCGGTGTACTTGCCATCCTCGAAGATGAGTCCCATCGCGATTCCGGCAACCGGAGCAATGATCGGAACACCGGCGTCCATGAGCGCAAGGCTCGACGCACAGACCGATGCCATCGACGTGGAACCGTTCGACGACAACACTTCACTGACGAGTCGCAAGGTGTAGGCGAACTTCTCCTGGCTTGGCACCACCGGGAACACTGCACGCTCGGCGAGCGCACCGTGGCCGATTTCGCGACGCTTCGGCGTACCCACGCGACCTGTTTCACCATTGGCCCATGGAGCCATGTTGTAGTCGTGCATGTAACGCTTCTCGGTGGTTGGGGTGATGGAGTCGATCATCTGGTTCATGCGTGGCATGGCCAGGGTGACGACGTTCATGACCTGTGTTTCACCGCGCTGGAACAATCCGGTGCCGTGTGCGGTGGACAGCAAGCCCACTTCCGACGACACTGGGCGAAGATCGCGAGGTCCGCGACCGTCGATACGCACGTTCTCACTGACCACGCGCTGACGCACGAGGTGCTTGGTGAGTGAACGAACGGCTTCCCTGATCTGCTTCTCTTGTCCGGCGAACTGGCCAGGTGCATCGGCAGTGCCGACGAGTTCGGCGACGGTTGCCGCCGTTGCCTCGTCGATTGCTGCGTTGCGATCCTTCTTCAATGAGATACGAATCGCTGGCTGCAGTTTGGCGGTGGCTGCGCGCTCGACGGCGGCGTACACCTCTGGGCTGTAGTCGAGGATCGGCGTGTACGCCAATGGCTCGATCTTGCCGCGTGCTGCGATGACGCTTGCGGTCAACTGACGCTGCAACTTGATGGACTCCTTGATCCACTGCTTGGATGCCTCGAGACCTGCAGCGATGACTGCTTCGCTCACCTTCGGCGCACCGTTGGCATAGAAGTCGAACGACTTCTCGGTGCCACCGGCTTCCACCATCATGATGGCGACGTCGCCGTTGTCGAGTTCGCGTCCGGCAACGACCAGCTCAAACGTGCTGTTATCGCCCTCTTCGAACGTTGGGTGAGCAGTCCATGATCCATCTTGGGTGTACGCAACGCGTACTGCACCAATCGGACCGTCGAACGGGATGCCGCTGATCATGAGTGCCGCCGACGACGCGTTGATTGCCAACACGTCGTGTGGGTTCACCTGATCGGCGCCGATGACATTGACGACGATTTGCGTTTCGTTACGGAAACCGTCGGGGAATGCTGGACGCAGCGGACGGTCGATGAGTCGGCAGGTGAGAATCGCCTGCTGGCTTGGTCGACCTTCGCGACGGAAGAACGAACCGGGGATCTTGCCCGCGGCGTATGCACGCTCTTCTACGTCGACCGTCAACGGGAAAAAGTCGATGCCGTCACGAACGCCCTTTGCGGCGTTTGCGGTGACGAGCACGGTGGTTTTCCCGATGCTTGCTACGACGGCGCCCTGTGATTGCAGCGCCAGTTTTCCGGTTTCAAACCGGAGGGTTTTGTCGGTGCCACTGATGGCGCCCGACACGGAAATGGCTTCAGCCATGTGTATGTCTCCTATGTTGTGTTAGCTCTCGCGACCGGTGGTTCCCCTATGGAACCCCTTAGATGGTCGCCGTGGCTTAACGACGAAGTTCGAGCTCTTCGAGCAGTTTGCGATACTTCTCGATGTCGCGCTTGCGGATGTAGTCGAGCATTCGACGGCGGCGTCCGACCAACAACATGAGACCACGACGACTGTGATGGTCCTTTGCATGTGTCTTCAGATGCTCCGTCAGGCTGTTGATTCGGTCGGTCAAAAGTGCGATCTGCACTTCCGGCGAACCCGAGTCAGTTGCATGCTGACCGTGCTTCGCAATGACGTCTTTGGTCCCCAGTTTCACAGGAGTCGCCATATTCGTACGTTGCCTCTTTCTGCCTCGTCTCGCACTTTTTGCTCGGATGAGCAGATGCTTGGCGGGTCGTTCCGGGACCATCCCGAAACATCACACCCGAGCCGGAGCCCAAGTGGACTCCTCCATGCTACGGCGCACTCGCACCACTTCCACTTTGCTCCCGTTGGCGCACACAACATTGCGTGGAACGATCCAGCCAACTGCTCATTCGTGTCGAGGAACAGCCGCCCGACGATTGGCTCGTCGTACGTGGTGGCCCCCTTCAATTCCTACAGACGCTTGCCGCAGGACAACGTGCCATGGTGAGGTTCGGTGTACCACTTCTCTCGGTAGTAGTGACGGCGTCGACACGTCTCAGCCACGAACTCAAGCGCCCGCCGCTGGTTCGCTATCGAACGGTCAGGGTTTGTACCGTCCAGCAATTGTCTCACGCCGGATACGTACTGCTACCCACATTTCGCGCACCACACTTTTCTGTTCAACTGCCTGCACTGGATGACTTGACAATTGGTCGTCTTGTTGCCACGCTCTCCCATGAAATGGAGAATCCATATGCAAACCAATGATGGCGACTTCTTCGCGGTGCACCCTGATACCGACGTGCGGGTCGACTTCAATGACGAGATCGACTACGAACTCACGGCGCATCTCACGGACTTTCGAAAGGGGCTCGCCCCAAATGTTGGGGATGTGCTCACCGCAGGCTGTTGGGGTGCGGCGGCGGCCAAAGCACAAGTGCTTGAAGTTTCCGAACCTTGGGTGCGGCTCCGAGTCCTTCAGGACTGATGAGAATCGGGCGGTTAGCGTTCAACGCGTGTTCACGGGCATCGTCGAAGAGCTCGGCGCCGTCGCATCACGCAACGGATCACGTCTGCGAATCTCTGCGAAACACGTTTTGACCGACAGCGCGATCGGCGCTTCCATCGCAGTGAACGGTTGCTGCCTTACCGTCGTGCAGGCCGGCGACGGGTGGTGGGAAGCCGATGTGAGCGACGAAACGTTTCAGCGAACGAACCTTGGCGCGTTGAAGACCGGTGATCCGGTGAACCTCGAGCGTCCGATGTCGTCCGACGGACGATTCGGTGGACACGTAGTGCTCGGACACGTGGATTTGGTTGGCGAAGTGGTGTCACCAGCGCCCGACCTTCGCGTACGCATCGACCGCAATCAGATGCATCTCCTGGTGGAGAAGGGATCCATCACCGTCGACGGTGTGAGCTTGACGGCGTTCGACCTCGATGACGACTCGTTCCGCGTTGCCGTCATCCCGCACACCGCCGCCGTGACCACGCTCGGGGTGCGTCGTACTGGCGACAAAGTGAACATCGAGATGGATGTGCTTGCAAAACACGTCGAGCGCCTGATGTCTGCGCGTGGTGCGGGCGCCGTTCGCGTTGGAAGTGGCTGGCTCGGTCGACTGTTCGGCGGACGTCGACGATGAGCAATCTCAACGACCTGCGCAAACACATCGACGACATCGATGCTGCAATCATCGAACTGCTGGCCCAACGAATGGAAGTGTGTCGCGAGGTGGCCACGCTCAAGTCGCAGAGCAACACGGCGATCATTCAGCCTCAGCGAGTGCGCGAAGTGCTCACCACCCGACGCCAGTGGGCCATCAACAACGACGTCGATCCCGACTTCGCCGAACAACTCTTTCGTATCCTTCTCTCCGAAACGCATCGAATCGAAGTTGCTCATGAAAAGGCGTTCGAGAAGCCAACGAAGGTTGCCGATGTTCTCGCCTCGGCACTCGATGCCGTTGCGTGCCGCATCGACCACGTCGTAGTGGCCGTTGCCAATCTGGCGGCGGCGTCGAAGTTCCTCTCTTCGATCGGATTCTCCACGCAATCCACCGACGACGCCGGCATCGTGGTGGCCGAAGGTGGCGGTGTCACCGTGGTGTTGGTGGGACCAGGCGACAAAGCCGTCGATGCACATCTGAAGGAACACGGCTCGGGCGTGCAGCACATCGCCATCGAAGTACTCAATGCCGGTTACGTCCAGGAACTTCTGAAAGCCGCAAACGTGCCGCTCCTCACCGACGTGGTGGTGGACGAACACGGCCACGAGCAGGTGTTCACGGTGCTCGATCCCTCCACGGGAGTGCAGCTGGGATTCATCTCCCGCACCGGCAATCGCGTGCCGATGAATGGCGCAAACGTGCGAGCCTTGTTCCGCGCGCTCGGCAACGCTTAGCTGGTGCCGCCGACCCGACGGGGCCTTGCTATGGTGAAGTCGCTCGATGAATACGAGCGAGTCGCTCCTCTAACACTTGCGACTTGCCCGATCGGGTGCTGACAGCTCTATCCAATGCATTGCTCGACCGGCGACGATGTCGCAGGTTGCGCAGTGCACGCGTGTCCGAAGGAAAGGCATCGTGGAATCTCAGCACCGAACCGGCATGGCTTCACACCACGTGTCGTTGATTGATGCACCGTTGAGTGAACTCTTGCGCGATGCGCGCAAGGTTCGCGACCTGCAATACGGCGCACGAATCACTTATTCGCCCAAGGTGTTCATTCCACTCACCATGTTGTGTCGCGACAAGTGCGGCTACTGCACCTTCGCCCAACCACCAGCACGACTCGAGAGCCCGTACCTCACCCCGGAACAGGTGCTCGCAATCGCCAAGCGCGGTGCGTCACAAGGTTGCCACGAGGCACTGTTCACGCTCGGCGAGCGTCCGGAGTTGCGCTACGACGTTGCCGCGGACTGGCTTCGCACCAACGGATACGACTCCACCGTTCACTATCTGCACGACATGGCCCAGCTGGCGCTGAACGAAACGGGCTTGCTCCCACATGCAAATGCCGGCGCGTTGTACAAGGACGAACTTGCAATGCTCCGCCGCGTGTCGCCCTCGCAAGGAATGATGATCGAAACCTTGCGTGACGATCTCGAGTGTCACCGTGGCGCACCCGACAAAGTGCCTCAACGACGTCTCGACACGCTGGAGTTCGCCGGCGAACTGCAGATTCCATTCACCACCGGAATCTTGGTGGGAATCGGCGAAACTCGCGCCGATCGCATCGCTGCGCTGGAAGCGATCGCAGAATCACACGCGCGGCACGGACACGTTCAAGAAGTCATCGTGCAGAACTTCCTCCCCAAACCGCGCACCGGCATGCAACACGACGCCGCATGCGATACCGATGACTACCTGTGGTCGATTGCCGTAGCGCGGCTCATCTTGCCACCGGAGATTCACTTGCAAGCACCACCGAACCTGAGCGACGACTTCGGCTCACTGCTGACCGCAGGCATCGACGACTGGGGTGGCGTCTCGCCCGTCACTGCCGACCATGTCAACCCCGAACGTCCGTGGCCGGAGCTGGATCGCCTGCGCGACGTCACCGAATCCGCCGGGCGAGCGCTTGCCCCGCGTCTCACCGTGTATCCGGAGTTCCTCGCCGATATCGGACTGTCGGCATCACCCAAGTGGATCGACGCATCCCTGCGCTTCCGCGTGCTCGACCGCAGCGATGCGGAAGGGTACGGCCGTGACGACCCGGGTGCCATTTGGCCGGAGAAAGTCACCGCGGCCGACGTCGTGCACGACGGAGCAGAGGTAGTGCTGGTGGGGCATCGATCCACACAGTGGTATTCGGGCGCCAACAATCTCCCGCCCCAGCTCGTTGGCGTTGCATCCACGTCACGTTCGCCATCATTGATCGAACGCTCGCGCAAACTCCACGGGCCCGTGGGCGAGGTGCTGCGCGGAGTCGAACTCGGCCAACAACTCGGCGAACATGAAATCGTGGCGCTCTTCCGTGCACGCGGCCCCGAGGTGCGGGCGGTTGCCGATGCCGCAGACGACCTTCGTCGTGCCACCGTTGGCAACGACATCACGTGGGTACACAACCGAAACATCAACTACACCAACGTGTGCACCTTCAAGTGCAAGTTCTGTGGTTTCTCCAAGGGTCCACTTAGTCTCAACTTGCGCGGTACGCCCTACCTGCTCACGCTCGACGACATCGCGGCACGCGTGCGTGAAGCATGGGAACTTGGCGCCACGGAAGTAACGCTCCAGGGCGGCATCCACCCCGATTTCGATGGCGACTACTACATCGACGTCACGCGCGCAGTGAAGCAGGCCGCCCCGGACATCCACGTGCACGGGTTCACTGCACTCGAAGTCACCGAGGGTGCCTCGCGATTGGGAGAATCCCTCTCCTCGTACCTCACCCGTTTGAAGGAAGCGGGCTTGTCGTCGCTGCCGGGTACGGCTGCAGAAATCTTGGATGACGATGTTCGTGCCGTGTTGTGCAGCGACAAAGTGAACACCGAGGAGTGGTTGAACGCCCATCGCACGGCGCACTCCGTTGGGTTGCGCTCCAACGTCACCATGATGTTCGGTTCCATCGAATCACCACACGCATGGGCACGCCACCTCGTACGAACTCGTGCCCTGCAATACGAAACCGATGGATTCACCGAGTTCGTCGGGCTCCCCTTCGTACACATGGCGTCGCCGATCTATTTGCAGCACAAATCGCGCCGTGGCCCGACGTTCCGCGAAACGTTGCTGGTGCACGCGATAGCCCGTCTCGCCTACCGCGGCGCAATCGACAACATCCAAGCATCGTGGGTGAAGATTGGTGTCGCTGGAACTCGTCAGTTGCTCCAGGCCGGTTGCAACGACATCGGCGGCACGCTCATGAACGAGAACATCTCACGTGCGGCAGGTGCCAGCCACGGCCAAGGCATGACTCCCGACGACTTCACCTCGTTGGTGGAGCCGCTGGGCCGTCCGCTGCGCCAACGCACCACGTTGTACGCACGGCGCTAATTGGAGTCGCGGCTAGGCCCGCGCAGCAACGTCGCGGCAGCGCGGCTAGGCCAACGCAGCGCGGGTGTGGGCGATGTCCACCTGCAATTGCGCTTTCAATTCATCGATGCCGGCAAACTTGCGTTCACCACGCAGGAACGAATGGAACGCCACTCGAACCTGCTTGCCATACACATCTCCGGCGAAATCCAGCAGATGCGCCTCGAGGAGCGAATGATCGGCGTGTTCGTGAAACGTTGGACGACGTCCAAGGTTCACCGCAGCCGAGTGTGATGACACCACCGCTCCACTCTCATCGGCAATAGCAACACGTGCTGCATACACCCCGTCGGCCGGCAGACACAGCGTCGAGTCCACCATCACATTGGCGGTGGGGAAACCAATCGTGCGGCCTCGCTGGTCGCCGTGACCCACTACTCCACGAACTTCGTGTGCACGGCCAAGCATGTCGGCAGCTCGTCGCACGTCGCCACCGGCAAGGGCTCGACGAATCGCGGTGCTGCTCACCGGCTCGTCCACGCCATCACCGCGAGCGATGAGTGACATCGGAATCACCGCAAAATCGTGTTGTGCGGACATCTCACGCAGCATCGCAACGTTGCCACCACGCTTGTGACCGAAGTGAAAGTCTTCACCCACGATCACACCGCGAACATGCAATGCGTCCACCAACACACGGCGCACGAAATCCGCCGGTGGCTCGGTGGATTGCCGTGCATCGAACGACACCACCAACGTTGCATCCACTCCCGTGGAAGCCAGCAACTCCATCTTTTGTGCTGCATCGGTGAGCAGTTTCGGCGCCGATTCGGGTCGCACCACGGATGCCGGATGACGATCGAACGTCACCACCACGCTGCGCGCGTCGTGAGCACGTGCGTTCTCGCACACCTGACCAATGACTGCTCGATGCCCAAGATGCACGCCGTCGTACGCACCAATGGTGACCACGGTTCGAACGTCGCCGAGTGCTGCAACCACCGCTTCACGAGTGGCAGTGTTGACGACTTTCACGCAGATTTACGCTAGGGGCTCGGGCATCACCACTTCAGCGCGCCACGCATCACTTGCGCGGGCGTACACCGCAATCAGCTCGTTGCGATCGTTCAACACGATCCGCTTCTCGCCCTCTCGCCCGTCAATTTGCCCCAGGTTGTCGAATGCTCGACCGTTTCTCACCTTGACGGCTGTTTCGGCGTCGACCGACACCATGGCCACGTTCACTCCGTCCAAGTGCGCCATCACCGATACCGCGGACTGCAGTGGCGCCGTATCGATCGATGTGGCGTCGTGCTCGGCACCGAGAACGAAATCTCCGATTGCACGACGCCGCAGGTTGCGAAGATGCGCCACACCGCCGAGGGTCTCGCCCAGGTCGGCGGCAAGCGTGCGAATGTAGGTGCCGGACGAGCACGCGACCTCGATGTTCACCACGGGATTCCCGTCGACGCGATCCACGATGTCACCAACGATGTACCGATGAATCGTCACGTGTCGCGGCGCACGCTCCACCTCGCCGCCTTCGCGGGCGATTTCGTGCAACCGACGACCGCCCACTTTGATTGCCGACACCATCGGTGGAATCTGCTCGATGTCGCCAACGAATGCCTTCGATGCCTCGCGTACTCGGTCGATGGTGAGCATCGACATGTCGCGTGAAGCCGTTACCTCTCCCGACGCATCCAATGTGCTGGTGGAGGTTCCGAACACCACCTCGCCCGTGTAGGTCTTCGGCAAGTCGCCGAGAAACTGCAACAAGCGGGTTGCGTTACCCAGCGCAACGATCATCACGCCCGTTGCATCGGGGTCGAGCGTGCCCGAGTGACCCACGCGACGCTCCGAAAACCTTCGTCGTAAACGTGCCACCACGTCGTGACTGGTGATGCCAACTGGTTTGTCCACCACGACGAAACCGTGCACGGTGGCGGGTTTGCGCGGCATGTGCTGGAGGCTTACTCAGCCGACGCGCCAGCGGAGTCCGAGCTTGGGGCATCACTGCTGGAGCCACCCTGGGCCGCACGACGCGCCGCGTCTTCACGGAGCACCGCGTCGATGCGTGCTGCAGCTCGCATGGTTTCGTCGGGCTTGAACTGCAACACCGGTGTGCGACGAGACTTCACCTGCAAAGCGATTTCGTGCTGCAGTCGCTTGCGGTACTCACCGAGCGCATCGATGATCTTGTCATCGCCCTCCACTCCTTGCAGCGAGTCGAAGTACACGATGCCGCGATTCATCTCCGAATCGACGTCGACGGCCGTGATCGTCACCATCGTGAGACGGTCGTCGTCCAGCTTGGCGAGCTCATCGGCGATTACCTCGCGCAACGTTTCACTCAAACGCGCGGTGCGTTCGTGACGACGACGATCCTGGGAGTCGGTGGTGCGGCGACGGTTGCGAGCCATACAACTACGCTAAGTGAAGATGTCTGCAAGCGATTCCACGCCAAAAGAGCGTTACAACGCCCGTTTGGCTGCCCACATCGAGGCCAAGTGGCAGGACCGCTGGGAGCTGCAACGAACCTTTGAGGCCCCGAACCCTGCCGGCCCGCTCGCCGAACCGGCCAAGATAGCCGGCCGACACAAGCTCTTCATCTTGGACATGTTCCCTTATCCCTCGGGAGCAGGATTGCACGTTGGACACCCACTCGGGTACATCGGCACCGATGTGTTCGGCCGCTTCAAACGCATGAACGGCTTCAACGTGCTGCACGCGTTGGGATACGACTCATTCGGACTACCCGCGGAGCAGCACGCCATCACCACCGGGGTGCACCCGCGAGAGAACACCGAGTCCAACATCGCCAACATGCGGCGTCAATTGCGTCGACTCGGATTGGCACACGACGCCCGCCGAAGCGTGAGCACCACCGACGAAGGTTTCTATCGCTGGACGCAATGGATCTTCCTGCAGGTGTTCAATTCGTGGTTCGATGACGAGCGTGGCGCGGCGCGACCCATTGCAGAACTCATCGCCGAGTTTTCGTCGGGCAAACGACCAACGGGCGGGAAACCGTGGGCGGAGATGTCATCGCGCGAACAAAAGCAGCTGGTGAACGACCACCGACTGGCGTACCTCGCTGACGCACCGGTGAACTGGTGCCCCGGTCTCGGCACGATCCTGGCGAACGAAGAAGTCACCGCAGAAGGTCGAAGCGACATCGGCAACTATCCGGTGTTCAAACGCAACATGCGCCAGTGGACGATGCGGATCACCGCGTACGCCGACCGACTGCTGAATGATCTCGATCGACTGGACTGGCCGGAGTCCATCAAACTCATGCAGCGCAACTGGATCGGTCGAAGCGAAGGCGCGCGTGTGAGATTCGCGTCGAGCGCCGGCGATATCGAGGTGTTCACCACCCGGCCCGACACGTTGTTTGGTACGACATTCATGGTGCTCTCCCCCGAACATCCATTGGTTGACACACTCACCACGCAGACACAACGCTCGGCGGTTACCGCCTACCGAACGAACGCCGCAAACGCCTCCGACGCCGACCGTCAGAGCGATACACGCGAGAAAACCGGCGTGTTCACCGGCTCGTATGCAATCAACCCGGTGACGGGCAAGGAGATCCCCATCTGGATTGCCGATTACGTCCTCATGGGTTATGGCACCGGCGCCATCATGGCGGTGCCGTCGGGCGACGAACGCGACTTTGCCTTCGCACGAAAGTACGACTTACCGATAGTCGCCACGCAGATGCCACCGGATTCGTGGTTCGTTGGACATGACATCGCGGTATCGGCCGACTGCACCACCTGGCCTGACGCCTTCGTCGGTGAGGGCACGTACATCAACTCGCGCAACGATTCGCTCGCGCTCGACGGCATCACCGAAATGGCCGCCGCGAAACGACGCACCAACGAATGGCTCGAAGCCCGCGGTGTCGGGCATGCCGCCATCACCTACAAGTTGCGTGACTGGCTGTTTTCGCGACAGCGCTATTGGGGCGAGCCATTCCCGATCGTGTACGACGAGGACGAGATGCCCGTTGCAGTGCCGGATGCGCTGCTCCCGGTCACACTGCCAGAGTTGAGCGACTTCAAACCGCAAGCACTCGACCCCAACGATGAAGTCACCGATCCGATACCGCCACTTGCTCGTCGCGCCGATTGGGTGCACACCGAGATGGAAATCGTCGATCCGATCACCGGTGCGCAGCGACCCGTTGCAAAGGTACGTCGCGAAATCAACGTGATGCCACAGTGGGCGGGTTCGTGCTGGTACGAGTTGCGTTATCTCGATCCCACGAACACGTCCGCCTTCATTGATCCGGAGGTGGAGAAGTACTGGATGGGTCCGCAACACGATGGGCACACCGGCGGAGTGGATTTGTACGTCGGCGGTGTCGAACATGCGGTGTTGCACCTGCTGTATTCCCGCTTCTGGCACAAGGTGCTGTACGACCTCGGACACGTGTCGAGCGAGGAACCGTTCCATCGTCTCTACAACCAGGGCTACATCCAGGCGTATGCATACCGCGACGAACGCGGACAAACGGTGCCGGCCACCGAGGTGCAGGAGCGCGATGGAAAGTACTTCTTCGACGGCCAACAGGTGTCGCGCGAGTACGGGAAGATGGGCAAGAGCCTGAAGAACATCGTGACGCCCGACGAAATGTACGACGAGTTCGGCGCAGACACCTTCCGCCTCTACGAGATGTCGATGGGGCCACTCGACCAAAGCCGCCCATGGAATACGCGAGACGTGGTGGGCATGCAGCGTTTCTTGCAACGTGTGTGGCGCAACCTGGTGGATGAAGACACCGGTCGACTCACGGTGTCCGACACCGATTGTCCGGAAGACCTCCTGCGTGCACTTCACATCGCCATCGATGGCGTGCAACGCGATATGGACGGCATGCGCTTCAATACCGCGATCGCAAAACTCATCGAGTTGAACAATGCCCTCACCAAACACGTGGAGGCCAATGGCAGCACACCTCGCGTGGTGGCAGAGGCGCTCACCCAAATGCTGAGCCCACTGTGCCCGCACGTGGCAAGCGAACTCTGGGAACGACTCGGACGTACCGACGAAATCACCTACGCGCGATTCCCGATCGCCGACCCCAAGTTGTTGGTGAGCGACACGGTGGAAATCCCCGTACAAATCAACGGCAAGGTTCGCTCACGCCTCGTTGCGCCGACGGGCTCGAGCGATGACCAGTTGAAAGCACTCGCCTTGGCCGACGACAAGGTTCGTGCCGCATTGGCCGGAGCCGAGCCACGCAAGGTCATCGTGGTGTCGGGACGTCTCGTCAACATCGTCGCCTGACGACGACCGCCTCGAGAGCCGCGTCTACGAACGGCGCAGCAACGAGCCGGCCCGCTCAATTGCCGCAAGATCCACACCGCGGAACATCAGCAGAATCACGCGATTGACACCCCAGCCTTGCCACCGTTCGATTCGCTCGTCGAGCACGTCGGTGCGCAGCAACGCTTCGTCGAAGTGTTCCCACACCGTGACCATGAACGGGTCGACAACACCTGCGCCATCGGCCGTAGTGGTGCGTACTGCCGAGCGCTCCTGCACTGCAGCGGCAATCACGTCGTGCGCGTAGTCGACTGACCCTCGAACGTTCACTCCATCGGTCCGCTGTGCGGCGATACGTGCCAACACCGTGGAGTTCACCCCGAGCAAGATCGGCGGCCGAGGTGACGGCGAGATGAACGTCTGCAAATCCGCACGGCGCGTTGGCGACCACAACTCGTCGATCACGTCCAAGGTGTCGAGCAATACCCGATGGCGATCAGCCATCTTGGGTGGCTGCCCCACGCCCACCGCACGGCGCTCTGCCGACCATTTGGTCTTGGGAGCCGAGCCGGCGCCAAGACCGAGCACGCAACGCCCACCGCTCACCTGCTGCAACGTGGCTGCTGAATTCGCGGTGATCACCGGCAGGCGGTTCGCGACGTTCGCAACGAGCGGACCGAGGCGAATGCGTGATGTCACGGCGGCGAGTGCCCCGAGCGTGGTGAAACATTCGGGCATTACCGGAGCAGCCATCACCTCGCCCGCCAAGTGGTCGGCGGTCCAGAAGGTGTCGAATCCTGCAGCCTCTGCCGCACGCGCCGAATCCGCAAGTAACGGCCATGGAGCATTTCCCGGGTTCACCTGCAGATCAAAACGCATCATCGTGCGTACAACCTAGACCCCTTCGGGCTTCACCTACATTCGATGGCGTGTCCGAGCGCCCAGTTGACGACGTCACGACGACCCCAGCATCAACCACTGACGCGACGTATGCAATTTCTGGCTTACGGGTGATGCACCATCCGACGCTCGGCCGATACGTCATCACCGAGCGCGCAATTTCACCAGGTGAGACGATTGCGATTTGGCGTGGCGTGGAGATCTCCACCCGTGACGCCTTGGAGCTTTCACCCGAAGAGCGTCATCAGCTTCTTCAGGTGGGCGCCGACCGATTTCTCTACACCGACGAAGACGATCTTTGCGAAGTTGACTTCATCAACCACAGTTGCGACCCCAACTGCGGGTTCACCAACGCGCATACGCTCGTGGCGATTCGATCAATTGCGCCTGGAGAGTCGATCACCTTCGACTATGCGATGAGTGACACCAACTCGTTCATTGAATTTCCTTGCGGGTGCGGCACGCCGATGTGTCGCGGGCGACTCACGGGAAACGATTGGCAACGTGGCGACCTTCAAGTTCGTTACACAGGATGGTTTGCGCCGCACGTGGCGGACCTCATTCGGACACAGCAGCAGAAGTGACGATGCGCGGCACGCGCAAATTCCGCCAGGCGCTGTACTGTCTCTGGCGAGCCTCCACGCATGTGCATCGTTTGTCAAACCATCACCCTTGGCGCATCGCTCATCTCCAGCGTGCTGCCAATCGACATCAGTACCAGTGAGCTAACGACGACCAGCCGACCACCAGCACAGATCGCAGCTCAATCGCAGGTGCCGTCGAAGGCCGGTACGAGTTGTCCGGCCGTGGGCAGCAAACTGCAACTGAAGAACACCACCTTGGTGTGCAAACGTTCCGGGCGCCGCCTCCTGTGGACTCGAACGACCTCGAAGGCTCCAACCACGACGACCACGACGCCCGTGGGTTCCGGGTCAAATCAATCGCGAACCACTGGCGGCTACGCACCAGACGCACAATGCGCCGACCAAGAAACCCCGCGCACCACCTACTGGCAGGTCTCTGCGGGCTTTCCGAAGTTCAGCGAGAGAATTCCCTCGACGGGAACCGTGCGAGTGATGATGCTCCCCGTCGACTTCCCCGACGCACCTGCAACGACCAGTCCTGCATCGGACATGCTCCCCATTACGCGTGCGCTCAGTGACGTGTACGGACAACTCTCGGACGGCAAGTTGATCTTCGACTTCGTCACCTTGCCCTCGTACCTGCGGGTGGGACGCGAGTCCACATCGTGGGGCATGACTTCTTGGGGTAGTGGTCGTGGCGACACGTACGTTGCAGACATCGTCCGCGAGCTGGACCCACAAGTGAATTTCACCGGTGTGGACGTGCTCGTAGTGATGGCGCCACCAACCATTGGGAGCAACCAGGTGGCATTCTCACCAGCGATGCCGTACCCAGCGCAAGCACCGCTACGAACCAACGAAAAATCCATTTTCTCTTCCACCATGACGGGAGCTGATGCCTGGGGCAATCCGATGACCATCGTGCACGAATTCGGCCACCTCCTCGGATGGCTGGATACGTACGTACTTCCCTACCCGAGTGGACCGTACGAAAACGGCCATCAATACACCGGCAAGTGGGACTTCATGGGTTACGCCTGGACACGTGGCACGTTCGGTTGGCATCGCTTCTGGCAGGGGTGGCTCGAAGATGCCGAAGTGCTGTGCGCAAATGGTGCCGGCGAGTTCACGGCAACTCTCGCCCCACTAGGAGACTCAGGAAAGTCGCCCGAACTGTTGTTGCTGCGCGGAACATCGGGAAAACTCGTTGGAGTTGAAGTTCGGCGACCCGCAGCGATGGACACGTTCGTCACCACTGCGACGCAGGGAGTTCTCGTGTACACCATCGATGCCAGCGTCGGTACCGGCAAGGGACCGTTGCGAGTGCAAGGGCTCTCGTTGTCAGTTGCAAATTACCTTGCGGATGCGCCGCTGAAGCCCGGCCAGTCGATCACGGTCGACGGCTGGACGATTTCGGTAACGAGTTCCGGCTCCGCAGGCGACTCGGTGCGCGCAACGCGTTAGTTGTCGATACGGCCTCGACAATTGCGGCATTCTCGGTAACTCCGGGAATTGGCGGAATTGCCGATGCCCAGTGACGCCAAGGGAAAGCGTCACCGGGCAGGCTGAACTCTCAGGCGCCGGATGTCTCGTCCGCGTCGCCGTCACTGTGGTGAGTGCCCTTGCCGTGGCGACGTGCGCGGCCACCATCATGATGATGGTGTTGGCCATCCTTGCCGTCGGCATCGTCGCGCGGTCCGCGACCAAACAGCGGGGCTGGGCGCTCACCGTTGACGATCGCTGTCACATGTTCGGTGACCTTGACAAGAATCGAATCGGCCTGGGCCTGTGTCAGCTTGCCGTCGGTGACGGCTTCGGCAATCTCGGCCTTCTCGTCTGCGACGATGGCATCGACCACGTTCTGCACCGCGACGTTCTTCGACTTCGCAATGTCAGCCAACGATGAACCACCCTGCAAGGAGGTCTTGAGTGCCTCCGGAGTCATCCCGAGCGCCGTTGCCGCCGATTCGAGGTGCGGACGCAACTTGCCACGAGGGCCGTGGTTGTCCTGTACGTCGGTATCGGCTCCATCCGAAGTCGATCCAACGCGGTCATGCATCGAACGGAGCGTCGATGCGACGTGGTCGCGTGCCTCAGTATCGCGACTGACGCGAGCCGAAGCGACTCCCGTGAATGCAACTCCGAACATCGTGAACACTGCAGTACTTATGAGCACTTTGGCTTTCTTGCTGAACATTGGATCTCCTTCGGTCAATGACGCACCCGTATGGCACGACGGAGTCAGTGTGGTCGACGCAGGTAAAAGATGGGTAATAAATGAGCAGTTTCATCTAAGAAGTAATCAAGAATGCGAGTTATCCGCACAAAAACTGGGCTCGGTAGGACTTCCGACGATACGGTTTTCCTCGTGAACCACCACCACGCCAGGATTCTCGTCGTAGAGGACGACCCGACCGTGCTATCGGCAGTCAAGCGAGTCCTCGAGCTCGATGGCCACATCGTGACGACCGCCAAGAACGGTCGTTCTGGCCTCGACGCAATCCTGCAAGACACACCCGACGTGGTGGTGATGGACGTCATGATGCCCCTCATGGACGGCATGGAGGTGTGCCGACAAGTTCGCCGCGCGGGCAATCGAGTGCCGATCCTGTTGCTCACCGCACGCGCGGAAGTGGGTGACCGCGTTGAGGGTCTTGACGCTGGTGCCGACGACTATCTTTCCAAGCCATTTGCGTCGAGGGAGCTTTCCGCGAGAGTCCGCGCCCTTCTTCGTCGTTCTGCGCCGCAACGAAACGACTCAAAACTCGTCGCTGGACCACTCAGCATCGACCGTGGTACGCGAAGCGTGATGCGCGACGGGCGACGGATCGACCTCACCAAGACGGAGTTCAACTTGTTGGAGTTGTTGGCTGAACAGTCCGACATCGTGGTCTCGCGCGACTTCATCTACGAGCACGTTTGGGGCTACGACTTTGAGACCGCCTCCAAGTCGCTCGACGTCTACATCGGCTACTTGCGTCGCAAACTCAACGCCCCGGGGGAGCAAGACCCGATTCGCACCGTTCGCGGACTCGGCTACAGCCTGGTTACGAAATGAGCTTTCGCACGCGGCTTTCGTTGCTCATGGGCGTCTTCGTTCTCCTGCTCGTAACCGTCACTTCGCTGGCCATCTACCGAGTGGTCGACCGAAATCTGCACGAGCAGGTGGATGACTTTCTCCGCGATCGCGTGGCCGCGGTCTCTGCGCGCCTCAACGACCAACGCCAAGTGCTGCGCCGCGGCACTCGGTTCCGGAACCCGCTCGGCGAGGCACTTCTCGACACGCGCTTCGACGTGATCAGCCAGGTGATCAGCCCTACTGGTGAGGTGCTGTTCCTGGTCGGCGAGAACGACGTGCCGGTCACGCAGTCGGACATCGCCGTGGCCTCCGGCGCGAGCCCCGAGTTTCGTGACCTCGAATTAGATGATCGGGCCTACCGCATCTACGTCGTTCCGATCGAAGGTGGCGGAGCCCTCCAGTTGGCTCGCGACATCGACGAGATTTCCGAAGCGCTCGCCAACACTCGCGCATGGCTCGTCGGAATCGGTTTGACGCTCGTCGCCCTGGCAACGATCGCCAGCTGGTTGGTTGCAAGGTTGGTGACGAACCCGCTGCGCATGTTGTCGAGCTCCGCCTACGACATCGCCACCTCCGGCTCACTCGAAACGATGATCGATGAAAGCGGTCCCGCCGAAGTGCGGTCGCTGGCCCGCAGTCTCAACACGATGTTGCGGCGAATCAAGGAGTCGTTCGATCGAGAGCGTCAATTCGTGCAGGATGCCAGTCACGAACTTCGAACGCCCCTCACTTCCCTGCGAGTGAATACCGAGCTCCTCGAGCGACCAGAGATCGGCGAAGGGGAACGACGCCAGATTCTCTCGGACATTCGTTCCGAGGTCGACGAGTTGACAACGATAAGTGGCGAACTTGCCACGCTCGCCGTCGACCAGAGGAACGCCGAGGAGTTGATCAACGTCGGGCTCGAAGACGCAACAGCTGTCGTCGTGGAGCGCTTCCGACGACGCACAGCGCGCACGATCAACTTCGAGATTGGACGGCAGGCGTCACCGCCTACCGTCGTTGCCCTGCGATTGTCCCAGTTTGAACGCGCGCTCGGCAACCTCCTTGACAATGCCGTCAAGTTCTCCCCGTCCTCGAGTGCAGTGGACGTGCGTGTCGCGGGTGCAAGTGTGTCGGTAATCGACCGCGGTACCGGAATCAACGACGACGAGAAGCAGAAGGTCTTCACACGCTTTTATCGCTCGGCCACCACTCGAGCGCTGCCGGGTTCAGGGCTGGGCTTGGCAATCGTCGAGCAGTTCGCCCGTGATCATGATGCGTCGGTAACGGTGACCGACACGCCAGGTTCCGGCGCAACCCTCACCTTGAATTTCTCTCGTGGAGCTGAGGGGAATTGAACCCCTGGCCTCCTCCATGCCATGGAGGCGCTCTACCAACTGAGCTACAGCCCCGAAATCGCCACGCCAACCTATCGGAACTCGCCCGCCGGCGTGTCCCTCGTTACCCCCGCCAATCGACCACGGGGCGATCGCGATACAAGCGCTCGATTTCGTAGAAACGACGCGTCTCTTCGGCAAAGATGTGCACCACCACGTCGCCATAGTCCAACAGGATCCATTGCGACTCCGAGATGCCCTCGGTGCGCACGGGCGAACGTCGGTGATCGAGGCGAATTCGGTCTTCCACCTCGCCGGCGATCGTGCGTACCAAGCGCGGGTTGCCAGCGCTCGTCACCACGAACAAACCAACGATGGGCATCACCTCGGACACGTCGATAACGCGAATATCACTGCCCTGTTTGTCGTCGGCGGCGCGAGCGGCGCTCCGGGCTACTGCAAGCGTGTCGGTATCCACACCGCTACTTGCCACTATGCACCAACTCTGCGAATTCACTGCCGAGGGTGATGGACGCGTCGATGCCGGATACTGACGCTGACCATTTCTGAGTATCGATCCTGCCGAGACCACCGGCCAACAATGCCGAAATGGCGTCTGCCGTGTCGGAATCTGCCGCAATCACGGTGGCTTCGTCTTCGCGTGCCGATACTTCGCGCATCACACCCACACCAATACCGGCTTCGAGGAACCTTGCAACTGCGGCTCTACTCACGACGGGGTCGTTGAACGCGCTATCGATCATCACCGTGAGCGGGAAATCTCCCCCAACCAGGGCGCTCGGGGCAACCGAGGCAAACACCATCGTGACTTCGGCTCGATCCAGCGAATACAAGTCCGCGCGTTTGGGATTCAGCGTGGAGTCAAGCACGGGTGCTGCGCTCAACTGCCACACCTGCAATGTACCCGCCATCACCCTTCGCATGAAGTTGTTGACGTCGGCCAATCCTGCAGGCGTGGTGTCAGTTTCAGGTGGAAGTTCGATGCCCCCACCGACACGTTTCGATACTCCATTCCACACTTCACGATGACGAGCAAATCTCTGCGACTCCTTTTCGTTGTTGCGACGAGCCAGGAGAATGTCCACCACACGATCAATCGGGTACAGCGCTTCGCCTGCATCAGCCAACTTGGTGATGGTGCCGTCCACCGACACCGTCGTTACCTCGCGATCCAACAACACATCCACTCCGCCAAGCGGGGCAAGCAGATTGATCAGGTCGGGACGGCTCAGCGCACCCGTTGCAACGAACGACACATCGAGAAGTCCCTGCACCTCGTTGGTCAACCCGGCAAGGCCATCGGTTGCGAACACATCCGCGAGGCGACGAGACACCTCCTGCTTGTTGGCGTTCGCGACCTGTGCAACTTCGGTGGCTGCGCCGATCGGCAACATCACCACCGTGCCGCCCACACCGTCGACCGCAAGCGTGGCCACGAAGAGTTGACTCAATTGTCCACCTTGTCCGAGCGCAGCGATGAGAGCAGCAGGTGTGTCGGGGACGCTGATGCTCGCGCCATCGACGCTGGTGGATGCCCTGGAGTCGAGCAGTTGATTCCATGCCAGCGTGACACCAATCGGCAGCGTCAACGCCGCAGCGACACCCGCGGCAATCGCGATTCGCAACGCACGTAGCTGACGAGATCGAAATGCAGTCACGAGTGTCGCACCGTAGCGATGTCGTCGGCGTTTCGTTCGTACAGGCCTCGCTCACGAATGACCTGCAGCACCGCCGGAGAAATGTTCGGCAAGACTCCGCCATCGCGCTGATGACTGCGCAACTGCTCACGCAACTCCGTGCTGCTCACATCGATAGGTGGCACCACCAGCATTTTCCACCCACGGCGGGCATCGGTGACGTACCCGGGTCGATCCACCACCACGATGGTGGCGAGCCTGCCAATTTCCGCCGACTCGTGCCACGACGGAAAATCGTCCACCAAGTCGCGGCCGATGATGAGGAAGAATTCCGCATCGCCATTCGCGGCTCGCAGCTCGCGCAGTGTGGCGATCGTGTAGCTCGGGCCACCGCGGCGAATCTCTGCGTCGCTGACTTCCAGCCCTGGTTCGCCAGCCACCAAGGCGCGTACCATTGCCAGCCGGTCGGCTGCGGGGGTGACGACCCGTTCCGGCGACTTCTTCCACGGATCGTTGGCCACCACCAGCAGCACATGGTCGAGTGCCAGGGATTCACGTGCCGCTTTAGCAACGGCCAGGTGGCCTACATGTGGAGGATCGAAGGTGCCGCCGAACACCCCGATACGTTGCGGCACGCGCAAATTCTAGGAGTGATGCGGTTCAGCCCCTTCAACGACGACGCATCCGTCCTCCACCAAACCGCACAGCCACGCCGTTTGGAGCTCCCTTAGCAGGAAGTTGGTGATTTTTGCAACATCCCCCTTGACATCGTGCGTGACATTCCTGTAACTTCGCTACTCCCCCGAATACCCCGAAATCCCCCCACAACCCCCCGACGCCACCCGAAACCCCTCGTGGGTGACGTGTGTCGTCAACCCCACAGAAAGCGCCACTCATGTCTGACTCCATCGGTCTGTACCTCAATGACATCGGCAAGGTTCCGTTGCTCAACGCCGAAGACGAGCGCACACTTTCGAAGGCCATCGAGGCCGGTCGCGTGGCCGAAGCCAAGATGAAGAAGGGTCAGCGTTCTGCCGCCCTGCGCAAGGATTTGCGTGACGCCAAGCGCGCCAAGGATCGCTTCATTCGCGCCAACCTGCGCCTCGTGGTGTCGATTGCGCGTCGCTACCCACTGCCACAGGGCATGGATCTGCTCGACCTCATCCAGGAGGGCAACCTCGGTTTGGAGCACGCAGTAGACAAGTTCGACTGGCGCCGTGGATTCAAATTCTCCACGTACGCGACCTTCTGGATTCGCCAGGCCATCGGACGTGCGCTCGACCAAAAGGCGAGCCTCATCCGCATTCCCGGAGACCGCTCGGCCAACTTGCGTGCCGCATTGCGTCAGGGTTCCGGCGATGCCGACGGACTCTCGGCTGAAAATGCCGAACTGCACCGCCTCACCACGCCGGTGTCGCTCGACAAGCCCATCGGCGACGACGGCGATGCCACGCTCGGCGACTTGGTACCCAACCACGACATGAGCCCCGAAGAAGCCGTCATGTCCCGTGCTTCGGACGACATGTTGAACAAGTTGCTCGACACTCTCGACCCACGCGCCCGATACGCCGTTGAAGCCCGCTTTGGTCTCTTCGGTGGCGAGCGCAAGAGCTTCCGCGAAGTCGGTGAAGAGCTCGGCGTCACCGCTGAAGCTGCCCGTCGTCTCGTGAGCCGAGCGGTGGAGTCTCTCCAAGAAGACGCCCCCGACTACCTCACGGTCTAACGTCCACGTCGAAGCGATCCTCCCTCATGCCGGCCCTGCCCGGTGGTGAACGGTGTGCCTGTTCTGCCGGGCTGCGAATGACGAAAACGAAGATGTCCGTAGCCTGAAAGACGAGGTCGGCATGCCAAAGAACTGGACGAAAACCACGTGGCAATCGTTGCCTGCCGCCCAGCAGCCCGAATGGCCCGACTCGGCAGCACTCGACCGGGCCCTCAAACAAATCGAGTCGTATCCCCCGCTGGTATTCGCTGGCGAGGCGCGCACGCTCCTGTCGACCCTCGGCCACGTTGCCAACGGCAATGCCTTCTTACTGCAGGCCGGTGATTGCGCAGAGAGTTTCGAAGAGTTCACTGCGGTGAACATTCGCGAGAAACTTCGCGTCATTCTGCAGATGGCGGTAGTGCTGACGTACTCCATGGGGGTTCCCGTGGTGAAGGTGGGTCGAATTGCGGGTCAATTTGCCAAGCCGCGTTCCAGCAACACCGAGAAAATTGGTTCGCGCGAGGTGCCGTCATTCCGTGGCCACATGGTGAACGATCCCGCCCCGCACGACGAAGCCCGCATTCCCGACCCGCAGCGGTTGGTGCAGGCATATCACCAATCTGCAAGCACTCTCAACCTCTTGCGCGCCTTCACCAAGGGAGGTTTCGCCGACCTCAATCGAGTACACGCATGGAACCAGGAGTTCGTGGCCACCAGTGCCGAAGGTCAGCGGTACGAGCAAATGGCAGCAGAGATCGAACGCGCGCTTGCGTTCATGCGTGCCTGCGGTGTCGACACCGAGAGCCACAGTGCGCTACACGAGGTGGACGTGTACACCTCGCACGAGGCATTGATTCTCGGATACGAAGAGGCCCTCACTCGCCAGGACTCCCTCACCGGCCAGTGGTACGACTGCTCGGCACACATGTTGTGGATTGGTGAGCGCACTCGTCAGCTTGACGGCGCTCACATGGAATTCCTGCGTGGTGTCGGCAACCCCATAGGTGTGAAGATTGGACCGAGTTCCACCGCCGACTACGTGTTGTCACTCTGTGAAACCCTGAACCCCAACCGCGTGCCGGGACGCCTCACATTGATCTCACGAATGGGGGCCGACAAGGTGGAAGCGTCACTGCGACCGCTGCTGCGCGCGGTCCGCGATGCCGGACACCCCGTGGTGTGGATTTGCGACCCGATGCACGGCAACACGTTCACCGCCGACAACGGACGAAAGACGCGTCACTTCGACGAGATTCTGCGCGAGATCGTGGGATTCGTCGCCGCACATCGCGCCGAGAACACCTGGCCGGGTGGCATCCATATCGAGCTCACCGGCGAGAACGTGACCGAGTGCTTGGGTGGTGTTGAAGGCGTTTCGCAAGGCGACCTCGACACTCGTTACGAAACGGTGTGCGACCCCCGATTGAACGCCCGTCAGTCGATCGACTTGGCGTTCCGCGTGGCCGATCTGATTCGTAACACGAAGTAACTTGCGCCCATGCGCGCCTTTGATCTCCTCGGCGAATGGCCGGTCGACAATGTGGCTGCGGCGGTCATCGACCGCCAGGGAGAAATCCACTTTCACGGCGACGAGTCGCGCGAGTTTCGCCTCGCTTCAATAACGAAGGTGATCACGGCGTGGACCGTGCTGGTGGCATCCGAGGAAGGCACCGTGTCGCTCGCGGATTCGCTCGGTCAGGAAGGCTGCACGGTGCGCCATCTCCTTGCGCACGCCGGTGGGTATCCGTTCGAAGGTGAAACACCGGTTGGCCTGCCCGGCGCACGTCGCATCTACTCCAACACGGGGTACGAGATGTTGGCGGCACACCTCGAAGAGCGAAGTGAAATGCCATTCTGGGAATACGTCGAAGGTGCGGTCTTCGAGCCGCTGGGAATCGTGGCGTCGCCACAAAGCGGCTCGGCAGCCAAGGATGCACGACTCGACATCGTGAATCTCTCGCTGTTTCTTGCCGAGATTCGTCGCTCGCGATTGCTGGCTCGCGACACGTTCACCGATGCGGTGACACCACAGTTCGACGACCTGGACGGCATCGTTCCCGGAGTCGGTCGATTCGATCCATGCCCGTGGGGATTGGGACCCGAGATTCACGGCACCAAACATCCGCACTGGATGTCGCCCACCAACTCAGCAGCGAGCTACGGACATTTCGGTGGCAGCGGAACCTTCGTATGGGTCGACCCGATCGCCGATGTCGCGTGTGCCGTGCTCGCAGATCGGGAGTTCGACCAATGGGCGCTCACCCACTGGCCCGAATTCTCCAGCGCCGTGCTTCGCGAAGTTGCGCGTTAGCTGAGGCGCTCCACGATCATCGCCATGCCTTGGCCACCGCCAACACACATGGTTTCCAGACCGTAGCGCTTGTCGCGGTGCTGTAAACCATTGATGAGCGTGGTCATGATGCGCGCGCCAGTCATGCCGAATGGATGACCCAGTGCGATTGCCCCGCCGTGCACGTTGAGCTTGTCCATCGGGATACCGATGTGTTTGGCCGACGGAATCACCTGCGCAGCGAACGCCTCGTTGATTTCGAAGAGGTCAATTTGATCTGCGGTCAACCCGGCACGCTTCAGCGCCTGACGTGACGCTTCGATTGGTCCGAGGCCCATGATTTCGGGATTCAATCCCGACACACCCGACGACACGATTCGCACCAACGGAGTGAGGCCGAGTTTCTTTGCCTTGGTGTCGCTCATGACGAGTACCGCTGCGGCCCCGTCGTTGAGCGGACATGCGTTGCCTGCAGTGATCTGACCGTCAGGACGGAATGCCGGCTTCAAACCGGAGAGCGCCTCCACCGTGGTGCCGGCGCGCGGGCCGTCGTCCTTGCTGATGACGCGACCATCGGGAAGCGTGAGCGGAGTGATCTCGCGACTGAAGAAGCCGTTGTCGATGTTCTCGCATGCGCGCTGTTGCGAGCGTGCGGCAAACTCGTCCATCTCCTGGCGGGTGACGCCTTCGACTTCGCGAACGTTCTCGGCAGTTTGACCCATCGCGATGTACATGTCGGAGATTCCCTGCGGCGGTGTCCACGTTGGCTGACCACCGGCTGCTCGCGCCTTCGTGCGCTCACCGGGAGTCTTGAAGATCGGATTCGGTGCCGTGTCGCTTGCGCCACTGGCGTAACGGCTGACGGTTTCGACACCGGCAGCGATGAAGCAGTCGCCCTCGCCTGCCTTGATGGCATGCGCCGCCATGCGAATGGTCTGCAGGCTGGACGAGCAGTAGCGATTGACGGTAACGCCGGGGACATCGTCCAATCCAGCAAGCATGGCAACCACGCGTGCGATGTTGAAACCACCCTCACCTGCCGGCTGACCGCAACCCATGATGAGATCCTCGACATCGCTGGGCTTTACTTGTGGCACTTTGGCCATGAGGGCACGAACGATTTGCGCGCTCATGTCGTCGGGGCGCAGGTCGACGAGCGAACCTTTGTTGGCGCGGCCAATGGGGCTGCGGGCGGTTGCGACGATGACTGCTTCGGTCATGATGTGATCCTTTCGAACTCGTGCCACGGTACCATTCGGACATGCAGTTGACCCCGTTGGACGTGGACTCCATTGACCTTTCCGACCCTGAGTTTTGGGTAGCCCCGCGCGAACACCGCGAATCGGCGTTCTGGTCGTTGCGCCGCGAAGCGCCCATCAAGTTCTTCAAAGAGATGCCGCTCGTCAATTTTCCGGTGGGTCCTGGTTACTACGCGCTCACCAAGCACGAGGACATCTGGTCGGTCAGCCGCAATCCCGAGCTGTGGTGCAGTGGGCAGGGTTCGAACATCACCACTCTGACACCGGAGCTGAACGAATTCTTCGGATCGATGATCAACATGGACGACCCGAAGCACTTCCGTTTGCGCTCCATCGTTTCCAAGGGATTCACCCCGAAGGAAATTGCACGGGTGGAGGAATACGTGAAGGAAAAGGCCCGCACGCTCGTCGACGAAGTGCTCGAGCAACACGGCGACGACGAGTTCGACTTCGTGGAAGCACTCGCTGCCCCGTTTCCGCTGGAGATCATCTGCGACATGATGGGCATACCGCGCAGTGACGCCAAGCAGATTCTCGACTGGACCAACGTCATTCTCGGTGCGGGCGACCCGGATTTTGGCGGGACGCTCGAGAACTTGATGAAGGTTGCGCTTGAAATCTTCTCGTATGCCCAGCAACTGGGCGAATCCCGCTTGAAGAACCCCACCGACGACCTCACTTCCGTGATGATGCACGCCGAAGTCGACGGTCAGCGCATGACCAGCCAGGAGTTCGGCAGTTTCTTCATTTTGCTCGTGGTTGCCGGCAACGAAACCACGCGCAACGCCATCAGCCACGGAATGTTGGAGCTCACCCGTCGCCCCGACCAGCAGCGCATCTGGTTCAACGACTTCGAGAAGCACACTCGCACGGCCGTAGAAGAGATTGTGCGCTGGGCGTCACCCGTCATTCACTTCCGTCGCACTGCAACCCGCGACACCGAACTCGGCGGAATCGCAATGCCAGCCGGCACCAAAGTGGTGATGTGGTACAACTCGGGCAATCGCGATGAGGATCTGTTTGCTGATCCGTACCGATTTGATGTCATGCGTCAGATTCAGCCCGCACAGATCGGCTTTGGTGCTGGTGGACCACACTTCTGCCTCGGCGCCAACCTGGCTCGTCGCGAAATCGCGGTGATGTTCGATGAAATCCGGCGAAGATTGCCCTACTTGCGCATCACCGGAGAGCCCGCCTACCTACGCAGCAACTTCATCAACGGCATCAAACGCATGCCCTGTCGAATCAAGTAGCGCTTCGCAGCTTGGGCAAGACGTGGCGGGCGACGAGGTCGCATTCGGCCAGATGCGGGTAGCCCGACAGGATGAAGGTGTCAACGCCTGCATCACGTATCTCGCGAAGTTTGCCCGACACCTGATCGGGGTCACCCACGATCGCTATCCCGGCTCCACTACGAGCACGTCCAACCCCGGCCCACAGATGGCGCTCGACATAGCCGTCTGCGTCGGCAGCGTCTCGTAGTTCGGCTTGTCGGGCCACTCCAGCGGACTGTGAGTCCAACGACTTGGCGCGAATCGCGGCACCAGTATCGACATCCAATCGTGAGAGAAGTCGGGCAGCTGCCGCACGCGCCTCGGCCTCGGTCTCGCGCACGATCACGTGGCTGCGCCATCCGTATCGTAAGGTGCGTCCGAACCCAGCGGCACGATCGTTCATTTCGCGCATCACCTCACTCATGCGCTCGGTGGTATCGGGCCACATCAAGTACACGTCGCAAGATTCCGCAGCACATTGTCGAGCAGCCTCGGAGAGCCCACCGAAATACACCACGGGATCATGCGGGTTCTGCGCGGCGATTCGCGGCGCATCCACATGCGCCGTAACGAATTGGCCGTCAAAGTCCGCACGCTCACCACGCAGCAGCGTGCGGAGCACGGCAATCGATTCCGTGGTGCGTCGATACCGGGCATCGCTCGACAGCGTTTCGCCAGGAACATCCGACGAAATCGCATTGATCACCAGCCGTCCGCCCGCGATGTGTTGCAGTGTGGCGATTTGGCGCGCCAGTTGCGGCACCACCAGTTCGCCGAGACGAACGGCGAGCAACAGTTTGATCCAGTTGGTTTCCACCGCGATTGCTGATGCAAATGCGGTGGCATCGATGCCAAGCGCATAACCCGACGGGAGCAGCACGTTGTCGAACCCGTTTCGTTCGGCACGCAACACGATGTTGCGGCAGTGCTCCCAGGACGACTGAAGCGAAGGATCGGGAACACCGAGAAACTCGTAATCGTCGTCGCAGAGTGCGGCGAACCACGCGTACTCGGTCACGGCAAAGGTCGGCCCTCGGAGGCGGCCACGATGCGATACAGCTCGCTACGTGACAACGACTGCAGTGGCGATGACGTCGCCGCCTGCAAACGCTCGGGCTTCTGCGTGCCCAAGAGCACCACGGGCTTGGCTGGGTGCGACAAGACGAATGCGTAGGCAACCTGTTCGCGAGTCGACCCATGGGTTGCAGCCAATTCGTCGATCACCGCGAGCAGCTCCGGTCGAAGGTTCTCCCCCGTCACGAGACGGCCACCAGCAAGTGGGCTCCATGCGAGCGGAGTCACGCCGTCACGCATGCAGAGATCGAACGTGCCATCACGAAGTGGGTCGAGTGCAACCGCCGAGTACTCGGGCTGTGTGGTTTCGATCGGCACGTTCAGGTGTGCAGCAAGCGCTTGGTGTTGCGCAGGCGTGAAATTGGAAACGCCAACGCGATCGATCTTGCCTTCGCGGCGTAACGCCATGAGAGTCTCCGCGGTCTCTCGCGGATGGGCGAACAAATCGGGACGATGCACTTGATACAGGTCGATTCGATCGATGCCGAGGCGACGCAATGAGTCTTCGCATTCGCGACGAAGTGTTGCCGGGCTCTGGTCGTACGGGATTCCTGGTGTGATGCCGCCCTTGGTTGCCACGCACACCTTCTCGCGTAGCCCGGGCGAACGCTTGAATACGGCGCCGAGCAACTCCTCCGCCGTGCCGAATCCGCGTCCACCCCAGTTACCGCCGTACACCGCAGCATTGTCGAGCAGCGAGATACCGCAGTCGACGGCCGAATGAATCAACCGATCAGCGACCTCCACCGACTCGTGCGTGAAGCGCCACAACCCCAAGCCGTAGCGACCGAACGTCATGTGCACCATGTTGCCAGACGAGCCGATTGTGCAGGGCGCGCTGGCGCCGTGCACAATCCGACGAAATCAGGAACAGCCGCTGGTGGAACCGCAGTCGCCGCACACGTGGCACGCACCAGCGCGACGCATGTTGGACGAACCACAGGCCGAGCAGATTGCGCCCGTGCGAGCCGACTTGGACTCACCATGGCTGAGGACACCTGCGGCCATGCTGGCTGCAAGTTCGCCCGCCGATGGAATGGTCTTCGGATCGGCAATGACATCCACACCTTGTGCGGTGTCGACAGCGGTCTCTTCCACGCCGGGCAGCGTTGGCTGCATGCGCTCAGCGCGGGTGAAGATGCCGAGTTCGGCACGCTCCGCTGGGGTCATGTATTCCACGGCCAAGCGACGGAACAAGTAGTCGATGATCGACGACGCCATGCGAATGTCTGGATCGTCGGTCATGCCGGCTGGCTCGAAGCGCGTATTGATGAACGCTTCGACGAATGCATGCAACGGCACGCCGTACTGCAGGCCGTACGACACGCTCTTGGCGAACGAGTCCATGATGCCGGCCAGGGTGGAACCCTGCTTGGACACCGTGAGGAAGATTTCGCCTGGGCGACCATCTTCGTACTCGCCCACGTTGGCGAAGCCTTTGCAATCGGCAACGCGGAACTCGAACGTGCGACCACGACGTGAACGTGGCAGTTTCTGGCGCACCGGCTGGCTGACCACACGCTCGATGACGCGCTCGGCGGTTGCCGTGGCGGCGTTATCAGCCTTGTCGTCATCCTTCTTCATGGTCGAGAGTGGCTGACCCACCTTGCAGTTGTCGCGATAAATGGCAACGGCCTTCAAGCCGAGTTCCCACGACAACATGTGGATCTTTTCGATCTCTTCGATCGTGGCCTCCTCTGGCATGTTGACCGTCTTGGAAATCGCACCCGAGAGGAACGGCTGCACCGCACCCATCATGCGCACGTGGCCTTCGTAATGGATGACGTTGTCACCCATCGAGCAGGCGAACGCCGCAAGATGTTCCGGACGCAAATCGGGTGAACCGACGATGGTCTTGTTGGTGTCGATGTAGGCAACGATGCGATCGGCAACCGGCTTTTCGTAGCCGAGTTTCTTCAGCGCCCGCGGCACGGTCTGGTTGACGATGGTCATGTTTCCGCCGCCGACCAGCTTCTTGAACTTCACGAGACCGAGGTCGGGTTCGATGCCGGTGGTATCGCAGTCCATCATGAGGCCGATGGTGCCGGTTGGCGCGAGCACGGTGGCTTGGCTGTTGCGCACGCCGTACTCCTCGCCGTCGCGTACGGCAGCTGCCCACGATGCGGAGGCTGCTTCGACCAGGTCGGGCTGCACCACGTCGGTGTTGTCGATTTCCTTGTCCGCGTCGCGGTGCATGCGCAAGACGTTGAGCATGTAGCGCTCGTTGGCGGTGAAGCCGGCGAACGGTCCCATACGGCTGGCGATGCGTGCGCTGGTGGCGTACGCATGACCGGTCATCATCGACGTGAGCGCTGCTGCCCACGCGCGACCACCGGACGAGTCGTACGGCATGCCGAGCGCCATCAACAACGCACCGATGTTGGCGTAGCCCAAGCCCAACTGACGGAAGAGGCGGCTGTTCTCCGCAATCTTCTCGGTTGGGTAGTCGGCGTTACCGACCAGGATTTCCTGCGCAGTGAACATCACCTCGATGGTGTGACGGTATGCGTCGACGTCGAACGTGTCGTCGTCACGCAGGTACTTGAGCAGGTTGATCGAGGAGAGGTTGCACGCCGAGTTGTCGATGTGCATGTACTCGCTGCACGGATTGGAGCCGTTGATACGGCCCGCAGCATGCGCGGTGTGCCACTTGTTGATGGTGGTGTCGAACTGCAGCCCGGGGTCGGCGCACTCCCACGATGCGGTGGCAATTTGACGCCACAGATCGCGTGCCTTCACGGTGCGAACGGTGCGACCGTCCTTGACGGCCTTCAGATCCCAGTCGCGATCTTCTTTGACGGCTTGCATGAAGTCGTCGGTGACGCGCACGGAGTTGTTCGCGTTCTGATACTGCACGGAGAACGAGTCGGCACCGTCGAGGTCCATGTCGAAGCCGGCGGCCGACAGTGCGCGAGCCTTCTTCTCTTCGCGCGACTTGCACCAGATGAACTCCTCGACATCGGGGTGGTCCACGTTGAGGATGACCATCTTGGCCGCGCGGCGAGTCTTGCCGCCCGACTTGATGGTTCCCGCCGAAGCGTCGGCACCACGCATGAAAGACACGGGGCCCGATGCGGTTCCACCACCCTTCAACATTTCGGCGCTGCTGCGAATTGCAGAAAGGTTGATGCCCGAACCCGAGCCACCCTTGAAGATGATTCCCTCTTCGCGATACCAGTTGAGGATGCCGTCCATGGTGTCTTCCACCGACAAGATGAAGCATGCGCTCGCCTGCTGCGGCACGCCCTTCACGCCGATGTTGAACCACACCGGGCTGTTGAATGCTGCGCGCTGGGTAACGAGGATGTACTTCAGTTCGTTGCGGAATGCTTCGGCCTCGGCATCGTCGACGAAGTAACCACCCTGGATACCCCAATTGGCGATGGTGTCGGCGACGCGGTCGATGACCTGGCGCAGCGATGTCTCACGCTCGGATGTACCGGGTGTGCCGCGGAAATACTTTTGCGCAACGATGTTGGTGGCATTCAGTGACCACGACTCGGGGAATTCGACGTCGCGTTGTTCGAACGCGACGGAACCGTCCTTCCAGTTGCTGATTCGCGCATCGCGCTTCTCCCAACTGATCATGTCGTACGGGTGAACATCAGGTTGCGTGAAGTGACGCTGGATTCCGATCGAGAGACGCTCCGGTGCGATGGACATTGCATTGCCTTTCGTAGTAGGTGGGGACTTGTTCTAGTTCAACTTTTTGTTAGGACGGTGGACTCTTGCTGGGGGGACTGACAACCATAGTCGTTCAACACCGAACCACTAGGGATGGTAGAAAACAGCCCGAAATTGCGGTTCCGCCCACAACCGGTAGGGCCAGCCTACAGCCGTGTGATTTGCCTTTTGCGTGGTTTTTTCGGGTCGTCCAAAAAGTTACGAAGTCGCAACAGACGCGACGGCAATTGCTCGCGTGACTATGCGGTGACGACGTGTGACTATGCCGTTGCGACGGCGAGTGACACCGGAATGCCGTTCAACACCGCGTTACCCGACAGCGGATCGATGGCTTCGTGATCGGTGAGCACGTTGGAGTTCACTCCCGCAAACTCGTGCGCCACACTTTGCAGCGTTCCGGGGACATTATGACCCCATCCATGCGGCAGGCTGACCACGCGCAGCCGAATTCCGTCGGTGATTTCTGCAGGTGCCACCACGCTTCCCACACGACTGGTGATTCGCACTGGAGAACCGTCCACGACGCCCAGCCGCGCGGCGTCGTCCGGGTGAATCTGCAGCGTGCAACGGGGCTTGCCCTTCACCAACACCCGAATGTTGTGCATCCAGGAGTTGTTCGATCGCAGATGGCGACGTCCCACCAGCAACATGGCTTCAGGGTCGTCGTTCAACGAGGCCCGTAGTCGAGGCAGGTCGGCAAGGAGTTCGGGTGGCGCGAGCTCGATCTTGCCGGTCGGGGTACGCAACACCTCGGGAATTCGGGGCACCATAGCGCCGTAATCAACCCCATGCGGGTGACGCTTCAACATCGCAACACTCACCCCGTCAGGGTTGGCGCCGAACCCCTCCCCGAATGGTCCGATGCGAAGCGTGAGGTCGAGAATACGGTCGGGACCTCGCAAGGACCCGTTCGCCGGGCTGCTGAGCGCATCGTAGATCTCGTCGGGGTTACGTCCTGCAATCACGCACGACTCATCGCGCACGGTGGACTCGATGATCGAACGAATGGTGACTTCGTCCACCGCTGCCGGATCGGCATCAGGACCAAGCCCCTGGGCAATGGCGGCGAGCTTGGCGAGAATTTCCCATTCATCCGGAACCCCGGGCGGCAACTCGAATACCGGCTCGCTGTAGTTCGCGACGCTTCGCATCCCGAAGTTGAGGAGGGCCAAGTCGTAATGACTGCGATATAGGTGCGACGGCGCAGGCAAAATCACATCGGCATGTCGCGACGTTTCGTTGAGATAAATGTCGACGCTGACCATGAAGTCGAGTGACGCCAAAGCGTCATCGAGTTGGTCGCTGTTGGGTGTGGAGACGACGGGGTTTCCACCCACCACCACCATTGCGCGAATCTGTCCGCTACCGGGCGTGGTGATTTCTTCGGCCATGAGGGCTGCCGGGTATTCGCCCAGTGCTTCGGGAAAACCACGAACGCGAGTTTTTCCGCGACCGGTCTTGAATCCCTTACCGATTCCGCGCTTGCCGCGAGTGGTGGGACCGGCAGCAACGGGCAAGGGAAACATCGCTCCCCCAACCACGTCGAGGTTTCCCGTTACTGCGTTGAGCACATCCACCAACCACGAAGCAGTGGTGCCGAAGCTCACCGTGCACGTCCCGATGCGGCCGTACACCGCGGCACGTGGGGTGCCACACAGCTCCAGCGCAATGCGACGAATGGTGGCGGCATCGATGCCCACCACGTGCTCGACGACTTCGGGCGTGAAGGCGGCAAGTTCGTGCATCACTTCGTCGAGTCCATTGACGTGTTGTGCGAGATGTGCTCCGACATCGGCTCGACCGGCAGCGAACACTGCGTTGATCATCGCCGCGAGCAACAACGCATCGGTACCCGGGCGAATTGCCAGCCACTCGTCGGCCGACTCCGCCGTTCGACTTCGGCGTGGATCCACCACGATGATGCGGCCACCTCGCGAACGAATTCCTTCTAAACGTCCGGGCCAGTCGGGTGCGGTGGCCAAACTGCCGTTGCTTGCATACGGGTTAGCGCCGAGCATCAGCAGCAAGTCGGTGCGATCCAAATCCGGCACCGGTACCGACACCGGAGTACCGAACATGAATCCAGCCGACACTTGTTTGGGAACTTGATCCACGCTGGATGCGCTGAAGCGCTGGCGACTACCGATGGCGGTGAGCAACACGCGGTTGAAGGTCATTGCCGACAAATTGTGCGCACCTGGATTTCCCAAGTACGCGCCGATGGATTCGCGACCGTGCGCAGCGATGACGGCATTGATTCCCCTGTCGACTTCGGCCCACGCTTCTTCCCAGGACACCGCAACATGGGTGCCGTTGCGCTTCACCATCGGCTGACGCAGGCGATCTGGATCTTCGTGCAGCTGTTTGAGCGTGGAACCCTTCGGACAGATGTAGCCCTTGGAGAACACGTCGTTCATATCGCCGCGAATGCGAACGACGGTGTCGTCGCGCACCGAGATTTCGAGTCCGCAACCGGCCTCGCACAGTGGACACGTGCGAATCGCGATGCGATCGCCTTCGCGCACCGTGCTGGACGACGGGGTGGTCAAGGCTCTACTTCTTCTTGCGTGGCTTGGCAGCCGTGCGCTTTTCCAACATGGTGATTTCGCGTTTGAAGTCGGACGCTTCGTCGAAACCTTTGTACACGCTCGCGAACCGTAGGTACGCAACTTCGTCGAGTTTGCGCAACCGCTCGAGCACGGCTTGACCCACTTGGGAACTCGTGACGTCGCCTCCGGTCAAACGCATGGCGTCTTCCACTTGCACGGCAAGTTCGGCCAAGTCGGCCTCGGACACCGGACGACCCTTGGTGGCCGCCTCGAGACCCATCACGATCTTGGACTGGTCGAATGGCTCCTTGTCACCGCTGCGCTTCATCACGTACACCGGGAGTTCATCGATCCGTTCGTAGGTGGTGAAGCGGGTTTCACACTTCAGGCATTGACGCCGACGGCGCACGGCAGCGCCATCCTCGGCAGCCCGCGAGTCGAGAACTCGCGAGTCATCGTGACCACAGCTGGGGCATCGCACGCTGCGCCAAGAGTAGTGGCGCAACCTTGCACCGTGTTTGGTGCCCGGTCTGATCCCGCTTACGGGATTCGGACGAGCTGCCCACTGGAGATCGAGGTGCCGTTCAAGCGCACGAGCTCATCCACCACCTCGGTGATGCTGGCGTTCGGGGCGATTCGCTGGCCGATCGACCACAAGGTGTCACCTGATTGAGCAACGACGTACTTGGGAGCGAGGTCTCGACCTGCCGTGTCGCCAGCCATTGCGCTGCCACCGAACAGTGAGAACACGCTGATGACTGCTACTAGCGCAACGGCAGCCACGGTGGCCACTGCACCGGTACGGCGGCGGCGGTACACGCGCTGAATCTCCCGAGTGCGAGCAGCCGTGTGGATGGCAGCACGGCGGGAGGTGCCATGACGTGCGTCAGCCCCGAGCTGGGCGGTGCGTGACCCTCGAGCGGGGGCAGCCGCGCGACGGGTGGTGGGTTGAAGTTGTCCTGCGAACACGATGGTGGCCATGGGGGGTTTCCTTTCGGGTAGGTAGTTGAGGCGAACAGGTGTTCTCCCCGTGGCTTCCACCATAGCGAACGGGTGTTCGTATGACAACCTCCTCGGAAACCCAAGCCCAGTATGGGTTTGCGCGGGTCGGTGAAAATTTGCGAACATGTGTTTGACCTTGGGGGCGAACAGGCGTACGCTTGTCGACATGACTGCTGACAACACCAACCCCATCTCCCGCCTCGGCGATCGCCAGCGAAAAATCCTCGTCTACATCGACCAGTGCATGCGCGAACGCGGGTATCCGCCCTCGGTTCGTGAGATTGGCGAAGCCGTCGGACTCTCCTCCTCTGCAACGGTGCACAACCACCTGGCCAACCTGCAGGAACTCGGTTACCTTCGCCGCGACCCCACCAAGCCCCGTGCCATCGAAGTTCGTTACGACGCATCATCGGGCGTCACCATGGAGCGTCGTCCCGCCAAATACATTCCGCTGGTTGGCGAGGTTGCTGCCGGTGTGAACGTGCTTGCTCAGGAGAACGTCGAAGACCTCGTACCGCTGCCGATGGATTTCACGGGCGACGGTGAGCTCTTCATGTTGAAGGTTCGTGGCGAGTCGATGATCGAAGCCGGCATTCTCGATGGCGACTTCGTGGTGTGCCGCCAGCAGAACGTGGCACGCAACGGCGACGTCGTGGTGGTCGGGATTCCGGGCGATGAAGCCACCGTCAAAACGTTCAAGCGCGATGGCAACAAAGTGGTGCTGGTGCCATCCAACTCCTCGATGAAGCCGATGGTGTTCGACCCTTCCGAAGTGAGCATCTTCGGCAAGGTGGTTACCGTGATGCGACGGCTGTAAGCCGGAGCAGCACCATCAGCGCGTGATGCGACGGCTGTAAGCCGGAGCACTAGGCGCCGAGGCGCTTGGCCAGTAACTCAATTTTTTCGTTGGGTTGCACGACGGCAACTCGAACATTGTTCGCACCACCAGCACCGTAGAAGTCACCTGGGCTGACGAGGGCTCCCCCATCTCGGGCGAGACGTTCGGCGAATTCCCATCCGTCGCGTGCGTCGAACCACAAATAAAAGCCACCCTCGGGCATGGTGATGGTGATGCCCGACCACTTCGACAACACTTCCGCAGTGCGGGTCAGACGACGCGCATACACATCGCGTTGTGTCGCTACGTGCGCATCGTCGTTGAGCGCCACCACGCCGGCTGCTTGCGCCGGACCAGGCACCATCATGCCCACGTGCTTGCGTACTTCCTTCAGGTAATTGACGATGTCGGAATCGCCGGCATAGAACGCCACGCGTACACCTGCCAAATTCGAACGCTTCGACAACGAGTGCAGCGCCACCACACCATCGAGGCCGTGTTGCAGGATGCTCTCGCCTTTGCGGCTCCAGGTGAATTCCACATAACACTCGTCGCTGAACACCGGTACTCCGTGGGCGCGACCCCACGTGGCAGCAGCAGCGAGATCGTCGAGGGCTCCCGTTGGATTGCTCGGCGAGTTCACCCACAACATGAGCGCGCGTGCCGCGTCGGATGCACTGATCGACGCCAAGTCAAGCCCGCCACTGGCATTCATCGGCACTGCGACGGCGCGACACCCGGCAAGCGTTGCGCCCATCTCGTAGGTGGGATAGGCAACGGCCGGAAACAACACGGTGTCACGGGCGGGACGGCGAAGTTTCATGTACTGCGGGGTGGTGGCGACGAACTCCTTCGAACCAACGCATGCGGCGATCTGCCCCGGCGGAACGTCGATTTCGAACCGTCGCTGCATCCAATCGTGAGCGGCTTTGCGCAATGGTTCCGAACCAATGCTGGCGGGATATCCGCGCTCACTGTTGGACGACGACAACGCGGCAACCACCGCCGCGGTCGGCGGGTCGCACGGAGTGCCGATGGAGAGGTCGATTACTCCGCCGTCGTGCTTGGCGGCAATCTTTGCCAGCGCGTCGAGGCGGTCATACGGGTACGGCGGTGGGACGAACGGTTGGGCAGTCATCTGCGTGCCGTGGCGCTGGGTTGCGTGATCATTGGACGACAAATTCTGTCAGGCGACCGCGCGCCGCGTCAGCCAGTCGGGCTCGTACCCGAATACCGCCCTCTTCGTGGGACGTGGACACCACCTCACCCTCGCGATGCAGCGAAGCCATCACATCGCCACGTTCGTACGGCACCAACAACTCCACCACCGCGGTAAGCGACCGGACACGATCGCCGATGGTGCGCAGCAGGTCGTCGACTCCTTCACCCGTAACGGACGAGATGGCCACCGAGCCGGGGTTGTCGTACACCAATCGTTTGGCCGCATCGTGGTTGGCGTCGCACTTGTTGAACACCAAGAGTTCCGGAACTCGATCGGCAGCGATCTCGCCGAGCACTTCCCGAACCGCCGCGATCTGCCCCTCGGGATCGGCAGCACTGGCGTCCACCACGTGCAGCAACAGATCGCTGCGGGTGGCCACTTCGAGAGTGCTCTTAAACGATTCCACCAGCGTGTGGGGCAAGCGGCGAATGAAACCCACGGTGTCGGTGAGCAACACCGGCTCACCACCCGGCAGCGAGAGTCGTCGCGTCGTGGGATCGAGCGTGGCGAACAGTCGGTTTTCCACCAGGACACCTGCATCGGTCAATCGATTCAGCAACGTGGACTTTCCCGCATTGGTGTATCCCACGATGGTGACGTTGGCCAAGCCACTGCGCGAGCGACCCTTTCGTTGTTCGTCGCGGGTGCGTTGGAGTTCACGCAACTCGCGTTCGAGTTTGGCGATGCGATCGTTAATGCGACGTCGGTCCGTTTCCAGTTTCGTTTCGCCAGGGCCGCGGGTGCCGATACCACCACCTTGCTGGGTGAGCCCGGCACTGGCGCCTCGGCGAATTCGCGGTAGTCGATAACGCATCAACGCCAACTCCACCTGGGCCTTGCCTTCGAGCGTGTGGCTGTTCTGTGCGAAGATGTCGAGAATCACCGCGGTGCGATCGATTGCCGTACGACCGAGTGTCTTTTCCAAGTTGAACTGTTGGGCCGGTGACAATTCGTTGTCGAACACCACGGTGTCGGCATCGACGGCAAGACACGTGGCCTTGAGTTCGTCCACCTTTCCTTTGCCGATGTACGACGCGGGGTCTGGTGCGTGACGACGCTGCGTGAGCCGCGCCACCACGTCGGCACCCGCGGTATCCACCAAGCGTTCCAGTTCATCGAGACTCTCTTGGGTCTCGTCGTCGTCATGACCATCGAGCGTCACACCAACGAGGACGATCTTTTCGCGAATCGTGCGCTCGATGAGCGTGCGTCCAAGCGCTTCCTGGTACGGCGTGCTCATGTGAGCTGGAGTTCCCGCAGCGCACTCACGAGGTCGATCCCATCGCTGCCGACCATGACACCTCGTAGGCGCCAACGTGCTTGGCTGGCCCGGTCAGCGTCACGCGTCCCCGCGATGGTGCGTGCACGATGACCGTCGCGTCACCGCCAGGCATGTGGACGAGGACTTCCGTGCGCTCGCCACCCTGCGGTACGAGACCCCACGACATTGCTGCCCACGCACTCGCACAGGCTCCGGTGCCACATGCCTGTGTGATTCCCGCTCCCCGTTCGTGCACGCGCATGGTGATGGCGTGCTGTTCGGGTCCGGGTGCCACCACTTCCAGATTCACTTGCGGAATCTTGCGGCCGAGGCCGAGCACATCGACCACGCTCACGTCGTCGACACCGACCACGGTGTGTGGATTACCCACCGACACGTGCATGACCGGACGATCCGGGTGCGCACCGATGGCGTCCCATCCTTGTGGCGCCGACAGCGGGGTGATTTCGCCCATGTCGACGCTCGCAATCACGCTGTCGTTGTCTCGTTCCCCAACGGTGACCTCACGAATACCGGCATCGGTGTGCAGGCGATACATGCGCTCACCTCGCGCAGCATCACTGCGAAACAATGCATGGGCAAAACAACGCGCGCCGTTCCCACTCATCTCCGCCAACGAGCCATCACTGTTGTACAACCGCATACGCGCGTTGACGTCGTCGATTCGCTCGAGCAACAACAGACCATCGGCACCAACGCCAGTAGTTCGATCGCACCATGCGCGAGCTGCAGCAGGCCAATTGACCAGCATCGGACCACGAAAGATCGGTCCAGTGGTGTCGCCCTGGGAGCGAACGTCGGCGATGTCGAGCACAAGGAAGTCATTGCCCCAGGCATCGAACTTGTGGACTTTCACGGCGTTTTCCTCACCCGTATGCCTATCGCAGGAAAGGCGTCGGACCTATCTCAGGAAACGCTTCGGGCCTATCGCGGAAGCGCCGGAACATCTATCGAAGGAGCGCCAGGACATGCGGCGTAACTTCGGCTACCGGATCGTTCTGGACGGTCACCCAGCGGATACGCGGATCGCGTCGGAACCAACGTTCTTGGCGTACGGCAAATTGCCGAGTATGCAACACGATGTCGGCCACCGCCTCGTCGAGTGATACCTCACCATCCAGATGCGCGAGCAGCTCCTTGTAACCAAGGGCCTGACGAGCCTCGCGCGACAACTCGCCGGCCTCAGCCAAACCGCGAACCTCGGCGAGGAGCCCCGCACTCATCATCGCGTGCACGCGTTGCTCGATGCGACGCGACAACGTCTCGCGAGGCCATGTGATGCCCACTTGTTGCACGTCACTCGGTGGGTAAGCCCCGGTGCCTGGTCCGAAAGAAGAGAATGGTCTGCCACTCCCGATGCACACTTCAAGTGCGCGCTCGATGCGGCGTCGGTTGGATTTGTCGGTTCGCGCCGCGGCAACGGGGTCAAGCTCGAGCAGCCGCGCAAACAGCACGGCAACATCCGACTCGGCTTGAAGTTGGGCACGCACTTCGGGCCACTCGCCCGGCAACTGCAGGTTGTCGATCACCGCCGTGAGATACAAGCCCGTGCCAGCCACGAACAACGCATGCGCACCGGCTGCGGCAATTTCCGCCCGTGCGCGCGCTGCGTGCACCTTGAACTCGGCGACAGTGAACCTCTCGCTCGGCGCCACAAGATCGATGCAGTGATGCGCAACGGCGGATCGGTCGGCTCTGGTGGGCTTGGCAGTGCCGAGGTCCATACCGCGATACACCTGCATGGCGTCCACTGCAACGATGTGGGCACCGGTTTCGCGTGCCACCGCCATGGCAACGTCGCTCTTGCCACTAGCGGTTGGCGCAACGATGGCGACTTCGCGCATGCTCACGCTGACGCAACGGACAATCGCGTGCGATGCGTCGGCAGCGACGTGACTTCGAGCAGTCGTCCTGCGAGATGGAAACGGGCAGCGTCGACGATTTCCACTCGCGCATAGGTGCCGAGTCGCAACTTTTCATCCGATGCAAAGTGCACGAGCTTGTTCTGACGCGTGCGACCCGTGAGGTGATCGGGGTTTCGCTTGCTGGTTCCCTCCACCACAACTTCCTCCACGCGTCCAATACGCTCCCGATGCTTCTGCACTGCACTGCGATCGAGCACGACCTTCAACCTGTTGTACCGCTCGCCCACTTCGGCTGGATCGCAGAACTTGTCCACCATCTCCGCAGCCGCCGTCCCCTCGCGCGGAGAGAAAATGAAGGCATAGGCGGAGTCGAATTCGGCCGCGGCAGCAACCTCCATGGTTCGTACGAAGTCCTCCTCGGTTTCACCCGGGAAACCAACGATCACGTCGGTGGTTACGGCCAGGTCGGGAATGGTGCGGCGCGCTTCGGCAAGCCGATCCAGGTAGCGCTGGGCGGTGTAACCGCGATGCATGGACGCCAAGACGCGATCGCTCCCCGCTTGTAGCGGATAGTGCAGATGCTCGCATACCGCTGGTGTTTGGGCCATGGCCATCAACGTGTCTTCACGCATGTCCTTGGGATGCGGGCTCATGTAGCGAACCCGACGTACACCGGAAACTTCACCCACCGCGCGCAGCAAAGGAGCAAATTGTGGGGCAACACGAACCGACTCGTCACCCGCACGACGGCTGGCCAGCGACAAATCACGACCATACGAGTTGACGTTTTGCCCCAGCAGGAAGATCTCGCTCACACCACTGGCCGCCAGAGTGCGAACCTCGTCGAGGATGGAATCGAATGGTCTACTGATCTCCTTGCCACGCACCGCAGGAACGATGCAATACGCACACGTGTTGTCGCAGCCGATTTGGATGGTCACCCAACTGCGGTACGACGTTTCCCGCTTCACCGGCAATGCGGAGGGAAACAGGGCGTAATCGTCCACCACTGCTTCATCGAGAATTTCGGTGACGGCACCGGTGGTTTGTGCATGGTGCAACAGGTCCACCGTGCGATGCACATTGTGGGTACCGAGCACCACATCCACCCACGGTGCACGCTCGCGTACCACGTCGCGATCCTTTTGCGCCAAGCAGCCGGCTACCACGATTTGGCGACCGGGGTCGGCGTCCTTCCACTTCTTCAACGTTCCGAGGGTGCCGTACAACTTCATGTCGGCGTTCTCACGAATGCAGCACGTGTTGAGTACCACGACATCGGCGTTGTCTTCGTCGGCAACGGGCTCCAGCCCATCGTGTTCGAGCAGGCCAGCGATGCGCTCCGAATCGTGTTCGTTCATCTGGCAGCCGAACGTGCGTACCACGTAACGACGAGTCACAACGGAGTGAAGGCTACTGAGACGAAAAGTGCGGGTGCCGCCCGAAGGCAACACCCGCACAAGCACGTCGAGCGCTGCGGCGTCAACCACGCCGCGAGTTACTCGAGAGAAATCGCGTTACTCGATTTCGATTGGCTCTTCGTCATCCTTGCTGAAACCCGCAGGTGCTTCGACGACGGGCAGCGCCATCGCCTTTTCGCGCACGCGAGCCGACATTTGCATCATCACATCGGGGTTGTCGATGAGGAACTGCTTGGAGTTCTCGCGACCCTGACCGAGTTGCTCGCCGTCGTAGGTGAACCAGGCACCGGACTTCTTGGCGATGCCCATCTCGACGGCAAGATCGAGTACCGAGCCTTCGCGACTGATGCCCTTGCCGTAGGTGATGTCGAATTCCGCCTGGCGGAATGGCGGAGCAACCTTGTTCTTCACCACCTTGACGCGGGTGCGGGCACCCACCACTTCGGCGCCATCCTTGATCGATTCGATGCGACGGATATCGAGACGCACCGACGAATAGAACTTGAGCGCGCGACCACCGGGCGTGGTTTCGGGCGAGCCGAACATGACGCCGATCTTTTCACGCAACTGGTTGATGAAAATCGCGATGGTGTTGGACTTGTTCAGGTTCGCAGTGAGCTTGCGCAACGCTTGGCTCATCAAACGAGCCTGCAAGCCCACGTGGCTGTCGCCCATTTCGCCCTCGATTTCGGCGCGTGGTGTGAGTGCGGCCACCGAGTCGATGACCACCACGTCGACGGCGCTGGAGCGCACCAACATGTCGACGATTTCCAACGCTTGTTCACCGGTATCGGGCTGCGAGATGAGCAGGTTGTCGGTGTCGACACCGATGGCTGCTGCGTAAATCGGGTCGAGCGCATGCTCAGCGTCGACGTAGGCACAGATGCCACCGTTGCGCTGGGCTTCGGCCACGATGTGCATGGCGAGAGTGGACTTACCCGACGACTCCGGACCAAAGATCTCCACTACGCGACCGCGCGGCACACCACCTACGCCGAGCGCGATATCGAGTGCCAGCGCTCCGGTGGACACCGCCTCGATGGCCATGGTTTCCTTCTCGCCCATTCGCATGACCGAGCCGGCGCCGAACTGCTTGTCGATTTGACCCAAGGCTGCTTCGAGCGCCTTGGCACGTTCGTTGGCGCGGGCACGATCGCCTTCGACGGATGGTTTTGCCTTCTTCTCAGCGGGACGATCCACCACTTTGTCGGTGGATTTTGCGGCCTTGTCTTTCTTTTCGAAGCTCATTGCTGATGTCCTTTCGTTGTTGGTTGGGGAACGTTGCACCGTAGGGATGGGGTGCTATGTGATTGCGTGTTCCCACTGCTGTGTGCATGAGCCACCAGGAACTGCCACGACCTTACCTACGAACACCTGTTCGGTCAAGCACCCTACGGGCATCTGGCAGCGATAGGGGCACCCCGGGCCCACACGGTCGAGTGCGCCTGGGTCGCCCTGCCTGGGCTCGCCCGAGGCGCCCTAGCCGCCCAGAGAGGCCAACAGAGCCTCGATCTGGGCGATCTCGGCTTGCTGGGCGGCAACGATGCCTTCGGCCAGCGTGCGGACTCGGGGGTCGCTGCCACCAGACAGCACGGTGTTGGCCATGGCAACTGCACCTTGATGGTGTTCCAACATCATCGTGAGCCACATGCGCTCGAAGTCGACACCACCGGCGGATTCGAGTTCGTCGAGCTGCTCATCGGACATCATTCCTTCACCCATGGAGTGATCGCCGGAGTGTCCGGCGTGGGGATCCATCTCCACTCCCCACTCGACGAGGAAACTCTGCATCAGCGCCACTTCGGTGGTTTGCGCCGCACGAATTTGCTCGGCAAGTGCAGCGGTCGAATTCGAAACGGTACGTCCGGTCATCATGTCGGACATTTCCACCGCTTGTTCGTGATGTGGAATCATGCCTTGCACGAACGCGACATCGGCGTCGTTCCACGTAGCGTCGGAAGCTGCGGAGTCAGAAGGTGATGAATCGGAATCTGCGCTCTCACCGCCACTGCATGCGGTGAGGCTGACACACCCCATTACAACGATGGAAGTGAGGACCAGTAGTGTGCGTTTCATGACCACCACAGTTCTACATATCGAAGGCATGAGTTGCCAGAACTGTGTTCGCCATGTGACCGAAGCCCTTGCTGCGGTTGATGGCGTGCAGTCGGTAACGGTGTCGCTCGAGCAAAAAACTGCCACCGTCACCAGCGCCGAACCACTCTCTGTTTCAGCCGCAGCGGTGGCAGTAGAAGACGCTGGCTACAGCCTGCGCACCTGATTTCCGCTAGCGACGGAACACCAACCGAACTGGGCGCCCATCGGAGCGGTTCTCGCCGACGGCCGCGCACCCAACGTGGCGGCTCTAGCCGACAATCGTGCGGGCGTGTTCCTCGCCGTCGTCTTCGTCGAGCGGTCGCAAATACAGATCAATTGCCTGCCACAACGTGTAGGAGATGGGGTAACCACCCACTCCCACGAGCAGCGTGACCAGCACCGTGCTACCCAACACTGGCCCCAAGGCAACATTCGGATAGGTAAGGATGACGCCGGCACCCATCGTGATGAGTAGTGATCCGCCTGTGGTGATGAAGCTGATGGCCATCGCCCCGAGCATGAAACCTTCATAGTTGCGTTCCCAGCGCACACCACATCCGACGCAACGCTCGCGGCGAACGAACCAGTTGTCGAAGAATGCGTGGCGGTTGCCGCAGTGCGGACACTTGCGCAAGAGCCCACGGCGCAGCATCGTGCCAAGTGGCGGCGAAACGCTGGCTGCTGACATCTTCGGCGAACGCTAACTACGAGGAATCAACGTCAGCGAACGAGTTCCTCGACGAAATCGGCAAACACACCCGCATAAGTCATTGCAGCTTCGTCGGTGTGCATCACGGAGATGAGCCACTGTTCGTCCAAACCTGGTGGCAGAAGAATGCCGCGATTGATGCCGTGCATCCACTGCGCGAATGCAAGGTCGAAATCGGTGGCCTTGTAGTCGCGGTAATTCTTGATCGGCTCGGGTGCCCAGGTGACGCAGCCTTTGGCACCGAATTCCACCACGTTGGCGGGAAGGCCGTACTGAGCCACCACCGAACGGCACGCTTCCACGAGCGCATGGTTACGGGCGATGACTTCGCGAGTTGCCTCAGGCGTGCACACGTCGGTGAGCACGGCCTGAGCCGCCGCCATGCACAGGGGGTTGCCGTTGTACGTGCCAAGGTGCACCACACGACGATTGGTGATCTCGTCCATGTATTCGCGCTTGCCCCCGAATGCACCCAATGGGAGACCGCCGCCAATCGACTTGGCAAGCGCCACGAGATCGGGCTCCACACCAAGCGTTCCTGCCGCGCCCGACCAACCGGCAGTGATGCCGGTCTTCACTTCGTCGAACACCAGGAGAGTGCCGTATTTGCGCGTGATCTCTCGCACCGCCTGCAAGTAGCCATCCTGCGGCAGGCAGATGCCGATGTTCTGCATGACGGGCTCCACGATGAATGCAGCCACGTCGCCGTTGCGGAGAACACGCTCGAGCGCCTCGGGGTCGTTGTACGGAATCACGATGGTGTCACCAACGACGCCCTTGGTGATGCCTGCCGACGACGCCACCGAGTACGGAGCGTTGGCCGGGCCGGCAACATCCAGTGACGGCTTCATCGACACCATCACTTCGTCATGATGGCCGTGATAGCCGCCTTCAACCTTGACGATCTTGTCGCGCCCCGTGGCGGCACGCGCGACACGCAACGCATCCATGGTGGCCTCGGTGCCCGAGTTGGTGAAGCGCCAGAGCGGAAAGCCGTATCGAGCGGTGAGCAACTCGGCCACCTCTGCATTGCTCGGGCACGGAGTGACGAACAGGGTGCCGTCGTCCAATTGGGCCGACACGGCCTTGCGGACCGCAGGGTGCATGTGGCCGGCAAACAGTGCGCCGAAGCCCATGTTGTAGTCGACATAGCGATTGCCGTCGACGTCGACCGACCAGTACTCCTGGGCACGTGCGAGCACGATGGGATACGGGTCGTAGTCCTGGAAACTCGACGGAACGCCGAGGGGAAGTGACTTGCGGGCCCGGGCGTTTGCCGCCTGAGAGCCTTTGGTGCGCTGCGCGTAGACCTGGAGTTCGCGGGCAGTAATCTCCTTCGCCCGGGTGACTAGGGATTGCGTCAGCGTCTTGTCAGCCGCTGGCATGGTTATCAGCTCCAAACAGGTGTGTGCCACCAGTCTACCCATGGCAGAATGAAGCGCCCTTGGTGGGCGTAGCTCAGTTGGCTAGAGCGCCAGGTTGTGGTCCTGGAGGTCGCGGGTTCGAGCCCCGTCGTCCACCCCAAGGTGCGCCCTCTCGGCGTACCGCAGTGGCGCACGATTTCTCTCATTCGGCGTGCAATGCGCGTAAGGGTTAGGCTCTGGCGTTGCAATTTTCATAGCGCTGCCCCTCTAGCTCAGTTGGTTAGAGCATCGGACTCTTAATCCGCAGGTCCTCGGTTCGAATCCGAGGGGGGGCACCAAGACCCATTCGTAGATTGTCGGTTGACTCTGTCCGCAGCTCGTTGGTCACGCGATCTAACGGTTGTACGTAGCCACCACTTCCACGTGGTGGGTGTGCGGAAACAGATCCAACACTTCGACGTTGTCCAGTTGGTAACCGGCATCAACGAGTAGTCGAGCATCACGAGCCGCAGCAACGGCATCGCACGACACCAGCACCACGCGTGGCGCATCAGTTTCCACGATCACCCCTACACCCGGCTTACCCAGGCCACTACGTGCAGGGTCGGCGATCACCAGTCCTGCGGGTTGTGCGACCCACTGCTCGAAGCGTGCCTGCACGATGTCGGCGGTGCGTCCGCGCAGGTTGGAGTATGCGTCGTCGCATGCCGACTTGCTCGACTCCACCACCACGGCCTGCACATCGCGTGGCACCAAGGTGGCACTGAACAATCCGATACCCCCGTATGCATCAATGACCGGACCTTCGGAGCCGTCGAGCAATCCCTGCGAGGCTCGACCCACCGCATCCACCAACAATTCGGCGGCCTGACGGGATGCCTGAAAGAACGATTCCATTGCAACACGCAGACGTACGCCTGCCACTTCTTCGTGCACCACGGCGCCGGCACCGGTTGCCACATCGTCGGGCAAACCGAGAAGTCGCGCACGATCATGCGACCACACTCCTCGCTCGCCGGTGGCGTCGCCACAACGCAGCGTTACTTCGCCCACACCACGCACGCGGATGTCGCTGATGAGTTGAGCCAACAGCGGATGCATCACGAGACAATGCTTCACACCAACCACATCGTGCGAGCCACTGCGCCGAAAACCCAATCGGCCATCGGCGGTCACCGCCATCCGCACGGTGGTGCGCAGTGCATCGTGACCCACGCTGGCTCCGCGCGTGATGCGAGCCTCCGGAAGACGTCCCGTACGCGCGAACGCCTCGCGGACGATGTCCACTTTTGCATCGTGCTGGGCGGAGGTGGCCAGATGTTGCCAGTTGCAGCCTCCGCAACCCTCGGCAACGTGCGCACACGGCGGTGTCACACGCTGTGCTGATGCCACGGCAACGCTGCGCAGCCGGGCACGCGCAAAGTCGCGCTTTTCCTCGATGAATTCGACATCCGTCGTCTCACCTGGCAACGCGCCATCGACGAAAACGACTCGACCGTCGGTGTCGCGCGCCATCGCATCGCCACCAGCCACCAAGCGTTCGATATGGAGCCGACGATTGGAGCCTGTCACGCCCAACGACCCTAGGCTTGTTCACGCATGCGCCCGGTGCAGATCGCCCCATCGGTGCTGCCCGTTGATTTCTCCAAACTGGGTGAAGCCGTTTCGGCCCTCGATGCCGCCGGTGTGGATCTCATTCAGTGGGACGTGATGGACGGCCAATTCGTGCCGAACCTCACGTTTGGCCCCGACGTCATTGCATCGACCCGCCACCTCACCAAGAAGCCGTTCGAGGCTCATCTCATGGTGCTGACACCGGATGTGATGGCAAAGCGATACGTGGAAGCGGGTTGCCAGCGACTCATCGTTCACGCCGAAGCCTGCGACCATTTGCACCGCACGCTCGGCAACATACGTGAACTCGGAGCCACCGCCGCAGTGGCGCTCAACCCGTCGACACCACCGGATGAAATCGCCAACGTGCTCGACCTCGTCGACTTGGTGTTGGTCATGACCGTGAACCCGGGTTTCGGTGGTCAGTCGTACATCAAAACCATGGAACCAAAGATTCGAATCGTGCGCGACATGATCAATCGCGCCGGCTTCAGCGACACCGTCGACCTCGAAGTCGATGGCGGCATCTCACCCACCACCATCGAAGGTGCGGCAAGTGCTGGCGCGAACGTGTTGATCGCGGGAAGTGCACTCTTCCGCGACAAGGAAGGCCTCGGCCACGCGGTCAGCGAATTGCGCGGGCTCGCTACTTCCGCATTCCGCGGATAGCACCCGTAATCAAGAAGCGGGTTGCCGCCAACAAGAACAGCAGTCCCAAGCCAGCACCAAGTGGTAACAGGAGCGCGCCAAGCAATCCGCTGCGATCACCCAACAGCGGCTTGAGTAATCCGGTGTCGATCGGGTCGCCGTTCGCACGCAAGGTTCGAACGGGGTCCTCGTAGTCGGGACACGACACACGCTGCACCGCGGCGACCGCATCGCCACCGAACATGTCGGGTGGAACTCGCACCTTGGACTCCAGCACCGGTGTGTCGCCACGAATTCCCGATGGTGCGGCTACGGCGCCGACGAGGAATCGCTCCCCAACTTCCAGGTACTTCACATCGTCGATCGGGTATCGCACCGTCAGCACGCCATCGCGCAACAGCTCGGCGACCGTACCGAAGCGCTCCGACTCCACGTTGTAGAGCACGAAATTCGCATCCACCTTCGATACGGTTCCCACGAACACGCTGCGCAGTGCCTCTGGCGCAGTGCAGGATGACGGAACCGTGGTAACGGCCGACTCGATGATGAGCGACTCCGTTGCGTCGGTGCCACCTTCCTCGTCGGCATCGCCGTTTGCCGCAGGGGCAACCAACGACAACGCCGCGACTACGGCGATCAGTAGCCCTTGAATTTCGGCTCCCGTTTTTGCATGAATGCTTCCATGGCCTCGAGGGTGTCCTTGGTTCCGAAGTTCACCGTTTGAGCGGCACCTTCGTCGTCGAGTGCTTCTTCCATCGTTACGTTCATCGCGTTGTTCAACATTCGCTTGGTGAGTGCAAGCGCAATCGGCGGGCCGGAAGCCAGGCGCTGTGCCCAGCCATCGACGAATGCGTCGAGTTCCGCATCGGGCAGCACTCGGTTGACCAGACCCATCTCGCGTGCGTCGGCGGCGGAGATGATGTCACCGAAGAGCGCCAATTCCTTGGCGCGATGCAATCCGATGCGACGAGGCAGCAACCACGATCCGCCGAAGTCGAGCGACAAACCTCGCTTGGCGAAGATTTCGCTGAATCGCGCGTTCTCACTGGCCACCACCAAGTCGCAACCCAGCGCCATGTTGCAGCCGGCGCCGACTGCCACACCGCGAACCTTCGCAATGGTGGGCTGCGGCATCCGGTGCAACGACAACGCGGCGTCGTTCACGTGACGCATGGCCGCCAATTGATGCACTGGTCGACCGGTGCTGTTGCGCGCCGACAAGTCGGCCCCCGAGCAGAACTCTCCACCTGCACCGGTGATGATTACACAACGAACGTCGGGGTCAGCGGCGATGGCACGAAAGATTTCCGCTAGTTGCGCCCACATGTCGCCGGTGACGGCGTTCTTGCGCTCCGGGCGGTTGATGGTGACGGTGGCAATCGCATTGGCGCGGGTGACATCAATTTCGGCCATGCAACGACGATACTTGCATGGTGGGATTCGATCCGCACCGCAAATACAAGGCGTCGCCGCTCGATTACGTGGTGATTGCGAGTGCATTCATCATCATTGGCGCACTCGTGGCGTGGGCATTTCTCGCATGACCGAACGTCGTGCCAAGAAACGCAAGCGCAGGAGCCCGGGCACACCTGCGCCATCGATGTGGGACGGTCTCTATGGCACGGTGGAAGTGCGCCGAGTGCAACCGTACGAAGCGAACAAGGACTACGTGTGCCCCGGCTGTCACCGCTCGATTCCGAAGGGAACCGGCCATCTCGTGTGCGTACCGAGCGACGCCCCCGACCTGCGTCGTCACTGGCACAAAGGCTGCTGGGAACGCCGAGGCCGCCACGTCAAGCATCAAACCTGACGCTTGACGCAGCGGCCTGAGCTGCGTTTACTTACGACGTACTACGACTGCCAGGTGATTCGGCCCTCGCCGCCCGACTTGTATCGAGTGTCCGAAGCCGGAACGGTTGGCAGTCCGTCGGCTCCCTTGGGGAAGCTCAGCAGATAGCGGTAGAGGGCTTCCTCGTACGAGTAGCCCAGCACCTTTGAGGTTGCTGCACCGAACGTCGGGAAGTTGTCACCACCGGTTGCGGTGAACGAATTGGTGATCACGTCAACTACAGGGGCTCCAGTTACCACCGCGCCGTTGTCCACCAACTTGGTGCCGTCGGAAAGCGTCAGCGACACCACGCGGGATCCCGCCGTGGTGACCGCACCGTACTGCAAACCCGCCGGCGGGTTGCCGACGACCTGGGCGGTATTGCTGCGCTTGCAGGTGACCTTCAATCCGGCAATCTGCAGGAACTGTCCACCGCCGCTGGTGCCGACCGAGCACGAACGCTCGAATACTTCCTTCAACTGCGTCGCGGTCATATCGGTGAACAACGCGAAACGATTGTCGAACGGCAACAGGTCGAACGTGTTGCCACGCGAGATGGTCCCGGGCGCAGAACCGGATACCGGCAGGAGGTCACCGGCGTTCTGTCGAATGCCGCCACCGTTTTGTACCGCAACTACTGGGTTGCTGGCGCTACGTGCAGGCAAACCTTCTTTGCTGGCAACTTGGTCGTAGAGATACACGAAGGAATCGGCAACCAAGTTGCCGCCGTTGGTCTCCACCGTACGAACTCCCGGTGCAGACGCACTGCCGCGAGCGGTGTTGAACAGGACGTCCGACTTCGCAAACGGCGTGTTGAATCCTGCAAGACATCCGTTCAACGGAGTCATCACCTTCGACTGGAGTTGGGCATTCGGCACCACCGCGTCGGTGAGACCAAGGGCCGTCGACTCGGCGGTGATCGGAATCACTCGACGTGGGAATGAGGTTGCCTGGAGTACTTCCACGACGTTGCCCTTCTTGTCGAAGCGCACGTCGACTCGACCGAGGTACTTGTAGTTGCCACTCGTGGTCACCACCGGTACTACCTTGCCCGCGGCGTCGGTCACGTTGGTGGGATACGAACCCACCGGTGCGGATTCGCCGGGCAACAATTCGGTGGTGTTTGGAATCGAGTCGTTCTGCAACAACTCGTCACCGCCTCCGCCGACTGCAATGTCGACTCCCTTCAACTTGGCAACCAGTGCCTTGTCGTTGTTGAGGTCTTGGAGGTGACTTACCAGAACGATCTTGTTAATGCCCTGCTTCTGCAGCTCATTGATTTGCTTTTGCAACCTTCGTGCAACGGCATCCAAAGTTGCAGTAAGAAGACGGCTCTTGCCCGGTGAGGAGATGGTCGACAAGAGCGGAGTCATGGCGGTAACAACTCCGATCTTCGCACCGGTCTCGGAGTCGGTGTACACCATCCACTGCGAGATGTTCTTGCCCGGCTTTGCCCGGTTGCTGGTTTGTCCGGCGGGACCAACGAGGTCGCTCAGGCTCGGCTCCTTGGAAAACTCCATGTTGCCGCTGAGGACGGGGATCGTCGGCTTTCCGTCCTTTGCAAACGTACGCAAGTATCGCGACAAGAACGATGGGCTGTAGTCGAACTCATGATTACCGAGCACCAGGGCGTCGTAGCCAATTTCACGAAGCGCACGAGCGTCAAACGGCTTCACCTTCGACGATGCGTCCGCAGGCTGACTGCAGATGAGCGTCTTGCTGGCCAGGAAGGAGTCGCCGGCGTACACGCCGAAGACGGCATTTCCTGCGGCTCGCGCCATGGCAGACTCTCGATCGAACACCGCCTTGAATGCGGCGATACCGCCGTAGCGATAGGTGACACTTCCGGACTTCAGCGTCGAAGTATCGAGCGAGGACTCACCATCGTTGTTGTGCAAAAGGGTCAAGGTGACGGCTCTACCGTCGCTCTTGCTGGCCGACGCCGTTGGGGCGACTGCGGTGGCAGCTAGTGCCACGACTGCAGTTGCAATCGCGACAACCTTGCGTTTACGAATTGTCAACATGTTGGTGATTTCCTCCGTACGGTGATTGAACCTGACCGCCAGACAGTAGCGCAGACGACTGACCAGCCGACAAACATCGGTTGAACTCTTGATTTCGTGCTGGACCTCAGCTGCTCGCGCTAGACGACGCTTTCGCGAACTTCCACCTGCGCGCCAATGACCGCCGCAGCATCGAACCGAACTTCTCGTATTGGTGGCAACCCAACGCCGGTTGCACCAAGAAACGCCGCGGTTGCGCGGCGCAAACGCAGCACCTTGCCGTGGGTGACGGCTTCGAACGGATCCCCGAATTCGGCGTTGCGTCGAGCCTTCACTTCGCACACCACCAGCACCCGATTGCGCCAAGCAACCACATCGAGTTCACCGCGCGGACACCTCCAGTTACGAGCAATGATCGCGTAACCCTGCCGCTCGTACCACGCGGCAACGAGATTTTCGGCAAAACGAGCCCGCGCCTGATTTGCGCGCGACCGATTTAGATGTTGTTGCTCGGTAGTTCTTCGATGTTGAGGTCCTTGAAACTCAACACGCGCACCTTCGGCACGAGGCGAGTCTTGCGGTACATGTCCCATACCCATGCGTCGGTGAGCGTGATCTCCAAGAGTGGGCGCGGGCCTTCGGAAAGCACCCGCACGTCGACAGAGTTGGCCAGATAGAACCGGCGATCGGTTTCGACAGCAAACTTGAACATGCCAACGACGTCTTGATACTCGTTGGCCAATTGCAGTTCGCGTTCGGCTTCGTATTGCTCGAGATCGTCAGTGTTCACTTACGGCCTCCGCATGCCTGTGTGCAGGACGACGCGCACATCAGCGACGCCCTGTGAGCGAGCAACTTAGTCTTCGCGCTTTTCGCGGATCTTCGCGGACTTGCCGGCGCGGTCGCGCAGGTATCCGAGTTTGGCACGACGCACTTGACCGTGACGCAAGACTTCGACTTTTTCGACCGATGGGGTGTGCAACGGGAAGGTTCGCTCGACGCCGACGCCGTAGCTGTTCTTGCGAACGGTGTAGCTCTCCGAGATACCCGAGCCCTCGATGGCGATGATGTCACCCTGGAACACCTGAACGCGCTCTTTGTCGCCTTCCTTGATGCGCACGTGCACCTTGACTTCGTCGCCAGGGCGCAACTTTGGAATATCCGTGCGGAGATGTTGCTGGTCGACGATGTCTGTGGGTTTCATAGGGAACTTTCAGGATACGGCAGGCTGGGGAACTCTTCCAACAGACGCTTTTCGGCATCATTTGGCCCACCTCGCTGTGCAATGAGGTCGGGACGTACCGCCAGGGTGCGGTGCAGGGCTTGGGCATGACGCCAACGCGCGATTCGCGCATGATCACCGCTGCGCAGTACCTCGGGCACGGCATGGCCCTCGAACTCCGCCGGCCTCGTGAAATGCGGGGCTTCGAGGAGTCCTCCTTCGAACGATTCACTGGCCGCGGATTCGTCGTTGCCCATCACTCCGGGAATCAACCGTGCGACCGCTTCGACGATCACGCAAGCGGCAACTTCGCCACCGCCCAACACATAGTCGCCGATCGACACTTCGCCGTCACACAACTCCGTCACCACCCGATGATCGACACCTTCATACCGACCACACAGCAACGAGAAGCCCCCGAAAGCGGCGAATGACTTCGCTATGTGCTGGTCGAATCGTTTCCCGCCCGGCGAGAGGAGCAACAGCGGTCTCGGTGGCTGCGCTGCGCGAACACTTGCGAATATGGGCTCGGGTCGCATCACCATGCCGGCGCCACCGCCAAAGGGTGCGTCGTCGATGGTGCGATGCGCATCGGTGGCATGTTCACGCAGGTCGTGAACACGCAGGTCGAGCAACGACGTTGTGCGGGCGCGACCCAGCAGGCTTTCGGAGCAGAAGCCGTCGACCAGCTTCGGGAAGATGGTGAAAACGTCGATGCGCATGGTGGGCATCGGTACTTGCGCCGACGACTCGGTTACCTGTGCGTCGAACCGTGTGTCATGCCGTGCGACGAATCAGTCGTCGAGAAAGTCGACGTCGACATCGACGCCGTCTTTTTCGGCTGCGGCACGCACGAGTGCGCGGATGTTCTGCGCGGTACGGCCACGGCGGCCGATGACTCGGCCCAGGTCGCCATCGGCGACGCGAACTTCGAGGATGATGACGCCGTCGTCATCTACTGCTTCCACGCGAACGGAGTCGGGGTTGTCGACGATGGAACGAACGATGTGGTCGAGCACCTTGGTGGCAACGATTGCCTCTGGCACGACGGACTACTTCTTCTTCGACGACTTGGTGGCCATGAACTCGCTCCACAGGCCACTGACTTCCAGCAACTTGCGCACGCGCTCGGTTGGCAGGGCGCCCTTGTTGAGCCACTGCATCACCTTGGCGTTGTCCACCGCGAAACCCGATGGGTTCTCCAACGGACGGTAAGTGCCGACGATCTCGAGGAACTCGCCGTTGCGAGCCTTCTTGGTGTCAGCCGCGACGACGCGATAGTGCGGCTGCTTGGTCTTGCCGACGCGGGCCAGACGAAGTTTGACGGACATGTTACTCCTGACGTGAAATCGATATCCCGAGCGAACCGCCGCGGGCTCTGTGCAGGCTATCGGGAGGGCAGGCGACCGCCAAACTGCTTCATCATCTTCTGCATTTCGGCAAACTGCTTCACCAGGCGGTTGACATCCTGCACCTGCGTGCCGCTACCGGACGCGATTCGGGTGCGCCGACTGCCGTTGATGATTTGGGGGTTTTCGCGTTCAGCCGGGGTCATGGAGCGAATGATTGCTTCGGTGCGCTTCACCTGATCGTCGCTGACCTCGGCCCCTTTCAGTTGCGCCCCGACACCGGGCAACATACCGAGCACGTTCTGCAATGGACCCATCTTCTTGAGTTGTTGGAGTTGGTCGAGGAAGTCGTCGAGCGTGAACTTGCCATCGACGAGTTTTTTGGCGGCCTTTTCGGCTTCTTCCTTCTCGAACACCTGCTCGGCTTGTTCGATGAGCGAGAGCATGTCGCCCATGCCCAAGATTCGACCCGCCATGCGATCGGGGTGGAACTGTTCGAATGCATCGAGCTTCTCCCCCGTTGCCGCGAATGCGATCGGTTTGCCGATGACTTCCTTCACCGACAATGCAGCACCACCGCGGGCGTCGCCGTCGAGCTTGGAGAGAATCACGCCATCGATGGCAAGGGTGTTGTTGAATGCTTCCGCAACGGTCACGGCATCTTGACCCGTCATCGCATCAACGACGAGGAACGTGTATCGCGGAGAAACGGTTTCGCTGATGCGGCGAACCTGCTCCATCATCTCTGCATCGATTGCCAGACGTCCGGCAGTGTCGACGATCAAGACGTTGCGACCAAGGCGTCGAGCTTCTTCCAGGCCGAGACGAGCGGTTTCCACCGGGTCGCCGGGCGCACTGAACACGGGGACACCAATTTGTTGACCGAGCACACGCAACTGCTCTACGGCTGCGGGTCGCTGCAAGTCGGCACCGACCAACATCGGTTGTCGACCTTGTTTCTTGAACCACGCCGCCAACTTGGCAGCACTGGTGGTTTTTCCCGAACCCTGCAAACCTGCCATGAGCACCACGGTCGGTGGCTGACTTGCGTAGGTGATCTTGAGCGTTTCGCCACCGAGGAGCGCGACGAGTTCGGCTTGCACCGTCTTGACCACTTGCTGCGCGGGGTCGAGCACCTTGGACATCGCTTCGCCGACGGACTTCTCGCGGATGCGTGCCAGCACATTGCGCACCACGGTGACGTTGACGTCGGCCTCCAGGAGGGCCGTGCGGATTTCGGCGAGAATCTCGTCGACGTCGGCTTCGCTCAAACGTCCGCGATTACGAAGTTTGCCGACTACAGCACCAAGACGGTCGCTCAGCGAGTCAAACATGAGAACGAGAATCTACCGCTGTACATCGCTGCACCCGCCGTGCCAGTCGCGCATGGCCGCACCGGTCGCGCGGCGAATCGAATTTATTCGTCGAAGAGGGCGTCGACGAACTCTTCGGGGCGGAACGGCGCCAAGTCGTCGACAGTTTCGCCGAGACCCACCAACTTCACGGGGATGCCGAGTTCGGTCTCGATCGCAAACACGATGCCGCCTCTTGCCGAACCGTCGAGCTTCGTGAGCACCACGCCGGTCACCTGCGTGGCTTCGGCGAACTGGCGCGCCTGCACGAGGCCGTTCTGCCCCGTGGTCGCATCGATCACGAGCAGAACTTCGGTGACCGCGCCGGCGGCTTTCTCGGCCACGCGCCGCACCTTCCGTAATTCATCCATCAGGTTGGTGTTCGTCTGCAGACGGCCCGCAGTATCTGCAAGTACCAAGTCGATGTTGCGTGCCGCCGCGCTCTGCACGCCGTCGAACACCACCGACGAGGGGTCGGCTCCCTCTGCCCCGCGCACGATGGCTGCACCCGTGCGCGTGGCCCAGGTTTCCAATTGCTCACCTGCGGCGGCACGGAACGTATCGCCGGCCGCCATCAGCACGCTGCGCCCGAGCGCCATCTGTTGTGCAGCGATCTTGGCGAGGCTCGTGGTCTTGCCCGCGCCGTTCACGCCGACCATCAGCCAGATGTTGGGCGTGCCTCGCGCAGGGTCGAAAATCAGCGAACGATCGGCGCCCGCGAGGCGCGTGGTCATGTCGCTTCGCAACGCGTGAATGAGCGCCGTGGGGTCGGCGATCTCCCGCTGCTTCACACGTGCGCGCAGGCCATCCAGCAGTGCGGTGGTCACCTTCACTCCAAGATCGGCCCGCAACATGGCTTCTTCGAGCTCGTCCCATGTGGACTGGTCGATGGCACTGCGGCGAAGTACTCCGGTGGTGGCGCTGGCGAACACGCCTCGCGCCCGCGAGAGACGGTCGCGGAAGCTCGGCGGCGCGGCAGCGGCGGCAGGTGGCGTCTCTACGGCGGCCGGTGCTGGCGCGACAGCCGGTGCGGGCGGCGCTGCAACGGTTGCGGCTGGTGCCGCAGCCGGTGCGGGCGGCGCTGAGGGTATGCCGCGACGTGAACGTCGCGCCACGACGACCCCGCCGCCAACGAGAAGGATCGTCGCCACGATGGCGACGTAGAGCCAGAGGTCGTTCACGCCGACTTGGCGGCCACGCGCTCCACCACCACGCGCGACGAACCGCCGGGTTGCATGGTGACACCGAGCAGACTGTCGCCTGCTTCCATCGTTCGCTTCTGGTGACTGACGATGAGCAACTGTGCTTCCTGACGGAACTCTTGAATGAGGCCCAAGAACCGGTGCAGGTTCACGTCGTCGAGCGCTGCTTCAACTTCGTCCATCACATAGAACGGCGACGGACGGCTGCGGAACACCGCGAACAGGAACGCCAATGCGGTGAGCGCACGCTCACCACCCGAGAGGAGCGACAACTTCTTCACGTTCTTACCGCCGGGCTTGGCTTCCACCTCGATACCCGTGTTGAGCAAATCGTCGGGCATCGTGAGCACGAGACGACCGGTACCACCCGGGAAGAGCGAAGCGAACAACTTCGCAAAGTTGTCGCGCACGTCGGAGTACGCGGCGGCAAACGTTTGCTGAATCTCCAAGTCCACTTGTTTGATGACCTTCACCAATTCGCGTCGTGAATTCTTCACGTCTTCGAGCTGTTCTTCCAGGAACGTGTTGCGTTGTTGCAACGCTTCGAATTCCTCGAGGGCCAGCGGATTGATCGGGCCCATGATTCGCAACTCGCGTTCGAGCTCGCGCACCTTGAGAATGGGTGTCATCCCATCGGGCAGTTCGGGTGCCGGCGTGTCGATGGCAACCTGCGGTTCGACTTCGAGCTCACGACGGAGCGTGTCGATTGCCGCTTCGAGTCGCACACGAACCTCGCCCTGCTCCAGTTCAACACGGCGACCAAGTTCGCGCCGTTCTTCGAGGGACTTCTCGTTGGCTTGACGTTCCTTGCGTGCCTCGTCGAGACGACGCGAGATCTCGCGCATCTCCGTGCTTTGACGCGCGCGCAACTCGTGCAAGTCGCGCTGGCGACCGTTGAGCACGTTCACGATTCGCTCGACTTCCTTCATCGCGTCGGCAAGTTTCTGCAGCTCCTGATCGATTCGTTGGGTGCGTCGCGCGGCATCACGACGTGCTTCGGAGTCGCCACCCAATCGACCCTCGATGTCGGCCAGGCGTGTGCGCAACAGGCGCTCCCGCTGTTCCAACCCGGCAACCTCCACATCGTGGGCCTGAGCCACACCACGTTCGGCCTCTGCGGCAGTGGTGGCTCGCGCTTCGGCGCCGCGGGCGTCGGCGAGGGCCGTGCGGGTGTTCTGCAGCGTGAGTTCTGCTTCAACCAAGCGGCTTGCAGTGTCCGTAGCCGACTGCTGCGCGCGTGCCAATGCTTCGTTGCTCACGAGCCCGAGGCCCACGCGCAACGACGTGGCCGCCAAACGATCGCCGTCGCGGGTAACCACCACGGCGTTGGGGTCACCCAAGGCGGTATCGACGGCGGCATCGAACGATGCGGCCAACGCCACACGCGACAACAACACATCCAACAAGTGATTGATGGCGTTTTCGTGGGCGCCGGCGCGGGCGCGTACGTGTGCGCGAAGCTCGCGCGATGGGTTCACGGTTGCGGAGTTCAGCGAATCCAGCGCCAACACCGCACCGGGGTTCTTGGTGGCGCGCAGGTGTGCGAGTGCCGCCCGAGCATTGCTGGTGTCGTCGATGACCACGGCTGCGATCGACTCACCCAGTGCCGCTTGCACGGCGGAACGCCACTCGTCGTCGATGTCGATGAGATCGAGCAACGTGCCGACACTGCCGGCAGCTTCGTGGAGCGTCTTGGTGCTGAGTGCCTGTGCATCGATCGACGCTTGTAGTGCTTCCACTCGGGCAGCTGCAGCGGCAGCTGCACTCGACACTGCGCCGTGCGCAACGATTGCCTCATCCAAGGCGCGCTGGGCATCGGCGGTGTGCGCCTGAGCCTTGGCAAGTTCGACGACCGCAACGCCACTCGAAGCCTTGGCGGTGAGCTCGCGTAGCTCCTGTGCAACCTCCTCGAGTTGCTGACGCACGGTCGCGGCTTCGCCTTCCAGCTGTGCCTCGACACCGGAGTCCATCACCTGGCCGCGTTCGCGCTCCATCGAGCGACGGCGCTCGGCCAACACCTGCACCAATCCGCGGGCACGACCGCGGAGGTTCTCCACTCTCACCAGTTCGTCGTTGATGGTGCTGTCACCGCGTGCCGACAAATCCGCCTCGTCCGACATCACCGCAGCATCCAGCGCCGACAGTCGGGCACGCAATTCGTTCTCTGCTGCGTCACCTGTCGCCTTCTGCTCGGCGAGTGCTTGCAGGCGTGCCTGCAAGCCACCAATCTCGCGACCGGCAACATGCAGTCGCAGGGTGCGCAACTCGGCGACGAGTGCACCGTGTCGACGTGCGGCATCGGCCTGACGTTCGAGTGGCTTCAACTGACGGCGAACCTCGCGCAGCAGGTCTTGTGCTCGCATGAGGTTTGCTTCGGTGCTCTCCAAACGACGTTCGGCCTTCTCTTTTCGTTTGCGGTGCTTCAACACGCCGGATGCTTCTTCGATGATCGAACGGCGATCTTCTGGTTGCGCGTTCAACACGGCGTCGATCTGTCCTTGGCTCACGATCACGTGTTGCTGACGACCAACACCCGCATCGGACAACAGTTCCTGCACGTCGAGCAGGCGGCAGTTCACGCCATTGATGGCGTATTCACTCTCACCCGTGCGAAACAGGGTTCGGGTGACGGTGACTTCGGAGAATTCGATGGGCAACAGCCCGGCTGAGTTGTCGATGGTGAGTGACACCTCGGCGCGACCCAGTGCGGGGCGCTTGGCAGTACCGGCAAAGATGACGTCGTCCATCTTTTGGCTGCGTACCGACGATGGGGCCTGGGCACCGAGCACCCACGCGATGGCATCGACCACGTTGCTCTTGCCCGAGCCGTTGGGGCCCACCACCACGGTGACCCCGGGCTCGAGTTCCATGGTGGTCGAGTCGGCGAACGACTTGAACCCCTTCATGGTCAAGGACTTGAGAAACATCTCCGAAAACAGTAGTTCGTGGCACGGTGGCCGTGCCTCAATGCTGACAACGGGGACAAAAGCACGTGGAGCGTCCTGCAACGACGCGACGCACGATGTTGGCTTTGCGACACGTGAGACACCGTTGGCCGGCACGGTCGTACACCCGATGCTCGGTCTGGAACCAACCAGGTTCGCCGTCGATTCCCACGTATTGGGTGTCGTCCAGCGTGCTGCCGCCCTTGTCCACTGCATCACGCAGTACGAAGTGAATCGCCGCGACGAGACGTTTGCGCGTTGGTGCGTCCAAGCGTGAGGGCAGGCGATCGTGCCGAAGTCGCGCTCGATGCAGGATCTCGTCGGCATAGATGTTGCCGATGCCGGCAATGCGGTGTTGATCGAGCAGAAGCGCCTTGAGGTTGCCGCGACGGCCCCGCAGGATCTCGGCGAGCGTTGCCTCATCCAAACCATCGACGATGGGGTCGGGGCCGAGTCGCGCCAGTTCGGGGGCCACCGTGTCTTCGTCGTCGCGGTCGAACACCACTACTTCGCCGAACGTCCGTGGGTCGACGAACCACATCTCATGACGCGACCCGCTCTCGTCGGGGGACAAGTGCATCACCACGTGGGTATGTGGTGGTCGGGCGGTGTCGGCATCCACCACCAACACTCGTCCGCTCATTCGCAGATGCATCATCAGCACGCCGTCCGAGTCGAGATCGCACAACAAGTACTTCCCGCGCCGACGCGCCGACACCAGTCGAGTGCCCGTGAGACCATCGATAATCGCTTCACGTCCCTGGCGTCGCACCGTGCGCTCGCGAAACACCTCCACGCGTTCGATTGCTCGCCCGACGGCGCGACGCTCGATGCCGCGACGAACCGTTTCGACTTCGGGCAACTCAGGCACGTTGACTCACCCGGTGATCTGCCGGCTAGGCACGGCTGGCGCGCAGCGAATCGATCGCCTCGGCTGCGGCCTGCTGCTCAGCGGCCTTCTTCGTGCGACCACTCCCCGATCCGTGACGACGACCACCCACATGCACTTCGGCAAAGAACACCTTGTCGTGATCGGGGCCTTCATCCCGCAATTCGTATACGGGAGCCGGCAGCTCGTGTTCGGCGGCAAGCTCCTGCAACTGCGTCTTTGGATCCAAGTACTTGAGCCCCGGAACCGCACCCGCAATTTCAGGCGCCAACAGGCGCAGCGACAACTGGTGTGCCACCTGGGAACCGGCATCGAGAAACACCGCACCGATCATTGCTTCGAATGCATTCGCCAGGATCGAGGTTTTGTCGGCACCGCCGCCAGTTTCCTCACCGCGACCCAACCGAATGAAGCGACCGATACCCAGGCGCCTCGCGGCAACGGCGAGCGCTTCTGCGTTCACCACGCTCTTGCGCAGGTCGGTGAGCACGCCCTCATCGAACGTGGCGTGGCGTCGGTACATCTCGTCGGCGAGCACCAATCCCACCACTGCATCGCCGAGAAACTCCAATCGCTCGTTCGATGGTTCACCATCGTGTTCGGCCGCGTACGACGAATGCGTCATGGCAAGTTTGAGCAATGACATGTCGCGAAAGTCGTGGCCGATGGCTTCGGCGCACTCGCGGAGTGTCGACTCGTTCATGATGAGACGCTCACGAAGTAGCGCTCACCGCCACCGCAGCACGAATCTTTTCCACGATGTCGCCCTGCACCATGTCTCGTGCCACCTTGATGCCGTTCACCATCGCTCGCGCACTTGATGATCCGTGCGAGATGATGCACACACCATTGAGGCCGAGCAACATCGCACCACCCGTGGTGTCGGGGTCGAACTGCGAGTACAAGTCGAGGAACGCGGGCATCAGCGCGTCGGCATGTTCCTTGTATTGCGGTTGGCCGATGGCGGTGAACAGCGACTTCACCACCGTCTTCAGCGCACCTTCCAAGCTCTTCAACGCCACGTTTCCGGTGAACCCGTCGGTGACCACCACGTCCACCTCGGTGGTCATGATGTCGCGACCTTCGACGTTGCCGACGAAGTTGATGCCCTTGTGCGCCGACAACAACTCGTATGCCTCCTTGCGGAGAGTGTCACCTTTGCCCGGCTCCTCGCCAATGGACAACAAACCGACTCGCGGTGATGCGATGCCGTAGCGCTCCTTGGAAAAGACCGAGCCCATCGTCGCAAACTGCGTGAGCCAGGCGGCTTCCACCTCGGCATTTGCGCCGGCGTCGAGCAGGATCGTGGGCGTCGAGCCGGGAACGGGAATCGGCGTGGCGATCGCCGGACGCTTCACGCCGTCGATGCGGCCCATGCGCAGCAATGCCGATGCCATGGTGGCGCCGGTGTTGCCCGCAGAAATCATCGCGCTGGCAATCCCATCGCGAACGGCTTCGGCACTTCGAACGAGCGTCGAGTCCTTCTTCTTCTTCACCGAGCTGGCGGGATCTTCGTCCATACCGATGACCTCCGTGGCCACCAGCAACTCCAGGTCTCCCCGATCGGCGAGATCCGCGGGTCCTACGAGCAAGACGGGAATACCTTCGGCAGCCGCTTGGCGAGCGCCGGCAACGATTTCGGTGGGTGCTTTGTCGCCACCCATGGCGTCGACGGCGATCGGCTTCATGATGTAGAAGTCAGACTAAACGCTGCGCTTGCAGCATGGAACGCTCGAGCGATGCGCGAGGTCTACTTGACGGCGTAGGCGACGCGACCCTTGTACCAACCACAGTTGGAGCACACGACGTGTGGCTTCTTCACGGTGCCACAGCGTGGGCAGGTGCTCTTGGCAGGCGTATGCAAACGCATGTTGATGGATCGGCTGGTGCGTCCGCGGGCCTTGGAGCGCTTTTTCTTTGGTACGGCCATTCGGTCACTCTACCGTGCGGTTGCGCATGTCGGACAGGCCGGCGTCACGAACAGCAGGTCACTCCTCGTCGAGCTTGCCTCGTAGGGCATCCAAGGCTGCCCAACGCTCGTCCCGCGTTTCGCTCACGCACGAGCAGGTGGTGGTTGCACGATCGACACCGCACTGGGGGCACAGGCCCGGGCAATCGGGACGGCACAGCGGAGCATCCGGCACCGCCAGCAACACCGCTTCGCGTACCGGCAACGTGAAGTCGATCTGGTCGCCAACGAGCGGCTCGGCGTCGCCATCGACGGCGAGGTCCTCGACGGCATCGGCACCGCGACGATGAGCGGACACCTCCCGCGAGAACGCTTCGTTCACTTCGGCATCGGCCGTGCCCGAGACCGGACGCAAACAACGGCGGCACACGGACGTCCACCCGACGGTGGCACTCCCCTGTGCGACGATGCCGGTCGACGAACTCTCCAGATCGATTTCCACGCTCACTTCTGAGTCGTTGGCAATGCGCGAGTCGGCGAAGTCGAACACATCGGCTTTGGTCACCACGCTCACCGATTTCTCCGAGCCGGGTCGACGCAGCAGGTCGAGCACGTTCACCACGAGTGTGGAACTCATCGCGCTACCTCCCTCGGTCGGGATCGTGTCGACGCACCGGTGGCGCCCTAGTCGAATTCGCGCGTGCGATCGACTTCTTGATCGAAGAACTCACCCGACATGTCGGGGGCATCCTGCGTCATTTGGTCGTTCGCTTGCTGCACACCGGTGGTGGAAAGTCGGTCGCGACCATGCTTGATGGTCTTCATCAAACGGTCGATGAGAATCTCCACGCTCCCGAGACGACGATCGAGGAAGTCCTCCGTTTCGCTCTTCAGGCGGCGAGCGGTGGACTCGGCTTCGTCGATGATTTGGCGGGCACGAGCCTCCGACGCGCGAACCACTTCGGTGCGTTGCACCATTCGTTCGGCTTGCGTACGTGCGGCTTCGATGATTTCGTCGGCTTCACGCTGCGAACGATTGAGGAAGTTCTCCTTCTCCTTCAACATGAAGCGGGCTTCGCGAACCTCCTGCGGGAGGCAGGCAATGGCGTCTTCCAACAGCGCCACCACTTCCTCGCGGTCGATGCGCGGAGTGCTGGAAAGTGGCACATTCGGGGCCTTCGAGATCAGGTCGATGAGATCGAGGAGGATTTCCTCGGCATCACCCATCTGCACGTCGGGAAGTTCCTCGGTGGGGAGATCGTCGTTGTCGGTCATGTTGTTGCTCCGCTGGGGTTAGCGGCGAGCCCTGCTCGCCAATGCCTTGGCAACCGGTGCTGGGACCATTGCCGAAGCGTCTCCACCGTAGTGCGCAATCTCTCGTACGAAGCGACTACTTATATAAGCGTGTTCAGGTAGCGCAAAGAGCACCATCGTTCGCACGCCCGACACCGTGTAGTTGGTGTGGGCCATTTGTGATTCCACGTCGAAATCGGTTGCGCTTCGCAGACTCTTCACGATGCAGGTGGCGCCAACTTTCTTTGCGGCTTCTACGGCCAGTCCTGCGTGAGGCTCCACCCGGATGCCCGCCAAATGAGCGGTGGAGTCCTTGGCCAACTGCACACGCTCCTCGACCGAGAACATGCCCGACGGCTTCTCGGGGTTGTGCATCACGGCGATGACCACCGAGCCGAAGATGCTCGCGGCCTGGGCTGCGACGTCGAGGTGCCCGAGATGAAACGGGTCGAAACTGCCGGGATACAGCACCACTTGCTGGTTCGCCATCGCCCTCTACGGTACCCGTCAGCGTGTGGCTACTTGACCCGTCGGAGGAACGTCACATGGGTGCGTCCATAGCGCTTCTCGCGTAACGACTCCCAACCCACGGGGGCCGGCACGGGGGCTGCGGCCTCGGCCACCACCAGATTGGCGGGAACCAGCGCGAGGAATTCTGTCCACTGTGTGAACTCGTATGGCGGGTCGGCCAGTACCAGCGTTGCGTCCTTGCATTGGGCAACGTGCACCATCGCGTCACCACGCACCACGTTGCTGCGATCGGCGAGCCCGAGTGATTCGATGTTGTTGGTTAGCACCTCGAGAGCGCGTTTGTCGCGTTCGATGAACGTGACGTGACCAGCGCCGCGACTGAGTGCCTCGATCCCGAGTGCGCCAGTGCCCGCAAAGCAGTCGACGATGCGCGCACCGGTCAAGTCGTAATGGCTGCCCAGGCTGTTGAAGATCGCCTCGCGAGCCATGTCGGTGGTGGGGCGGGTGGCTTTGCCTTCCGGCGACTCGATGCGCCGGCCGCGCAGGGTTCCGGCAACCACTCGCATACGTTCACGGTAGGGGTCACGGATTGGCGCCCAGTCGTGATGGCGGCGTGGTTGACTGAGTCGGTGAGCGACGAACCCGACGCGCTGTCTGCGCGCGCCGAGCCGCCCTCCGACACCATCACGTGCGTCGACTGTGGCGGCACCGCGCATCTCATCACGCCCGCGCGAGAAGACCAGTTGTGGTTCGTCGGCGACATCGTCGCCTATCGCTGCGGCGACTGCCGTGACCGCTGGGATTTGGTGTTGGAATAACACCACGCGCGTCGGTGAAACTTTGTAACAAACGACCGACGAAGTGAGGTGAATAAACCTCACCAAGCGTGCTACCCTCCGTGGTGATGAAACTTCACCGTCGAGTATGGGCGTCGCTCAGCGTGGCGTGCGGCGTGGTCGGTGCGCTTGTGGTACTGCCCCCGTCAGCGGTCTTGGCATCGAGCCCCACCGTGATCAACGTGTCGGCCACCACTGCCAACGGCAACTACGGAAAATACGACACCGTCGACATCACCGTGCAATTCTCGGCCGCGGTCACGGTGACCGGCACACCAACGCTCGGTCTCGAAACCGGAACTTCCGACGCGACCGCCAGCTACATCTCAGGCAGCACCACCGACACCCTCACGTTTCGATACACGGTCGCAGCCGGAAACTCATCGACCGATCTCGACTATGCGACGACTTCCTCACTGAGCGGAACCATCAAACTCACGTCAGACTCGTCAGTCAACGCCACCCGCACCTTGCCGACACCCGGCGCGGCCGGCTCGCTCGGCGCCAACAAGAACATCGTGATCATGAACTTCGTGTTCACGAATCCGCAGACCAACAGCGAAATCGGAATCGCGCGCGACCCATCGTCCGGACTCTTTTTTGTCGACTCGGGCGGCACGGCAATCAGCAGCATCTCCGCCAACGGCGCCACGCTCACCTCGAGCTGGCTGTCGGCAGCCAATTCCCCGGAATACTTCCAAGTCGTCGACGACTATCTCTACTGGAGCACGAGCGGAGCGATCTACAAGACGCTCATCAGCAGCCCCACCGCGGCGATCACCGTGAGCGACCCTTCGAGCCCGTCGTCGTTCACGTCGTTCGTGCGCCACCAAGGCGTCAACTACGTGGGCACCTACTCCGACCGCAAGATCTACGTCGCGCACGAATACCCGGTGCTGGCGACGCCCGCCGCGGCCAACTCGCTCGGAGCGAACAAGGCGATCGTGGTCGACACGACGGCGCCAACTTCGATGACGCTCGCACGCTCGGCTGCCACCTCTAGCTCGGGCACCATCTCGTTCACCGTCACCGGCAGCGAGGCAATCACGTGCTCCACCCTGTCGACCACCGCCGGCACCGACTTCGACCTCACCAACATCTCCGCCATCGACCGCATCGTGCAAACGTCTCCGACGGTGTGCACCATCACGGCCACTTCCACCGCCACCGCCGGCGGCGGCACCGTGACATCAACCCTGACCGCTGCAGCCAGCTTCGGGGTCACCGACACCGCCGGCAACAGCCAGACCACGCTCACCAGCTCGCCGCAGTCAATCGATGTCACGATCGCATCACCCGACAGCACCGCACCAACCGTGTCATCGGTGACTTCATCCACCGCCGACGGCTCGTACAAAGCCGGCGACATCATCGCCGTGCAAGTGGTGTTCTCCGAACCCGTCACGGTGTCCGGCACCCCGCGAATCACGCTGGAAACGGGCGCCACCGACCGCACCGTCGACTACTCGGCGGGCAGCGGCACCTCCACGCTCACGTTCAACTACACCGTGCAGGCCGGCGACACCTCGAGTGACCTCGACTACACCGCCACCACAGCACTCGCACTGAACGGCGGCACCATTCGCGACGCATCGAGCAACAACGCAACACTCACTTTGGCCTCGCCTGGCGCGGCGAACTCGTTGCGCAACGGCAAAGCCATCGTGGTCGACACGACGGCGCCGACCTCGGTGACGCTTGCACGTTCCGCCGCCACGTCGACAGCGCGGACGATCACCTTCACCGTCACCGGCAGCGAAGCCATCACGTGCTCCACCCTGTCGACCACCGCCGGCACCGACTTCGACCTCACCAACATCTCCGCCATCGACCGCATCGTGCAAACCTCTTCGACGGTATGCACCGTCACCGCTACGTCGAGCGCAACCGCCGGCAGCGGCGCAACCACCTCCACGCTCACCGCAGCCGCCAGTTTTAGCGTCACCGACACCGCCGGTAACAGCCAGACCACGCTCACCAGCTCGCCGCAGACGATCACCGTCACGATTGCATCGCCCGACGCCACGGCACCGACCGTGTCGTCGGTGACCTCCTCGACCACCAACGGCTCGTACAAAGCCGGTGACATCATCGCCGTACAGGTGGTGTTCTCCGAACCAGTCACCGTGAGCGGCACCCCGCGAATCACGCTGGAGACCGGCGCCACCGACCGCACCGTTGACTACGCATCGGGAAGCGGCACCTCCACACTCACGTTCAACTACACCGTGCAGGCCGGCGACACCTCAAGCGACCTCGACTACACCAGCACCACAGCACTCGCGCCGAACGGCGGCACCATCCGCGATGCAGCCGGCAACAACGCCACACCGACCGCGGCGACCGAACTCACGACGCTGGCAGCAGGCCTCACCAACGTCTTCATGATGTACCCCGGGCCCGACGCGACGAGCATCATCGCGCTCGACAGCACCACGGGCAAGGCGTACAAAGTGAACACGTCGAACGGCACCACCACCGAGCATGCCGACCTCGCCAAGTGCAACAACGGCACTGCCTCGCAGTTGCGCGGCATGGTGCGTCTCGTCGATGGCACCGAGTACTACACCTTCTACTCGCCAAGCGACGTGGTGGGGCGTCGAGCCACCGACGGAACCATCACCTGCCCGACGCTGATCGGGAGCCCGACGACCTACAGCTACACCCGCGCGATGTTCCAAATCACCGCTGATGCCAATGCGCTTTACACCGTGACGAGCGTCGACAACATGGACACTCGCAGCGGATTCTTGAAGCTCACTCCCAATACGTCGTCGTGGTACGGCGGAGCCGAGCAGGCGTTTTACGACTCGAGCGACAGCGTTGCGCCGACGGCGACGTGGACACCTCCGTCGAGCCCGTCGACCAGTCGCACGTTGTCGTACGCGCTGGCATTCAGCGAGTCGGTCAGCGGCATCGCCTCGGGCGACTTCTCCAACACCGGCACCGCGACAGGGTGTGCGTTCACGCCGTCGGCGGCTTCGGGCACCTCGATCACCGTGAGCGTCGTGTGCACTTCTGACGGCACGGTGGTGGCACGACTCGCAGCCAACGGCGTCACCGACGCCGCCGCCAACACCGGGCCCACCAGCGCAGCCGACGCCTCCAGCGTCACCATCGACTCGGTTGCACCGACGGTCACCCTGGCTCGGTCGGCCGCGACATCTTCCTCGGCGACGATCACATTCACCGTAACGGGCGACGAGGCGATCACCTGCTCCACGTTGTCGACGACGATCGGCACCGACTTCGCGGCGAGCAACATCTCGTCGATCGACTCGATTGCCCAGACGTCGTCCACGGTGTGCACGATCACCGCCACCTCCACAGCCACCGAAGGCGGCGGAGTCGTGGGGTCGCAACTCTCCGCTGCGGGCAGCTTCTCGATCACCGACACAGCGGGCAACAGCCAGACCACGCTCAGCGGCTCACCCCAGTCGATCGACGTAACGGTGCCATCGACGACGACGACCACTGCTTCGCCCACCACGACGGCTGCACCGACGACCACGACAACCGTGCCATCTGCGACGACAACCACCACCACAACGACAACGACGACCACGACAACCGTCCCGCTCGGCAGCGTTGGCATCAACTCGTGGACGATTACTGCATCGCAGAATCCGGTCGCACCCGGACAACGATTCGTGCTCACCACGACGATCTCGTGCGGACGGCAGATGAGCACATCGGCACGGCCCTACTACCCGAGCATGTATTACATGGTGCGGTCGTCGCCCTGGATCAACGGCGTCTACGGCGGTCCGTCGCTCTCGGGTGACCGCCGCACCGCGACCTTCAGCGTCACCGTCACCGCACCAAGCCAGGCCGGCACGTACTCCATGTACGCCTACGGACGCGACAACCCGTTCGGTGGAACCTGCACGGGCGACAGCTACAACTTCGCCAACTCGGGAACTTTCGCCCTCGTGGTGGGCGAAGCGTCGGTGCTCGCCACCACCACCACGCTTGCGCCGGAGGCGACAACGACGACGAGTATTCGAATTCGAACACCGGAAGTCACCACCACGACCACCACCGTGGCGAGAACCACGACGACCGTTGTGGCTCGACGGATCACCATCTGCCATGCGACCGGCAGCACCAACAATCCCTACGTCGCTATCACCGTCGATGCATCGGCGCTTGGTGGGCACGACGACCACGAGGATGACATCATCCCCGCACCAGCCGGCGGCTGTCCGAGAACGCTGCAACCCGGCGCAAACACGCGCGCGACCACCACGACCATACGCGCCTCCAGCACCACCAGTACCGTGCGAGCAACCACGACCACCGTGCGAGCAACCACGACAACGGCAGTCGACACCGGCACCGTGGGAATCAACTCATGGACCATCACTGCATCGCCCAACCCAGCGCAGCCCGGCGAACAGGTCGTACTCACCACCACCATCTCGTGCGGACGGCGCATGAGCACGACCGCCCCGCCCTACTACCCGAGCATGTACTACATGGTTCGTTCCTCCCCGTGGATCAACGGTGTCTACCGCGGTCCATCGCTCTCAGCGGACGGGCGCACCGCGACCTTCAGCGTGACCGTCACCGCGCCGAGCCGATCCGGCACCTACGGCATGTACGCGTACGGGCGCGACAATCCGTTCGGTCGCACGTGTACGGGTGACAGTTACAACTTCGCCAACTCTTCGAACTTCAATTTTGTAGTCGCAGGCGATTCTGCGGCAGCAACGACAACAACCGCGGCACCCACCACGACAGTCTCTGACAACGTCAACGTCTGCATATGGCAGATGTCGACCCGACCCGGCGTGCCGGGGCGTTATTTGTTGCGCAACGTGCCTCGTGCCGATCTGGCCGAGTATCGGGGTGTGTTCAACCTGATTCCCGCACCAGCCGATGGTTGCCCCAGCAGCCTGCGGTTGGCCAGTGCGACCACCGTGCCCGAGGTGCGAACCACGGCGGCACCGACCGTGACGGCCGCGCCTGAGGTTGACACCACATTGGCGCCGACCTCCACGACCACCACGACCACCACGACCACCACGACCTCCACCACGACACCGATCTACGAACCGCCAGTGTCTGACTCGGGCACGCCGACAACGGTGGCAACTCCGAGCAGCTCGACCATTCCGGCTCGACCCGAAACCGTTCCCGACCCTGCATACGTGGCGACCGACGACGAAGTCGAGGCAGCCATTCAGGTCGTCGACTCGAACGAGGTCGCAGCCTCGCTATCGGTGCAGGGGCGCTTGGTGCTGAATGTAGGAAACTTCGTGAAGGTTCGCGGCAGGGGCTTCGAGCGAGCCGGATTCGCGGAAGTGTGGCTGTTCTCGACACCTCGCCTGCTCGGACGCGTGCCCAAGGACGACAGCGGAAACTTCGTCGGGCGAGTGCGAATTCCCGACGACATCGAGCAGGGCGAGCACACCATCGAACTTCGGGCGGTCACCGGCCGCAAG
>VFQS010000241.1_pt1 | contig 70997 bp, 73 predicted proteins | sample 3512361 | NCBI WGS metagenome assembly VFQS01 (sample SAMN10412375, study PRJNA504923) | tailings metagenome | isolation source: Relicate 1 Philex TSF3 active mining | place: Philippines | reverse complement strand
GAGAGCTCTTTCCCTTGGATTTAAAATCCTATTTTACGATCTCATGAAATAGGTAATTTTACAAAAAATAAAATAGCCCATACCTTGACACCTTATACAGACTAGCGTTGCTGGCGAAAATAAATTTTATTTGGCAAAATTTTCTTTCACCAAGCTATTCAAGAAAAAAGCTATTGGCAATTCCTGTCAGGAAAAATGCTAAGGTAAGGTGAGGAACCATTGAAGTAACTATTGGGTGCATAAATCTATTACCTAGCAAACATAAACTTCCTGCACCATATATGCATGCTTGAGATTGTTGATGCAAAAACATTTTTTTCAATCGTGTTTTGTCTTCTTCATGTTCACAACGAAGGTAATATTGGTGATTATCAAAACTTGCTGCAGCGTACAGAGCAGCGGAATAAAGCGAAAAAATTAGAAAAATGGGCTTTTTCTGTGCAAAATCAGGAAAAGCATAGTTAAATATATTTCCAACAATAGTCGCACTGCCATGCAGTTTAGTGATAACAACATATTCATTGTAGCACTGTGCTACATTGACAGAACGAGGCTCGTCATAATTAGGGAAATCAACAAAAACTTCCATTGCGCATAAAAGCTTAAAAAAAACACAAAGACGACAAGATTGAAGAAGAATTTTCCAAATCATGCTGAATTCGCTTATTCCATAACGGCATTGAGAAGCATTTTTGTATAGGGGTGTTGTGGACTTTCAAAAATTTCTTGAGCAGCACCTTGCTCAACAATGCGCCCTTGGTGCATTACTATCATTTTATGAGCCATGGCGCGAACAACTTTCAAATCGTGACTGATAAAAATATACGACAAGTGTAAGTCGGTTTGTAATTTTCGAAGTAAATCTAGAATATCCGCTTGGATTGAGCGGTCAAGCGCAGATGTTGGTTCATCCAGAATAACTAACTTAGGATTTAAAACAAGGGCTCGGGCAATGGCCACACGCTGGCGCTGCCCCCCAGACAGTTCGTGCGGATAGCGGTCTAAAAATTCAGCGGTGAGTCCGACTTGTTTTAGCACCTGCTCTGCCCTTTGTCGTAATGCAGGGTTTGTGAGGTTTTTTTGGTGAATCTTTAAACCTTCACATACCACATCGAAAATGGAAAAGCGCGGATTCAATGAACCAAAGGGGTCTTGAAAAATAATTTGCAAATCTTTGCGAAGTGAACGCATGAGAGTTAATGACTTTGGTAGTTCTTCCCCTTGAAATATAACCCTGCCACTTGAACCCACAAGCCGTAAAATGGCAAAGGCAAGCGTCGATTTTCCAGATCCGCTCTCTCCAACTACGCCTAAGGTTTCTCCTTTTTTTAAAGACAGCGAAACTTGGTTTACTGCAATTTTTGGAGGAATTTTTTTCAAACTAAATAATGACTTATTTTCAAATGCAACGCGTAAATCATTAACCTGTAACTGCGTTGGTGCGTTTTTTACAAGAGGCTTTGGGAAACCAGAAGGCTCACAAGCGATTAAGCGCTGTGTGTATTGATGTTTTGGGTTGCTAAATACTTCATCTGTGCGACCTGATTCAACAATTTTTCCCAAATGCATTACCGCAACACGATGCGTCAAATGCTTAACCATTGCCAGATCATGACTGATGAGTAGCATTGACATACCAAGGTCTTCTTGTAATCTTTTTAGTAATTTTACAATACCTGCTTGAATTGTTACATCTAATGCAGTAGTTGGCTCATCGGCAATTAATAGATCTGGGTTGCAAGCCAAAGCCATAGCAATCATCACGCGCTGCCGCTGCCCACCTGAAAGCTGATGAGGAAAAGCATCTAAGCGTGCTAACCCTTCATGAAATTCAACTAACTCAAGTAATTCTTTAACACGATCTAAGGCTTGTTTTTTTGAATACCCTAAGTGCAAACGTATGGTTTCTGCTATTTGTTTACTTATGGTGTGCAAGGGATTCAGGGCAGTCATTGGTTCTTGAAAGATCATACCGATACGGCGCCCACGAATCGCACGCAGTTGCTGGTCTGAAAGGTTCAAAAGGTTTTGATTATCAAAAAATATCTCGCCAGACGGATGGCTGGCCATAGGGTATGGAAGCAGCTTTAAAATGGAAAATGCAGTCACCGATTTTCCCGAACCGCTTTCCCCAACAAGAGCTAAGGTTTCCTTTGGGTGGATAGCAAAACTTACCCCTTTCACAGCGTCAACAACAGGACGGCCAGAAGGAGAAAATTTAACAGAGAGGTTTTTAATATTTAATAAAGACATGAGAGAACTATGCCACAGAAATTGTCACTTTTGCAAAGATCAACAATAAAAATTAAAAAAATTGAAAATATTTTTATGTTTCGTTTTTTTAAATTTTAACAATAATTAACAGCAATTTAATATCTTTGTGGAAAAATATTTCTATTGTTCGATTTTTGAAAGATAGGAATTATGAAAAGATATTATATAAACTCACGACTAAAAATATTTTCAACCTGGTGTGCAGCAGTTGCCGTAGGAGTGATGCTGAATAGCGAGCTGGAGGCAAGCTATCAAGTAGAAACCATTGCTGGTGGTGTAGTTCAGGAAGGCACTGTAGATGGTGTAGGCAGTGCAGCACGATTTAGCCTTCCGCAAATGCTTTCCATAGATTCTTCTGGCAATCTTTATGTGCCTGATATAAATATTTCCTTGCCATGGGATCAATATTATCCTGTACGAAAAATAGAAGCTGCTGGGAGTGCATATAGTGTGTCTACCCTAGGTTACGTTCCACATGGCCTAGAGTTTCCCGTAAGTACAGCCACGTTATACAAAGGAAATATATTAGTCGCTGATTCGTTTGGAAGTATTGGCATACTTTATGAAGATGGAAGCAAGACAGATATTCGTTCGGGTGACTGGGCATATAATGTTTCTAATTTTGTAGTTGATGCAGTAGATGATATCTATTTCACTGATAATAACCAAAATTATGTAGGTTTAATAACATCTGAAGGTGCTGTTAGCACTTTTGTGAGCGGACTTAATACGCCGCAAGGTATCACTATGGATACTTTCGGGAACTTGTATGTGACAAACAGAGGTGATAATACCATCAAGAAAATAACTCCAACCGGCACAATATCCACTATTGCTGGTTTAGCAGGATCAGCCGGTTCAAGTGATGGACTAGGTTCTGCAGCGCTATTCAATAATCCTTGGGGCATTACTGCTGATGCAGCTGGAAACCTCTACGTAGTAGACCAAGGTAATAATACTATCCGTAAACTTACTAACAACAGCGGTGTATATACTGTTTCAACAATTGCTGGTTTAGCAGGATCAGCTGGTTCAAGTGATGGACTAGGTTCTGCAGCACTATTCAATAATCCCACTGGTATTGCGGTTGATACACTTGGTAATGTTTATGTATCAGATACAGGTAATCATACCATCCGCAGACTCTTTCTGCCTCCAACCCCCATCCCCGTTCTAGAAATAAACTTCACCAATGGTGCAGAAATGGCTGCTCCTGTTATAGGCAAGGTAGAATTTGCGGGTAATTCTAGTTCTGATATTTGTACCTTCAGTGGTTCCGCAACGGATGATGTGCAGGTAACGCAAGGTAAAATAGCGATGAATTCTGGAGCAGTTGTTGCAAGTGGAAAATCTATGCGCATGAATGGCGGAAATCTTATTGCTACAGCAGATTTTGAATTACCAATAATTGCCATGGATCAAGCTGGCACATTAGAGGTTAATACTAATGGTACTATTGGATTACAAGCCCTTACCGGAAGTGGAGCATTAACAATTGCCACAACAAATTCAGGCACTGGAAATGTTCACTTAAAAGATCTTTCAGCAAACACTGGAGGTATTGCAGCTTGTTCACAGCCTGTACTTATAGATAGCGCTACTAAATTTCCCGGGAACACTTGCGTCATTGAAGGTGTTGTAACCGTAGATGCTGCACCAGCACAAGCTTCAACGCATAATTTAACATTTGGCGAAATTGCTGCAACATCTGCTAATACGGCAGCTAATTCCTTAACAAGCGCAACGTTATATGCAACAAAGATAGATATTGGCGCAAAAGATTGGGCACATGCTGTGACTGCACATTAAGTGTGTGACTAATTTTACTAAATGAGCAAAGTATTTTGTGCTTCGCAATGATGTACGGCCCCTCAACCAGAAAAATCTGGTTGGGGATTTTTATTTTTTTATAAAAGCATTTTCAAGCCAAGTAAGACTAAAAATCCTCCGGTTACGCGTTCAATGAGGTACTGGAAGTTTTTAAAAAACGAACTCAAACGTTGATGAGAAAAACACATTGCCACAAATAAAAACCATATTAGTGTGGATGAAAAAATAAGCGCTCCGTAGATTATGACAACGAATGTTGGCTCTTTTGGTGTTATAAATGCCGAAATTAGGCTTAGGAAGAAAAGCATAGCTTTGGGATTGGTAGCATTGGTTAAGATTCCTGTGCTAATTGCTTTAAGTGCAGAAATATCTTGCTTTTGATGGCTTGTTTCTTGGTATAAGAATTTTTGTTTTTTTGCGCACAACCCTTTGCAGCCAATGTATATAAGGTAGGCTGCTCCTACATATTTGAATAGAGAAAACAACCAAATAGTTTTGGCTATAACAATGCCTAACCCACAAATGATGTAGGCTAGATGCACAAGAATACCCAACGCCACCCCAATTGCTGTGAAAATTGCGGTTTTACGCGAGTAAATTAAACTATTACGCACAACTATAGCGAAATCAGGCCCAGGGCTCATTAGCCCCAGCAACTGAATTGCCAGCAATGCTGTGATTGAGGGGAGATATTCGAGAAGTATTGATAGCTGCATAAAAACTTAAATTTAGTAAGAAAAGTATTCGTTTGATTGCTTCATTGTATCTAGATCATGAAATTTTTTGAATATATTTTGCAGACGAGTTGGCTATTAATTTTTCAATGTTTGAAAACTTTGAGTGTAATTTTTCTCAATAAAAATATCTTCCTCACAGGGAGTGAATAAGTGAAGCCCCAGCAAGTATAAGCATGTCATAAAGCATAATAATCCTGCCACACCTGCAAAACCAAAATTTTGCCCAACAATAACGCATATGAAAGAGGTGAAAATCGCCCCTACAGCACGGGCTAAGGAAAAGCTGGTACCAAGAACTGTATACCTGCCGATTATTGGAAAACCTCTAGCAAAAATTGCTGTACCAACCGATAAATCTAGAGAAAATAAAGCAGACTGTATCACAAACACTTCCCATACTGATGTGCTGCGCTCAATGATTGTTGGAATAAAAGGCAAAAAACAGAGCAACATAATGGCAGAATATCGTAATATTTTTATTGGATAAAAGTGTTTCGTTAGAAACGCTATGCATGTGGTTGATGCAAAACCAACAAGCGATATGAGTGTATTGTGAAAAATAATCTGCTTTGGGCTATATCCATAATTCTGCGCTAAAAATTCTCCTGAGTAAAAAAATGAGACAAAGACTAAAATTGGACTTAGCATTTCAATCATAAAATAGCTAATAACATTGCGCTTACTTATCTGAAAAGCCTTCAGTAATGTCAGTATTTTTTCTTGCTTTTTGTTGACTCTTTTTATGGCAACTAAAAACTCTGGGCTTTCTTTGAGCTTCGTTCTAGCAATAGAGCCAATAACAGCAATAGCAGATCCTAGGAAAAATATATAACGCCAACCATCTTCGGGGCGGATGATCATCATTGCTGAACACAAGCAAAGAGCAGCAAACCCACCCGCATAGATGGAAACGCTTATCAAGCTACAATAAAAATAGGATTTTGGTGCTTTAGTTGTTTCAGCGATATAAATTTTAGCTCCAACCACTTCCACTGCTGAAGAAATTCCTTGAATAATCCGGCAAATCAAAACACTAATAGAAGCCTTTATTCCTATCTGACTATACGTTGGCATGCAGGCTAGAAAGAACGAAGAAACTGACATCATTAAAGTCGTAATGATGATATTAGATTTTCGCCCCCAAAAATCACCTAGCATACCAAAAACGAATGAACCAATTGGCCTTACTATATAAGCCATAGAGAAAGCAAATGAAGCTAGAAGTGCTTTTGAGTAAGAATCTGTTTTTGGAAAAAAAACATCATTTAACACGACAGCCATATGAACATATAAAGTGAAATCAAAATATTCTAAAAAAGTTCCTACCTGGAGTAACCCTATGGATTCTTTGTCTTTTTTAGTAAGCATTATTCAACGCCAATTAAACACCTGACAAGAACACCTATATACCTGAAAAATCAAACTTTCAACTAGTTAATTATATAGATTTTTCTTATAGAAATTAGAAGTGTGCTGCTTTGACGAAAATCTTCATTGAGTGTACATTTCAATTCATTGGGTAGTTAGAGAGAAAACTATGGGAATTAGTACAAGTCATTTGATCATTATTTTATTAATTGTTTTGGTGCTATTTGGCGCAGGAAAAATTCCCAAAATTATGGGCGATTTGGCCAAGGGTGTTAAGGCATTCAAAGATGGCATGAAGGATGAGGATAAGAACTAAATGACAGTACGCGTTCGCTTTGCTCCTTCACCGACTGGATATTTGCATATTGGCGGTGCCCGCACAGCCTTGTTTAACTATTTGTTTGCCAAACATAACAAGGGGAAATATTTACTTCGTGTTGAAGACACTGATCGTGAACGCTCTACCCCTGAAGCGATTGAAGCTATTTTTGCAAGCTTGAATTGGTTGGGAATTCAATCAGACGAACAGCCTGTTTTTCAATTTTCAAGAGCGCAGCGCCACGCTGAGGTTGCTCAGCAATTACTGCAGAGCGGTAATGCCTATTATTGCTATTGCTCGCCAGAAGAATTGCAAGCAATGCGCGAAGAAGCTGCGGCCAAAAAATTACCACCTCGTTATAATGGCGTGTGGCGTGATCGTGATTCTTCATCTGCACCTGCTGGCGTTAAACCCGTTATTCGGTTTAAGTCCCCTCAAGAAGGTTCAGTAACTATTGATGATCACGTTCAAGGATCAGTTACAGTTCAAAATAGTCAACTTGATGACATGGTTTTGCTGCGCGCAGATGGAACGCCTACGTACATGCTTTCAGTTGTTGTTGATGATCATGACATGGGAATCACCCATATTATTCGAGGAGATGATCACCTTAATAATGCATTTCGCCAGCATCATATTTATGCGGCTATGGGATGGCAGATTCCAGAATTTGCACATATCCCCCTGATTCATGGGGTGGATGGAGCAAAACTATCAAAACGCCATGGGGCCACAAGCGCTGATGCTTATAAGGATATGGGCTTTTTACCTGACGCCATGAAAAACTACTTGCTACGCCTTGGTTGGGCCCATGGAGATGATGAAATTATTAGCGAGGCACAAGCTATTGAGTGGTTTTCGTTTGAGGGTATTGGACGTTCCCCTGCCCGCTTTGATATGGCTAAACTTCACAACCTAAATGGTCATTATATTCGCCATGCTGATGATGCACGCTTATTTGATTTAACCCTGCCATTTATCGAAAAGCACTTAAAACGTGTATTAGCTGCAGATGAAGCAGATCGTATTGTGAGAGGTATGCCGGGACTTAAAGAGAGGGCAAAAACCCTTATTGAATTGAGTGAAAGCGCGCTTATTTATATTAAACCACTGCCGCTTGATGAAAAAGCCGCTGCGTTATTAAGTCAGGATAATACAGAGTATTTAAGGAATCTTCTTCCCAAGTTGGAAGCTTGTGACTTTACTCATGATGCGCTAGAGATACTTTTGCGCAATGCAGCTGAAGAATTTGGCATAAAACTTGGGGCACTAGCAGCGCCTTTGCGCGTTGCAGTAACTGGTAGATCAGTGTCTCCAAGTTTATTTGAGGTGATGGCTATTCTTGGCAAAGAAGAGTCTTTGAAAAGAATTAGTGAAGTTATTTCGCAAATTTAATTAGCCATTCGATATTGACGTTGTTCACAGGATCCTGAAGCCCCACTTGAGGGCTCGGGATGACGGCAAAAAAATAGCGAAGGACTGATTAAAAAAACTTAAAAAAGTTAGATAGTTTTTGGCTTTCGCTTTTTTTCAATTCTAGTAATTCGTAGTCTTCTTGCCATTGTTCAGGCTTTGCATTCTTATATGCTTGATTTTGAAGTTTTTTATCAAGATGCAAAATCTCTTTTTCAAGAGCTTCTTGCTTTTGTTGCAAAATATTCTTAGCGCTTGCTTTATCAAGGGCTTCATCAAAACATACAAAAAGTGTAAAATCCCCAACTACGCAGGGCAGATAAAAGCCAGCGGGTGGACAATCAGAATTCCATGCACCGAGAGAAGAAAAGCGCGCCATTGACTTTAAGACATCCTTGTATGCATCAAATTGACCTTCAGGTGTTACCAAGCACGCTTGAAGCATAAGCCCGCCAGAAATATTCAATAGACCTTTTAATGAACGAACTTCATCAATCAAGCGCCATAAAATATCAGTTTGCGTTTGTTCAAGTTGGGTATTTTTTGTGCAGAGTTTGTAATTGGTCAAACACTCATGCATTTTAAAGTATTTTGCCAGGTGACTTGTAATACTTGGCATGATTGGATGCAGCAAGCTTAAATATTCAAACAATGCCCACATTGCAACTTTCTTTGTCGTGGTGGCATGATCACTTAAAAGTAAGGTTTTTAAGGCTTCCAGGTATTGATCACAAAATATGTGCCAAAAACTTTGGTACAAGCCTTGAGCTGCAAGATCAAAACGATACTCATTGAGATGATTAATTGTTGTTCTTTTTAGTTCTAGAATATGCGCCGTCATCCATTGATCTATAGGGTGAGCGTTGGTTGATGGGAAAAATTCAGCATCAAATTGGCATTCGTTCATTTCTAGAAAACGCGCGGCATTCCATATTTTTGTGCAAAAATTGCGGTAGCCCTCTACCCTGCTCTCACCAAGTTTTATGTCGCGCCCTGGCGCTGCTAGAGCTGCTAATGTAAAGCGCAGTACGTCTGAACCGTATTTATCCATTAAAATCAGGGGGTCAATAACGTTACCCTTTGATTTTGACATCTTTTGACCTTTTTCATCACGCACCAAAGCATGGATGTAGACAGTCTTGAAAGGTACAGCCTTCATAAAATGCATGCCCATCATAATCATGCGGGCAACCCAGAAGAAGATAATATCAAAGCCTGTTACAAGGGTATCTGTTGGATAATAACGTTTCAGCTCAGCTGTTTGATCTGGCCAACCAAGGGTTGTAAATGGCCATAAGGCACTTGAAAACCAGGTATCTAGAACATCAGTTTCTCGGCGTAAAACAACATCACTGCCTAGCTGTGTGCGTGCTACTGCGTAAGCTTCTTCTTCTGTTTGCTCAACAAATATTTCCCCATCAGGGCCAAACCAGGCAGGAATCTGATGCCCCCACCAAATTTGACGAGAAATACACCAGGGCTGAATATTATTAAGCCATTCAAAATATGTATTTTCCCAATGCTTGGGAACAAAGCAAATATCACCTGATTTAACCGCATCAATTGCTGGTTTTGCTAAAGCCTTTGCATTAACATACCATTGGTCGGTTAGATAGGGCTGGACCTCAATTCCGGAGCGTTCCCCATAGTGAGAGGCCCCTATCATTTCCTCAATTTTTTCAATAAACCCATGTTCTTCAAGGTCAGCAACAACCATTTTTCTTGCTTTTAGATAGTATAAACCTTGGTATTGTTGTGGAACCGCCTCATTGAGGTGAGCATGGTCATCTAAAATATTAAGACGCTCTAGGTTATGACGGTTGCCAATTTCATAGTCATTAAAATCGTGGGCTGGAGTAATTTTTACAGCCCCCGTACCCTTTTCCATATCACAATATTCATCGGCAATAATTGGAATTTTTCGTCCAGTAATAGGTTGTAGAATGTATTTTCCGATGAATTCTTGATAACGCTCGTCCTCTGGATGCACAGCAACCGCTGTGTCACCAAACATTGTTTCAGGGCGAGTGGTGGCAATAATTACATGTTGATTCGGGTTATCAGCTAGTGGATAGCGAATATGCCAGAATGGTTTTTTTTCATCTTTGATAACAACTTCTATGTCTGAAACTGCTGTTAAAAGCTTAGGGTCCCAATTGACTAGGCGTTTATCACGATAAATAAGGTTTTCTTTATAAAGCTTTACAAAAACTTCGACAACTGCTTTTGATAAGCCTTCGTCCATAGTAAAACGCGAACGATCCCAATCAGCTGAAATACGTAAGCGGCGTTGCTGAGCAACAATTGCATTGCCTGAATATTCTTTCCACTGCCACACCTTTTCTAAGAATGCGTCGCGCCCTAGATCATGGCGCGTTTGGTTCTGTTCATTTAATTGACGCTCAACCACTAGTTGCGTTGCAATGCCTGCGTGGTCTGTTCCTGGCTGCCACAAGGCATCAAAACCAGTTGCACGCTTAAAGCGAATGAGTATGTCTTGCAACGTGTAGGTTAAAGCATGACCTAAGTGCAAAGAGCCTGTCACATTCGGTGGTGGCATCATGATCGTATAAGGAGTAGCTGAACTTTTTAGAGCCGCTTTGAAAAAGAGTTCAGATTCTAGATACAGCTGATCTTCAATAAGTTGTGGATTAAATTTATCGAGCATTTTTATATTTAAGAACTTTCATTTCACAGCATTATAGCTAATAGCAAAGAAACTGTCATGAATTCATGTTAACGTTTTTTTTACCATATGCTGCCACAATAAGATTTACAAAACAGAATGTTTAGATGCTATGAAAAATAAGTGGATTATTCTAGTAGGTGCATGTATTGCTGTAGGTGCTGTTAATGCAGCAGCTCCAATGGTTTGCGCGCCAAATTACGGGCCTTCTCAAACACCACGATATGGCAACGGAATACATCCAGGAGCAGCTGGGTATGGTGCTCCACCACCAGCATATAGCAACCAACAGCATCCCATGCAGTATGGAAATTTTGGATATCCTCCTCAATATGCCATGCAACATCAATCTATACCTTATGGTATGATGCCACCTCCTGGTATGATGCCAATGCAACCAGGTTATGGAATGCAGCAGCAAGGTATAATGCCAATGCAGCCAGGTTATGGAGTGCAACAGCAAAACATGAACTCTCAAGTGATTGCTGGCGGCAAGTGCACCTGCCAAAAACCTGCAATCAGTAGCACTGAATCGCAAAACAATCCTTCTCAAGTTCCACAAGGGCCCAATGTTGTTAATGACAATGGTGTAGTGAAAGTGTACGGCTCGTCAACAAGTACTACTGGTCAAACAACAAATGCTGCTATTAAGATTATCTACGATGATTCACACCCTAGTGATATGATACTAATAAGACCAACAAACATGACAGCTGACCAGAAAAAAGCTATTGCAGAGCATGTTTCAGGTGTAGCTGCTTCATCTAGCAATAGCTTCAATAGCGCATTAGCTGGAATGAATAATTTTAGCAGCGTGAACGGTGTGGCAAATTAAGTCAACGCATAGCCTTATGCAATGCAACGATACCACCAGTCCATTTTTCATAGCTGCACGTTAAAAATCCCTGTTCTAGCATTATATTTCTTAAAATATCTGGTTTTGGAAACTGCCGTATGCTTTCAACTAAATACTGATAAGCTTCTCTATCTTTTGCGATATGTTCCCCTATAAAAGGTATAAGATGAAAAGAATACAAGTCATAGATTGGTTTTATAATCCCCTCAGGAGGCATGAACTCTAGGCAAAAAAGCATGCCATTTGGTTTTAAAACTCTTGCTATTTCTGTTAATGCCTTATTTTTATCTGTAATATTTCGCAGACCAAAGGTGATGGTTACACGGTCAAAACTTTGATCAGCATATGGGAGCTGCTCTGCATTGCCAATTTGCCAATTAATATCAAGAATTCCCTGATTCGTGGCTTTTTGTTTTCCTTGCGCCACCATATCGTAAGTCAAATCACAAACAGTTAGGCAAGGTTTCAAATAGGATTTTTTTCGGGAAATACGGATAGCAATATCACCTGTGCCTCCGGCCAAATCCAAAATATTCATGTTAGGTCTAAGTTCAAGCTTACCAACAAAAGAATTTTTCCAACTTCTGTGCAACCCCAAGCTCATAACATCATTCATCAAGTCATACTGATTAGAGACTTTTGAGAATAATTCATGCACAAGGCCAGTTTTTAACTTACTCTTAACGCTTTTAAAGCCAAAATCAACATAGTCAGGATCATGTTTGTATTGCATATATACAGTTTCGTAAAGCTGCGGCATAATGCTCTAGCTTAGCATAGGAAAAAAGTATGGTAGAAATTCTTTTGTTTGCAGTGTTGTCTGTTTATTTATCTTATCGTCTGTGGAGTGTTTTAGGCACACGAACTGGCCAAGAAAAGCAACGTCAATGGATGCGCCCAGAAAATAATGATGAAAATATTATTATTCTTCCCCCTAAAAATGTTGAGTTGCAAGCGGATGCAGTTCCTGAAATCGATGAGGTTCAGCCGTTTGCTGAGCAGCTTAAAATTATCCAAAAATCAATAAAAGATTTTACGCTTGAGCGATTTGAAAAGGGAGCAAGTAATGCTTTTTGTGCCGTTGTTCAGGCTTTTGCACAGAATGATACAGAACGTTTGGCACCACTTGTTGGGCCAAAAGTATTAAAAAGCTTTCAAAGCGCGATCAAGGACAGAGTTAAGAAAAAAGAAACGATGCATATCGACATTAAAGATGTAAGCGTTGAGATTAAGGATGTTGCTTTAACAAAATCTATCGCTCAAATCTTAGTGTGCTTTACGAGCGATCAGATTGTAACAGTAATAGATAAGGCTGGGGAAGTTATTCATAACGCAAACCAATTAACTAACCGTATGATTGATCGCTGGACTTTTGAAAAAGATCTTAATGATAAAAGTTTGGTTTGGTTATTAGTAAAAACTGAGAGCTTAGCGTAGAGGGCCAGCTAACCGGAATTAAGCGGTTTCATCCAGGTAATGCGAAACATCAAAGCCTAAAATATAGCGACCATCATTAAAACGATAAACTTGGTTAGTGCAAAGCTTGCCACGCTGTATGCAAACAGGGGCATCGGCCTGTGATGCTAAATAACGAATTTCTAAATTAACCCAGGCGATAGTTGGGTTTTCGCTATCCTCCTCTATGTTTTCGACTTTTATTTCAAAACGATGCTGCTCATCGTTCGTTGTTTTGCCTATTTCAAGCAATATGTTTTCGTGGGAACCAGTAAAAGTATCAACAACAGCAAGCGAGACAAAATTCGAGAAGTTACCCGCAAAAAGAGGGGTAAAATAGACTAAACATAAAATAATACGTTGCAAAATTTTCTTGGCCACGTAATATAGGAAATCATTATTTTTAAGTCTGACACATGGTAGAGTCTACGGAAAGCCTAAAGGATCAATTAATTTCCATTCTTGATGACAAAAAGGCTGAACACATTCATGTTATTGACTTGAGTAAGAAATCAATTCTTGCTGATTATTTGCTGATAGGTTCGGCTCAATCATCGCGTCAGCTTTACGCTATTGCCGAGCATATAGGCATTGAATTGAAGCGCCGTGGTATTGTACCTATTATCGATGGCACTCCACCTACCGATTGGGTGGTAGTTGATGCTGGGGATATTATTGTTCATTTATTTCGGCCAGAGGCACGCACTTTTTATAACCTTGAAAAGATGTGGGACGCAGATATAGCTGAAAAAAGCGCTATCGATTAGCCATAGTCTTGATGAAAATTCAAATTATAGCTGTTGGCGTACTGAAGAATGGTTCTGAGAAAGATTTACTAGAGCAGTATAGCAAGCGGCTAACTTATAAGTTGAAAATTATCGAGATTGACAGCAGACAAGACAAGCAAGCAAGTGCTTCTGCGTACTTAAAATTCATTTCAGACAAAGATATCGTTATTGTTTTAGATGAAACAGGCGAAAATCTTTCAAGTAGGACTTTTGCTCAAAAAATTGAAATGTTTAGCCAAACTGGAAAAACGATTAATTTTATTATTGGAGGAGCAAACGGTATTCCAGAAGAAATTAAACAGCTTGCTGCGTTCTCATTATCATTTGGGAAACTAACCTGGCCTCATTTATTAGTGCGAGCGCTTCTTGTCGAACAATTATACAGAGCGCAACAAATACTGGGCAACCACCCCTATCACAGAGATTAGGCGATAATATCAGGCCTTAGCATTCCGTGTATCTTAATTACCTGTTCACGAAGCTCTTCTTTTTGCTTTTTTATTCTAAAGAAATCCATATTCAGCACGCCAGAGCGAACTCTGGTAGTTTCATCTAGCTTGTGATCTAGATCAGACTGCCTTTCTCTAAGCTTTTGAAGTTGTGCTTTTAGATTACCTACTTCACCAGAAATTACCACTCACATCTCCATAACTTAATTTCTTATTTATTAGTTGTAGGACGATTTTGAAAAATTTCAACTAAAAAATTAACAAAAAGTAAAAATTTTTGAAATGCTGTTGATAAGTCTTGTCGTTGCGGCGTGTTAACGAAGTTGATCTTTAAATTTTAAAGGTCTCTGGACAAAAAAATGGTGCCCAGAGCCGGAATCGAACCAGCGACACAGGGATTTTCAATCCCTTGCTCTACCAACTGAGCTATCTGGGCAACATAAAGATGTTTATATACCGAAACGGCACCCCTTGTCTAGGCGTAATCTGTAAGTTTTGCCAAAGAATAAGGAATTGGCTAGAGTGCACTTGAATAGCGAAACAGATATTAAAATAGAATTTATGTTACAGGTTATAAGATCTTTCAAATTTCTGCTGCTTATGGTGGCTTTAGGGGTAATCACCGGGGTTTCTCAACATCCTGCAATGCTAAATTTTGCCCATATTCTTAGCGATATCTTTATGCGGCTTTTAAAATTGGTAAGCTTGCCAATTATTAGCTTTTCTTTACTTGCAACGTTAACTGGTATGGGGAAATGGTCGGAGATAAAAAATCTTGGTCATCATGTTATTCGCTATACAGTTATTACAACGTTATTATCGGCCATGACGGCATGGATGCTTTATACTGTGGTTGAACCTGAGGCTGCTATTCAACTAACGGTCAATCATGAGCTTGCTGGGATAAAAAACACAACATACATGGATGCTTTGTTAAATATTTTTCCAAATAACTTACTGCAGCCATTTTTAGAACATAACGTTATGGGGGTGATGTTCATCACAATCGGTTTAAGCCTTGCCGTGATACAATTACCAGCAGACAAGCGTGATTGGCTACACAGCTTTTTCGATAGTCTTTTTTCAGCAATTATGGTGATTATCGGATGGATCACTGCTCTGATGCCATTTGCTGTATGGGCTTTTATTGTTGAGTTTACGCAAGAAGTTCAAAAGGGATTAAAGTTTGGGGAGCTTGCCTCTTATTTGGCAATTGTTATTGCTGCCAATCTTATTCAAGCGTGTATAACGCTGCCATTAATGCTTAAGAAGAACGGCATCCATCCTTTTGAAGCGTTTAAAACAATGCTACCTGCCCTTTCTTTGGCATTTTTTTCAAAATCATCAGCTGCTGCTATGCCATTGGCTATGCAATGCAGTCACCGTTGCGGTGTGAGCAATAGAATTAGTCAATTCAGCTTTCCGCTTTGCACAAGCATCAACATGAATGCCTGTGCTGCGTTTATACTAATCACAGTTTTGTTTGTTGCCCAGAATTATGGCGTAAACTTCACGTTTTTTGAGCGTATTTTGTGGATTTTTATCGCAAGCATTGCAGCAATTGGAAATGCTGGCGTTCCTATGGGGTGTTTCTTCTTAAGCTGCGCTTTACTTACAGCAATGGGTGTTCCCATTACCATGATGGGGGTTATTCTGCCTTTTTATGCGCTACTTGATATGTTAGAAAGTGCTATCAATATTTGGTCAGATGCTTGCGTAACGTTAATAGTTAGTAAAAAAGCCGAGCAGTAGCCCGGCTATTTTTACAAAGTAACTAATGATGTCTAGCGAGATTTAGTCTTTTTTCCACTTGATTTGCTATTTCCACTTTTCTTATTGCCTTTTGTCTGCTTTGAATTTTTACCCTGTTTACTGCCTTTTTTTCCTTTGGTTGATTTTTTCTTAGAAAGCGCCTTGATTTTCTTTTGAGCTGCTTGTGCTTTTTTCAAAGAAGCTTTCAGCTGAGTTTTAGCCTTAACAGCTTTTTCTATTGCAGCTTTTACTTTCTTAACCTCTTCCGGTGCAGAAGCTTGCGCTTTACGTCCAGAAGACTTTTTTGCTTTCTTAATAACTTTATCAATAGATTTTGAAGATTTCTTAGCATCTTTAATGACTTTTGCAATAACAGAGATTTCTTTTTTTGCAGCATTTGAATCTTTTATTGCATTTGCCTTCTTTGCTTCCGTACCAGCCTTATTAGCGGCTTGATTGGCCTCTTTTGTGGTTTTTTGCAATGAATTTTCTACAGTTTTCATCGCCGCTGCTATTTTTTGCTTCTTTGCGGCATCTGCTTTTGCTTTTTTAGCTACGGTTGGATTGGCCTGCGAAGATGAGTTACTGTCATTGCTATCAGCGCTAGCATCATCTTGAGAAGATGTATTGCCATCTTCATCATCTTGAGCGCCATCATCGTTGTTGCTTGAGTCTGTAGAATCATCACTTTCGTCTGCACTACCATCGTCAGTACTGCTTTCATCTCCGCTGTTGTCGTCTTCTGTGCTATCTTCATCGGTATCAGAGGCTGTATCGTAGCCATCCCCATCATCGTCGGCAGAATAAATAAACCCGTTGCAACACAAAATCCCGAACAACAAATAATAAATAGCTTTCATAGAGTTGCACCTTCTTTAAGTTTGTTTATTCGGCGTCATCGCTAGAATCAGATTCGTCTTCTTCTTCGGCTTTTTCGCCCTCATTCTCTTTAGTGTCTTCTGCAGCTAGATCTGCATCGTCGTAAGATTTTTTTTGCTTAGTTTTTTTCTTGGAGCCTTTAGCCTTTTTATCTGCATTACTAACCTTTTCGGCTTCATCTGAAGGAGGGTATAGATCTGTCGCAGATACTACCCCCACGTAACACAGCAAGCTAAATAAAATAAAAAACAGAACAACCATCAAATAATTTTATAAAAATACTTAAATAACACTATACATTACCAATTATTAAAAAAGCGTTTACTTGCAAAAAATTATCTAACTTTGACAGGCGCTCATTAGCTTAGTGTTGAACATTTCGCATTAAAAAACAGAATATATAAAATACATTTTTGGAATTTTTATTGTTTTAATTTGAATTTTAAAATTGTATTTTTGATTTTTTTTGTAAAAATTCTGAGAGAATTTAAAAAAACACCCTTGGTAGAAATTGTAAGACAAGGTACACTATAAATAGTTGTCAATGAAATTGCTTGAATATGCCAAAAACAAACTTAGTCCAAGATGAATTAGAACTACGCCCGCGCATTAGCGTGATTGGTGTTGGTGGTGCTGGTGGAAATGCCGTAAATAACATGATCAGAGCCAAACTTGAGGGAGTTGAGTTTTTAATTGCGAACACAGACGCACAAGCACTTACGCAATCGCTTGTTCCCAAGGAAAGGCGTATACAACTAGGGCTAAGTGTCACTCAGGGACTGGGGGCAGGATCAAAACCAGATGTGGGAAGAGCGTCAGCTGAAGAATCAATTGAAGAAATTTTGGACCTTATTAAAGGCAGCAATATGCTGTTTATTACCGCAGGTATGGGCGGAGGAACAGGTAGTGGAGCAGCGCCTGTAATTGCTCGTGCAGCAAGAGAAATGGGCATTTTAACGGTTGGCGTTGTTACAAAACCTTTTAATTTTGAAGGAGCGCATCGCTCACGTACAGCCGAGGGTGCTACAGATGAACTTCAGCAATATGTTGACACGCTTATAATCATACCCAATCAAAATTTGTTTAGATTAGCAAACGAACGCACAACTTTTGCTGATGCATTTAAAATGGCTGATGATGTTTTGTATTCAGGTGTGCGTGGGGTCACGGATTTAATGATCATGCCTGGTCTTATTAACTTAGACTTTGCCGACATTCGTGCTGTTATGGCTGAAATGGGCAAAGCGATGATGGGTACTGGAGAAGCAGAAGGTGAACGCCGGGCATTAGATGCAGCAGAAGCAGCAATTTCTAACCCACTTTTGGATGACGTGTCTATGAAAGGGGCGCGTGGCGTTCTGATTAACATTACCGGTGGTTATGACATGACTTTATATGAGGTAGATGAAGCAGCAAATCGAATTCGCGAAGACGTTGATTCAGATGCCAATATTATTTTTGGATCAACTTTTGATGAACGTTTAAACGGTCGCATGCGTGTTTCTGTTGTTGCAACAGGAATTGGAGCAGTTCCCGCAGGAGCTTACTCCAACCAACAGCGCCCAGGAGTTGGTGCGCAAGCTAGTGATGCCATAGGAATTGCACGGCCAGTCACAAGCAACAATATGTTTTCAACATTCTCTGGATTCAATTCATCAGCAACACAAACCCCTACAACAACTTTTGCCGAAACAATTAGAGATACAACCATTCCATCGGATCAGCGTGAAGAAGATAATCAGGAATTTGAAAATATTCACGAGATGAGTAAAGAAGAGGAATTTATTGAATTGTCAGATGAACCAGCAGCTGAAGAATTTGATCAAGTTGAACCTATACAGTCGATAGAGCAGCCTGCTGAAAAGAAGAAAGGCCCTAGCCTATTTGAGCGTTTTACAGGAGTAAGCCGCAAGACATCACAATCAGCACCGGTAATTGAGACAAACTTTCAACAGCAATCCAATCAGAAAAAAGATGATTTGATTGATATTCCGGCGTTTTTGAGACGCGGGGGTTAATATTTTGTTTAGAACCTGCTCAGGCAGGTTCTTTAATTAAAAATAAATAATATTGCATTTTTACCTAATTTTAATGCTTTTTTCCTATACTAATGAAAAGATCATTCTGGAATAAATTTACCCGATCTTCATTTTTCGGAGGCATAAGATGAAAAGATTTTTCATCAAAATAAGCGCTGCGATACTTGTATGCATGCAAATTTCATCAGGCACATGTAGCGAGTTTTTTAGCAATTTTTTCGCTGATACGGGACGCACATTAATGATAAGTGTTGCAACGTATGCTGCAGGCGTTGCCACCCCGCACATACTTCAAATGTTTACAGAGACAACAGATACAACTAAACCGGTAATGCAACCTTTGCCTTTTCAGCCATGTTCTCTTGATTTTTCAGATCAGACTGAAGTAATTAGCCAGCTTTCTCTTATTTTGGGGTTAGCGTCATCACAAAAGACATTAACCCCTTCATATATTATTTATTTAGGCTTAGAAGGACTTACAGCAGAGTCTCGTAAAAATAGAGAAGACCACAATTTTGTTAATTATTCTCTTGCTAAAGCAACAGTCACAAACAAGCAGGCGGTTTATGATGCTTTTGAAAAAATTGTTCAAAAAAAATACACCAATGGAAATATTCAGGATATTTTTTCTAACCAGGAAACGTGCAAAAATTTTATCAGTAATGCTGTTTGCAGCAACCTACCCTTACTATTAGCCCAAATGACCGAGGAAGATACTACGAATATTAAAGTTTCTGACATGTTCATACGTAATTTTTCGAGTCATTTGTATATAGCATATAAACGAATTAATGCTGTATCAAAAGCTTCTAAAGGAATTGAAGAAACTATTGTAATTCCCAAAAAAGTTAAAAAAAGTAAATTTCTTGGGATTTGGCCGAACAAGTAATATTAAACATTCAATAATTTATAATTGTAATTTTTAATAATAAAATTTCACTGTAAGAAAAAGTTTTACATATTAATTTATTATACATGTTTACAAACTTTAGAAAACATTCGTAGACTTTTGAATAGGGGGATATTTTATCGCCCTTATTTAACCCTTCAAAAGGAGAGTATATGAATAAATTTTTAAAAGCTGGAATAACGGCTCTTACTTTATTAATTTCCCCATCAATATTTTGTGCAGAAAAAGAAGGCGCACTAAGTGATGTTATCTTAGATATAAAAGATGGTGCTCCCAGCCGCACGCTTACTATTAGCAAATGCATCTTAAATTTTTCAACACCGAATGAAATTGCAGCTTCTTCTGCTAGAATTGGTGTGTATTTATTAAGTGAAAAAACAAATGATACTTTAGATTTAGCTGATATTGCCTATCTTACTTTTGAAGGTATTGCCGCAGGATCTAGAAGCGCTCCAGAGAAATTTGGAAGATTAGCTTCTTATTTTGCTGACAAAGATGCAGTATATACGAATTTCATGCAAATTGCTGGATCTATGGAAATAGCAGAACGTGAATTAAGAGTTTTAGGAGATTTACAATCATGTACAGAGTTTGTGCAACAAACTATTACCAAAGATCTTCCAGTCTTATTGACGAAATTGAATGTTTCAACAGAAGATCAAGCAGATATTGAATTATTAGCAACGGTGTTTAAGCCTATGTTTTCTCAGCTTCTAAATAAAGCGTATACAGGAGCTATGAACGCAGCAGCTGCAGCCACTAAAGCAGCAGATGAAGTAGCTTCTGGAAATTGTGGTTGCTTTTCATGGTGTGGAGGCGTATAAAAGCTGCTGCTACGGATAAATATAGCAGCAATACTCACTAGATACTTCCAGGATAACAGCTTGCAAGATACGAGCCTGCTTAAGATGAGACTTCGCGTATTATTGTAAAATCTATATAGTGGTTATGAGAATCTAGTGAGTAATTTAATTTATGACAACATATCGCATTATTGGTTGCATGACGGGAACAGCCTGCGATGGGTTGGATTTAGCCTACATTGAAACTAATGGTACCGACATTTTAAAATTTGGCCCAGCACAGGTTATTTCTTTTGAGTCTGAGTATCGCAAAGCATTATTAGAGCGTATTCAGCTTCGTACAATCAGTCATTCTGCAGACACAGAACTTTCAAAAACTATTGCTGATTTTCACACCACGCACATTAAGAATTTTATTCACCGATATAACCTTACCGTTGATGCTATAGGTTTTCACGGACAAGCGGTTTGGCATGACCCGGCTAATAAGATAACCGTTCAACTAGGGGACTGTCAGCGTATTGCTAATATATTAGGAATTAAGGTAGTAGGGCAATTTCGTCAAAATGATGTAAAAAATGGCGGTCAAGGTGCGCCGTTGGTGCCAATTTATCATTTAGCATTATCTGCCAAGTTAGAAAAACCAACAGCGTTTTTAAATATTGGAGGTGTTTCAAACATAACGTTTATAAGTGCTGATCAAACCCTTATTGCTGGCGATACAGGGCCTGGAAATGCGTTGATTGACGATTGGATGGCGCAGCACACAGGAAACCCTAAAGATACTAATGGAGAACACGCTGCACGAGGAAATGCTGATAAAAAACTGTTAGAAAAATGGCTTCAACATTCATTTTTTAGTAAAAACTTTCCAAAATCATTAGATAGACTGACATTTCACCAGTTGTTAGACGAGTGCGATTATCTGAGCTTAGAAGATGGAGCCGCAACCCTTACAGAGTTCACAGCACAAGCAATCATGCAAGGGTTGAAACTGCTACCAGAACAACCGCATCAGCTAATTGTATGCGGAGGGGGATGCCACAATCCCACATTAATGAAAGAGTTAAAGCGCTCTTTCACGAATAGCGTTGTTAGTGCATTTGATATTGGATTTGATGCAGACGGGATAGAGGCTCAACTGATGGCATACCTAGCTGCACGCTTTTTTGAAAAACTTCCGTCAAGTTTTCCAAGCACGACGGGCGTTAAAAGCCCAACAATCGCTGGTGAATTATTTTTTGCGGAATGTATCCAGGGCAATAACGTTTGATCCGTCTTTTGGTATATCAGCCGTTTCATCTTTAGGCGCTTTGTCACCTTTGATTATTTTACCTGTAGTTTCGGTTGGCTCTTCATAAGTTGGAGTAAATTGCAGGCCGAATTTAACTGATGGGTCCACAAAGCTTAACAGTGATGAATATGGCACGTAAAGCTTTTCATGGGCATCATCAAAACAGAGAGTTACTGAAAAACCTTTTTCATCGGCCTTTAAATCCCAAAATTCATATTGCAAAACAATGGTGATTTCATCGCCATATTGATCTTTTAGATATTCAGGCACTTCAACGCCAGGATGTTCGGTTGCAAAAGTAATGTAATAATGGTGATTTCCTGGCAAACCATTTTTGACCGTATGAGATATGGATTTATGGACAACCTCACGCAGAGCGGTTTGCACCATTGCTTCGTAGTCTAATGGGTCATTTGCCACGCGTGATTCTCCTTGTAAAGTCCACTTCAATATAACAGTGGGGGATATTCTGTTGCAAGGCCATCCCCCTAGCCCCTAAGAGGCTACCGCTTCAACAAACAGAGTTTGTTTAGGCAGCAACTTGAGCAGCAACCTCACGGTTGTTGTTCATAGCAACTGGAGTAACGAAACCAATACGGTTAGCGTTAGCAACAATTGCTTTCTCTCTACGTGTGCGGTTAAATGCGACACTTATTAAATTTAGCCCGATAACGACGGTACCATGCCGAACGAAAGATTTATCTTTACCACGGGTGTCGATCCTATGTCGCCCCCATATTACATGGTGGAGGCGCCGGGTACCGCCCCCGGGTCCACTCCGATTATTCCATAAACCGTTTATCGCCATAGATGCAAGCATCAGCTTGATTATAGTCTTTTTTCTGGATATTTCAAGGAATTGATAAAATCATTTTTGAAGGAGTTCAAACCTTACCACAGCATCCAGCATGAGGTTCCCATAATAGTGCGGGTATTGCTCTGCGCCGGCTCTATTAGCTTCGATTTTTAACAAATCAGGTTTTAGCTGTGCTTTATTTATTTCAATTAGATAACATTCAGCATTATTGAAAAATTTTTGCCACGTTTTATTCCATTGATGGGGTAAGCTTAAGTGGATAAAGCCGTCTTTTTGGTCAAGTTCTGATCCTTGGAAGACTTTTTCTTTTTGAAAAGTCTCCCATTGTTCTGGGGTTAGAATCTTGAATAATGCGTGATTCATATTTGTTGTGTTTTCCAGCACTGATTCACATGCTACTAAGATCAAACAAATTAGAAAATAAAAATGTTTCACAAAGTTGGAGTATCATTTTTAGGTAACTGGTTCAACGTTAATTGCAGTAGGTGTAATGTGGCACTTTCAACCATGGTTTTTTTATAAAATTTATTGATGCGCCTTTTAATGCGTTTTTCAATTGTTTTAGCCGCTGGAGCCTCTGGCTCAATCCACAGTCGTGACATTGCTGAGTAAAGGTCACAAAATATTTCATCACGAATCAATATGATATCTTGTTGCATTTTTCGATATTCTTTGGTGCCAAGACCTTTAAGTTCAATCATGACAAGCATATATCCTTTTAATACGCCTTCTTCTGCACCTTTTTTTACAATTGGAATAATGATAGCAGGGATCATTAGATAAGGTAGACGCGGGATGTAGCGCCGCTGAATTTTTCCAAGATAACTTTCTCCAACAAGAGAGTTATCTTGCTTGTTAGTATGAGCGCAGACGCTGGCACAAAGAAGAAAAATAAATAGGAAAGCAATTCGCATTATACTCATACAAAAAGTGTCTTTTTAGAGTCTTTTATGGTAGATTCTAGTGTATATGATAAATTGTTAATAAATTATGTCTGTAGCTGATTTAAGTCTACGATCATTAGAAATTTTCCGTGAGCTGGTTGATACATACGTAGAAACAGGAGAGCCTGTTGGTTCACGAACTCTGTCTCGCCGTATCAAGACACCTTTATCTCCTGCTACCATTCGCAATGTGATGGCAGACTTAGAAGAGGCTGGGCTTTTGTATGCCCCACACACATCAGCTGGACGGCTTCCCACAGCTGAAGGATTAAAACTTTTTGTACATGGTTTATTGGAAGTCGGTGACATTACCGAAGCTGATCGCCTGGAAATTGAAAGCAGTTGCGCATCAAAGGGCAAAAGCGTTGAGGATGTTTTAGAGCAAGCCACAGGTATGTTATCTGGTTTATCAAAGTGTGCAGGGCTTGTAATGGCACCAAAGTCTCAAGCTGCTTTGCGGCATATTGAATTTGTACATTTGGGAAATCAACGTTCTTTAGTGGTAATCATCAGTCAAGATGGCATTGTAGAAAATCGCCTGATTGATTTACCTGATGGAATTACTGTTTCTATGCTAAATCAAGCTTCTAACTACATTAATGCCCATTTTGAGGGAGCAACGCTACAGGAAGTGCTACAACGCATTCATTCACAAATCAGCCAAAACAAGCACGAGCTTGACCAATTAACGCAAAAAGTTGTTGAGGCAGGCATTGGTGTGTGGAGCGGTGACAAGGAAAATGGATCCTTGATTATTAAAGGACAAAGCAACTTATTGCAGAACGTTCAAGAAATTCATGATTTAGAAAAAATTCGTGGATTATTTGATATTATGGATACTCAAGAAAGTTTACACAAACTGCTTAATGCGTCTATTCAAGCGGACGGAGTACAAATTTTCATAGGAGCTGAAAATAATTTATTTTCTTTGTCTGGCTGCTCTATGGTAGTATCGCCATACACAAACGGGCAACGTCAGGTTGTCGGTGCTATTGGTGTGGTTGGTCCCGCTAGAATGAACTACGGAAAAATCATACCTTTAGTGGATTATACAGCAAAGCTGGTTAGTAGATTATTAAGTTAAGGTGAAATTATGGATACACAGGATGTGAAAAATACAGAACAGACTGAAACAGACACTTCAGAAGAAAAAGTAGAAGTACTTTCTGAAAGCGAACAGACGATTGCCGAGCTAAAAGATCAGTTGCTTCGAGCGTTAGCCGAAAATGAAAACACCCGCAAACGTGCACAAAAAGATAAAGAAGATGCACTGAAATTTGGGGTGTCTAATATTGCCCGTGATATGGTTGGAGTGGCTGATAATCTGCGTCGCGCTATGGAAAACAAGTCTGAAAATGCAGCTGAGCTTGCTGAAGCATTATTTTCTGGGGTTGACCTTATTTTAAAAGATTTCGAGGGCGTTCTTGGACGACATGGAATTCAACGCATTGATGCTTTAAATCAGCAGTTTGACCCACACTGGCACCAGGCAGTATTTGAGCAAGAAACTGAAGATCACGCGCCCGGCATAGTTATACAGGTGGTACAAGATGGATATAAAATTCATGATCGACTTCTAAGGCCTGCTATGGTTGCTGTTTCTAAGGCAAAAAAACAAGGCGTTGCTTAGCATTCATGAAAGAAGGCAGTTTACAAGCCCCAATTCGTCACATTATTGATTGGGAGAGTGATGCCTTCTACGATGAAACAGAGCTTGATAAAGAACTGCGTCGCGTTTTTGATATTTGCCATGGTTGCCGCAGATGTTTTAATTTGTGCGACAGCTTTCCTACGCTTTTCGATTTGATCGATGAAACCTCATCAGGCGAATTGGATGAAGTAAAAAGTGATGATTTCCCCAAAGTTGTTGATGAGTGCACACTTTGCGATTTGTGTTTTATCAACAAATGCCCTTATGTGCCCCCACATGAGTTCGATGTTGATTTTCCGCATTTAATGCTACGTCATCGTGCAGTTCAAGCAAAAAAGCACGGTTTAGGGTTTGTAGAAAAGCAAATCAGCAAAACCGACCAAGTGGGAGCCGTAGCTTCAAAAATAGCCCCCGTGGTTAATTGGGTAACATCGACTTCCAATAAACCAATTCGTAAAGCCATAGAATTAGTGGCTGGTATTGATGCTAAGGTTAAATTACCCACCTATTCTAATAAGACATTGTGCCAGCAAGTTAAAATAAATTCTTGTGCTGTTAACGCCGATGGACCTGCATACGGTGAAAAAGTGGCTTTGTTTGCAACATGCTTTGGAAATTATAACAATCCGGCCATTGGGCAAGCAGCCCGACAAGTATTAGCGCATCAAGGTATTAACGCAGAAGTTGTTTATCCTGGATGCTGTGGCATGCCTTTATTTGAAAAAGGTGATTTACGTGCAGTTGCTGAACAAGCTGAAAAAATTAGTGCTGCATTTGCCCCTTATCTTGAAGAAAATATTCCCATTATTTCAATCATTCCTTCGTGTAGTTTAATGCTAAAATCTGAATGGGCACTACTTTTACCAAAAAATGAGCTAGTTCAACGCTTGAGCAAACAAGTAATGGATATTAGTGAATACATTATGCATTTGCATAAAAAATATTCCCTTACAAAAGGTTTGCAACCACTAGAAAACAAAGCTGTTACACTACATTTGGCATGTCATAGTCGGGCACAAAATATCGGTGCAAAAGCTGCAGAGATGCTGCGGTTAATTCCTGATTTGACCGTTCAAATACTTGAGCGCTGCTCTGGCCATGGTGGCACTTGGGGGTTGATGAAAGAGCATTTTCAAACAGCTTTAAAGGTTGGGAAGCCTACGGCAAAGCAAGCTTTGAGTGCGGATAATCCCCTTATTCTTTCCGAATGTCCATTGGCTGCAAAGCATATTTTACAAGGTATGCAATTACAGGATGTAAATGCGAATACGTACGCTACGATGCATCCAATTGAATTAATGGCGAAAAGTTATCGGTTTTGAAAAATATTTCACTTGAAATTTCAAGATAATATCTCTAGATAAGTGATATTGTTAATTTTTTGTTATTATAATGTTTAAGTTTTTTATTTTAGCACTTTTCTTATTGAATTTTGAAGCTGAATCAGCACAAGATTTACTTCAGCTCCAAGAAAGTCGGCAGTTTTTAGCAAAAAAGTTATCGTATGAAACTAAGCAAAAAGCGGATGAAATTAGACTTGAAGGCTTACGTGTCATCAAAAAATTGAAAAGTTTTAACTTTTCAGAAAGATTGCCATTTCTTGAGATTTTTGGATATCGCTTACAAGCTAGACTTGATAATGATCCAACTTTAGCAAAAATTATAAATACTTTTGAAAAACCAATTCTATATAGCGATGACCTAATAAACATCATCAATATCACCAAGGTAACATCAGTTACCGGCGTCATAATTGGCGGGGAAACCCAAACCGACTACGATTTAATTTTAAGTTACGTAAGAGATGCGGTTACTGACTTATTTCCACAAGGTGCAAAAAAAATATTTGGGGAAAATCCAGGAGAAAACGCATCAACTCTTGTGGATTTTATCAATATCCACATAAGAAGATTGCAAGCATCATTGCCAAAGGTGCCGGGAAAGAAAAAAGCAGCAAAGGCAGCGTTTCTAGCAGCTAAGAGCAAGAGAACTTCAGATAGCTTGGAAAGCACAGAAGAAAGAACTACTACAAAGCAAAATGAAAATGCAACAACTGAAGGAATTCAAGGGGCGTTGATTGCAGCAGGGATAACAACAGCTAATGCACAAGGAGGGTGTTTTTCTGAAACGCCTGAAGAGGAAATGCATGAGGAAAACCCCTTAATCTCCCTTCCTTCATCGGCTTCTGCTGTAAGCACAACTGAAGAATCAACATCACTTTACAACCGACTTACAGAAATTGTTGCCAAATCAAGATTTTTTGCATCGTGGGTCTCTAAAAAGGATATTAAAAAAATTGATGATTTATTTGACGAAAGAATATTAACTGATTCATCAGCGTCTTATAACCTTTTAAAAAATCTTGTGAAAAAACAATGTGATGCGGAGTATAAGGCAGAATTTAGAGAAGGTAGTGGCAGTCATAAATTAGCTGCTTTAGTATCAGAAAGCGGTAGAAAGGTTTTGTTTCCTTTCGCACATCATGCAGGGACAAATTTAGATGGTCACTCTCGCGATATGATTATTGATGGATTCAAAGAGTTATTTGGAATTCCGGCGTGATTTACTTGAAATTCCCTTAAAGTTTAAGTACCTTATGAGAGTTGCGTCCTTAGCTCAGCTGGATAGAGCGGCGGCCTTCTAAGCCGTAGGTCAGAGGTTCGAATCCTCTAGGACGCGCCATTTCTAATGTTTTGCTCTTTTTATGGAGTCTTATGAAGGCTTTAATTGTCATCCCTGCCCGTTTAGAATCAACAAGACTTTCTAGAAAGGCCTTGGCTGATATTGCAGGTAAAACAATGATTGAGCGTGTTTTAGAACAAGCTAAAAAAAGCGGTGTGGGTGAAGTTGTTGTAGCGGCATGCGGTAGCGAGATTGCAGACGTTATTGAAAAAGCAGGCGGCAAGGCTATTATCACAGACCCACAGCTTCCTTCAGGCACAGACAGAGTTTGGGCAGCATACGTTGCTATGGGGAAACCCAATGTTGATATTATTATCGGGTTGCAAGGGGACTTACCTCTTTTAGACTCAAGCTTGTTACATGAAATTATAAAACCGTTTAGTAATTCTGCTGTTGATGTTGCAACTTTAGGCACACCTATTAAGGATCTTGAAAACATTGAAAACCCTAATGATGTAAAAATTGTTATGGACGAGCCTAGAAACAACATGGCTAGAGCCATTTATTTTTCACGCGCTGCTGTTCCCTATGGAGCTAGTGTGTTTTACCATCATATTGGCATTTATGCATATCGACCTAAGGCGCTTGAGGCGTATGTAAACAATCCACCTTGCCATTTAGAAAAAACAGAGAGACTAGAGCAACTTCGATTTTTGCAGCACGGCTTTCATATTGAGGTTGTACTGGTTGATTCGTCGCCGATTTCAGTTGATACTGCAGCAGACTTAGAGCGAGCCAGAGCTGCGATTGGAAACCACTAATAAATGAAGGATCATTGAATGAAAAACACACTTTTGCTAATTATTGCACTTGTTTTGATAGGTGTTGGCATATTTCTTGGCATTGGCATTCGCACAAAGTCAAGCATTGTAGAAAGACCAATCAATCTGGCGATAACAGAAAATAAATCTTAACTTTTTGCTTGTGGAATGATATTGCCAGATGACCCCTGCAAAACTTAAGCGGATTATCCCGCGCCTGCATACTCCTGCGTTATGGATTTTTCTGATTTCATCTTCTGTGGCATTATTTGATGCTTTGTATCTTTCGCCTTCTGATTATTTGCATGGTGATTTGGTGCGTATTTTATATGTACATGTTCCGGCAGCATGGTTTGCAGTAGGCATTTATACCATCATGGGGGTTTTCAGCTTTATAAGCCTTGTTTTACGCGCACCCTTTTACAGCATCTGCGCACAAAGCCTAGCGGTTCCTGGATGCATACTAACCGTTATCTGCATGGTAACTGGGGCATTGTGGGGAAAGCCTGCCTGGGGTACGTGGTGGGTATGGGATGCCAGGCTAACTTCGGTTGTTGTGCTTTTTTTCTTGTATATTGGTTATATTAACTTTTGTGATGGAGCGCTGAACAAGGCAGCCAGCATTTTGAACGTGGTTGGTTTAATTAACGTTCCGATTATTAAATGGTCAGTAGACTGGTGGTTTACTCTGCATCAGCCATCTTCGTTTTTTCTAACACAAAAGCCAGCCATAGCTTCAGAGATGCTTGTCCCTTTAGTACTGATGGCAATTGCGTTTCTTTGCTGGTGCTTCGCAGTATTTGCCCGCCTATTCAGCATAAATATGGAACGCTTTCAGCGGATACACCATGCGTAAATGGGGACTTACAGCTAGTTTTTCGATTATCTTTGGTCTGATTATCTGTTCACACCTTGATTTCTTTGTGGTGCTTGCTTATATGGGAACATTTGGAGTATTAGCAGGAATGGTCTATGACCACTAAAGCAAAGCAACGCGCTTTAAAAATTATTTTAATTTTATGTTTTCTTACAGGCGTTGGTCTATTTTTAGCGGGTGCCTTGAGAGAGAATATTGTTTACTTCAAGACACCAAGTGAGCTTTTGCAAATGCAAGAAGTAGCAAAGACGTTGCGACTAGGTGGATTGGTTGTAAAAGGTAGCTTGCACACAACAAGAGGTTTTCACCAATTTATGGTGACTGACAACACTACAGAAGTGATTGTACACTACGCTGGCCGCTTACCGGATCTATTTCGAGAGGAGCAAGGAGTAGTGGCTATTGGTCATTATGATACAGCGACAAAAATCTTTACTGCTACTCAATTACTTGCGAAACACGACCAGTATTACAGACCTAAATACTAGGATTTTCTAATGTTTTCTCCATTTCAACCCACTCACGTGCGGTAAGGCCGCTGTTTTCTTTGGTAACAACCTCTCCGTTCAGACGTCGTCGCAGAGCAGCAAGCATTTTTGATGAGAAAACGGCTGCACCCATGCGGTAATCCATAAAGGCATCATACGCAAAAGGTACCCATTTTTTCAAAATATCAATCATAACATCTGCATAGGCTTGAATTTCATACTGAGCATGAGAATCTGCACGAAGCCTTAAAAAATGCATAAGGTTATGCAAATCAATTTTCCAATACCATTGTGTATAATAATTAACAGGTAAGTTCATACGCGCTAATTCGCGAGCTAAACTTGGCCTGCCCTCTTCTTCTTTTTCATTGAGAAGATATTCGTAAGTATCATACGTCTGCATAGCATCGCGTTTTAAAAGATCAAGAACTTTTTGAGCATATTCACCGTCTAGTACTTCACCGCGGCCTTGATTATTGATAGTTGATTGAGCTGCCAGGTGACGCGCCTCTGGCATGTAAAATTCTCTATCTAGGATTGAATAACGGGCTGAATATTCATTCACATTTGCTGTGCGATGGCGAATCCACTGGCGTGCAATAAAAATAGGAACTTTAATGTGGAATTTTATCTCGCACATTTCAAAAGGAGTAGTGTGCCAGTGACGCATCAAATAATTGATTAAACCACGGTCTTCACTAACCTTTTTAGTGCCCTTACCGTAGGAAACGCGTGCGGCTTGAACAATTGCCGAATCATCCCCCATATAATCAACAACACGTACAAAACCATGGTCAAGCACAGGCATGGGTTGATACAAAATTTTTTCTAATGCCGGAACGGTTGCTCGTTTTGTTTGAAACGATTCAGCAGTCTGCTCAGCCAGTTCTTGAGCATGTTGTGCATTTATGCGAGCAGCTTCTTCCATCACTTGTATAATTTTAAATTACGTTACAAACTATACTAGAGAATGTTGCGTAAAAATCCAAGGGAAAAGCGCCGATGATACCTCAACATAAAATGATAAAAATGCGTGCACTAGACACAACCGATTTGCACCATATAGCGGAACAGCTACGCGATGGACTTTGCCCAATGATGGCAATGGTACACGAGCGCGAGAGCTTTACGCTACTTGTTAATCGATTTTGTTGGAATCATGAAGAAAAAGCAGACGGCACGCTTTTGCACTTCCGTTCTCATGTAGGGTTACTGTTCCGACATGTGCAAAAAGTCCAGCGCAAAGGGTTTGAACAGCACTCAAAAGACCGCATTTTAAACTTGTTGCATATTGAACTAAGGCAAAACACTAAAGATACTTGGGTTCATCTGGTTTTTTCAAAAGGTTATGAAATTCGCCTTTTGGTGGAAAAACTTGAAGCGTATCTTAGTGACTTGCACGATCCCTGGCCAACGCGTTCTAAGCCAATGCATTTGCATGAGCATTTAGAAGCAATGATTGCTTAAGCATTAGGTTTCAGAAAACCATTTTTGCTCAAATTGAATGATTTTTCCAAAAAGACTTGAATGTTCCCTTTCTAGGCGTACCATTGATGCTTTCAGTGTTTTAACAACTTCAAAAACTGCTGGCGCGTTAACATACTTGTATTTCATATATATGCGCAAATGAGCAAGTGATTGAGCAAATTTTGTAGGTTTAGCCGGGTGGTCTGTAGCATGATAATCAGCAAGACTTAGCAGGGCATCTTGGTCGTGGCTAACATTTTCTTCAAGAATCGTTAGAGCATCAGCAAAATCTATTTTTGCCTGCTCATGATCAGTTGTAATGGCGGCTTGTTCATAGAGGGCTGAGCCATAATAATTCCCAGCGGCTATCTTGTTAAGCATATAGGCTTGCGAAAAATAATTTAGCGCAGATGGAGTTTCTGGTGGAAAATGTGCATTATTATTATTTCCATTAGATACAGTTACCCCTGCACCTATTAATGCCTCTATATTGCTTGGTTCTAATGCTAATGCGCTTTGATAATACCTAAGTGCAGACCAACAATAAAATCCCTGATCTATACTTTCGGCAAGAGCTATATATGCACGAGCATTTGGTGCTGAACCTATGATACGCCTTAGAGCAGCTTTGTATTCAAAGTGACTGAGAGCAGGATTGTCTGTTTGTTGGTCAATTTCTAGCATGACCGTTAGATATTCTGCTTTTCTTTGGATGGCTAAATCTTCAGCTTTTTCAAGAACTGATTTTACTTCTTGCCCATACCCGGTGAGAATATTGTCAGCAAACATACAAGCAATATGAAAAATTGCGCTGATATTTTCTTCTATACTAGCCACCCTTAAAAAAATTTTAAGAGCTTCTGCATTTATCTGAGGTAAAAATTTAGAAACTCCGTAACGATATGCAAGACCTACTTCAATCCAATCTTCAGCGGTACCATCACCACAAAGAACTAATTTTTCCAATCTTTTAAATCTTGCTTCTGAAATTTCATAAGAGTGCTTTTGAATAGGAATTGATACTAAATCTCCTTCAAGAGCAGCAGCTTTTAACAACTGAGGATTTCTAATGCAAAAATGCGCAGAAGAAGTTTTTGTTTCTTGCGCTTCTATATCTAGAGCTGAAGATACAGTATTAATGGCGACCAAAGAAACAAACAGAATACGAGAAAGGCATGGTAACAAGCAGCATTTCCATATATTAGCATGATAATACATTCTAAAAGGTTATGATTAATTTAATGTTAAAATTGAATATTAATAAAAACAAATTAACTATAATTTTAATGTTTTATGTTTATTGTTTTTGATAAATTTTAATTATATTTTATGCTTGATGATATTATTATGCGAAAATGCTAGCAATTTCCTGCAATACTTAAGCAGGGACTCCGCATGCAATCCATACGCCAGAAATTCATCAATTCTTAAAGAAGTTACGGTAGGGGAATTGGGGTATCAGCAAGCGTTCGAAGATACGCGATTAAATCAGCGCGTTCTTGGGCGTTAGAAAGCCCAACAAATGACATTTTCGTGCCTTTAATATATTCTCTGGGTTTGTGAAAAAAATGATTAAGACTTTCATAATCCCACTTGCCACCATGAGATTTCATACTTTGTGAATATGCATAATCTGCTGCATGAGCAACCGCATTCATGACGATTCCCCAAAGATTAGGACCCGTTCGATGCGCCCCGCTTTTTTCAAAAGTGTGACATTGCAAGCATTTTTTAGCGACCTTTTCTCCGTTAGCTACATTTGCTTTGGCAAGTAGGGGTGATATTGGCTCAAATGTTTTTTCTTCGTTATCAGAACTTGTTGAAACTTGTTCTCGTGCATCGATACCCAAAACATTTTTTTGCAGGTGAACTGGACGCACTAATTCATCAGCAATAAGATGAAAAACTTGCATACATAAAAGGGCAATCAAGATGCTTGCAAAAATCTTGTTAGATTCAAAATTATTCATACAGAAATTTCATCATAAAATCGCTTCATCACAGCTAACAACTCATTCTCAAAAAGCTTAGGGCGAATGTGCCCCATACCATCTATGGTGGTAAGAGTGCCATTGTAATGATTCGCTGTTTTTTTTGCATGAGCAATGGGCAACATAGGATCAGCACTGCCATGTATGACGTGAACTGGGCAAGATGCACTAATATGGTAATAGCTCATCGGACCTTGCCCACACGCCATGATGTGATTATGGGTAATAGCAGGTAGCACATCTTTATTGCGACGCGAATAAGCTTTTTCCAATATGGGTATCCACTCTGCCTCATCAAAGGGACATTGATTACCATTGAATAGCTTCAAAATCTTAAGACTTTTAAAAAGCCAAGAATCAAAGTTTGATTGATCAATAGGGCCAATGGTTTTTAGCTCTTCTAATACTTCTTTATTAGGCGGCGGTAGATCATTAGCAGCAAGAGTACCCATCATAGCCTTTGTCATGGATGAGAAATCGACGGTGCTCATGATGAGCGTGACGCTAAAAATTCTTTCAGCAGATCTGTGCATGCAAAGCTGCGCCAAATATCCCCCCATAGAAGCCCCTACCAAATGAGCTTTTTGTATGCCATACCCATCTAGAATACTAATGATATCATCACTTAAATCATACAAGGTGTAAGGTTCAGCCATGTAATTAACATGGGAGGACTGCCCTACGTCACGATGATCATAACGTATAACAAAAAATTCTTTTGCAAGCTGCTGGCAAAAAGAATCACTCCACATTATTCCTTGCCCTGCAACACCCATAATCAAGATAATCGGTGGTTTTTTGCTTTTTCCAAAACTTTCTGTCCAAAGCTCAATTGACCCTGATTGAACAAATCTTTCTTGTGGAACTGCAGCCTTAGTCATTCGACACAATAGAGGTCAGCAATGGTGACCAAGAGCCACTTGTTGCACCTTTGGGGGTTGGAATTTTTCGGCGATTTCTACCAGTTAAATCAATCATATCGATTTGGCTTTTATCGCGAATACTGCCTTCTCTTGAATACATAATATAACGACCATTAGGCGACCAAGTTGGGCTTTCAACTAAGTAACCTTGGGCGATAAGGCGTTCACCTGTGCCATCAGGAGAGATAACTCCTATGTAAAATGTTCCTTCGACTTGTTTTGTGAAAGCGATTAAATCTCCACGCGGTGACCAAGCTGGTTCAAAATATCTGCCCTTACCAAGGGTTATCCTTCTTACGTTACTTCCATCTGCATCCATAACAAAAATGCCAGGTTTTGTAGCACCATCTCTATCAGAAACGAATGCGATTTGCTTCCCGTCGTGTGAATAACAGGGTGAAGTATCGATAGAGCGATGCTCAGTTAATTGAGTTAACTTACCGGAGGCAATTTCCATTATATAAACAGCACTTGCCCCTTCTTTTTCATAACTTAAAACCACATTACTGCTATCTGGTGAAAATCTTGGTGCATAGGTCATACCAGGAAAATGCCCAAGCTCTTTATAAGCTTTAGTTTTTAGATCCATGATGTAAACACGTGGTTGTTCTTTGATGTACGCAAGGAATGCTACTTTTTTAGCGTCTGGGGAAATTCGAGGTGTTAAAACAAGATTTTTTCCGTCTGTTAAAGGTTGAGGATTAAACCCATCCCAATCCATGATCATCAAACGCTTTTTTGGGTTTTTTCGGTCATTATTGATATCTTCCACGAAGATAATTTTCGAATCAAAAACGCCTGTTTCACCAGTTGCTCGACCATATATGCTATCGGCAATAATATGCGTCATACGCCGCCAGTTTTTTTGATCTCCGTTATATGAGAGCCCCAGCATCTGCTGCCCTGTTAACACGTCAAATAATCTAAAATTGATTGTGATTTTGTCGGAGTTTAGTTGCCTTACTTCTCCATAAACCAAAAATCTAGCCTTTAATGGGCGCCAGTTGGTCATATTAGGGCCACTTTGTGAAAGTGACTCTGCTGTTTGTAAAAATGCGGATTTTCCAATTGCAACAAATAATCCTGATGCTTCAAGATCATTAGTTAAAACGCTTGCTATATCCTCACCTAAGTTATCAATTCTATCAGGGTTATAAAAATCAACAATGGCAATAGGGTCAGGACTGACATCACCCTTGGTGATTTCTATTTTTAGGGCATGCGCTTGAGTGACAAAAAATAAAATAAAAAAGCAAATGCGAAACATATATGAGGAAAATTAAATATTATATGTAGATTATAACCAAATTTTACCCAGCACTTAAAGAGGGGTACAAAAAAATGTGCACTTCGCTTGAAAGGTGGAAATATCACATTTCAAGAAAAAAACATTGAAAGCCTACGGCATCTTTTCAAGAAAACACGTTTTGTGGAATAACCTCTACATCTGCTTCTTCACATTTTTGTTCCAACTTTTCGAAGTAGCGTACTCCCAAGTAAAAGCTTATTCCTACAGGCAAAGTTATTAGCCAAGTTCCCCAGTAGCCTAACCGCTCAGTAAAATATTAGAAGGTAAATCTGACAAGAAAAAAAATTAAAATCGTTATATTTTATCCACGGGTATTTTCACATACCTCACATTGTTGTCTTCCGGCACCCCAAAGGAACCAGCCCTTAAATTTGCTTGTATGGAAGGAAGTAGTAATTTGGGTACAGCTTTTCCTTCATCACGTTTATTGCGCACAGCAACATACTCTTCTTTTGATATGCCATCATGAAGTAAAATATTCTTTTCCTTTTGTTCTTTAACAGTTGCAATCCATGCCACATCTCGCTCTTCAGGTGGATAATCATGGCACATGAAGATGCGCGTTTCACCCGGGAGGCTAAGTATTTTTTTTACAGAATCATAGAGATCTCCCGCGCTGCCACCAGGGAAATCAGTGCGCGCCGTTCCAATATCGGGCATAAAAATCGTGTCGCCTACAAAAATTGCATCTTCAATTAGGTAACTGGAACATGCTGGTGTATGACCGGGTGTATGAATAACTTTTACATCAACATTCCCAAGTTTAAAAATACTACCATCTTCGAAGAGATGATCAAATTGAGATGCATCAAGGTCTGTATCTTTGCTCGTATTAAAAATTGGAATCCATAGAGAAAGGACGTCCCTTATTTTTGCGCCAATTCCGATTTTGCCCCCCAGCTTTTCTTTTAAATAGTAAGAAGCCGTAATGTGATCTGCATGAATGTGGGTATCTAAAATCCATTCAACAGATAGCTTTTCTTGGTTAATATACGCAATAACTCGGTCTGCTGACTTGGTTTTTGTTCTGCCGGAATATTGATCATAATCAAGCACAGAATCAATAATAGCTGATTTTTGTGTGCTTGGATCGCTTACAACATGCGTAAACGTGGCCGTATCAGAATCAAAAAAAGTTTTAATGTTAATTGCCATAAATACCTAACTTTTATAAAATAAATTCATTCATAAGTATTACTATTCCAACAACCCATAAAAAATATCCAAAGGCTTTTTTTAAATTTTCCCCATTTGCAAATTTTGCAATATAGAACCCAATCAGCATCCCAAGAAGTGCTGGTAGTAAATATTCTGCTAAATTCCACCAATCGCTTGTTATGAAATGATGTTGGTCGGCAACAAAACCTATCAATGAGTTAACCGTAATAATAAGAAGTGACGAGGGAACAGCATCTTGCATGGAGAACCCCATAAGCAGCACGAGCGTTGGGATAATCAAAAAACCTCCTCCTGCACCAAGAATACCCATGACGATTCCCAAGGATAAACCGACCAGAATAACTCTATTGTTTTGAGTTTTGGGTAGATGGTTTTGTGGATGAAGGGGAAATTTTTTTATCATGAAGCCACCAGCAATACTCATAAAAATAAGGAGCAAAATCACAAGAGCTTTATCAATAGAAAGAGGTCCGATATTATGTGGCAAAGCTGAAATCACAAAGTGGCGTGCTGCAAATACACCTAAAACGGAAGGGATCAAAAACAGGATAGCTTTTTTAAAAAGAATTTGATGACGATAACGTAGTAGCCCCATCAATGCTGTAGACCCAACCACAACTAGAGAATAGCTCGTTGCGAGAATGATGGGAATGTTAAATAAATACACCAAAATGGGGATTGTTAGAATTGAGCCACCCGCACCCACAAGGCCTAAAGTAATGCCCATGGTGACTAAAGCTATGTAACCAAGCCCTTCCATATTTACCTATTCCATGGCATTTTGGCCAGTAACTTTGCCATGCCGCACCAGCCGGTTAGCCCAGCAAACATAAGTCCTGCGCCTATAAAGCCGGGCATTATATAGAAACCAGGATTGATTAATATCCCAAAAATTGTTCCTGAGAATGCGATAAATCCAACAGCAATTTGGGTTTGACGATCGAGAGGTAAAACATTAGAACCCGATTTTTTAACATTAAAACCAGCCTTGCTCCAAGCAACAATGCCGCCTTCAAGGAAAGCAACATCTAAAGAAGGGTTAGTTTCTAAAAGCTTTGCGCAAGCGTCAGCACTTCTTTTACCTGATCTGCAATGAATAACGATAGGTCTTTTAGTAGATGGTAATTTATCAAAACTGATTTCACCAAGCGGTATGAGGCAAGCCCCATCAATGCATTCATTCCTATGCTCGGCTGGTTCCCTCACATCTATAAGGAGCAATTCATCTTTATCCAGTTTTTTCTTTAATTCTAAGGCAGTGATAGTTTTCATGAATCCCCAAACATTAAATCAATTTTGTCTTTACTAATTTTTCTATAATTATATCTGAATTTGTGTTAATGACATCTATTTTTTCTTGATCATGAAACTCCATGTTCAGCGTAATTTTTTTGCATAGCATCCATACCCACTCAGATAAAAAATTAATTATACTAAAAGTAGCAATAAGAGCACGCATGTTTTAACAAATACCGAGCCAAATGATTTTTCTTGCACAAACTGTTGGAAGGATATCCGGCCCCCCTTCCATCGTCATAATTTGAAATAAGCTAAAAGCTGATAAGCGCGGATCGCGCTGCTCTAAGCGCCTCATAAGCTTTCATAAGATTTGGATATGCCTTCCATACCGGACGATTGTATTAACAATAATTAGCATCGCAATACAGTATTCTCGTACCTTTGCAGATATTATGCTTCTAAGATGGCCAGAAAATTTATCCACTATCTTTCTTTATTCGTTTTTTCTTTGATAAAGGAACAAAGAACTCCAAGTGCCAGAATAGTGATTGTAATGGTTAATGATAGCATAGGAGGAATCTTTGCAAGATTAAGAGCATCAGCAATGAAAATTTTTGATCCTATAAAGATAAGAACAGCGGCAAGTGCGTATTTTAGGTAATAGAAACGATCAATAATGGATGCCAAAGCAAAATAAAGGGCGCGCAAACCTAGTATTGCAAATATATTACTTGTATATACGATATAGGGGTCTTGAGTGATGGCGAAAATAGCTGGAATGCTATCTACAGCAAAAATCAAATCAATAAATTCCACCATAACCAGAGATATAAATAGTGGAGTTACAAATAGCTTTTTTTGCAGGGATTGAGGGACATGCTGATAAACGAAAAATTTTTGATCATGTAGTTTATCAGTGATATTTAAATGTTTTCTCATCCAAATTAATAGTGTGTTTTTAGAGATTTCCACGGGTTTATTAGACATAAAGAACATCTTGATACCGGTAAAAATCATAAAGGCTGCAAAAATATATAAAATCCATTCAAATCGAGTGATGATTTGAACGCCAAGCCCTATCATCACTGCCCGCAACAAAATAACGCCTAAAATACCCCAAAAAAGCACCCGATGCTGGTATTTAGGGGGTATTGACAAAGAAGAGAATACAAGGGAAATGAGAAATATATTATCAAGAGCGAGGGATTTTTCAACGAGGAAGCCAGTAATATATTCTGCAAAACCATCTAAACCCTTTATATGCCACACCCATAGACCAAAAATGAATGCCATAAGTATATAAAAAGCACTCATCCGCAAGCTCTCTTTAAATCCTATCTCTCTGTCTTTTTTATGAAAAACCCCAAGATCAAGGATTAGCAAAATGAGGACAACAGCGATAAAAATTCCCCACATCAATAAAGATTTTTCCATACGACTTCCAATTTGGCATTACTTTTATGCTATGATCACCTTGGGCTTAGGGCAAGAGAGTATGTCTGGATCATCATAATGGGTCACCTCCAAAAAAACTCTCTTATTTTACGACTATTGGTCTAACAAAGCCCCTCCCAAATTAAACAATTTTTTCCAAGCTGCCTTCATAGCACCCATTCAAAAATCTAACCATTCCCTGATAATGAGAAGAACTTTTGCAAAAAGTTTCTTTTGTAAGAACGGGATTTTTAGTATTTGCCAAGAGGACTATTTTTGCCATAGGAACGTAAGCATAAAATTTTTCCAATGTTGTTATCATCATAGAGTAAATATTTTCAGAATTTTCAGCTGCTTCTGCAAGGTCGCACGCAAGAGTTCTATGTTTTTCCAGGAATGATATAAAGTCATGGATAGGTTTGATTTTGCTTATTTCAGCTACTGAAGCAATATCAAGATCTAATATACGTGGGTTAATATCTGTATCTGCGGGAGTAATTTCTGGTTTACCAAGAGTAAATTTAAAGGTTACGCTTACATGAGTTGGGGGGTGAGCAGATTTACCACCTTCACCTTCTACTTCATCTTTTGCTTCTTCTTGTTTGCTAAGATCATCAAAAGCACAGCTAATTCCTGTTGAGGTGAAACCATCTGCAAATGCGCGAGCTAAATCATCAGAACTAATCAATTCTGCTTCACCAGCTTCATTCATACTTTTTATAGATGTAGTAAATATTGGATTAGGAGCGCTTAGAGGAAAATATTTTTGTAAATCTTCTCTTGCTTTAAAAAAGTTTATCAAGGCTTCATTGCACTTTCCAATCAACAAATATGCAAAAGCATCTCCTGTTTTTCCTTCAGCAAGAAGAATCTGTGCTAAATTATAGGCCGCCCCCGGATACTGTGCTTCGGCGGTTAACTTTAATAAGCGCTTTGCCTCAACCATATCTTGCTCGACTCCCCTGCCATAATAATAAAGAACAGCAAGGTCATGACAAGAAGCTGCATTTGCTAAAATAGCCCCTTGTTTGAAGTAATTTACTGCACGTGCATAATCTTGGGGTATGCTTACATCTTCTCTAGAATACAAAGTGCCAAGGCGATACAGTGCTTCCGGATTGTGTTGCGTTGCTGAGAGTTCGTAATAAGCTTGCGCCATCGTTAAGTTAACATCACCTCCAATACCTGATTGGCAGCACCAGCCAAAACATTTTTGCGCGACAGCATCGCCCGCATCAGCCAATTCTTTGTATATTTCACGTGCTTGTGTCGGATTTTTCTCTATTTCGATATGGGCTCGGTGAAGTGAGCTAATTTCTTCAGTTTCGCCCTCAGGAACTAAATTTTCATCGGCAGCCATTAGTTGCATCAACACAAAGGGCGCCACCAGTAAGTTACGTAAAATTATTTTTATCAACATTTTCTCTCAAATTTTAGTTATTCCAATTTTATTTGAGAAGAAAGTAGTTAATTTTTAGTTAATTTTTTGAGGGGCAGTTTTTTGGATTTATTAGGATTTTCTTATAAAATCAACAATAGCTTCAAAAAATAGTTCTGCCCTTTTCTCTAGGATTCCGTAGTGACTAGAATTTGCAATATCAATGCGCTTTTTTGGCCCCCCCAGCGCCGCCATTAAACCATCAGCATCAGCGCTGAGACTTGCTGTATCTTGTTCTCCACGTAAAACAAGGGTTGGGCATTGTATTTTTGACGCATCATAAATTGGTGTTTGGTTATAGGTTTGCAACGCATCAACCAAGACCCCTGTGGGAATACGGATGCACCTTTCATTGTTAGTTCGTTTTGCCCAATCAGCATCGGTAGTTTCGATATCATCAAGCAGTGCTTGCAAGGTTGCCTGATCTTGCCACTGCATTGCATTATTACTTTTTAATTCGCGTTCCCATAGGCCACACCAACGTTCACGTGACGCAATACGATAGCTTTTAATGCCAGGATTGAGTTTTGTTGGATTTTTCGGGTCGGCTAACTCTTTCCACTGAGGGTTTGCATAGCTATAAACTGGCCCTAGCAAAATTAGTTTAGAAACCCAGTTGTTGCGAGCTGTAATGTAACCACTAATACTGCTACCCCAGGAAAACCCACACAAAATAACAGGCACATTAGGATGCCGGTCTTTTATAAGCTGCACAACATCATTCACATCAAATGTCGCATCATAGTGCGTGATCAGTGGGGACCCTTTCATTTGAGGGTCATCCATTTCAACAGGCTTTGAAGAGTGCCCGTAACCGCGATAGTCAAGGGAGTATGCGGCGTGTTCATTAGCTGCTAAATAGGACATCATACTTAGCTGATTTGGCGATCCTGGCAAATCGAAAATAATACTAGGTAACGTTGCTCCGTGCAAAAGCAAGACCACTGCTTTTGGTTGCACAGCAGGCAAATGCACACGTACAGCAATTTTGCTAATTAAGCAAGCAGAGCTGGAAATAAAGAGAAGATCAGACATAGATTGTTTCAAGAAGATGCAGGATATTCAATAAGCTTTGGAATATCATTTGCCTCTGTGGGTGGCAAAATGTAGGCATGCCCTTCTTTAAATAAGAAAATGGCTGGAGCTCCGACTCCAAGAGTTTCTGCTAGCTTTGTTTTATCAACAATCTCTTGGCGCAACGTATCAAGATTACTATCGCTGGTAAGCTTTTTAGTATTTAACTCTAACTTCGTAGCTTCTTTCATTGAGTCATTTGTAGCGTCTTCGATAGGATTATACGTTAAAGCTAATTGAAGAGCTTTTTGAGGATTTTGCAAAGCTGCAGCCCAAATTAATGCAGCTTGAGCGGTTGATTTTTCCCCAAATAAAGCAATGGGAATAATATAAACACCGCATTTAAGACCGGCCAGTGCCTTTTTCACATTATTTAAATAAGCAAGGCTATTTGCGTCGGCCATATCGGCAAAAACAACCAAGTTGTTATCGCTATGATTCATGATGCAAAATCCTGCCTTTAGTATTTGAGAACGCATTTGAAATGCTTGCTGTTCAAGGCTTTTTTCTTCTTTTTTAACAATTGCATTTGCTGATTTGTTTAATAGCGAAACCAGGAAATGTGGTTTTTTTTCAGCGATTTCTTCCAAAGCAATTTCAAGAGAACCGCTTTCATAGCTACCTTTTTTGCATAACAACCAAGCAATACCTGTTGTTGCCATAAGGTTAAGGATAACAAGAATTGAGAGAAACTTACGGTTCATGCTAGCGATTAAAATTCTAAAAATAGTAGAATTATTTTAAGTCATTCACCAGAAACGGGCAATCATGAATCCTCATCTGCAATTGCATCTATTTTCTTTTGATTTATTCCCAATGCCAAAGCAATTTGATCACCATTGCAATCTCCTTTAGCTAAAAGGCTAAGGTAGGTTACGCGTAAATCTTGGGTAATGGCGCAAAGAGCTGTGATCATTTCTGTAATTTTAAATGAAAATTGATGCCGCATGCCTGCAAGAATGGCGTCATAGCCATTAATGTTCTCTCTGGCAAATGAAAGGTAAGATAGCAGCTGGAAATTTTCCTGTAATTCAAGCGCACCGCGCTGGACAAGGTCAACAGAATGAATTAAATCAATGATATCTAGCTTTTGCTTCATGTTGAGCATGCTGTGCAAAATAGCAATGTAGCCACCAAGGTGTAGTTCTAGATTTTCCATTATGTATAGAAAATTTTTTAGCCCGGTATTTTTATCGTTCAGCATTTCAAAAATAGCCTGCGTGTCCTCAGCACTAAACTTTGAGGCTATATTTTCTTCGCTTAACAGCTCATCAAGATCTAATCTTCTTAAGAGCTTAGCAAGCTTCTTACAATTTTTGGCAAATGGCCCCATTACAGTTTGGCGCAAGGTTGAAATAATCTTGCCAGCATCCTTCAGTTGTTTAACTGATTGATTTACTGACTCTTGCATTGTTTTGGGCACACAGCGACTAATTTTCTCAGCGTTTGGAGTAATACGCTCAAACCCTGTAAGTTCATAACAAAATCCGCAACTTACACTCAGTGCTAAAATAAAAAAAACCAACATCCAGTTTGAGCTTAAACGACGTCCATTTTCACTATTAACAAATTGCTATTAAAAAGCTGTTAATTTACTTATAACGTTGAAAATTTTTAAATGGATTTGAAAAAAGTATAAGTGCAGGCCTAATTCCATTTAAAAACCTGGTTGATAAATCGTTTCTTTGTGTTGAAATATCTTCAACCACATTGGTGATCTGAACTAATGCAGCTTGCGAAGCTATGTTTGTATTTTTTTCTTGCTGGGTAGCTAAAGTTGAAAAAATTGATAACGCAGAGTTAATAGCTACAGAACAAATTTCCTTTGCTATTTTTTGCTGCTTTTCAATCTGCTTACGAGTTCTTTCTTGTTTTTGCATTTTCTTTTTTAACTCTCTGGCCCGATAGAGTGGATTTTCTGTAGCCGGAATGTCACCATAATAATAGCACTCATAATAAATTTTTTCTTTACCTAGATGATCAATTTTTGATCTGCCTTGGATAGTGTAAGGAGGATATTGAAGGAAACTAACATGCCCTGTTTCTATTAAGCGCATCATAAATTCATAATATGATTGCTTGTGATTTAAATGTATTTTCCTTCCATCGAGACCAAATAATTCTACGCTGGAATAAACAGGGCCTATCCTGTCTTCTTTATCATCCCACAAAGTGATTCCTGTTTCGGTATGCTCTATTGACCGACAAGCAATTCTATTTCTTGAATTCCTATGATCACTAAAAAAAAGATCAACCAGAGTGTGGTGCCCATGCCAATTACCAGAATCTTCATAAATTGCTTGCTCACTTGCCGTTCCTTTATAAAGACCTGAACGTATAAGTTCGATAACAAAATCGTTGCGTGAAGAATGCCATTTCAGGCGCAAGGGTTGCTTTAGCGTTTGAGCTTGCCATTGCGGCAAATATATCTCAGCAGAGGATTCCAGATATGTACTAGTTTCGTTAGCAGCATGATCCTCAAAAGCACTTACTAAATTTGAGACAATTCTTATTCCATTTTCATCATGGTACACAGTTGCATTTCCGTTACTTATATCAAAGCTTTCCTGCCACTTTGGCATATCACGCCACCATTTTTCTGCCTTGTTTTCAGCCTTTGGCCAGAATTGGGCTAATTCTTCTTTGTATTTTTTTAGTGATTCCTCGTATTGTTTCATATCTTCTTCATATTTTTTTATTTCTTCTAGAAAGATTAAAGCTTTTCTCGGGAGCATAGGTTTTTCAGGTTTTTGCAAAGATTCAACGATTGCTGAATCAACTTGAAATAGAGTAAAAAAAACAAAAAATATCTTAATCATAAAATTTTATTGCGTAAAAAATTAATATATAAAATTAAAAGAAAATTTGTAGCACGTGAATTGTTATTCCGCAACAACCTTGGTTTTTTAAATCTCGACAACTTAGACAGAAATACCTTAAAAAGAATAGATAAGGAGATTTTTTCATGCGCTTAAGCCAATATTTTTTGCCTACTTTAAAAGAAACCCCTGCTGAGGCACAAATACCCTCGCATCGATTGATGCTGCGCGCTGGCCTAATAAACCAAACAACATCCGGAATTTATACATGGCTTCCTATGGGAGAAAAAATACTTAAACATCTGGACCGGATTGTGGCAGAAGAACAAGATCGTATTGGCTGTCATCGCATTACTATGCCGACCATTCAACCAGCACATTTATGGCAAGAAAGTGGTCGTTATGAAGACTACGGCAAAGAAATGTTACGCGTAAAGGATCGCCATGAACGGGAAATGCTTTATGGGCCCACGCATGAAGAAGTAATTACAGATGTAGTGCGCCAGTATGTGAACAGTTACCGCCAACTACCACTATGCCTATACCAAATTCATTGGAAGTTCCGCGATGAAATCCGCCCACGTTTTGGGGTGATGCGCGGACGTGAATTCTATATGAAAGATGCGTATTCATTCGACCTTGATATGGAAAGTGCGCGTAGATCTTATGAGAAAATGTACAATGCTTATTTAAAAACGTTTGCACGAATGGGATTAAAGGCCATTCCGATGCGTGCTGATAGTGGCGCTATTGGTGGCGATCTTAGTCATGAGTTTCATGTTGTGGCCGATACTGGAGAAAGCGCTATTTATTACGATAGAGCTTTTGAGAACATTACAGAGGCTGATTATTCAATGGAAAAACTTAGCAAGCTTTATGCTGTTAGCGATGAAAAGCATGACCCAGCCAACTGCCCTATTCCTAACGATCAATTGATTTCCCGCCGCGGTATTGAAGTGGGGCATATTTTTTACTTTGGCACAAAATATTCAAAATCGATGAATTTGAAAGTGACAGGCGCAGACGGCAAAACAGTTTATCCTGAAATGGGTTCTTATGGTATTGGCGTTTCAAGATTAGTAGCAGCAATTATTGAAGCTAATCACGACGAACATGGAATTATTTGGCCAGAACAAGTTAGCCCCTTCCGTATAGGACTTATTGATGCAAAGAATGATGCCCAAACACAGGCTATTAGCGAGCAGTTACATGAGCGCTTAAACAATGCTGGCATTAGCGTTTTATATGATGATAGAAGTGAGCGTGCGGGGGTGAAGTTTTCTGATATGGATTTAATTGGTGTGCCATGGCACGTGATTGTTGGTGGAAAAACCCTGACTAATGGTACAGTGGAAATTAAAAATCGACGCACTGGTGAGCGCGAAGATTTAAGTATAGATGATATATTAAATAGATTTTCTTAATAATAGTTTAAGTGGCGTTTATCGATTGTCTGTGCTAGATTGAGACCGTGTATTGAGATCTAAATTTTGAGGAAGCCTTGCAGAATAATTTTAAAAATTTTGGTATTTTTGCGATAATCTTTGCAACTGTTTTTATCGTTGCGCAGATGTTTAGCGGCAGTCAGTCCTCATACCATTCTACGCAAATTCCTTTTTCTGAATTCCTAAATGCTGTAAAGAGTGAAAAAATTAGCGATGTTACCATTAATGGCAACAACGTGATTATTAAAGCTAAAGATGGAAGCATCTACACAACCTATGCCCCTGATAAAACATCGATTGTACCTTTTCTTGCTGACAAAAATGTAACCTTTAGGGCTGTTCCACCTGAGGAAACGCATTGGCTGATCCAGCAACTTTTATCGTGGTTCCCATTCTTGCTATTCATTGGATTAATGGTATTTTCATTGCGACAAATGCAAGCAGGTGGAAACAAAGCCATGGGTTTTGGCAGATCCAAAGCAAAGCTTATGAACGAACAACAAAGTAAAATTACTTTCGCAGACGTTGCTGGAATTGACGAAGCAAAGGCTGAATTGGAAGAAATTGTAGATTACTTAAAGGAACCACAAAAGTTTCAAAAACTTGGTGGTAAAATTCCTAAAGGTGTTTTGCTTGTTGGACCGCCCGGCACTGGTAAAACGTTGTTAGCAAAGGCCATTGCCGGAGAAGCTGGTGTTCCTTTCTTTTCAATATCAGGTTCTGATTTTGTGGAAATGTTTGTGGGCGTTGGTGCAAGCCGTGTTCGTGACATGTTCGAGCAAGCTAAGAAGAATTCGCCCTGCATTGTATTCATTGATGAAATTGATGCAGTGGGGCGCCATCGTGGTGCTGGCCTTGGTGGAGGCAATGATGAACGCGAACAAACATTGAATCAGCTGCTTGTTGAGATGGATGGCTTTGAGGAAAATCAAAGTGTCATTATTGTAGCTGCGACAAATCGCCCAGATATATTAGATCCGGCTCTGTTAAGGCCTGGCCGTTTTGACCGCCGTGTTGATGTTGCAAACCCTGATCTTAAAGGGAGAGAACAAATTCTTTTGGTACACATTAAAAAAGTACCCCTTGCTAGTGATATAGACATTAAAGTTATTGCCCGTGGCACACCTGGATTTTCAGGGGCTGATTTAGCTAATTTGGTGAATGAAGCAGCATTAATGGCCGCGCGCCATAATAAGTTAGCTGTCGGCATGCATGAGTTTGAACACGCTAAGGATAAAATTTTAATGGGTGCAGAGCGGCGTTCACTTACTATGACCGAGGATGAGCGCAAATTAACCGCGTACCATGAGGGGGGACACGCGATTATCGCACATTACACGCCAGGATCTGACCCTATTCACAAAGCAACAATTATCCCAAGAGGTAGAGCGCTTGGTGAGGTAAGGTTGCTTCCTGAAGGAGATCGCATATCAGAATCACGCGATGAACTGATTGCGAGATTAAAGGTATTAATGGGCGGACGCATTGCAGAAGAGCTTATTTTTGGGACTGATAAAGTGACAACTGGTGCCTCGTCTGATATAAAATTTGCTACGGCAATTTCACGTTCAATGATCATGCAGTGCGGCTTAAGTGACAAACTTGGCTTTCAGTCTTTTTCTGTAGAAAGTGATCGTGAATTTACTAAGCCATATTCAGGAAAAACTGCTGAATTGATAGACGCAGAAGTGAAAGAATTACTTGATAAATGCTATAAAGAAGCAAAAAATCTTCTGAAAAAGCATGTCAAGAAACTGCATCAGCTAGCAGAGGCTTTGCTTGAACATGAGACTTTATCAGGTGAAGAGATTAAGTCATTATTAGAAAATGGCGTCATTGATATAATAGCACGCACCAAAAAAGCGAAGATTCGCTCTACGGTACCATCGGTAAATGGCTAACCATGAACTTACACCCTTTCTTGATGAGATCCGAAATCGCTTAAAATTATCGGACCTCATCACACGCTCAACTAAAGTTTTCAAAAAGGGCAAAACTGTTAAGGCGCTGTGCCCATTTCACAATGAGAAAACCCCTTCTTTTGGGATTGATGATGCCAGAGGCGTTTACCATTGCTTTGGTTGTGGTGCAAGTGGCGATCATTTTAAATTTGTACAAGAAATACAAAATCTGAATTTTATTGAAAGCGTCAGACAACTGGCTGATGAGCTTGGAATCAAACTACCTGAGAAGGAAGCTTCGAAGATTTCCCAGCAAAATGAAGTGATATATAGTGTGCTTGAAGCTGCATGCGTTTGGTATCAGGAACAATTGCAGCGCTCTACTGGAGAAGGCGCCCGCACTTATTTAAATAACCGCCAAGTTACCCAGGCAAGCATTGATCAATTCCGCCTGGGTTTTGCGCCTAATCAGGGCCTGATTGCTTACCTTAAAGACAAAAAATTCAGCCAGGGAGATATAGCTTCAGCGGGACTTTCCTTAAAGGCAGATGATGGGCATTTTTATGACAGATTTCGCAACCGCTTAATATTTCCAATAACTAACGCCAGAGGCCAAGTTATTGCCTTTGGTGGGCGTATTCTTGAAAAAGGTGAGCCAAAATATCTGAATTCTCCTGAAACACCAGTTTTTCAAAAGCGCTATGTATTATATGGCTTACAACAAGCGAGAAGGTATTTACGCAACAAAGCCATTATCGTTGAAGGCTATATGGATGTTATTCGGCTGCATCAAGAAGGAATTCCTTATGCTGTTGCTCCGCTTGGCACATCCTTAGGAATTGAGCATTTGCAGCAAATATGGCGCCATGCCCCCTGCCCGATTATTGCTTTTGATGGTGATTCAGCTGGAGAAAAAGCCGCATTTAGTACAATTGAGAAAAGCCTTCCTTTTCTGAGCGCAAATCAAACATTGAAATTTTTATTTCTACCTTCCGGCGAAGACCCTGATTCTTATGTGAAATCTTATGGAAGCACTGCATTTGAAAAATTGCTAAGTACTACCCACCCTATCTACACAATACTTTGGCAAAATGTTACGAAAAATTTTTCGCTTGATAATTTAACACCTGAAGAATTTTTGCAAATCAAAGGATTGTTAAAAGAGCACCTTAAAAATGTTGAAAACATAGAACTTCGCAAGGCATACTTTAGACAATTTGATATTTTACTTAACAGTATTCAAAAGCAAGAGCGCCTACCCTTTAGAAAAAAGCAAATTTCTCTGCCTCAGCAAAACAGTATTGCTACTGAAAAAATTTTACTGGTAACTTTGCTCAATCATCCCTATTTATGGGAGGAGATAGGTGAGTTGCTTATGGGGGTAAATTTTAAAGATCCAGAGATAGAAGCACACCGGCTAAACTTGATTGAATATTTTTCTGGGGACTTCCATAATGAAGACGGTCAAAAAGCATTACCTGCAGAATTAAGCTATTTGAAAAATTTTACAGATGAACGCTTCTATAGTCGTGTACCCTTTGCAAAAATCGGCTATGATGAAAAAATGGCAAAAAACGGGTGGTTGGAAATGTATAACAAACTGCACAATCAGCAATTTTTGCACAACGATCAGCAGCAAAGCGCCGAGCATTTAAAAAATGATTTTAGCCTATCAAATTGGGAACGATTAAAAGCAATAAAAGAGAGATAAAACTAGAAAGAAGTTAGACACAATGGCAAAAGCACTAAAAAAGGATATATCACCAGAGATTGAGCAAGAGGCGGAAATTCCTCTTATTGAGCTAGGAAAGACAAATCCAGCACTTCGAAAGCTTATTCATCGTGGAAAAGAGCGTGGGTATATTACTTATGATGAGCTTAATGAAGCTCTACCTCAATCTCAATTAAGTTCTGAGCAAATTGATGAAGCGATGACTACGCTATCGGACATAGGCATAAGCGTTGTTGACTCAGATGAAGTAGAAGAAGCCCCATTGTCGGGAGAGCTTCAGCATGATCTTTCAGCTTTTAAATTCGATGAACAAGCTGAAGAAGAAGAGGAAGACGTTGCAGGAAGAACTGACGATCCGGTGCGCATGTATCTTCGCGAAATGGGCAACGTGGAGTTGTTATCTCGTGAAGGTGAAATTGCCATTGCTCAACGCATTGAAAGCGGAAAAATCACTCTTATTGGCAGTTTATGCGAAAGCCCTGTTACTTATAACACAATCAATGATTGGCAAGAAAAACTTGCGAACGCGCAAATGCTTGTGAGGGATATCATTACTTTTGATAGCAATGCAGCTTATGAAGACACTGTCGAAGATTTTGAAGAAGAAGTAGAAGGCGAAGAACCGGAAGTTAAAGTACCGGAAATCGATGATGCTACTAGAACTCGCCTTCTAGAACAGCTAAAAAACTTTTTAATCGATCAAGACACTTACATAAAAGCCCTAGAAAAAGCTGGAAAGTCAAAAACACAAGATATCGCAAGCATGCGCGAAAAGCTTATTGTTGCTTTTGAAGATATCCGCATGAACCCCGCTCGTGTCGAAGATTTATTGAATCTTCATGCTGATCTTATTCGACCGGTTAATATTGCTGAGCGTGATCTTATTGGATTAGCGGAAACTTCAGGTATTAAACGCGAAGAATACTTGAAGGAGTACAATGGCGCGACCATCAATAAGGAATGGATCGCTAAGATTGCAAAAAACACCAAAAAGGGCTGGAAAGATTTTTGTGAGAATCACGCATCAAAAATAGAAGGCCTTGCAAAATTGATGGGTGGGATAGAGAAAAATGTTGACCTTCCCTATGCTCGCTTTAAAGAAATTGTAGGCTGTATTCAAAAAGGCGAGCGCGAGACTACACGTGCAAAAAAGGAAATGATAGAAGCCAATCTACGTTTGGTTATTTCTATTGCAAAAAAATACACCAACCGTGGCCTACAGTTCCTAGATCTTATTCAAGAGGGAAACATTGGCTTGATGAAAGCGGTTGATAAGTTTGAGTACCGTCGCGGATATAAATTTTCAACCTATGCAACCTGGTGGATTCGCCAAGCAATCACACGCTCAATTGCTGATCAGGCAAGAACGATTCGTATTCCAGTACACATGATTGAAACGATCAACAAATTGGTGCGTACTTCACGCCAAATGATGCATGAAATTGGCCGCGAACCAACGCCTGAAGAGCTTGCGGTAAAATTGATGATGCCACTTGATAAAGTACGTAAAGTCATGAAAATCGCTAAAGAACCAATTTCTTTGGAAACACCAATTGGTGATGAGGAAGATTCACACTTAGGTGATTTCATTGAAGATAAAAATGCGATGCAACCTATTGATTCAGCCATTCATGCGAATCTGAAGGAAACGACAACGCGTATTTTGGCAAGCCTTACACCACGTGAAGAACGCGTTCTTCGCATGCGCTTTGGTATTGGTATGAATAGCGACCACACGTTGGAAGAAGTTGGTCAGCAGTTTGCGGTAACACGCGAGCGTATTCGCCAAATTGAGGCAAAGGCATTGCGCAAATTAAAGCACCCTAGTCGTTCACGCAAATTGCGCAGTTTCTTGGACACGTAAAAATAAAGCTTGAGTCCCGGCCTGCGCGCCGGGACGCTCTCTGCCCTGTTGCGCATGCACCTAGATTGATATATTTGAATTTAAGCCTTTTTCAAAAAGCAGGCTTTCAGCATGAATTGGCCCATGTCAGTTTTACAATCCACTTCATGGTCACCATCGACCAGCCGAATACTCTTAACTTTCGTACCCATTTTAAGGGTAATAGATGAACCTTTAACCTTAAGATCTTTAATAAGCACAACAGCATCACCATCAGCTAAAATATTGCCGTTAAAATCTTTGATGACTTTTTCATCATTAATCTCAGCAGCTTGCTGTATGAGCCATTCATGACCACAATCAATGCAAACAAAATTATCACGATCGCAGTAGGTGTTTTCATTACCACATTGAGAACATACTGGAATGGTTGTCATTATTTCTCCTAATAAAAAAGAGAGGGCAAAAACCCTCCCTCAAATTTTTTTAGATTCGCAAGTGCTTAATAGCCATCACGGTCCATACGCTTTCGCATTAATTTACGATAACGACGCATTGCTTCAGATTGTTCGCGTACACGACGCTCTGAAGGTTTTTCAAAATGTCGACGCATTTTCATTTCACGATAAACGCCTTCGCGTTGCATCTTCTTTTTTAATGCCCTAAGCGCTTGTTCGATATTATTATCGCGGACTTGGACTTCCATGGAGTAATCACCTGCCTTTCGAACTTACATTATTATCATGAAGCAGAGAAAAACTCAACTATAAAAAAAGCTGCCCCGTAAAGGGCAGCTAATCGTCTGAACTAAACTACGAATAGTTTATAGAGGCTTTATGTTAACTGCTGAAGTCTTGCCTTTGTTTGTAGCAAGTTCATAACTAACTTTTTGTCCTTCGTTCAATGTCGCGAGGCCAGCACGCTCTAATGCACTGATATGTACGAACACATCATTTCCACCATCATCTGGTTGAATAAATCCAAAACCTTTGGTTGCATTGAACCACTTAACTGTACCACTTGCCATTATTTTCTCCTTAATATTTGTTTTACCGATCCCATTTCAATAATTAAAATAGGACTTTAAGAGTTTCACCTAGCCTTTTGGCTAAATTACTCTTTCGCAACATGGTCTGGATATCTATAGAATATTGATTGTTTGGAATACGCGCAAAAAATGTTCGGAGTGATTATGGCAGACGTGAGTTTCTTAAGAGTAGTGTAAACCTTACATGAATTGTACACCAATTTCACGAGCTGTCAATGTTATATATTTTTGTATGTATTGGCCCGGTCTCAATAGAATTTTAACTATTTGTAGAATTATTCAAAAAGAAAGGGAAATTTACGCTTTCAAGAATAGAATGGTTACCGCAAATGTAAAGCATTTTACAGTTGCGCAGCGCAAAATTCACGAGCTGTTTGGGAGGAGACTTTAATTTTTCTGGATTCCACATTCCAAACTTTTCAAAAGGAAACCCATCATTCCAATATCCCAAATTTATGCACAACTGGTCATGGCTGATCTGTGCTGCTTGTAAAAAATCCATCGTTTTTTCTATATCATAAACGCACTGTGTCACTACAAAATCGGGATTTTCTTTAAGTTTCTGTTGAAGGCTTTTCATCTCTTGATCAAGAGTTCGCTCGGTAGGCGTAGGATTTACAACAACTCCAACTTTATAAAAAAATTTTTTGGCAAGCGAGATTACTTGCCATGGTTGAAGGCCAGTATTGTTTTGTTTATATCTATCTCCAAAAATAAGCAGTGCATAATGATTTTTCCCAAAGAATTTAGTCTGCGTTTCAAAAAAGTTTTCAAGCATATCAAAATTTTCATAATCTCTTGTCCTAATATGAAGCATGCATTGCGATTCAAAACGATTACCGGGTAGCTTTCGAAGATGTATACCAAGCTTTGGGATATGAGGGTAACTTGGGATCACTTGAAACTCAGGAGCTTCTTTCCAGCCCCTTACTAAAGTTTCGGCAGACAAAGTTTCTCTAAATAAAATCATTCGCGCACCAATAGTGACAACAAAGCCCAATAATAAAAGAAGAAGCATATCAAATCTAGTAAGCTCTATTGAAGCCCATTCCAAAATCTTCTAGTGTGCAAATGTATAAGGAAGTGCATTATGTGGCTGGTATTATTTCTTCTTTTAAGCTTAAGTTCGTGTGGTGACCCTTCCAAAGGCGAAGAAAAACTAGCAGAAGCTGTTCATGCTAAACCGCAAGAATATACTGAGAAATCTGTTTTTTACGGGGTAGTTCAAGCCCTTAAAAGCAGTCCTTTGTTAGTAAGGGCTGATGGTTTTTTAATCTGGACAACACAGCCAGGCGATAAAATTTTAAAGTCATCAATAATTGCGAGAATTGATAACCCAGAGACACAAAAAGTTTACGAACTTGCCCTTAACGCAGAAACCATTACTCAGCAACAGCACAAAAGAAGCTTATTATTAGAAAAGAGCAATGCAACTTCACGGCAACAAATTCAAGAAAGAGAACATGCTTGGGTTTCGTCGCAACAAGAATTAGCAAAAGCCGAAACAGAACAAAAAAAATCTTTATTTATCGCTCCTTTTGATGGAGTCATGGGGCCACATCTTATTCACGAAGGCACGCATGTAAAAACAGGCGAAATCATAGGCTATATATTTAATCCAACAGACATTGTTGTTGAGGTGCAAATTCCAGCAACATTCAAAGATACTTTAAGAGATGGGATAACTGTTATCATCAATAAAAAAAGGTATACCCTACCCCGCATTTCAAAAATACTAAACCCCACCACACATATGATGATTGTGCATATTCCAATTCAAGATCCAACCTTGCTGGTAGGTGAAGTTATTGATGTTGAGATTCATTTAAAACAATGGAAAAATGTGATTGTTTTGCCCTTGAACACCATAAAATTCGAGCGTGAAGGCGCTTCTGTTTTAGTACTACGGAAAGGAATACTTGAAAAACGTGAGGTGATGTTAGGTGCAAAAGACGCTAAACAGGCTGTCGTTACAAAAGGTATTGAAGCGGGTGAAATTGTTTGTCTGGACCCCCACCACTTTTATGAAGGTGAAAAAGTTATTCCCTCATATGCTGAGCTGTAGTCATGGTTCATTTTTTCTTAAAACATCCAATTATTGCCATTGTTTTAAATGCCATGTTGATCATGGTTGGCTGGCTTAGCCTGCAACATTTACCTGTATGCGAGTACCCGGAAGTACGCATCCCCGAGTTTACAATTCAAACAAAATATAATAATGGCGATGCTTCTTACATGGAAGAAATTGTTACCAACACAATTGAGGATAAGATTATGAATCTTCCTGCAATTGAAAAAATCCAATCTGAGACAAGCCAAGGATCAAGCGAAGTTACTGTTACTTTTAAAACCGGTACAGATATTGACACAGCTCAAATGGGACTGCGTGAATCCATCGCTCAAGCTGGCCTGCCGAAAGAAATTCCCCAACCCTTCATTATAAGAAGGGGATCAAAAGACAATAGCGTTCCATCCTTTTTAATATTGGTAGAATCAAAAAGTATAACAGCTCAAGATCTGACCCATTATACCAATTGTATTTTACGGCATTCCTTTAGGGGAATAGACGGAGTCGCTGAGGTCAGTGTTCTGGGGTCTCCTTACAAAATGGATATAACTCTTGATGGCAAAAAAATGCAGCTATATGGAGTAAGTGCTAATAAAATTTATGACGAGCTTGATAAAATTTTAAAAAATCAGCCCCTGGGTAAACTTTATGACTTGTATCCCGTGCGACTTGATCAACCTTTAAACAGTCCTGATGATTTTAAAAAAATCATGATTCCCATAACAAACAAGCCAGCTGTGGCATTGGGAGATATCAGCACAATTGCACTAATGCAAAATAATGGCGATTTTAGGTTTCACATTAATGGAAAGCCAGGAGTTGCTTTAGAAATAAAAAACTCAACAACCGCAAACCCTTTAGATGTTTCAGACCAACTTCACAAAAAAATGGAAAAACTTAAATCTTCTCTTCCTGAAGACATTTCTTTGAAAGTAATTATTGATCTTGCTGAGTTTATTCGTGTTAGCCTTAATCAAGTGCGCAATAGCCTAATAGAATCTGTTGTGTGTGTGATGGTGATTGTTGGTTTATTTCTGGGTTCTATACGTTTAAGTTTAGTGCCTTTAGTAACAATTCCTTTATCATTAATGGGTTCACTAGCTATTTTGATGGCTTTTGGGTACTCGATTAATACCCTTACTCTTTTGGGGGCTGTTCTTGCGACAGGGCTTGTAGTTGATGATGCAATTGTTGTTTTAGAAAATATCAGTCGCCATAAAAAAACTACGAAAACTGCTTTTGAGGCGGCACTTTTGGGAACTAAAGAAATTTCATTTGCTATTATTGCTATGACCTTAACGCTTGCTAGCGTTTATTTACCCATCATCTTTCAAAAAGATGCTCTAGGCCAGTTGTTTGCCGAGTTTGCTGTTAGCATTTCCGCTGCGGTTATTATTTCAGGTATTACGGCAATCACGCTTACACCGTGGATGAGTATGCTGGCTATTACGAAGCATAAAGAGGATAAAACTCCAAGAATTGTTGCAATGTTGGAAAATGCTTACAATAAAATTCAAGCGAAGACTACGCTTTTGCCTGATTGGTATTTTTTAAGCATTTTTGCTGGATGTATTATAGGATCGCTGTGGCTAGCACATTCTCTTCCCAAAGGTATTGGCCCTCAAGAAGATCGGGCTATTATGGGACTCTGGGTGCCGTCAATGCCGGGAAACAGCATGGACAGACAAGAGGAAATTGCTTTTGAATTAGATAAACAAGTGCAGCAGCTTGAAGGGGTTAAGGAGCGCATTAGCTTCATTGGAAATTGGGGTACTTCAGTTTGTTGTATGCTCACCCCTCCTGGAAACCGCACACATAGCGAAAAACTATACAAAAAACTTCAAAAAGACATAAATAAAAAGATTCCTTATACCTGCTATGCTTGGAATGTTTCAACAGGCATTCCTGGAATGGATGACTACGGCCAGTCTGATGAAATTCAACTTGGGCTAGTAAGTCCAGCTTCACTTGAGAGCTTACACGAATTTGCCGAACAGATGATGGCAAAAATCAGAAAAACAAAAGCTTTTACTTCAGTGCGCTTGCACAAAACTCAAAACGCAACAGGACAAAAATGTACAATACATCCATTTTTAGAGCAAAAATTTAAACTTCAGCGTGACGATGTTCTCAAATGCATTGAAATTTATTTAAGCGGGAAAAAGGACTTACACTTCTTCAAAGATAAGCAACTGTATAATATTGACTTACACACCCTACCGGTTGACCAAAACCTTAATAGAATACTTGTTGCTAACGATGAGGGTGAAACGTTTTCATTGGCTACGATTGCTACCATTACCCAAGAGCAAATTTTAGAACCGATACTGCATTTAAACCAGCAACGCCTTATGCTTATCAAAATGACACCAAATCCCGATACGAATGTAGAAAATGCAAAACAACAGATTGAAAAAGACCTGAAAAACAAGATCACTTCACAAGAAGCATTTGGGTGGCTGGATGCAGATGGAATCAGTTCAAAAAATAGTGAACGCATGATTGCTTTATTTTTCACAGCGCTCGTATTTATTTATGCGATATTGTGTATTCAGTTTGAAAGTTTCTTTGACCCGCTATTGATTTTAGTAACTGTTCCATTTGCAACCTTTGGAGGACTTTTATGGGTATGGATGAGTGGGCAAACTGTTAACATTTTCTCTCAAATTGGCCTGATTACGCTTATAGGACTTATTAGTAAGCATGGAATTTTACTTATTGAATTTGCAAATCACGCAAAAGATAAAACAGTGCAGTGGAGTGAAGCTTTTGAGCGGTCAGTAAAAAAGCGTTTCCGCCCCATTATTATGACAACTGCCGCTATGGTTCTAGGTTGTATTCCCTTAAGTTTAGCATCGGGGCCAGGAGCAGAGATTCGTAGATCTTTAGCAGGCGTTCTAATTGGGGGGTTATGTTTTGGAACTTTTGGGGCAGTGTTCTTATTCCCAAGGTTAGCGACACTTGCTAAAGGGGTACGCATTAAAGATATTTTTCAAGTTATCATACAATTTCTAAATAAAAAAACAGGCCCATAAAAAAGGACCTGTTTAATTTTTTAACGATAAATGGTTGGATTAATAATCCATTCCCATACCGCCCATGCCACCCATACCACCGGGCATTCCTGCAGGCGCTGCAGCTTTCGCTTCAGGCTTTTCTGCAATCATTGCTTCAGTTGTAATAAGTAGGCTTGCGATTGACGCTGCGTCTTGAAGTGCTGTACGTACAACCTTAGTTGGGTCAATAATACCAGCTTTAATCATGTCAACGTACTGCCCAGATTGAGCGTCATACCCGAATGAGAAAGTAGAATCATCAAGGATTTTACCGACAACGATTGAACCGTCAGCGCCTGCGTTAATTGCGATTTGACGGCAAGGAGCAGTAATTGCTTGACGAACGATACGAATACCAACTTCTTGGTCGCCATTCGCAGGCTTCAAATTTTCGATAGCTTTCAAGCTGCGAAGCAATGCTACGCCACCACCAGGCACAATACCTTCTTCGATAGCAGCACGGGTTGCATGCATTGCATCTTCAACGCGATCTTTGCGTTCTTTAACTTCCATTTCAGTTACACCACCAACGCGAATAACAGCAACACCACCGCTAAGCTTAGCTAGGCGTTCTTGTAATTTTTCACGGTCATAGTCTGAAGTAGTTTCAGCAACTTGTGCACGAATTTGCCCACAACGCGCTTGAATTTGGTCTTTGCTACCAGCACCGTCAACAATAATCGTGTCGTCTTTAGTAATTACAACTTTCTTTGCAGTACCAAGCATTGAGATATTTACGTTCTCAAGCTTAATACCCATATCTTCAGAAACAACAGTACCACCAGTCAGAATTGCAATATCTTCAATCATTGATTTGCGACGATCACCAAAACCAGGAGCTTTTACTGCAGCAACCTTTAGACCACCACGTAGCTTGTTCACCACAAGTGTTGCAAGCGCTTCGCCTTCAACATCTTCTGCGATAATCAAAAGTGGACGCCCAGACTGAACAACAGTTTCAAGAACTGGAAGCATAGCTTGTAGGCCTGAAAGTTTCTTTTCATGAATAAGAATGTAGGGATTTTCAAGTTCACAAAGCATTTTTTCAGAGTTTGTTACAAAGTACGGAGAAATGTATCCGCGATCGAATTGCATACCCTCTACAACGTCAAGTTCAGTTTGTAAAGATTTTGCTTCTTCAATAGTGATAACGCCTTCTTTGCCAACTTTTTGAACGGCTTCAGCAAGCATTTTTCCAATTTCAAGTTCGCCGTTCGCAGAAATAGTACCAACTTGTGCAATTTCTTCGTTTGTTGAAACTTTTTTGCTGTTTTGCTTTAAGTTTTCGATAACAGCATCAACTGCCATATCAACACCGCGTTTTACATCCATTGGATTCATTCCCGCAGCAACAGCTTTTACGCCTTCACGAACGATTGATTGAGCAAGAACAGTAGCGGTTGTTGTACCATCACCAGCAAGGTCGCTAGTTTTTGTTGCGACTTCACGCAACATTTGCGCGCCCATATTTTCAAAACGATCTGATAGTTCAATTTCCTTTGCAACTGATACACCGTCTTTTGTAATGCGAGGAGCACCAAAAGATTTTTCTATAACGACATTACGTCCTTTTGGCCCAAGTGTTACCTTAACCGCGTCGGCCAAGATATCAACGCCGCGTAACATTTTATCGCGAGCATCTGTATTAAAGCGTACTTCTTTAGCAGCCATAGTATAATCTCCTTAAAAATTCTAAATTGTTTCTAATGCTTAGGCAGCTTTTTCGATAATGCCCATGATGTCAGATTCTTTCATCACGAGGTAATCTTGCCCATCAATTTTAATCTCTGTCCCAGACCACTTACCAAATAAAACTCTGTCTCCAGATTTCACATCTAAAGCAACAACAGCACCTTGCTCATTGCGTGCGCCGGAACCTACAGCAACAACTTCACCTTCCATAGGCTTTTCTTTTGCTGTGTCTGGAATAATGATCCCTCCAGGCGTTTTTGCTTCTAATTCAATGCGTTTGACCACTACTCGGTCATGCAAAGGGCGAAATTTCATATGCTTTCTCCTTAATTTTTATTGGTTTTAAAACTTAAGATTAAGTTGTTAGCACTCAATCTATATGAGTGCTAATTTAGCAAAAAAACCAATTCTGTCAAGGAAAAATTTGTTATTAGAGCTTACATGCACATTGCAAAAATCTACCTATCATTTTATATAGGTATAAGCAGCAGAATGTAGAGCAAAAGTTTCATGAAAAAGCTAACACGTCATCAGCTTTTGCCACTCTATATCTCTAAAAATATTAAACTACTACCACTAATTATAGCTGCCTTTCTTTTGGGACTTGGAACACAACTGATATTATACCCGGATAAACGCACGCCCCCCCAAACTTCTATTCAAGCGAAAGATTTTAACTGTAGAGCCTGCTTTACGCCAGGCCAAGCTTGCCTACCTATAATTATTCGCGAAATTGATCTGGCCAAGAAGTCTATCCAAATGCAAGCATATAGCCTTACCTCCAAACCTATTGCCGAGGCTCTTACGCGTGCCAAAATGAGAGGAGTTAACATTACGGTGCTCGCTGATAAGAGTCAGAAACATGAGCGTTACACTCAAATCAATAATCTAAAAAAAGCCGGACTTTCAGTTTATATTGATGAAAAACCAGCAATTGCCCATAACAAAATCATTATTATTGATGAGGAAACTATTGTAGGTGGATCTTATAATTTTAGTAATAGCGCCGAAAAACGTAATGCTGAAAACGTTACAATTATTAAAAACAAGGAATTTGCAGCACTTTACGGAGCTAATTTTAAAAAACGTTTAGCAGCGTCGACCATATATACATCTTCTGCAGCCAGAACAAACAAAAAGAGAACGCGGACTGCACGTTAAAGCTATTTACCACATATAAAAATCAGATAAAGACATGATTCAAAATCAAGACATGATACAATAATTTTCAAGACCCACGTATTCGGCAGCTATGGTATCTTTTCAACGATTGCAAATAAGCCGTAATTTTGGCATACATTTTAGAATAACTTAAGAATCCCCAAAGGTAATTCAGGTAAGAATATTATTACTGTTAAAGAGTTTTTAACTTTTTAACGGTTAAAATTAAGTCTGGAAAAATTAAAATAAATTTTATGAAAATAAAAATAGTATTGTGTGCCTATTTAATCGGAATTGGTTCTACTTTAGGTTTTTCAGGCCCTCTGCTTGAAAAATTTAAAGAAAAGCAACAACCTAAGTTAGTGGAGTTTGGTACCAGGTATCTTCAAAACGTTGGTCCCCATGTATTTTACCCGTTTGGTGGGCCTGATGTGACCTACCCTCTTCTGCTATTTCCAAATTTTGAAATTCTGACTTTAATGGGGCTTGAGCCTGCAGAACCTGTAGAAGAAACTCCTGTATCATTAGATGATGATGCTCTTAGTAATTTGTCTTCATTATACCGGCGTAGCTTTTTCATTACTGATCAAATGGCTTCAGGAGTTAGAAATGTAGCTACAGTTATTCTGAAGCAGTTGGAGAATCTTGGAGCAACTGATATCACTATTCAAGCCATCGATGGTAAAAAAAATGCTGTTCAGGTGAAATTTGCCTACAATGACAAAACGCGCATAATCAGGTATTACAAAGCTGGCCTTGATAATGATCAAATTGACCTTGAATTTCTTAGCTCATTAAAGCCATTTGATGTTGTATTGTTTAAGGCAGCATCATATCTACCTCATCAAAAAAAATTCAAAGTATTTAGAAATTTTATGCTGGAAAATGCCAAGGTTTTTGTGCAAGACAGCACAGGCATTCCTTATGAATATCTAAAAAATGATTTCGAATTAGACTTGCACGGCCAATACCTAATGCCCTATAAATTTCCAGGAGGGTTTGAGCAGTTAAATTTCAAAGAATACAGCAAAACGTTAAACAATCCTGTTCTGAATATTTGTTTTGGGTATGGTTGTAACAAAGTACCAACAAATATTTTAATTGCCAGTCGCAAGGAAACAGCTAATTTATAGTTAGATAAAGGAAAAATGTATTTTGCAACTTGGTTAGTGCCCAGCACATGGCTTTATTTTTTGTGTTTTTTTTATTTGAATGCTGCTGATAATCCGCTAGCTCAAGCCCCTCCAGATGCATTTTTACAACCAGAGAGGACCTTATCTGTAAGCGTTCCTCTGAAGAAAAAATCATTATCAGAGTACCAAGCTGAATTTGTGGGACTTTTTGATGGTTACTGCAATTGCCCCATTTTGGGCGCAGAAGATACAGAGAGTTCTCTTAAAAGTTTTGTGGCAGAATTCCTAGTTAATTATAGCCATGAGGAGCTGGATAATATTACAAGTGATATCTATAATCACAACATTGAGCATGCCGGAACCTTAGAAAAATTCACACAATGGATTAACAAATTCTCAAAAAAATAGACAGCTAAACTTTGCCAAAGACCTACAAATCACCTATGATGTGTTGAAATTAGGCGCTGAGGTTGCCGTTGAATACTCTTTGTAGCGATGAAAAAAAAACATTATGGGCTATATGCTTGGTTACATTTTTGTGGAGTGTGGCTTCTTTAATGGTGTTTTCACTACTGCCAACTTTCTTGACAGAAGAATTAAATGTTTCAAAAACAACGCTTGGCTTCATTGAGGGAATTGCCATATTTATGGCGTTTTTAGCTAAGGTTTTTTCTGGCGTTCTAAGCGATATTTTCAAAACCAGACGCTCACTGATTATTGCAGGAACAATTGGTACAGCTGCAATAAAACCATTATTTGCCCTATCTTCTGGGGTATGGTCAATTTTTTGGGCTCGCACTCTTGATAGGCTTAGTAAAGGAGTGCGTTCAGCCCCTTCTGATGCTTTGATTGCCGATATAAGTCCGAAGGCTAGCCAAGGAACATCTTATGGTATGCGCTATACGCTTGAAACTGCTGGTTTTGTTGTTGGTGGAGCTCTAGCTTCAGGGATATATGCACTGACTCAAAACTATCGAATAGTTTTTTGGTGCTCAGTTATACCTGGCATTTGCGCATTGATAGTGCTTTATAGATTTGTACACGATACAACAACGATTCGAAAGCAAGTTGCCTGGCACTGGTCAGAAGTACGTTTTTTGCCTATGCGCTACTGGAAAATTTTGGGTGGCACTTTTATTCTAATGCAAGCACGGTTCAGCGAAGCTTTCCTAAATTTGCGCGCTAAAGACTACGGATGGTCAGTAACACTTATCCCGCTTTTGTTTGTTGCATACAGTATTGTATGTGCGAATACCGCTTGGCCTATGGGCAAGCTGGCCGATCGCACAAGCAGATTGCGTGTATTTCTAATTGGATTACTTGTTCTTATAGTCGCCAACATTATTATGATCGTAGCTCCGAATAAGTGGTGGATTATTGCAGGATTCATGCTATGTGGTCTGCACATGGGAATGACGCATGGAATGCTTTCGGCGCTAATTGCTGAAAACACTCTGTCTCATTTACGCGGCACTGCATTTGCGATGTATTATCTAGTAACGGGTATTGCAGTATTATTTGGCAACAGTATTGCTGGCTTTCTTTCTGAGCATTTCCATGGGGGTGCTTTTTACGGCGGATTAATTTTTACAAGTCTTGCGGCGTTGTATTTTTATAAATTGTCAAAAGAGAATGAATAACATCTTTCATAATTTCTGCCGAAAATTTTTCTCCGATAATATCTACGGTGGGTTGCTTATTGTTTTATCTACAATAGCTTCTGCAACAACCAATGGCACAACGCACAGCATTTCAAAAAATCTTCCGCCTATGGAAATTCTATTTTTTAAATGCTTCATTGGGTTAATGTTGCTTTTTAGTATATACAGACAAAGATTTTTTACATTTTTTAGAACGGCAATTTTACCAATTCATGGATTAAAAGGTGCGTGCGGAGCTTTGGGAAATTGGGCTTGGATTAGTGCAGTACAATACCTCCCCTTGGCAGAATCCTCAGCGTTATCAATTACTAGCGCCTTTTTTACCAGCCTTGGTGGCATGCTATTCTTCAAAGAAAAATTTCATTTCAAAGCCTGGGTTGCTATTGTTGTGGGGTTTACAGGTGTGCTTTTAATTTTGCATCCCAGTCAAAAAATGTTTAGTTATTATGCATTTTTGCCCCTTTTATCAGCCTTGTTTTTTTCAGCATCTTCTTTGTTTGTAAAGCGCTTATCAAAGGAAGACCCTTCTCAAACAACCATTATTTATCTTTTGGGTTTTATGGCTCTATTTGCACTACTTAGCCAAATACACACTTCCTGGATTTTACCCCCGCTTGAAGAAGCGCCAAAATTAGCCGTGATTGGCTGCTGCTATGTAATAACCCAAGTATGCTTAATTGAAGCTTATACGTATGCCCATACTAGTTTTCTGGCACCATTTAAGTATGCCAGGTTTCCTGTCAATATTTTTACTGGGGTTTTATTTTTTGCCGAAATTCCAGCTTTGACAACCCTAATAGGAGGGTACGTAATTTTACTAAGCTATGCTTGGCTAATTCGTGTTGAATACAAAAACAAAATAAGTAAAAATAGCTAAGCGGCTATTTCTGAACATTTAGATTTACGCTGACGCACGCTATCAGATTTTAATTGACCGCAAGCTGCTAATATATCGCGCCCTCGTGGAGTGCGTATAGGCGATGCGTAACCAGCTTTATATACGATTTCAGCAAATGCAGAAATTGCTTGTGGCGTTGAACACTCATAAGGACTGCCAGGCCATGGATTAAAAGGAATTAGATTGATTTTTGCAGGGATACCACGAATAAGCTGAACAAGCTTTCTGGCTTCTGCTGGTGAATCATTCACACCTTTGAGCATAACATATTCAAAAGTTATGCGCCGTGCATTGCTAAGGTTGGGATAGTCTCTGCATGCTTGCAAAAGCTCTTTCAGGGGATATTTACGATTGATTGGTACCAATTCATTGCGCAATTCATCAGTAACAGCATGCAAGGAAATGGCTAAACTTACACCCAATTCATTACCGCAACGCTCTATCATTGGCACTATTCCGGATGTTGAAAGAGTGATTTTTCGCTTTGATAAACTAATACCTTTTTCATCAGTTAGAATTTTAATAGCTGTTGCTACGTTATCGTAATTGTATAAAGGCTCGCCCATTCCCATTAAAACAACATTACTTACATGACGATTCCCAATTGGGGTTGGCCATTCATGAAAAACATCGCGCGCAACCATGACCTGCCCGACAATTTCAGTAGCAGTAAGATTTCGCACCAGCGTTTGAGTACCTGTATGGCAAAAAGAACAAGTTAACGTGCAACCAACTTGCGAGGAAATGCACAAAGTTCCGCGATCAACTTCAGGAATATGCACTGTTTCTGCTTCTTGCCCGTCTGCAAAACGCAGTAACCATTTTTGAGTACCATCAGTTGAAGCTTGTGCTTGCGATACTGATGGACGCTCAATGGTATAAAAACTAGAAAGAGCTTCTCGGCCTTGCGCAGAAATGTTATTCATAGCATCAAAACTACGCAAACCATGGTGATATAGCCAGTTCCAGACTTGCTGCACACGAAAGGCAGGCAATCCTAACTCAGCAAACTGAGAGGTTAATGCTTCACGGCTTTGGCCAATAATATTGATTTTTGTCATGGATTAGATATAGAGATTATTTCGAAGATATACAACTTTTTGCACTAGCTTGCTGCCAATTTAATATAGCATTTTCTACTATTTTATATGCTTTTTGGCACACTTCTTCTATACTTAGAAAAGTTGTATCCAAGACAATAGCATCATCTACAATCTGCATCGGCGCAGCTTGTCTATTTTTGTCACGATTATCACGAAGCTTTATTTCTTCTAAAACTTTTTGTAATGAAGATTCATCAAGTTCTTTTGTGCGCCTTAAGGCACGCACCTGCTCATCAGCTGTAACATAAAGTTTTACATCTGCTTGAGGTAAAATTACGGTAGCTACATCACGCCCATCAAGCACTATCCCTTGATAAATAGGTTCTAAATTATTAGAAAAATCACGCATCTTTTGTGTTAAAACTCGACGAAGAGATGGCACCACTGCTATTTGTGATGCAACAGCTGCGATGCTTTCACTACGCAGATTATTTTCAATCATGCGGCGTGTGTCTACTTTATGGGCAACTTCCTCTAATCGCACAACATCTAAGACATCTACGCCCTCTTGAATAACTAAGCGAGCAGCTTCACGATATAATAGACCTGTATCGAGGTGTTTCAGATGAAACTTTCCACTAATAAACTTGGAAATAGTACCTTTTCCAGCGCCTGCTGGCCCATCAATCGCAACTGAAAATGCCATACATTTTTTTTCCTTTTTTCTTCTTAAAAAAGCTGGTTTGAAAAAAACTTGCAAGTTCTTTTTTTATTAATCACAATTCGCTCATGGAAAATACAAAAATTACGATCATCGGAACGGGTTCTTGGGGAATCGCGCTAGCTGTGAGTTTTCACAATGCCGGTAAAAGCGTTACCTTATGGGGGCGTCGTGCTGAGTATACAAAAGAGCTACGCGCATTGCGTTGCTCTGCTTACCTACCAAACATTGCTATTGCATCAACACTTCCTATTACAAGTGACTCGAGTGATATTGAAGAGTCAGATATTGTTCTTTGGGTTGTTCCTGTGCAAGAAAGCCTTAAACAATTACACACTCTAAAAGCTCATATTCCTAAGCATTGCCCAATAATTATTTGCAGTAAGGGGTTAGAGCTTAATACCCAACAACCCTTATCGGAGTTATTTAAATCGCATTTGCCAAATCCCATTGGTATTTTGTCAGGACCAAATTTTGCTGATGAAATTGCAAAAGGATTACCTGCTGCCTCTACTCTTGCATTCGAAGACTTGGATCTGGCAAAAAAGACAAGCCAGATTTTGAGACATAAATCATTTCGCATATATGCACATGATGATCTTGTAGGAATTGGATTAACTGCAGCTTTAAAAAACGTAATAGCAATTGCTGCAGGAATTGTTATAGGGAAAGAACTTGGGAAGAATTGCTTAGCAGCTCTTATAACCCGAGCAACCACTGAAATTAGCCGACTTATTTGCACATTTGCGGGAAAAAAGGAAACCATGCAGACACTTGCTGGCATTGGAGACTTGCTTTTGACTTGCTCAAGTGCTGAATCACGAAACACAAGCTTAGGAATTGCTCTGGCACAAGGCTTAGCTTTAGAAGATATTTTAAATAGCCGAAAAAGTGTTACCGAAGGTGTACCAACCACGAAAGTTGCTTTTGAGCTAGCTCAACTTCACAAAATTCATGCCCCCATTATATGTGCTGTTTACGAAATATTATATGAGAAAAAATCAATCGATGATGTAATATTCTTGTTGCTAAGCAATCAAAATGATAGCGAGTTCGAATGATGGCATATTGGCTAATTAAATCAGAACCAGGCGCATGGTCATGGGATGATCAGGTAAAGAAGAAAGTTACTTCTTGGGATGGGGTTAGAAATTATCAAGCCCGTAATAACCTTAAGCAAATGAAAATCGGCGACCTTTGCTTTTTCTACCATTCGGTTGTTGGTAAAGAAATTATGGGAATCGTAAGAGTATGCTCGAACTATAAGCCAGATCCAACCGATGAAACAGGTAAGTTTGGCTTGGTTGATGTGGAATATGTTGAGGCACTACCAAAACCAGTAACATTAGAGCAAATTAAGCAAAGCGAAGAATTGCAAGAGCTACCTTTAATTAAGCAATCTCGCCTTTCGGTGATGCCTGTGACAGCTGCACAGTGGGAGTGCGTGTTGAAGCTGAGTAAATAAAAAAGCACCCATAAGGATGCTTTTTTATGAAATAATTAGGAATTAAAAAACTCATTTAACTCGGGATTCTGCGCAATTAGTTCTTCTTTTATAGAAATATATTCTGGAAAAAGATCTATATAATATCTTTGAGCAGTTCTAACCACATTAAGTGCAATTTCATTAAGGTTTTGATTATCAAGAGTCAAGGCTGCTCTAACACAATATGCCTCATGCCACCCTGCAGGAATACCTGTTAATGTGGTTGTTAATAAATTAACTAGCTCTGTTTGCATGATTGCTGAAGTTTTACTAAATTCTAGTGCCTGAGCAAGACTTTTTTCCTCGGGCAACATATAATCACTAAAAGGAAGGTCCTGACCTGGAGCTAGAGTAATTACTTTCAGTGAAAATATTTCACCATCTTCAACGGATATTTGCATTTCACTAGCTGCTTCTACTGTTGATGAAACAATTATTACTGCCAGCAGAGCCAAAATATACTTTTTCACTATTAAATCCTTCAAAAACTTTTCTAACAAAGTACAATAATTATTTTTCAGCATTAATACTCAACCGCGTTTGCCTCTTTGCACAAATCTTGCATTGCTTGCTCTAGCGCTATCACTGTTTGCTGTTCTCCACCAAGTTTTCGAATCGCCACGGTTTTCTCTTCTGCCTCACGCTTGCCAACCACATAGATGTAAGGAACCTTTTGGAGTGAGTGTTCACGAATTTTATAGGGGATTTTTTCGTTGCGAATATCAAGTTCAGCTCTGATGCCTTTATCTTTCAATTGATTTAAGACATTTTGCGCGTACTCATTAGCTTCGCCAGTTACGCTTGCAACAACCACTTGGACAGGCGCCATCCAAACTGGAAACTTCCCGGCATAATGCTCAATCAATACACCTACAAAGCGTTCTAGTGAACCCAGTACGGCACGATGCAGCATTACAGGGCGATGTTTTTGGCCATCTTCACCCACATAGGTGGCATCAAGGCGTTCTGGAAGGCAATAATCAACCTGCAGTGTGCCACATTGCCATTCGCGCCCAATGCAGTCTTTAAGCACAAATTCAAGCTTGGGACCATAAAAAGCACCTTCACCGGGATTTAGGCTGTATTCAATACCCGCAGCTTGAGTTGCCTCTTTTAATGCTGCTTCAGCTTTATCCCAAAGCTCATCGCTTCCTGCACGCGTTTCAGGGCGATCAGAAAATTTCACTTTAAAATCAGTAAAACCAAGATCTTTATAAATTCCTTTTAATAAGTCACAAAAACTTTTTGTTTCAGAAATAATTTGCTCTGGAGTACAAAATATGTGGGCATCATCTTGTACAAAGCTGCGTACGCGCATAATACCGTGTAGCGAGCCACTAGGCTCATTACGATGACATGAACCAAATTCAGACATGCGCAATGGCAAATCGCGATAACTTTTTAAGCCTTGTTTGAAAATTTGCACGTGACAAGGGCAGTTCATTGGCTTAATGGCCAACACTTTATCTTCATCTGCTTGCACACTGTACATGTTTGCACCAAACTTATCCCAATGACCGGAGGCTTCCCAAAGAGAACGATCAACTAATTGGGGAGTGCGAACTTCTACATAGTCAGCTTTTTCAAGGCGTTTGCGCACAAAATTTTCTAAAATACGGTAAATTGTCCACCCTTTTGGGTGCCAAAAAACTGAACCTGTAGCTTCTTCTTGTAAATGAAACAACCCAAGATCTGCACCAATTTTTCGGTGATCACGCTTTTCGGCTTCTTCAAGCATATGAAGGTAATCATCTAATTGTTGCTGAGTAGCCCAAGCTGTACCGTAAATTCGTTGCAGCATCACATTGCGATGATCACCACGCCAATAAGCGCCTGCAAGTTTCATAAGTTTAAAAGCATGCCCTACCCTTTTGGTTGTTGGCAAATGGGGTCCACGGCAAAGATCAATAAACTCGCCTTGACGATACAAACTAATTGTTTCCCCCTGGGGGATACTTTCAATAATTTCTGCCTTGAATTTTTCGCCCATGTTTTGAAAAAATGGAATTGCATCATCGCGGTTCCACTCTTCGCGTACAATTGAAATATCACGATCAACTAAATCATGCATATGTTTTTCAATAGCGGGCAAATCATCTAAAGAAAGAGGTGTTTTTGGGTAAATATCGTAATAAAAACCATTTTCAATAGCAGGCCCGATGGTAATTTGTGTATCTGGATAAAGCTCTTTAATGGCCTGAGCAAACAAATGCGCAGCATCGTGGCGAATAATTTCAAGCCCTTCGTCTGTGGCTTTTGTAATGATTTCTATTTGTGCACCATCTTGAACTAGTTGATTTAAATCTTTCAAATCACCGTTTACTCTTATAGCAACAGCATCTTTTGCAAGACGAGGAGAAATTGAGAAAGCAATTTCTTCTCCTGTTGGAATTTTTTCAAATATTTTTTTGGAACCATCTTTTAAACGTATCGAAATCATAAAACAAAAGAGCTAATTGATATCTTTTTGTAGCATAAGATCTAATTCGACAAAAGATCGCTACGTTTTTAAACAGTTTGTGTTTTTCGGTTTTTAGCTAAGAAAAAAAGAATCAGAATTCCAAAAGCTGCTGAGAGCAGCGAACCAATTACAACACCTGCGCGCATAGCATAGTTAGGACCACCAGCCTCAAAAGTAAGGTCTCCTATAAACAAACTCAGGGTAAATCCAATACCACCTAAAATTGCAACGGCGTAAAGTTTTCCCCAAGAAATATCTTTCGGCAATGAGCACCACTTCATTTTCACAGCGGCATAAGAAAATAAAAATACCCCCAATTGCTTACCTAAGAATAATCCAGAAATGATACCCAAAGTAATATTGCTTTGTAATATATCATAGGAAAAGTTGCTAAAATCTATTCCTGAGTTGATAAATGAAAACAAAGGTAAAATTAAAAAATAGACCAAAGGCTTTAAAAAGCTTTCAAGTTTCTGGAACGAAGGATTAATTTTATCATTTATCTGAACAGGTATAGCAAGAGCTATAATAATACCACTTAAAGTTCCATGAATTCCTGCTTCAACCATAGAAAACCACAAAAAAACACCAATAAGTATGTAAGGAAAATTATGTTTTATTTTCAATTGATTCAAAATAATTAAAAAAGAACCCTCTGCAAAATTTAAGACTGAAAGAGTATTTTTGCCCATTTAAAAGTACA
>VFQS010000238.1_pt1 | contig 71598 bp, 62 predicted proteins | sample 3512361 | NCBI WGS metagenome assembly VFQS01 (sample SAMN10412375, study PRJNA504923) | tailings metagenome | isolation source: Relicate 1 Philex TSF3 active mining | place: Philippines | reverse complement strand
AGCACGGTCATGTCGACCGGGTCCCAGTTGACCGCCGATTCCTTGCGATAGACCAGGCCCGCCGCATAGAGGTCGAGGAACAGCGCCTGCTCGTGGCCGTAGTATTCCGGCTCGCAGGTGGCGATCTCGCGGCTCCAGTCGAGCGCGAAGCCGAGGCGCTTCAGCTGGGCCTTCATGTTGGCGATGTTGTCGCGGGTCCAGCCGCCGGGGTGGACGCCCTTTTCCATCGCGGCGTTTTCCGCCGGCATTCCGAAGGCGTCCCAGCCCATCGGGTGCAGCACTTCGAAACCCTGCATCCGCTTGTAGCGGGCCAGCACGTCGCCCATGGTGTAGTTGCGGACGTGGCCGATGTGGATGCGCCCCGACGGATAGGGAAACATCTCGAGCACGTAGCTGCGCGGCTTGGGCGAATTGTCGTCCGCGCGGAAGCTTTGCGCGTCGTCCCACACGCGCTGCCAGCGCGGATCGGCGGAGGCCGCGTCGAAACGGCCGGTTTCTTGATTGGCAGTGGTCATGCTCGCCCCTCTAGCCGCACTGCGCGGCTTGTCGAGGGGGGAGTTGCCTTACTTGACCGCGTTGCGGCGCAGATCGCGGGCCTTGGTCAGGATCACGTCTTCCAGCTTCTGCACCGTTGCGGCCTGAACCGGGGCATCGACCCATACGCCGTTCTGCGAGGTCTGGCGGCTGGCGGCAACGCGCAGGGCATCGGCCCGCAGATCCTGGTCGAGGATCGTGACGGTGACCTTCATCCGCTCACCCGGATTGTTCGGGTTGGCGTACCAGTCGGTCACGATAACGCCGCCGTTGCTGTCGGTCTGGAGCAGCGGCATGAAGCTCAGCGCTTCGAGGCTGGCACGCCAGAGATAGCTGTTCACGCCGATCGTGGTGACCTGCGACGCGGCGAGGTCCGCCTTCGGACGGTCCTTCTTGCCGCAGCTGACCAGCGCGAGCGCGGCCACGGCAACCAGCCCGGCGCGGCCGATCAGACGGAAAGAAGTACGGCCGGTGGTGGTTGTGGCGATCATTGCGTCAATCCAGATCCTGTGTTTGCGGCAGCTTGCTGTCCGTCGCTGCCTCTATAACCAAGGCAGCACCAGCGGCAAGTGCGCACGTCGCGCGCTTCATGGGCCTTCCACCGGTGAATGCGCGCTGAATGGATCGCCCGCCATGTCCATTGGCACGCGTTAAGGCACAATTCACACGCCCCGCGCCATTTAATCCTTGGATTGTTACGCGTTTGGCGCGAGAATCGGCGCACCGGCGCGGAGAGTCGCGCGGCAGATGGGAATTGCACGCCAGCCATGCAGATCAAGACGATCAGGCTCAGCAAACGTGGGAGCGGCACGGCCGCGCTCCTGCTGGCTGGCGCGGTCGGTCTGCTCGCCCTGCCCAGCGGGGTGCTGGCGCTGTCCAGCCAGTTCGAACCCGATGCCCAGGCCCAGCAGGCCGATGTGGTGAGCGGAACGTTCATGCCCGCCGAAGTGGATCCGCGGCTGGCCCGCTCCATCTCGGTGCGCGCACTGGCCAAGGGGCGCGCCTTCCGCTTTACCCCGGCGGCCACGCCCAACCGGGCCGATCGCTCCGTTACCGTCGCGGTCCGGCTGGATGCCCGCAGCGCCCGCAACCTGATGCTTGGCGCGAAGCAGAGCGTAAGCGAAGCCGCGCTGGGCAATGCGCTGCGCATCGCGCCGACCGGCTACAGCCTGGGCTCGGCGCGCGGCTATCGCAGCTTCGCACAGTCCAGCGGGATCAGCGATGCGCGCCGCAGCGACATCCCGGATCTGGCCGCCTACAAGCCTAGCACGCCCGCAACCAGCGCCGATCCGGGCCGGTTCAGCCCGCGCATTGCGCTGGATGAAAAGGAAAAATCGGGCCGCAGCCCACGCACGTTCGAGCAGAACGACCAGACTGTCGACGTGGGCGGCAGCTATCGCCTGTCACGCAACCTGAACGTCACCGCAGGCGTGCGCTATTCCTCGACCGACCGGGACCGCCTCTTGCCGCTGACCGATGGGCGGCAGGACAACCAGGCCGTTTACGTGGGCACCCAGTTCCGGTTCTGACCGGCTGCCGGTCACCCGAAATTTACGTATGCGAATGCCTTGCCGGGTTACGGTGAGCGGCATAGTCTTGCCGTTACGGAATCCTGAAACGGGGGAACATCTGGCATGGCACGCGTTGCAATCGTTACCGGCGGAACCAGAGGCATTGGCGAGGCGATCTGCTTGGCGCTGAAGGAACAGGGGCGAACCGTCGTCGCCAACTATGGCGGCAACGACGCGGCCGCCAAGGCCTTTACCGCACGCACCGGCATCCCCTCATTCCGCTGGGACGTGGGCGACCACGAGGCCTGCATTCACAATTGCAACGACCTGGCGGCGGAATTCGGGCCGATCGACATCGTGGTCAACAACGCCGGGATCACCCGCGACGGGGTACTCCACAAGATGAGCTTCGATGACTGGAACGAAGTGATGCGAATCAACCTTGGCGGGTGCTTCAACATGGCCAAGGCGACTTTCCCCGGCATGCGGGAGCGCGGCTGGGGGCGGATCGTCAACATCGGGTCGATCAACGGGCAGGCGGGCCAGTATGGCCAGGTCAACTATGCCGCCGCCAAGTCCGGAATCCACGGGTTCACCAAGGCCTTGGCGCAGGAAGGCGCGAAATTCGGGGTGACGGTCAACGCCATCGCGCCGGGCTATATCGACACCGACATGGTCGCCGCCGTGCCCGCCCCGGTGCTGGAAAAGATCGTCGCCAAGATCCCGGTCGGGCGGCTGGGCCATGCCGACGAGATCGCCCGCGGGGTGGCGTTCTTCACGTCGGAGGAAGGCGGCTTTGCCACCGGCTCGACGATGAGCATCAACGGCGGCCAGCACATGTACTGACCGGCCCCTGACCGCGCCTGACAAGATCATGGCGCGGTCAGGATGGCACCGGGACGCCCCCAAGCGGCGCAGAAGATTTGTTATTTATCTTTTTTATACAATTATTTAGATGGATAAGTGAAGCGCTGACCGCATTTCGCCATGCCCGCCCGCCCGCATGCGCAGGGATGGCATATCCCGCCCCGGTAGGAAAGCGCCGCCCCTTTCCAGTCATGCCACGACCGGGTAGGCTCACCGGGTGACCACGCCCTTTCACCCCCCGGTCAAACGCTCGGTCGAGATCGCCGGGCACAAGACCTCGATCAGCCTCGAACCGCTGTTCTGGGAACTGCTAAAGCAGGCGGCGGCGGCGGAGGGCCTGCCGATCAATGCACTGGTCGCCCGGATCGATGCGGAGCGGATCGCCGCGCCCGTCCCGCCGGGGCTGGCGGGCGCGGTGCGGGTCTGGCTGGTCGGCTGGCTGGTATCAGAACTGAGCCAGCAACAGCCCCGCTGAGGCCGTCACTCCAAGCACCGGCAACACGCCCCATTTCAGCCGCAGCAACAGCACCGCGCCAAGCCCGGCGAGCAGCGCCGCGCGGCCATCGAAACTGCTCCAGACCGGCAGGTCGAACGGCAGATCGGCCGACCGCGCGGCATCAAACTGGCGGAACAGCAGGTGCCCCGCAAACCACAGCGTCAGGCTGGCAATCACCCCGACGACCGCCGCAGTAATCGCCGCCAGCGCGCCTTTCAGCCGGGCGGACCGCTCCAGCCGTTCAATCCACGGCGCGAAAGTGAAGATCCACAAAAAGCACGGCGCGAACGTCACCCAGGTGGTCAGCGCCGCGCCCAGCACCCCGGCCACCAGCGGGCTGAACGGCTCTGGCGCGCGGAATGCCGCCAGATAGCCGACGAACTGCGTCACCAGAATCAGCGGCCCCGGCGTCGTTTCGGCCAGCCCCAGACCGTCGGCCATTTCACCCGTGCCGAGCCAGCCGAGCGTGCCCACGGCTTCCTGCGCCATGTAGGCCAGCACCGCATAGGCGCCGCCAAAGGTGACCACCGCCAACTGCGAGAAGAACGTAGCCACCTGCCACAGCACATGATCGCGGCCCAAGGTGACCAGCACAAGCACCAGCGGTGCCACCCAGACCGCGCCCCATACCAGCACCGCGCGCAAGCTGGCGGCCCATGGCCGGGGCGGCAGCGGCGCCCCCGCCGCGATCGGTTTCAACGCCAGCCAATCCGGCCGCAGCGCCGCGACGATAAAGCCCAGCGCGCCCGCCCCCAACACCACCAGCGGAAACGGCAGCGCCAGCAGTGCCAGCGCGGCGAACGCCGCCACGGCCAACCCCTGCTTGAACCGGGTATCCAGCGCGCGTCCGGCAATCCGCAACAGTGCCTGTACTACCAGCGCCAGCACCGCCGCCTTGATCCCCAGGAACAGCGCCGCGAACCAGTCCAGCCGCGCCGCCGCCGCATAGAGCATCGACAGGCCCAGGATCACCAGCGCCCCGGGGATGACAAACAGCAACCCTGCCGCCAGCCCGCCGCGCCAGCCATGCAGTTTCCAGCCGATCCAGGTGGCAAGCTGCTGCGCTTCCGGTCCGGGCAGGAAATGGCAGAAATTCAGCGCGTGGAGATATTGCTCCTCGCTGACCCAGCCGCGCTCCTCCACCACTTCGCGGTGCATCAGCGCAATCTGTCCCGCCGGACCGCCAAAGCTGAGGCAGCCAATCCGGGCAAAAGTACGGACCAGTTCGGAAAACGAAGGGGTGGATGCGTTCACGCCAAACTCCATGCCTTTTCACCCGCAGACGCGCGGGCGATCAAGGCAACGCTTGGGCGGAACCCGCCTGACCGGGAGGTTGCTTTGTCCCGGTTCACCAACACTATTCGCCAGCCCGGCGCGGATCAATCCCCGCCGACGCGTTCGATCTGCGCGCCGACCAGCGCCAGCTTTTCCTCCAGCCGCTCATACCCGCGATCGAGGTGATAGAGCCGGTGGACCTGGGTTTCCCCTTCGGCCGCGAGGCCAGCGATCACCAGGCTCATCGATGCGCGCAGGTCAGTCGCCATCACTTCCGCGCCGGTCAGCTTTTCCACGCCGTGGACGATGGCCGTACGCCCCTTGGTTTCGATATGCGCGCCCATGCGGTTGAGTTCGGGGACGTGCATGTAGCGGTTTTCGAAGATCGTTTCGGTCAGCACGCTGGACCCTTGCGCCAGGCACAGCATCGCCATCAGCTGCGCCTGCATGTCGGTGGCAAAGCCGGGATAGGGCGCGGTGCTGATCGTCACCGCCTTCATCGGCCCATCCGCGGCAACATAGATGCCGCCGGCACGCGGTTCGACATGGACGCCCGCATCGCGCAGCGCCTGCACCGTGGCTTCCATTTCCTCAATCACGGCGTGTTGCAGGAACACATCGCCCCCGGTGATCGCGGCGGCGCAGGCATAGCTGCCCGCCTCGATCCGGTCGGACATCACGCGATAGGTCGCGCCATGCAGGCGCGGCACGCCGTGGATCGTCAGGTCGGAGGTGCCGATCCCCTCGATCTGCGCGCCCATCGCCACCAGCAGGTTGCACAGGTCAACGATTTCCGGCTCGCGCGCGGCGTTGTGCAAAGTCGACTTGCCGGTGCACAGCACGGCGGCCATCAGCGCGTTTTCGGTCGCGCCGACGGAAACCACGGGGAAGCTGTAGCGCCCGCCGGGCAAGCCGCCGTCCGGGGCCACGGCCTTTACGTAGCCAGCGGCCATCTCGATATGCGCGCCCAGTGCTTCCAGCGCTTTGAGGTGCAGGTCGATCGGGCGGTTGCCGATGGCGCAGCCGCCGGGCAGCGACACGGTCGCCTCCCCCATGCGGGCCAGCATCGGGCCCAGCACCAGGATCGAGGCGCGCATCTTGCGCACCAGCTCATAGGGCGCGACGGTAGAGGTCATGCGGGTCGCGGCCAGGGTCATCACCCGGCCGAAATCCTCTGGCCGGGATCCCGCGATCGTGGTGCTGACGCCAAACTGGTTCATCAGGTGCTGGAACCCGTCGATGTCGGCCAGCCGGGGCAGATTGCGCAGGGTCAGCGGCTCATCCGTCAGCAAGGCGCAGGGCAGCAGCGTCAGGGCTGCGTTCTTCGCGCCGGAAATCGGGATGGTGCCGGACAGGCGCTTGCCGCCCGCAATGATGATCTTGTCCATGCTTTTGCGATTTAGCCGGATTTCTACAAGCGGCAAGCGCCGTGCAACCCTATGCACAGCATAACCGCTACTGTTGCAATGCAACATGAGAGCGGCTTAAACACCACTGTAACAGGGACAGGGTAGATTCACCGGCATGACAAGCAGTTCTTCCCGCAAGCCGATCCGCAAGGCCGTATTCCCCGTGGCGGGCATGGGGACGCGTTTTCTGCCCGCGACCAAGGCCATTCCCAAGGAAATGCTGCCGGTGATCGACCGTCCGTTGATCCAGTATGCGGTGGACGAAGCGCGCGAGGCGGGAATCGAGCAGCTGATCTTCGTGACCGGCCGGGGCAAGACCGCGATCGTCGAACATTTCGACCACGCGTTCGAACTGGAAACCACCATGGCCGAGCGCGCCAAGTCGCTCGAAATCCTGGAGCCTACCCGCATCCAGCCGGGCAACCTGGTTGCCGTGCGGCAGCAGGTGCCGATGGGCCTGGGCCACGCGATCTGGTGCGCGCGGGCCATCGTCGGAGATGAACCTTTCGCGATCTTCCTGCCGGACGAGCTGATGATCGGCCAGCCGGGCTGCATGAAGCAGATGGTCGATGCCTATAACGAAGTGGGCGGCAATCTGATTTCGGTGCTGGAAGTGCCGGAAGAGGAAGTGTCCAGCTATGGCGTGATCGCGCCGGGCGCGCGCGGACTGGGCGCGGACGGCGCGTTGACCGAAGTCACCGGACTGGTCGAAAAGCCCAGGCGCGAGGACGCCCCCAGCAACCTGATCATTTCCGGCCGCTACATCCTGCAACCCGAAGTGATGCGGGTGCTGGAAGGGCAGGAAAAGGGCGCTGGCGGCGAAATCCAGCTGACCGATGCGATGGCGCGGATGATCGGCACCCAGCCGTTCCACGCGGTCACGTTCGCGGGCAAGCGCTATGACTGCGGCAGCAAGACCGGCTTTGTCGAGGCGACGCTGGCCATCGCGCTGCAACGCCCGGACATGGCAGACGATGTGCGCGCGATGATGCAGCGCCTGCTGGCCGAAGGGTAAGCTCCCCCCCTCTTGCCGATCGGATCGCACGCCTTAAGCTGCGGCAGAACGAACAAGAGGGGGATTGCATGGCAGCGCTGGAATACGCCGTCGCAGAGCATATCGCGACGATCACGCTCAACCGGCCGGAGCGGATGAACACCATCTCGCGCGAGATGCTGGACGAATTGTGCGTGGTGCTCACCCGCGCGAACGAGGACCAGGACGTGCGCGTGATCGTGCTGACCGGCACGGGCCGCGCGTTCTGCGCCGGGCTGGACCTGAACGAGGCTGCCAGCGGCGAAGGGATCGGCGGGTCCGCCAACAAGTTCGCCGCCACGCTGGATCTGCGCAACACCCCGCCCACCGTGCTGCACGCCATCGACAAACCGGTGATCTGCGCGCTCAATGGCTCGGCTGCGGGCTATGGCATGGACCTCGCGCTGGGCTGTGACATCCGCATCATGGCCGAGGACGCCAAGCTGGCCGCCGCTTTCGTCAAGCGCGGGGTCGTGCCGGAAAGCGGGGGCACATGGTTCCTCCCCCGGATGCTGGGCTGGGCCAAGGCGAGCGAAATCATCTTCACCGGTCGCACACTCAGCGCGGCGGACTGTCTGGCCGAAGGGCTGGCGAACGTGGTCGTCCCCGCCGATCAGGTGCAGGCGGAGGCGCTGCGCATGGCCGCCGAAATCGCCGCCAACGCGCCGCTGGCCGTCACTTCGGCCAAGCGGATGATGCGCATGGGGCTGGAGGAAACCTTCCCCACCCACGTTCAGCACGTCTATCTGCAACTGCTGCCCCTGTTCGCCAGCGACGATTTCCAGGAAGGCATCAAGAGCTTCCTCGAAAAGCGTCCGGCTCGCTTTACGGGGCGCTGAGCGGCTGGCCGGATGGCGCGCGGGCGGGTAAGGCGCGCGACATGGCGCGGCTGATCCTGTTCAACAAACCTTATGACGTGTTGTCGCAGTTCACGGATCGCGGCAGCGCGGACAGCCCGCGCGCCACCCTGTCGAACCATATCGCCGTCCTCGGCGTCTATCCTGCCGGGCGGCTGGACCGCGACAGCGAAGGGTTGCTGCTGTTGACGGACGACGGGCGGCTCCAGGCGCGGATCGCCGACCCCCGCTTCAAGCTGCCCAAGACCTATCTGGTGCAAGTGGAAGGCGAGCCGGACGAGGCCGCGCTCGCTGCCCTGCGGCGCGGGGTGCCACTGAACGACGGGATGACCCGGCCGGCCGAGGTGGAGCGGATCGCCCCGCCAGCACTGTGGCCGCGTAATCCGCCGGTCCGGTTCCGCAAGAGCGTGCCCGACAGCTGGCTGCGCCTGACCATCCGCGAAGGCCGCAACCGCCAGGTCCGCCGCATGACCGCCGCCGCCGGTTTCCCCACGCTGCGACTGGTCCGCTGGGCCATCGGCGACTGGACACTGGACGGCCTCGCCCCCGGCGAATGGCGCGAGGTCAGCGCTTAGTTCGCCTTGAACCGCAGCGGCAGGGTCTTCAGCCCGCCGACGAACGTGCTCTTGGCGCGCTTCGGCTCGCCCGCCAGCTCGACGCTGTCCAGCCGGTCAAGCAGGGCGTCGATCAGGATGCGCATTTCCAGCCGGGCCAGATGCAGCCCCAGGCACTGGTGGGCACCCGCGCCGAAAGCGGCGTGGCGGTTGGCCTCGCGCGCGGCGTCGAACTTGCGGGGGTTGTCGAACTGCGCCGGATCGTGGTTGGCCGCAACGTAGTTCAGCATCAGCCAGTCACCCGCCTTCACCTGCACCCCGCCCAGTTCCACGTCCGCGGCAGCCGTGCGCATGAAGTGTTGCACCGGGGTGGTCCAGCGAATCGCTTCCTCGACGATTCCCGGCACGAGGCTACGGTCGGCCTTGACCCGCGCGAACTGGTCCGGGTCCTGCGCCAGCGCCAGCATCGCCCCGGCGGTGGAGGCAGAGGTCGTGTCATGCCCGGCGGCCGCGACGATGATGTAGTATCCCGCCAGATCACGCGGGCTGATCGGTTCGCCGTCGATCACCGCGTTGGCCAGAATGGTCGCCACGTCGCTGGTCGGGTTGGCCCGGCGCTGTGCGGCCAGCCCTTCGAAATAGGCCTCGAAATCGGCCACCGCACCACGCACGATCTGGAACACCTGTTCCGGCGTCAGATTGGCAAGGCCAGACTTGTTGAGGTCTTCGTCCTGCCCGCCGAACATCTGCTGGGTCAGGAACAGCATCCGCGGCTCGTCCTCTTCCGGCACGCCCAGAATCTGCATGACCACGTGCAGGGGATAGGGCGCGGACACCAGCGGCACAAAGTCCGCCTCCGGCCCTGCGGCCACCAGGCGGTCGACTGTTTTCTTCGCCAGTTCGCGAATGTCCGCCTCGATCGTGCGCAGGTTCTTGGGCATGAACCATTCCTGCGTCAGCCGCCGCAGCTTGGGGTGCTTGGGCGCGTCGAGCACGACCAGCGAGCTGACCAGATTGGGGCTTTCCTCGCCCTGCTGGGCGGTGATCTGGCGGGCGAACTGCTCCCCCGTCTTGTTGGTGAACACCGTCGCGCGCGGGGCGTTCAGGAAGGTCGCGTTGTCCTTGCTGACCTTCATCACCTCGTCATAGCCGGTGACCAGCCAGAACGGGTCGTGATCGTCGCTGGGGCTTTCGATCCGCAGCACGGGGCTTTGCGCGCGCAGTTGGTCGAACAGGTCCAGCAAGGGGTCCCAGTCCGCATAGGACCGGGGATCGATTACCGCGACGGCAGCCTCGGGCGAGGCGGTGGGCATGGTCATTGCTGTTCTCCCGGCCCGGCGCTCTGCGGCGCCTGGGCCCGATAGGTTGGATCGTTACTGCGCGGCCTGCGCCGCTTCATAAGCCGCCTTGTACTCGTCGCGCAGCAGCCGCTTGTAGAGCTTGCCGGTCAGCTCGCGCGGCAGCTGTTCGCGGAAATCGATCTGGCGCGGCATCTTCACGCCCGACAGTTGCGGGCGCAGATAGGCGGTCAGCTCGTCCGCCAGGTCGGGTCCGGCCTCGGCCATGTTGGCGGGCTGGACCACGGCGACCACCCGTTCGCCAAAGTCGGGATCGGGCGCACCGATCACGGCCGCGTCGGCCACCTTGGGGTGCAGCACCAGCAGGTTCTCGATCTCTTGCGGATAGATGTTCACCCCGCCCGAAATGATCATGAAGCTCTTGCGGTCGGTCAGGAAGACATAGCCTTCCTCATCCTGGTAGCCGACGTCGCCCAGACTGGTCCAGCCGTGCTTGTTGCGGCTCTCCGCGGTCTTGACCGGGTCGTTGTGGTATTCGAACGGCACCGTATCTTCGGCCGGTTCGAAGAAGATCTGCCCCTCGGTCCCGCGCGGCACTTCATCGCCGTTCTCGTCGCAGACGCGCACGATCCCGGTCAGCGCGCGGCCGACCGAACCGGGCCGCTCCAGCCATTCCTGACTGGTGATGAAGGTAAAGCCGTTGCCCTCCGTCCCGGCGTAGTATTCGTAGAGCACCGGCCCCCACCAGTCGATCATCGCATGCTTGACCGGCACCGGGCACGGCGCGGCGGCGTGGATGGCGCATTTCAGGCTGGAGACATCATACTTCGCGCGCACATCGTCCGGCAGCTTGAGCATCCGGACAAAGTGCGTGGGCACCCACTGGCTGTCGGTGACCTTGTACTTCTCGATCATCTGCAGCGCGGCTTCGGGTTCGAACCGTTCCATCACCACCACGGTCCCGCCCAGCTTGTGGACGGTCATGCACCAGCGCAGCGGCGCGGCGTGATAGAGCGGCGCGGGCGAGAGATAGATCGCCCCGGGCTGAATGCCGAACGCCATGTTGGCGAGGCCGACCAGCGAGTTCATCTGCGCGATGTCCGGGTCTTCCGGCAGCGGGATCTTCACCCCCTTGGGCTTGCCCGTGGTGCCAGAGGAATAGAGCATGTCCACCCCTGCGCGCTCATCGGCGATGGGGGTATCCGGCTGCGCGGCCAGCGCATCCTCGGCGCTCAGCGCACCGGGCGCATCGAACCGCAGCTGCGCGATGCCCGGCACCAGCTTCGCCACTTCATCCAGCGTGTGCGAGAGATAGGCCGACCCGATCAGCAGCTTGGCCCCGCTGTCTTCCAGGATATAGGCGATTTCCGGCGCGGTCAGGCGGCTGGACACGCAGACATAGTGCAGCCCCGCGCGCTGTGCGCCCCAGGTGACGCCGAAATACCACGGATGATTTTCCATGCAGACGGCAATCGTCTCACCCACCTTGATGCCCTTGGACCGCACCAGCTGGGCAACCTGGTTGGAGCGTCGGTCCAGTTCGGCATAGGAAATCGTCTCTCCGCTGGCCCCCATGATGATGGCGGGCTTATCGGGATTCGCCTTGGCGTGAACTGAAGGATGCATGGGCTGTCACTCTCCGAACTACGGCTATCATCGCCGTTTGCGCCATGGTTTAACCGATCGGTTAAATCGCGCAATCCAAATCGGACGAAACATCCCGGGGATTCGGCAAAAGTGCGCCCCGCGCGCACAAACAGAAACGGGCGATGGTTGCCCATCGCCCGTTTCCCAGCATCCTCCCGAAGCTGATCTGCGCTCCGGGGCTTCCGCCCGGATGCGCGGAAGATAATCTCTTACTTGGAGCCGCCCAGCGCGACTTCGCTTTCGCTGTCAACCGAATCGCCCTGCATGTAGGGGATCGGGTTGACCGCGACGCCCGCGATGCGGACTTCATAGTGCAGGTGCGGACCGGTCGAACGGCCGGTCGAACCGACGTAACCGATAATGTCGCCCTTCTTGACGAACTGGCCGGCAGCCACGTTCAGACGCGACATGTGGCCATAGCGGGTTTCGATGCTGCCGCCGTGTTCCAGGCTGACGAACAGGCCATAGCTGCTGAACCAGTCAGCACGGCCCACCACGCCATCGGCAGTGGCGCGGATCGGCGTGCCGGTCGGCTGAGCAAGGTCGATGCCCTGATGCTGACGACGGCCACCCAGCACCGGGTGGTTGCGCATGCCGAAACCGCTGCTCAGCTTGGCGCCGGCAACCGGCATCAGCGACGGGATCGAAACGGTGTTGGGGCGCAGGATAGCCGAGAGCGAAGCGGCCGGAACGTCGCTCGTGGCGACCGGAGCGGCAGTGTTGATCGCCAGCGCGGCATTGCCGCCCTCGATCGACTTCCAGCTGGAGAACAGGCGGCGGAATTCTTCATCGCCAGCCGGCGCGGGCTTGGCGGCCTGGGCGGCACGCAGCGGAGCGGCGACATCGGCCACGGCAGCGCTGCTGTTGGCAAGCACGGGATTGGCGAAGGTCAGGCTGGCAAGTGCCGCGGCAGCGCCGAGAACCGTCTTGACCTTGGCAAAAAGCGTAATCGCGACCACTCAAACTACCTTGCTTTTCCGGTCCGCCCCATCTGGCCAATTGGCCGGAACAGGACCGGACGAACCCGTTTCACTGAGATGGTCGGACCCCCCGCCTTCTCGTTGAGCATCGGTAAAGCCGGGTCGGGATCAGGATGCAACCCCGGCATAGAAACTGCGCGGTAAACCGGCTTCACCGCGCGCCGAGTCGTTGAACGGTGGCTTAACGGCCCCGTTGAAGTGCTGCTCAACCAACGATTTCCAAAGGATTTGCGCCGTTTCGCCGCGTGCGGCGCAAACTGCGGCGAAATGCGTTGTGCCGAACCGGACGTGCCGGATTTCGTCGTCAAGGATTCGTTGCAGGATTCGCGCGCCGCTCTCATCCCCGCTGGCACGGACCCGTTCCAGCGTGGCGGGGGTAACATCCAGCCCGCGCGCTTCGAGCACCATCGGCACCACGGCCAGCCGCGCGGCAACGTCGTGACGGGTGGCATGGGCCGCATCCCACAAGCCGTCGTGCGCGGGGAGCGCGCCGTAATGGCTGCCCAGCGTGCGCAGCTTGCGCGCCAGCAGCGCGTAATGCATCGCCTCGTCCGCCGCGACCGCCAGGAAATCGGAGACGAACCCCGGCCCCATTTCAGCCCCGAATCGCCCTGCCATGTCGAGCGCCAGATCGATCGCGACGAATTCGATGTGCGCCAGCGCGTGCCACAGTGCGATTCGCCCGCGTTCGGACCCGCCCCGGCGGCGCTTGGGCATCCGCCCCGGCGGCAGCAACTCGGGATGATCGGGGCGCGCCGGACGATCCGGCAACGGTGCTTCGAACGCGAATGCCAGGCGCCCGGCAGCCCAATCCCGCGCGACTTGCCGGGCGGCAAAAGCCTTGGCGGTGGGATCGGCTGTCAGCAATGCCGCGCGAATCGCCTCTCCCACCGAACGCATCATCTGTGCCTTACAGCGCCTGCGCAGCGGCCAGCACTTCGGCGGCGTGGCCCTTGACCTTCACCTTGTCCCAGATCCGGGCGATCCGGCCATCGGGACCGACCAGGTAGGTCGCGCGGACCATGCCCATGTAGGTGCGGCCGTACATCGACTTTTCGGTCCAGATGCCCAGCGCGTCGGACAGCCCGCCTTCCTCGGCATCGCTGGCCAGCGGCGCGGTCAGGGCGTGCTTTTCGATGAACTTCTGGTGCTTCTTCGGCGGGTCCTTCGACACCCCCAGCAACGCGGTACCAGCGACCGCGAACTGGTCCGCCAGCTCGGAAAAGTCCTTGTTTTCGGTGGTGCAGCCGGGCGTGTCATCCTTGGGATAGAAGAACAGCACCAGCTTGCGCCCGGCAAAGTCCGACGGGCGGACGCTGCCGCCATCAGGGGTCGTCATCGCCACATCGGGCAGGGTATCGCCAACGGCAGGGAACGTGCTCATCATTCGATCTCCAGTGTTTCGCCAAAGGTCGCCTGCCATACGGCAGCAACCGCGCGGCGCGATTGGGCCAGAGCCTCCAGCAGCGCATCCCAGCCGGGGCAGCCGCAGGCCCGGGCCAGAACATCGCGCGCCGCGGGCGGCGGAGTTTCCGCGTCGGGCGCCAGCAGCCGCGCCGCGATCAGGAAACGCCCCAATACTCCGTGCGCGGCGCGCAGCGAAGACGGCACAAGGCCCGCCTCCTCAAGCCCCGCCAGCGCGGCGGGGATCGACGGCGCCAGCCCCGCACCATCACGCAGCTGCAGATAATGGGCGATGAATTCGACATCAACCAGCCCGCCCCGCGCCAGCTTGACGTCGAGCGCGCTCTTGGCCGGCTTGTGCTCGGCCATGCGGGCGCGCATTTCCAGCACTTCGCCGCGCAGCTTGTCCGGATCGCGCTTCAGCGTCAGGACATCGCGGACGATCCGTTCCAGCGCGGCGCGGCCTTCGCCTGGGCCATAGACCACGCGGGCGCGGGCGAGCGCCATGTGTTCCCACGTCCAGGCCTGTTCGCGCTGATAGCGCTCGAAACTGCCCAGGCTGACTGCCAGTGGCCCCTGATCGCCCGAGGGGCGCAGCCGGGTATCGACTTCGTAGAGCGCGCCTTCCGCGGTCGGCACCGACAGCGCGGCGGTTATCCGCTGCGCCAGCCGGTTGAAATAGAGCGTTGCGCCCAATGGCCGCCGCCCGTCGCTTTCGCTGGCGTGATCGCCGGTGAACAGGAACACCAGATCGAGGTCCGACGCATGGGTCAGCGCCCCGCCGCCCATCCGCCCCAGCCCCAGCGTGACCAGCTGCCCGCCCGCGATCCGCCCGTGCGCGCGCTCGAACTCCGCAATCGTCGCGTCGGCCAGCACGGCGAGGGCGGCCTCCGCCACGCGGGCAAGGCCCTGCCCGATTTCCATCGGATCGCGCGCGCCCTCAACCAGCTGCACGCCCAGCGCGAAGCGGCGTTCACCGACCCGGCGGCGCACCCGGTCGAGCACCTGCTGGTAATCGTCATCCGCCTCGCCCCGCGCGAACTCGGCGATCAAGGTCGGCACGTCGCCCGGCAGATCGAACGCACTGGCATCGATCAGCGGATCGAGCAGGTCCGCGCGCCGCGCCAGCGCATCGGCCAGCGGCGGAGCCAGGCTGAGAATCCGCGCCAGCAATTCCAGCAGCGCGGGCCGTGCTTCCAGCAGGCGGAACAGGTTGACCGCCGAGGGCAGATTGCCGAGCAGTTCCTCCCACCTGAGCAGCGCCCGCTCCGGCTCTGGCGAGGCGGCGAACGCGGTCAGCAGCGGGCCTTGAATCGCATCATAGGCGGCGCGGGCCGCCTCGGTCCGCAGCGCGCGCAGCTTGCCGTCGCGCCAGCTGGCGATGCGCGCGGCCAGCGCGGCGGGATCGGCAAAGCCCAGCCGCTGCAGCTCCCCGGCCAGCGCCTCGCCTGCCGGGGCGGCAACCGCCACGACGGTACCTTCCTGCGCGTGCTGGGCGATCAGCCGATCATACCGCCGCCCGACCTCCTCGGTAATCGCGGTCAATTCCGCGACCAGCGCCGCGCCATCGGGCAGCCCGTCCAGCTGTGCGACATTGTCGAGCGCGGCGGGGTCCAGCGGCAGTTTGTGGGTCTGCTGGTCGGCCACCATCTGCAAGCGGTGCTCCACCTGCCGCAGCCGGTCATAGCTTTCGCCCAGCAGCGCCGCATCGGCGGGGTCGATCAGGCCGACTTCCGCCAGCGCATCCAGCGTGGCGCGCGTGCCGCGCAGGCGCAGCGCCGGTTGCCGTCCGCCGTGGATCAGCTGATGGGTCTGGGCGAAGAATTCCACCTCGCGGATGCCGCCGCGCCCCTTTTTGAGGTCGAACCCCGGCCCCGGCACCATCGGGCCGCCGTGGCTGGCGCGGATGCGGCCCGTCAGCCGGCCGATTTCCGCAATCGCGCCGAAATCCAGGCTCTTGCGCCATACGAACGGACGGATCGCGGCCAGGAACGCCTCGCCCGCGGCGACATCGCCCGCGCAGGCCCGCGCCCGGATGAAGGCCGCGCGCTCCCACGCCAGGGCAGAGCTTTCGTAATGGCTCAGCGCCGCCTCGATCGGAATCGCCAGCGGGCTGACCTCGCTTGCCGGACGCAGCCGCAGATCAACCCGGAAGACATAGCCCTCATGGGTGACGTGGCTCATCGTTTCCATCAGCGCGCGGGCGACGCGCTGTGCCGCCTCGCCCGGTTCGTCGCGCTCGCGCCGGGGCAGCAGCGCCGGGTCATATAGCAGGATCGGATCGATATCCGACGAGTAGTTCAGTTCCTGCGCGCCGTGCTTGCCCAGCGCGAGCGCGAGGAACCCCGCAGGCTCCGCATCGGGCACGCGGCGGCGGATCGCATCGGCAATCGCGGCATCGAGCGACCGGTCGGCAAAGGCGGACAATTCCCCCGTCACTGTCAGCAGCGGGAATGCTCCGGCCAGATCGCCCACCGCCAGTGCAACCGCCAGCGCCAGCTTTTCCCGGCGCAGCGCGCTGCCCACGCTGTCACAGTCCGCCCCGGCAGCCTTGGCCCAGCCCAGCGCGCCGTTGCCGTCCCCGGCGGCCAGCAGTGCTTCCAGCCCCGGCAGGCGGTCCAGCCCCGTGGCAAGGTAGGGTGCGTGGGCCCGCGCCCGCGCCAGTGCTCCGGTCCAGTCGGCGGCAGGGGTAGTGGCAGCAGTCATCACGGCCCGCGATGCCCGCTGATCGTCGGGCAATCAAGTCGTTCGTCGCACGCGCGCTTGCGGGGGCCGCGCGGACCTGCCAATCGGCGGGCAACTGTCGCACCTGTTGGAGCCATCACCTTATGAAGCTTCGCCTGACCCTGCTGGCCGCGTCCGCGCTGGCCGTTTCAACCGCCGCCACCGCCAAGCCCGCGCCGATCCCGGTGGTGAAGCCGGTGCCGGTATCGGAACAGTTGCTGGAGGAGATGGTCCGCACGCTCGCCTCGGACGAATTCGAGGGCCGCGCGCCGAGCACGCCGGGTGAGGACAAGACGGTTGCCTACCTGATCGAGAAGTTCAAGGCGGCGGGCCTTCAGCCCGGCAACAAGGGCAGCTGGACGCAGGATGTCCCCACCGTGGAAATCACCGCGCAGAACAGCGCTGGCCTCGCCGTGACCGGCGGCAAGGACACGATGCTGTTCGCCTATGGCAAGGATTTCGTCGCCGGCAGCTATCGCGTCACGCCGCAGACCGACATCCGCGATGCCGAACTGGTGTTCGTCGGCTATGGCATCAACGCCCCGGAACTCGGCTGGAACGACTATGCCGGGATCGACATGAAGGGAAAGATCGCGGTCATCCTCGTCAACGACCCGGACTGGGCGCAAGAGGGCGAGGACGGCCTGTTCAAGGGGCGCCGGATGACCTGGTATGGCCGCTGGCCCTATAAGTTCGAGGAAGCCGCCCGGCAAGGCGCGGCAGGCGCGCTGATCGTGCATGATACCTTCCCCGCCGCCTATGGCTGGAACGTGGTCGAATCGAGCTGGACCGGCGCGCAGTATTTCGTGGCCAAGCCCAACGACGCGATGGACCAGACCGCCGCGAACGGCTGGGTCCAGCAGGACGTCGCCAGGCAGATCGTCGCCGCCGCCGGTCAGGACCTGGGCCAACTGACCGCCGCTGCCAAGCAGAAGGGCTTCAAGCCGGTCCCGCTGGGGCTGAAGGCCAGCCTGAAGTTCGACAACCAGATCCGCCGGGGTCAGTCGCGCAACGTGATCGGGGTGCTGCCGGGCAAGAAGCGCCCGGACGAATATGTGCTCTACACCGCGCACTGGGATCACCTTGGCCGCTGCAAGCCCAACGCCAAGGGCGATGACATCTGCAACGGCGCGGTCGACAACGCCACCGGCACCGCGATGCTGGCCGCGCTGGCGCAGGCCAACGTCAAGGCCGGCCCGGCCGATCGCAGCCAGGTGTTCCTGGCGGTGACGCTGGAAGAATCGGGCCTGCTGGGGTCTGAATTCTATGCCCAGAACCCGCCCTTCCCGCTGAACAAGACCGTCGGCGGGGTGAACATGGACGCGCTGATGCCGGGCCAGCCCGCCCGCGACGTGCAGGTGACCGGCGGCGACAAGTCCGACCTCACCCGCTACCTCAAGGCCGCAATGGCCGAAATGAAGCTGACCCTTGCGCCGGAAGAACACATCGAGCGCGGCTATTACTACCGCTCCGACCATTTCAGCATGGCCAAGCGCGGCGTGCCGATGTTCTATGTCGGGCGCGGCAGCGATTGGGTGCCGGGCGGCAAGGCCGCTGCCGATGCGGCGGGCGGGGCCTACAACAGCACCGACTATCACCAGGCCAGCGATGAATATAACGGCAAGTGGGACTGGTCGGGCATCGTGCAGGAAGGCGAGCTTTATTACCGCCTCGGCCGGATGCTGGCGATGACCACCGACTGGCCGAACTGGCACCCCACTGACGAATTCCGCGCGGTCCGCGACCAGAGCCGCGCCGCCAAGACCAAGCCGGGGAAGTAAGCCGTCATGACCCAATCGACGCTGCGGATGCCGCCCGAATGGCATCCGCAACAGTGGCTGTGGATCGGCTTTCCGCACGACCCGGTCGAATGGCCGGGCTTTCTGGAGCGCGCGCAGGAACAGGTCGCCGCCTTTGCCAGCGCGGTGGCCGACAGCGGGCAGGAAGCCCGCCTGATCGTTCGGGACGAAGCTAACGCCGCGCGGGCGCGGACGCTGTGTTCGGGCGCGGTGCGGATCGAGATTCGCCGCTATGGCGATATCTGGCTGCGCGACACCGGGCCGCTGGTGGTGCAGGACGGCGCGCGCCAAATCGCCCGCCGGTTCGGCTTCAACGGCTGGGGCGGCAAATACCTGATGGACGGCGATCAGGAAATCGGCGCGGAACTGGCGATGAGCGCAGATCTGCCCGTGGAGACCTGCGACTGGGTGCTTGAAGGCGGCGCGCTCGACACCGATGGCACCGGGCTGGTCGCCACCACCGAGCAATGCCTGCTCAACCCCAATCGCAACCCGCACCTGACCCGCGCCGATCTGGAAATGCGCCTTGCCCGCGACCTGGGGTTCGACCGGGTTCTGTGGCTGGGCGATGGGCTGATCAACGATCACACCGACGGCCATGTCGACAACCTTGCCCGATTCGTCGCGCCGAACGTGCTGGCCCTGCCGCGCGCGACCGGGGCGAACGATCCCAACGCCGCGATCTATGCCGATGCCAAGGCCCGCGCCGAGGCCTTCGGCGTGACGGTGCGCGAAGTCCCCTCGCCCGGTCGGGTGGAAACGGACGGGCGGATCGAACCGGCCAGCTACATGAACTTTGCCATCACCACGAAACTGGTGGTCGTCCCCACCGCCGGGACCGCGCACGATGCAGATGGCGTGGCCGCGATTGCGGAGCTGTTTCCCGACCGCGACGTGATCGGCTTGCCCGCTGACGCCGTGCTGGCGGGTGGCGGCAGTTTCCACTGCGGCAGCCAGCAGATGCCGGTGCTGTAAAGCCTCCCCCTTCGGCAGAAGTCCCGCCCGTCCTGAGCTTGTCGAAGGACTGCCCTTCTTTTTGCGGCCCAACCCTGCGGCCCCAAGTGAAGGGCAGTGCCTCGACAAGTTCCGCACAGGCGCGGTGGGGGCGATGGCGCACATCGCGGCCCCAACCTTGACTCCCCCGCTCCACACACTTAGTTTCAAATGCAACTTTTGAAATGCGGAGCATTCCCCCATGGCCGACCTGTTCGACAACCCGCTGGGCCTCGACGGTTTTGAGTTCATCGAATTCTGCGCGCCTGAAAAAGGCCTGCTGGAACCGGTGTTCGCCGCGATGGGCTTTACCCATGTCGCCAACCACCGTTCCAAGGACGTGCAGCTGTGGCGGCAGGGCGGGATAAACCTGATCGCCAACTATGAGCCGCGCAGCCCGGCCGCCTATTTCGCGCAGGAACATGGGCCGTCCGCTTGCGGGATGGGCTGGCGCGTGCGCGATGCGGCCAAGGCATACGCGCAAGCGATCGAGCGCGGGGCCGAGCCGGTGGAAAGCCGCACCGGGGTGATGGAGCTGCGCCTGCCCGCGTTTCGCGGGATCGGCGGCTCGATCATCTATCTGATCGACCGCTATGAAGGGCAGGAACACGGCGACCTGTCGATCTATGACATCGACTTCGTCTGGCTGCCCGGCGTGGACCGCCACCCCGTGGGCGCGGGGCTCCACACGATCGATCACCTGACGCACAACGTCTATGGCGGACGCATGGCGCACTGGGCGGCGTTCTATGAACGGATCGCCGGTTTCCGCGAAATCCGCTATTTCGACATCAAGGGCGAATATACCGGCCTCACCAGCAAGGCGATGACCGCGCCCGACGGCAAGATCCGCATTCCCCTGAACGAAGAGGGGAAGGCCGGCGGCGGCCAGATCGAGGAATTCCTGCGCGCCTACAACGGCGAGGGCATCCAGCACATCGCCTTTGCCTGCGACGACCTGATCGGCGCGTGGGACAAGCTCAAAGTGCTCGGCACCCCGTTCATGACCGCCCCGCCCGCAACCTATTACGAGATGCTGGAAGAGCGCCTGCCCGGCCACGGCGAGCCGGTGGCCGAATTGCAGCGGCGCGGCATCCTGCTGGACGGTTCCACCACGGCAGGCGATCCGCGCCTGCTGCTGCAAATCTTCTCCGAAACGCAGATCGGCCCGGTGTTCTTCGAATTCATCCAGCGCAAGAAGGATGAAGGGTTCGGCGAAGGCAACTTCACCGCGCTGTTCGAAAGCATGGAACGCGACCAGCTGCGGCGCGGCGCGCTGCAAGTGGAAGGAGCCGGTCAGTGAGCCCGCCTCCCGCGCTCAAGCGCATCCACCACGTCGCCTATCGCTGCCGCGACGCGAAAGAGACGGTGGAATGGTATTCCCGCGTGCTGGGGATGACCTACACCACCGCCTTTGCCGAGGATCACGTGCCCTCCACCGGGGCCTATGATCCCTATATGCACGTGTTCCTCGATTGCGGCGGCGGCAACGTGCTGGCGTTTTTCGAACTGCCGCAGCAGCCCGAAATGGGCCGCGATGCCAACACACCCGAATGGGTTCAGCACCTGGCGTTCGAGGTCGAGGACCTGAACGCGCTGCTCGCGGCGAAAGCGCATATCGAGGCGCAGGGGATCGAAGTGCTGGGGCCGACCTACCACGGCATCTTCCGCTCGATCTATTTCTTCGATCCCAACGGCCACCGGCTGGAACTGGCCTGCAATATTGGCACGCCGGACCAGTACGCCGAACTGCGCGCGCTGGCCCCCGTGATGCTCAACGAATGGGCCGCCACCAAACGCGCCCCACGCCACGCGGCGTGGCTGCACGAGGACCCGGCGGAGCGGGGGGAGGGATAACTCCTCACCCCTTACCGCTCACCCCTCGCCCGGCACCTTCACCCGCAGCATGGCCGCCGCCGCCAGCACCAGCGTTCCCGCCGCGAAAGCCATGGTCCAGATCGGCTGGTCGGGGAAGAACGCCTTCATGATCGAGCCCATCACGGTCGCCACTAGCAGCTGCGGCACCACCACGAACACGTTGAACAGGCCCATGTAGATGCCCAGCTTCGCCTGCGGCAGGCTGCTCGCGAGGATCGCGTAAGGCATGGCGAGGATCGAGGCCCAGGCGATGCCGACGCCCACTTCCGCGAACAGCAAGTGCGCGGGATCGGTCAGCACGAAGAAGCTGGCATAGCCCGCCGCGCCCGCCAGCAGGCAGGCGACGTGGGTCTTGGCCTTGCCGATCCGGCGGGACAGCCAGGGCAGCAGGGTCAGCGCGGCGACGGCCGCGACGCCGTTATAGACCGAGAACAGCACACCCACCCAGTTGCCCGCATCCTGATAGGCCGCGCTGGCGGGATCGGCCGAACCGAAGAAGTTCTGCGCCACCACCGGGGTCGTGTTGATCCACATGATGAACAGCGCCGACCAGCTGAAGAACTGCACCAGCGCAAGCCGCTTCATCAGCTCCGGCATCCCGGAAAAGTCCCCGACGATGCTGGACAGCATGTTCGCGCCGCGCCCCGCGCGCGCCAGCCGGATCGCGATGTGGCTGATCAGGCCGTAGCCGATCAGCAGCAGCGCCAGCAGGTAGACTTCCTTTTCCAGCGCGTATTGTTCCGTCACCAGCGCCAGCAGCGCGCCCGCGCCGATCCACCAGAACGGGGCGGCGCTTGTGCGGTTCGCCAGACTGGCTCCGGCATTGGCGGGGGCGGCTTCATCACCAAAGCCGCGCAGTTCCTCCGGCGAATATTCGCGCGTCGTCAGCACGGTCCAGAGCACGGCGGCAAACAGCGCCGCGCCGCCCGCCCAGAAGCTGAACCGCACGGTATCGGGAATGCTGCCCGCCGCTGCCTCGTTCGACACGCCGAAGTGGTCGAGCACATAGGGAAACAGCGATCCGACCACCGCGCCCGCGCCGATGAAGGCGGTCTGCACCGCGTAACCGGCGGTGTGCTGGTCCTTGCGCAGCATATCGCCCACAAAGGCGCGGAACGGTTCCATCGAGATGTTGAGGCTGGCGTCCAGCACCCACAGCAGCACCGCCGCGATCAGCAGCGCGTCGCTTTGCGGCATGGCGAACAACGACAGCGCCGCCAGCACTGCCCCCAGCAGGAAATAGGGCCGCCGCCGCCCCAGTCGGCCCAGCCAGGTGCGGTCCGACAAGTGGCCGATGATCGGCTGAACCAGCAGGCCGGTTAGCGGCGCGGCGATCCACAGCGCGGGCAGATCGTCCAGGCTGGAGCCCAGCGACTGGAACACCCGGCTCATGTTCGCATTCTGCAGCGCAAAACCGATCTGAATGCCAAAGAACCCGAAACTGATGTTGAACAGCCCTGCCCAGCCCTGCCGCGGCTTTTCCATGCCTTGCCCTCATTCCCCGAAATTATCTTGGCCGCTGCGTGACACGACGCGGGCCGGGGGACAACACGCATACGAATACGTTTATGCATTCCACCTTTAAAACCCGCACTTGCCGCCAGCCCGACCCGCGCTTAGTCTGCGCCGGACCTTGACGGCGTAACAGCGCCATCGGGACGGGGAGAGCGCATGGGCCGCAAGCCGTCGAGCAAGCCGACGAGTTTCGATATCGCCTATCTGGCGGGCGTTTCGCAGCCCACCGTCAGCCGCGCCTTGCGCGGGTCGCGCTCGGTGAGCCTGGCCACGCGCGAACGGATCGAGGCGATTGCCCGCGAGCTGAACTATTCGGTCGACAAGAACGCGTCCTCGCTGCGCTCGCAACGCTCCAACACCATCGCGCTGCTGTTTTTCGAAGAGCAGACGCCCGACGAATCCAAGATCAACCCGTTCTTCCTCGCGATGCTCGGCTCGATCACCCGCAGCTGCGCCAATCGCGGGCTGGACCTGCTGATTTCCTTCCAGAAAATGGAAGACGACTGGCACGTCCGCTACCAGGACAGTCACCGCGCCGACGGGCTGATCCTGCTGGGGTATGGCGATTACACGCTCTACGAGGAGCGGCTGACCGAACTGGTCGGCCACGGCACCCATTTCGTCCGCTGGGGATCGGTCCGGGACGACAACATCGGGGCCACGGTGGGGTCCGACAATGTCGGCGCGGGCCGGCTGGCAGGCGAACACCTGATCGCGCAGGGCCGCCGCCGGATCGCCTTTCTGGGGCAGGCGGACGATCATTATCCCGAATTTGCCGACCGCTACCGCGGGCTGGCCGAGGCACTCGCCGGGGCGGGCCTGCCAGTCGATCCGGCCCTGCAGGTGGACGCCATCAGTTACGAGGATGCAGGCCAGCGGGCCGCCGAGCAACTGCTGGCCAGCGGGGCACCATTCGACGCGATCTTTGCCGCGAGCGACCTGATAGCGATTGGCGCAATGCGCGCGCTGGTCGCGGCGGGCCGCAGCGTTCCGGGCGAAGTTGCCATTGTCGGTTTCGACGACCAGCCCGCCGCCAGCATGACCAATCCGCCGCTGACCACGCTCAGCCAGGACCTGAAAGGGGCGGGCGAACTGCTGGTCGATACGCTGCTGGCACAGATCGAGGACCGCCCGGTCAGCAACCGCACGATCCCCGCGCGGCTGATCGTGCGCAAGAGCAGCTGCGCCTAGCCGCGCAGGCCGGAACCGCGCCCGACAACACCGTAAGCACCGCATACAAAGCGCGTCTTTGCCGTCACAGCGCAGCCCTCTGCATAATATGCGTATACGTATGCCTTCTTCCTGCCTGCCCGGTGCGGGCCGTATTGGCCCATTCCCAAGCAGGCTGAGCCGGGACTGGACCATGCCTGCCCTAACGGGGTTTGCCGCCGGAGCCTTTGCAATTCCGGCGTGTTCAGGGAGAGAGTGATCGTGGCACTTCGCACCAAGATTTCCGGTGGCCTTGGCGTTTCCGCCATTGCCATCGCCATCAGCGCCGTGGCGCTGCCGGGCGCGGCTTTCGCGCAGGACGCCGATGCGGCGGCTGAGGAAACCACCGCCGACGCCGACGGGGCCATCGTCGTAACCGGTTTCCGCGCCGCGCTGGAAAGCGCCGTCAACAAGAAGAAGACCGCCGACCAAGTGGTCGAATCGATTTCGGCGGAAGACATCGGCAAGCTGCCCGATGCCTCGATCGCGGAATCGATCGCCCGCCTGCCCGGCCTGACCTCGCAGCGCGTTTCGGGCCGCGCCAACTCGATCACGATCCGCGGCTTTGCCCCGGACTTTTCGACCACGCTGCTCAACGGCCGCGAACAGACCTCCACCGGTGACAACCGCGCGGTGGAATACGACCAGTATCCGTCGGAAGTCGTCAGCCAGGTCAACGTCTACAAGTCGCCGATGGCCTCGCTCGTCGGGCAGGGCCTGTCGGGCACGGTCGACATGCGCACGATCCGTCCGCTCGACGCCGGCAAGCGGATCATCTCGGTCGGCGCGCGCGGCTCTTACGCGGACCTGGGCAAGCTGAACGCCGGGTCGAAGGAATTCGGCTACCGCGTCAACGGCATCTACGTCGATCAGTTCGCCGATGACACGATCGGCATCGCGCTGGGCGCCAGCTATGTCGACGAACCCTACCAGATCCAGGAATTCAACGCCTGGGGCTATCCCGGCACCGGCAACGGCGCGGTGATCGGCGGGTCGAAGTCGTACAACACCTCGACCACGCTGACCCGCTTCGGCCTGAACGGCACCCTGCAGTGGAAGCCGGCGGACAGCTTCACCACCACGCTTGATGCGTTCTATTCGGACTTCAAGGACGACCAGGTGAAGCGCGGCATCGAACTGCCGCTGTACTGGTCCGCCGCCACGCTGAGCGGCGCGCAGGTCAACAACGGCTTCGTCACGTCCGGCACCTTCAACGGCGTGAAGGGCGTGGTCCGCAACGACATCTTCCAGCGCCACGCCAAGCTCTATTCGTTTGGCTGGAACAACAAGTACGAAGGCGAAGACGGCTGGAACGCCCTGTTCGACCTGTCCTATTCGAAGACCGACCGCAACGAGCTGTCGATGGAGAGCTATTCGGGCACCGGCCGTAACGCGGTGGGCGCGACCGACAGCATCGGCTTCACCAGCACCGCCAAGGGCACCGTGTTCAAGCCGACGCTGAACTATGGCGATTACAACCTGATCCTGCTGACCAGCCCGCAGGGCTGGGGCGGCAACCAGATCGCGCCGAACGGCACCACGATCACCAACGGCCAGGACGGTTACTACAACAACCGTCTGATCAAGGACCAGATCTGGCAGGCCCGCGCCGAAGTGCGCAAGGACATGGAAGGGTTCATCTCCTCGGTCCAGCTCGGCCTGAACTACACCAACCGGTCGAAGTCGCTGACCCCGGACGAAGCGTTCCTGGGCCTGGCCGCCAACACCAACGGCACCACCAGCGTTGCCGTGCCGTCGCAGTACCGTCTTGGCACGACCAACCTGTCGTACCTCGGCCTTGGCCCGATGATCAGCTATGATCCGCTCGCGCTGCTCAACGGCGGGATCTACAAGCTGGTGCCCAACGCCTATGGCGACGTGGTGGTGAAGAGCTATTCGATCAGCGAACGCCTGCTCACCCCCTATCTCCAGGCCAACCTGAAGGGCACGCTGGGTTCGGCGGACCTGACCGGCAACATCGGCGTCCAGGCGATCGTGACCGAGCAGAAGTCGGTCGGCGCCAGCGCCGTCTACCTGGGCACGCTGGCCAATGGCGCGCCGAACATCGGTTCCGCCCAGCAGCGTGACAGCGTGCGCTACACCGACTGGCTGCCCAGCCTGAACCTGTCGCTGCGCTTCCCCAGCGATCTGGTGGTGCGCTTTGCCGCGGCCCGCGAAATCATCCGTCCGCGCATGGACGACATGAAGAACTCGCTGAGCTTCGGCTACACCTTCGCCACGGTGGCGGGCGTGCCGACCGCGTTCATCACCGGCGGTTCGGGCAACCCGGCGCTGCGTCCGTGGCGCGCCAACGCGGTGGACCTGACGGTCGAAAAGTACTTCGGCAGCAAGGGCTATCTGGCGCTGCAGCTGTTCTACAAGGACCTGAAGAGCTACGTCTACAATCAGGACGTGACCATGCCCAGCAGCGCGCTGGTGCTGGCTCCGCCGCCGGCCGGGATCGCCGTTTCGCCGACCGCGATCATCAACCAGCCAATCAACGGCAAGGGCGGCGAACTTTATGGTCTGGAACTGGCCGGTACCTTGCCGTTCGACGCGATCACCCCGGCGCTGGAAGGCTTTGGCCTGACGGGCGGCGTTTCCTACACCGAAACGAAGATCGCGCCGACCCCGGGCGCTCCGGCGGAAGACCTGCCGGGCTATTCGAAGTGGGTGGCCAACGCCACGCTGTTCTTCGAGAAGAACGGGTTCAACGTCCGCGGTTCGATGCGCTATCGCTCCACCTTCGTGGGTGAAGTGTCGGGCTTTGCCGCGAACCGTGTCCGTCGCCGTGCGGCGCCGGAAACGATCTTCGACGCACAGATCGGCTATGACTTCCAGGAAGGCAGCGCGCTGCAGGGTCTGTCGCTCTACATCCAGGGCCAGAACCTGACGAACGAGCCGTTCGTCACCACCAACCCGGGCGATGTCCGGCAGGTGATCGACTATCAGACGTATGGTCGCCGGTTCCTGGCCGGGTTCTCCTACAAGTTCTGATGAACTGCGGGGCGGCGGGGTGTCCGGGAAACCGGCCCCCGCCCACCCAACCTCCTGATTTCAAGCTTGCCCTCCTGCCCCCGATGGGGTGACCCTTGCCCAAAGGAGTGCGCATGACCGCCCAGCAGCCCTATAACATCGTGATTGTCGGCGGCGGGACCGCTGGCTGGATGGCCGCCGCCGTGCTCGCGCGGTGCGCGCCGCCCGCCTATCGCATCACACTGGTCGAATCCGAAGAGATCGGCACCGTCGGCGTGGGCGAGGCGACCATCCCCGCGATCCGCGTGTTCAACGCCGCGCTGGGCATTGACGAGGGCGCGTTCCTGAGCGCCACCAATGGCTCGTTCAAGCTGGGCATTTCCTTCGACGGCTGGCTGGCCCCCGGCCACAGCTACATGCACGCGTTTGGCGAGATCGGGCGGCAGTTCGGGCTGGTGCCGTTCCGCGATCACTGGGCACGGGCGCATGCCGCCGGGTTTGCCAAGCCGCTGGCCCGCTACAGCGTCAACGAACTCGCCGCGCGCACCGGGCGGATGCCGCATGGGCCGCAGGGCGAAGGCCAGGTCGACGTGCCCTATGCCTACCACTTCGACGCCGGCCGCTATGCCGCGTTCCTGCGCCGCTATGCCGAAGGGCTGGGCGTCACGCGGATCGAAGGGCGGATCGCGCGCGTCGAGCGCCACGGCGAGACGGGTGACATCGCCGCCGTCACGACCGAGGCCGGGACGCGGCTGGCGGGCGATTTCTTCATCGACTGCTCCGGCTTTCAGGGCCTGCTGATCGAGCAGGAATTGCAGACCGGCTATGACGACTGGTCGCACTGGCTGCCCTGCGACCGGGCCATGGCGGTGCCGTGCGAGGCCGGTGGCGATTTCACGCCTTTCACCCGCTCCATCGCGCGCACTGCAGGGTGGCAATGGCGCATTCCGCTGCAACACCGGATCGGCAACGGCATGGTCTATTGCAGCCAGTTCATGGGCGAGGACGATGCCGCCGCTTCGCTGCTCGCCAACCTCGACGGCAAGCCGCTGGCGGAGCCGAAACCGCTGCGTTTCGTCACCGGCAAGCGCCGCAAGCTGTGGCACCGCAATTGTCTGGCCGTCGGGCTGGCCAGCGGGTTCATGGAGCCGCTGGAATCGACCAGCATCCACCTGATCCAGTCCACCATCGCCCGCTTCCTGCGGATGCTGCCGCGCGGCCCCGTGGCGCCCGCGCTGGTGGACGAATTCAACCGGCAGGCCGATTTCGAATTCGCCAGCATCCGCGATTTCCTGATCCTCCACTACAAGGCCAATGGCCGCGTGGGGGAACCATTCTGGGACCACTGCCGGGCGATGGCGATCCCGGACAGTCTGGCCGCACGGATCGAACAGTTCCGCAGCGGCGGCTTCATCCACCACCATCACGAGGAACTGTTCACCGAAGTGGGCTGGTTCCAGGTGCTGGTGGGCCAGGGCGTGCTGCCCGAAAGCTGGAACGCCGCCGCCGACGCCATGCCCGAAGACAAGCTGCGCGAATTCATGGCCCTGCTGGAAGGCAGCGCGATCGAGCAGGCCCGCCCCGCCGCCCAGCACATCGACGTCGTCGCGCGGCTTTGCGCCGCCGCCCAGACCACCGGAGAAGCCGCATGATCCGATCCTTCCTGCTGGCTGCCAGCGCCCTGACAATGGCGATTCCCGCCACCGCGCAGACGCCCGCGCGCACAGATTTCCGCGCCCGCACCCCCGAACAGGAGGTGGTCTACTTCGTCCTGCCCGACCGGTTCGAAAACGGCGATCCGAAGAACGACAAGGGCGGCCTCAAGGGCGACCGGCTCTCCACTGGCTATGACCCCACCGCCAAAGGGTTTTACCACGGCGGCGACCTGAAGGGGCTGACCCAGCGGCTCGATTACATCCAGGGCCTGGGCGCGACCGCGATCTGGTTCGCGCCGATCTTCAAGAACAAGCCGGTGCAAGGGCCGAAGGGCGATGAAAGCGCGGGCTATCATGGCTACTGGGTGACCGATTTCACCCAGGTCGATCCGCATTTCGGCACCAACGCCGAATTCAAGGCTTTCGTCGACGCCGCCCATGCGCGCGGGATGAAGGTCTACATGGACATCATCGCCAACCACACGGCGGACGTGATCCGCTACCGGGAGGGCGACGCGGCCAGCTATGCCTATCGCGGCAAGGCGGACTATCCGTTTTCGCGGCGGGGCGGGTTGAAACGCGCGGCGATCAATCCCGGCTTCAACGGCGATGCCGATTTCAGCCCCGAAAACTGGGCCAGGCTGACCGACCCCACGTTTGCCTACACACCCTATGTCCCCAAGGGCGAGGAGACGGTGAAAGTCCCCGCCTGGCTGAACGATCCGATCCATTACCACAACCGCGGCGACACCAACTGGGTCGGCGAAAGCTCGCTCTATGGCGATTTCGTCGGGCTGGACGATCTGGCGACGGAAAGTCCGCGTGTGGTTCAGGGCATGATCGAGATCTATGCCAGCTGGATCGAACGGTTCGGGATCGACGGGTTCCGGATCGACACCGCCCGCCACGTGAACCCGGAATTCTGGCAGGCGTTTGTCCCCGCCATGCTGGAAACGGCGCGGGCGAAGGGCATTCCCAACTTCCACATCTTCGGCGAAGTCGCGACCAGCGATGTCGATCCCGCGCTGACTGCGCGCTGGACGCGGATCGCTGGGCTGCCCAGCAACCTCGACATGGCTTTCGCCGCCGCCGCCCAGCGGGTGGTATCTGGCAAGGCCGGGACCGATGTGTTCGCCCGCCTGCTGGAGGACGATGCGCTCTATGAAGGCGGCGCCCCCGCCGCAACGCGCCTGCCGACGTTCCTGGGCAATCACGATTTCGGGCGCTTTTCGATGTTCGTGAAGCAGGCCAACCCGACTGCCAGCGACGAGGAACTGCTGGCCCGCGTCGCGCTGGGCCATGCCATGCTGCTGACCCTGCGCGGGGTGCCGGTGATCTATTACGGCGATGAGCAGGGCTTCGTTTCGGACGGCAACGACCAATTGGCGCGCGAGAACATGTTCCCGTCCAAGGTGGCGGTCTATAACGACAATGACCTGATCGGGACCGACGCGACCACCGCGCAGTCCAATTTCGATCCGTCCCACCCGCTCTATCGCCACATTGCCGCGCTGGTCGACGTGCGCCAGTCCACCCCCGCGCTGCAATCGGGCCTCACCCGCATTCGCCACTTTTCCGACAAGCCGGGGCTGCTGGTGGTTTCGCGTTTCGACCCCAAGACCGGTCGCGAAGTGGTGCTGGCCTACAACACCTCGGCCCAGCCGGTCACGAATACGGTTGCAGTCGAGCCCGCCAGCCTGAACTTCGCTCCCCTTGCCGGGCAATGCCCGGTAGAAGCGAACGCGCCCGGCAGCATGACCATTACCCTGCCGCCGTTCGGCTTTGCCGTCTGCGCCGCGAAGGACTGATTTCCCCCGCCATGAACCGCATGACCCGCCTGGACACTGCCCCCCATCCCGCCGCCGCCGTGCAATGGTGGAAGGGCGCCGCGATCTATCAGATCTATCCGCGCAGCTTCGCCGATGCGAACGGCGACGGGATCGGCGACCTCAAGGGCGTGACCCGCCACCTCGATTACGTCGCCGCGCTGGGCGTGGATGCGATCTGGCTCTCGCCGTTCTTCACCTCGCCGATGAAGGATTTCGGCTATGACGTGGCCGATTACTGCGATGTCGATCCGATCTTCGGCACGCTGGCCGATTTCGACGAGCTGATCCGCGAGGCCCACGCGCGCGGGCTGAAAGTGACGATCGATCAGGTCTATGCCCACACTTCGGACCAGCACGCCTGGTTCGCGGAAAGCCGCTCCAGCCGGGACAATCCCAAGGCGGACTGGTATGTCTGGGCCGATGCCAAGCCCGAAGGTTCGCCCCCGTCGAACTGGCAATCGGTGTTTGGCGGCCCGGCCTGGACGTGGGACGCGCGGCGCGGGCAATATTACCTGCACAATTTCCTGAGCAGCCAGCCGCAGCTGAACTGCCATTCGCGCGCCGTGCAGGATGCGCTGCTGGGCGTGGCGCGGTTCTGGCTGGACCGGGGGGTCGATGGCTTCCGGCTCGACGCGCTGAACTTCACGATGCACGACCCCAAGCTGACGGATAATCCGCCCGCCCCGGATGACGGCACCCCCCGCACCCGCCCGTTCGATTTCCAGCTGCGCAAGCACAACCAGTCGCACCATGATGTGCCCCACTTCATAGAGCGCATCCGCGACGTGCTGGACGAATACGACGCGATCTTCACCGTCGCGGAAGTGGGCGGGCAGGACGCCTTGCGCGAAATGCAGCTCTACACTCACGGGCACAAGCGGCTGAACAGCGCCTATGGGTTCGATTTCCTCTATGCCCCGGCGCTGACGCCCGAGTTGGTCGCCACGGCGCTGGCCGACTGGCCCGATCGCCCCGGCATGGGCTGGCCCAGCTGGGCGTTCGAAAACCACGACGCCCCGCGCGCCCTGTCACGCTGGTGCGCGCCGGACGAGCGCGAGGCCTTTGCCCGCCTGAAAATCGCGGTGCTGGCCGCGCTGCGCGGCAACGTGATCATCTATCAGGGCGAGGAACTGGGGCTGACGCAGGTCGACATCCCGTTCGAGCAACTGCAAGACCCGGAAGCCATCGCCAACTGGCCGCTGACCCTGTCGCGCGACGGCGCGCGCACGCCGATGCCCTGGCAGGCGCAGGATGAGCACGGCGGGTTCACCAGCGGCCAGCCCTGGCTGCCGCTGGGCGAGGACAACCTGGCCCGCGCGGTCGACCGGCAGGATGGCGATCCGGCCTCGCTGCTCAATCTCACGCGTGAATTGCTGATGCTGCGGCGCGCGAACCCCGCGCTGCGCCACGGTGCCTGCACGGTCGAACTGGCCGACGCGGCCCGGCTGGTGCTGCGGCGCGAGGCCGATGGCCAGACGATTTTCGCGGTCTTCAACATGACCGCACAGCCTGCCGCGTGGCCCGCTGATCTGGCGCAGACCGGACCGGCCATGATGGCAATCAATGGCGCGTCGCCGGGGCATTTGCCGCCCTTCGGCGCCGTGCTGATCCGGGAGAAGGAATAGTCCCCATGCAACTGCTGCGTTCCATCACGGCGGGAGTTCTGCTCTCCGTCGCCGCCCCCGCCTTGGCCCAGACGGCCCAGCCCGCCCGGCCGACGGTGACCGCCACCTCGCCCGATGGCAGCCTGGTGCTGACCGTCACGACCGACAGCGATGCCCGCCCGCACTGGTCGATCACCCGCAAGGGCAAGCTGCTGATCGCGCCGTCGAAACTGGGCTTCATCATGGCCGACCGGATCGGCCTGCAACGCGGCTTCGCCATCACGGGCGAGGAACGCGGCAGCGGTGACAGCACCTGGGAACAGCCGTGGGGTGAGCGGCGCTATGTCCGCGATCACTACAACGAAGTGCTGATCCGGTTCCGCCAGTCCGACGAATGGGGCGGGCACCTGATGAATGTGCGCTTCCGCCTGTTCGATGGCGGGGTGGGCTTTCGCTATGAGCTGCCCGAGCAGCCGGGCATGAAGACCGCCAAAATCGCGGACGAGATCACCGAGTTCGACATCGCCCCCAAGGGCACCGCCTGGTGGATTCCCGGCGGCGAGTGGAACCGGTACGAGCAGATCTATCAAAAGACCGCGATCGACGCCGTGGCCACCGCACACACTCCGATCACGATGAAGCTGGACGACGGCACCCATCTGGCGTTCCACGAGGCCGCGCTGGTCGATTACGCGGGGATGTGGTTCAAGCGCGCCGACGGGCAGAAGTTCCGCGCCACGCTCTCCCCCTCCTCGCACGGCCCCAGCGTGGTCCGCGACCTGCCCTTCGCCACGCCGTGGCGGACGATGCGGGTGGGCGACGATGCCGCCGGGATCGTCGAGAACGATCTGGAACTGAACCTCAACGAGCCTAACAAGCTGGGCGACGTATCGTGGTTCAAGCCGGCCAAGTACATTGGCATCTGGTGGGGCATGATCCGGGGCGACTGGACCTGGGCCGAAGGACCCAAGCACGGCGCAACCACCGAACGCACCAAGCAGTACATCGATTTCGCGGCCAAACACGGCTTCCGCGGCGTGCTGGTCGAAGGCTGGAACAAGGGCTGGAACGGCAACTGGTTCGGCACCGGCGACCAGTTCCGCTTTACCGAGGCCACCCCCGATTTCGACCTGAAGGCGGTGACCGACTATGCCCGCAAGAAGGGCGTCCACCTGATCGGCCACCACGAAACCGGCGGCAACATCAAGGTCTATGAGCAGCAGCTCGACGACGCGATGAAGCTCTATGGCGCGCTGGGCGTCGACGTGGTCAAGACCGGCTATGTCGCCGATGCGGGCGGGATCATTGCGGCCGGCGAAACGCCGGACGAAACCCGGATGGAATTCCACGACGGGCAGGTGCAGGTCCGCCACCACCTGAAAGTCGTGGAAACGGCCGCCAAATACAAGGTCGCGGTCAACCCGCACGAACCGGTGAAGGACACCGGCCTGCGCCGCACCTACCCCAACTGGGTCGCCCGCGAAGGCGCGCGGGGGATGGAATACAACGCCTGGGGCCAGTTCGCGAACGGCCCCGCGCATGAAGCGACGCTGGTCTATACCCGGATGCTGTCCGGGCCGATGGACTATACCCCCGGTGTGCTCAGCCTGGTCGGCGCGGAAGGCGTGCCGCACGCCTCGACACTGGCCAAGCAGCTGGGTCTGTATCTGGCGATCTATTCCCCGATCCAGATGGCCGCCGACTTCATCGAAAACCTCGCCGCGCATCCCAGGGAGCTGGAATTCATCAAGGCGGTTCCGGCCGACTGGTCGGAAAGCCACCTGATTTCCGGCGAAGTGGGTGAGCACGCGATCTTCGCGCGCAAGGATCGCAGCAGCGCCGACTGGTACGTCGGCGGCGTCAATGGCGAGGACGAACGCACCGTCACGCTGACGTTCGACTTCCTCGAACCCGGCCAGACCTACAAGGCCACGATCTACAAGGACGGCGAAGGCGCAACCTATCTGACCGAAGCGCGCCACCGGATCGCCTATGAAACCCGCACCTTCCGCAAGGGCGATACCTACACCCTGCGCCTCGCCCCCGGTGGCGGCGCGGCGATGCGGCTCGCGGCGGGCAAGTGATCCGGCGACTTGCCCTTGGCCTGCTGGGGCTGCTGGCCGTGTGGCTGGCAGTCCCGGCGGTCGCCAACGCGGGCCGGCTGCTGGAGTATGAGCGGATCGCGGCGACAGGCCTGCCCGACCAGCGGCTGACGATCTGGCTCCCGCCCGGCTACGACCGGGGCCAACGCCGCTATCCGGTGCTGTACATGCACGATGGGCACAACCTGTTCGATCCGGCCAAGTCCAACTTCAACAAGGTCTGGGCGGCGGACAAGGCCATGCTGGCTGCCATGCGCACCGGGCGGGTGGAACCGCATATCATCGTTGGCATCTGGGCGCCGGGGGCGGATCGCTTTCGCCAGTATCTGCCCCGCTCGATCCATACCCCCGCCACCGGCTCCTTGCGCGCGGCGATGGACGCGATGACCGGCGGTCCGGTCGTGTCGGACGCCTACCTGGACTGGATCGCCGGACCACTCAAGCAATGGGTCGATGCCAGCTTCCGCACCCGCCCCGGCCGGAATGATACCGCCATCGTCGGGTCCAGCATGGGCGGGCTGATGAGCTGCTATGCCTTTCTGGAACGCCCCGCCGTGTTCGGCCGCGCGGGCTGCATCAGTTCGCACTGGCCCGCCGCCGATCCGCGCGCGGTGGGCGAGGCCAACCCGGACCTGATCGCGCTGTGGGACCAGTGGTTCGCCGCACGGCTGGGCCAGCCGGACGGACGGCGGCTGTGGCTGGATCACGGGACCGCCACGCTCGATGCGTTCTATGCCCCCTATCAGACCGCGATCGACGCGCGGATCGCCGCCAGCGGGTGGCAGCGCGGCAAGGACTGGGAAAGCCGGGTCTATCCGGGCGCGGAGCACGAGGAAAACGCCTGGGCCGCACGCCTGCCCGAAGTGCTCGGCTGGCTGCTGCGTAAACCGGACTAGGTCCGTTTCAGTTACACTGAAACAGATGCGGCACCGGCCCACTCCCCCGCCCGGCCACCCATAGGTTACTATCGTTGGGTGGCCGGGCGGGGGAGTGGGCCGGTGCCGCTTCCACGCAAGTGGAACAGCCTCTAGCTCGGCCGTGGCAGCGCGGTCGTGGCTTTCATCCGCTCCATCGAGAAGGTCGAACTGACGTCCGCCAGATCGGGCACTGCGGCGATCAGCTTGCGATAGATCCGGTCGTAATGGGCGATGTCGCGCACGGCCAGTTTCAGCAGGTAATCGACATCGCCCGCCATGCGGTGGCACTCCACGATCTCGTCCACCGCCGCCACCCCGCGTGAGAACGCGGCGATCCATTCGGGATCGTGACGGTTGGTGCGGATCGCGACGAACACCGTCGTCGCCAGCCCCAGCTTGACCGGATCGACCAGCGCGACCCGGCCCGTGATCACCCCCGCATCCTCCAACCGCTTGATCCGCCGCCAGCAGGCGTTGCTGGACAGGCCCACCCGGTCCCCCACTTCATGCACCGGAATCGAGGCATCGGCCTGAAGCACGCCAAGGATGGCCCAATCAATCGAATCAAGTTGCAGATTTGTCCCGTTCATTGGGATAATCTAAGCGTCAATTCACCATATAGCCAGAATTCAGGTGATGATTTCGCATCGCGGCAATCATAAAACTGCGTCAACAACGGAGTTCACCACGCCATGTCGCTGACCAAGCTGTTCACCGATCACCCCGCCAGCGTCGACGAAAGCTATGGCGAGCATCTGGTGATGGCGACCGGCTTTGGCGTGCGAATGATCCTGGGCGGCTTTGCCTGCCTGATCCACGGCCTGCTGCCGTTCCTGTTCGTGAAGACCGGCAGCCGCCAGATCGGCACACTGCATGACCGGATGGTGACCAACCGGAACCGCAAGGCACAGATGCCGGCAATCCTGGACTTCGTGATCTGATTACCTGAATTCCTCCCCGTCCCCGCGGGGGAGGAGGGGCTGGCTTGAGCGTTCGGGTCGCGAAGTGCCGCTCGCCAGCCCCACTTGTTTCCTTACGACTGCCCCTTGAGCCGCGCGGTTTCGGCCGCGGTCGATTGCGGCCCCGTGTTGCGGCTGACCAGACCGCTGACCATCGTCGGCCCCTTGGCGAACGGTTCGGGATCGCCTTCGCGCAGTTCGAGTCCGAACAGCGGCTTCAGTCCCGGATGGCGGCCCAGCCCGCCGTAAAGGTCAAACCCCCGGTCAATCCAGTCGCGCAACGGATCGTCGGCAGTCAGCGGCGGGGTATCGGCAACCGAGGCGCAGAACAGGAACACCGCCAGCGCGCGGTAATCGGCATAGTTCGGGCTCTCGCCGCCCAGCCACTTGTGCTCCTTCAGGATACCGCGCAGCAGTTCGAGCTTGGGCGGGACCTGCGGCAAGCGGTCCTCGCGCCCGACGATGATATCCTCGATTTTCCGCCCGAACATCCGCTCACAGCTTTCGGTGACATAGGCGTGGTCTTCGGGCACCGACCAGTCGCGGTAGTTCTTGATATAGCAGGTCATCCACGGGCTGATTGCGGTCTGCCACAGCCAGGTCTCGATGAACTGGGTTAGCACCTTGACCGACGGATCGCCGATCAGGGTCGGGCGATCGGGATACTTGGCGTCCAGATGCTCCGCGATCAGCCACGAATCGAGCACCCATTCGCCATCGTCGACAATCGCGGGCAGGCGTTCGGACTTGCCGCCAGTGCGCTCCATGATGCCCGTAAAGCCGCCGGGGACGACCTCCATCTCGAGTCCCTTGTGGGCGATGGCATACTTGGTTGCCCACACGAACGGACTGATCGTGGCCCCGTGCGACAGGGCAAGATCGAAGAATTTTATGGGGTTAGGCATCAGCTTTCCTCTCGGCACGGGCCGCGTCGCAAGGGGCTTGCGCGCCAGCCTCATTGAGCGCAAGAATAGGCGTAATAACTTACAATATCCAGAGCGAGGATGTCGCCTGCCGACAAACACCGGAGGACCGGTGCGGGCAGGCTCACAACGGGAGAAAGGCCATGAACGAGATGACCAGCATGAAGGCGCCGCCGTCCAACAAGGCGGAAATCGTCGATGTCCCCTTTGCGTTCCGCGACCTGGTGGCGCGCCACAGCCCCGGCGGGCGCTACATCGATGCGCAAACCGATGTCGACAGCCCCTGGGTGCCGTTTGGCGAGAATGCCGCGATCAAGCACCTGGCGTTCGATGTGCGCAGCAACACGTTCTCCAACATCCTGTGGGTGAAGTCCGCCGGCGCAGTCGGCACGCACCTGCACCGCGGGACCATCGTGATGGTCTGCCTGGAAGGCAGCGTGCGCTATCTGGAGTATGACTGGGTCGCCAGCCCCGGCGGGTTGATCCTGGAAGTGCCGGGTGAGAGCCACACGCTCGTCACCGATCACCCGGACGGCGTGAAGCTGTTCGGCTGGATGCAGGGGCCGATCGAATTCTATGACGAGAACGGCGTGTTCGTGGAAACGGCAGACGTCTGGTGGTTCATGAACCACTATGAAACCTACTGCCGGGAAAACGGCATCGCGATCAATCCCAAGCTCTACCTCTAGGCCGGGAGGCTTTCATGTATCTGAAGGGCGCATGGTACGTCGCCGCCTGGTCGCATGAACTGGGCGATACGGCGCTGGAAACCCGCACGATCCTGGAACAGCCGGTCCTGCTCTATCGTAAGGAAAACGGCGATCCGGTGGCGATGGGCAATCTCTGCCCGCACCGCTTCGCCCCGCTGCACATGGGCAAGCGGATCGGCGACACGGTGCAGTGCAATTACCACGGCATGGTGTTCGGCGAGAGCGGCCAGTGCGTGCTCAACCCGCATCGCGGCGGGGTGATCTCGCCCGCGATGAAAGTGCCCGCCTATCCGCTGATCGAGCGGGGCGGCGCGATCTGGATCTGGATGGGCGATCCGGACAAGGCGGACGAGGCGCTGCTGCCCGACTTTGCCTGTTATGACGCCCCCGGCTTTACCACGATCCGGGGCATGATGGACGTCGCGGCCAATTACGAGCTGATCACCGACAACCTGCTGGACCTGACCCACGCCGATTTCCTGCACGAAGGCACCCTGTCGAGCGAGGCGATCACGATCAGCAAGCTGGAGACGCTGGAGGCCGGATCGACCGTCTGGGCCAACCGCTGGTGCCCGAACGGCGAGCCGCCGCCGGTCTGGTCGCAGCTGATGGAAAGCGAGATGAATCTCGCCCCCACCACGCCGATCGATCACTGGCTCTACATGCGCTGGGACGCGCCGGGACATCTGCTGCTGGACGTCGGGATTTCGCCGGTCGGCCAGCCGCGCGAGGCCGGGGTGTGGGTCTTCACCGGCCACCACCTGACGCCGGTCAGCCCCACCCGCACGCTCTATTACTGGACGGTCGTGCGCAGCCACGGCGTGGACGATCCAGCGGTCGCCGCGTTCTGGCAGGGTTCCATCGACTATGCCTTTGCCGTGCAGGACAAGCCGATGATCGAGGCACAACAGGCCGTGCTGGGCAACCGCCACGTCGATGAGCTGAATCCCGTGGCGATCCCGGCCGACGTCGCCGGGGCCAAGGCGCGGCGGATGCTGGCGCGTCTGATCGCGGCGGAACAACGCGGCGAGGAACGGCTGCGCCCCGGCGGCGAGGCCCTGGCCAAGCTGCTGGCGCAAAGCGCCAACAGCGCCGCGCCAGTGCTGCCGGTGGTATGAGCACGCTCGCCCAGTTCGACATCGCCGGACGCAGCGCACTGGTAACGGGCGCTGCGTCCGGCATTGGCCTCGCCTTTGCGGAAGCCATGGCGGAAGCGGGCGCAAGCGTGACTCTGACCGACATCGATACCGCCGGGGTAGAGCGCGAAGCGGCGCGGCTGCGCGCTGCCGGGGCCAAGGTGCGCGCCGACACGCTGGACGTGGCCGACCGCGCCGCGACCGAGCGGGTGTTCGATGCCCATGCCACCGCCTTTGGCGGGCTGGACATCTGTTTTGCCAATGCCGGGATCGGACTGGGGCCGGGCTTCGTCGCGCCTGACGGCAGCCGCGTGCCCGATGGGCAGGTCGATACGTTCGACGCCGACTTGTGGGACAAGTCGATCGCGATCAACCTGACCGGGGCCTACAACACCATGCGCCATGCCGCGCGGCTGATGAAGGCCGGTGGCGCCAATGGTGGGAGGAGGGGCGGGTCGATCATTGCCACGGCGTCCAACGCAGGCCTGATCCTGGAACCCATCGTGCCGATGCCATACATGCCTGCCAAGGCCGGGGTGCTGCATCTCGTCCGTGCGCTGGCGCAGGAACTGGCCGCGTTCCGCATCCGCGTGAACGCCATCGCGCCGGGACCGTTCGTGACCAACATCGGCGGCGGCTGGGCCAAATCGGACCCGGCCGTGCGCGCGGCGTTCGACGCCACGATCCCACTGGGCGGGATGGCCGAAACCGACCAGATCAAGCCGCTGGCACTGCTGCTTGCATCGGATGCATCCAGCTACATCACCGGCACCCACGTGCTGATCGACGGGGGCGTTGCGCTGGGCAACGTGAAGTAGGCGCGGCCTGAACCTTAGGCCGCCGCCCCTGTCCTGATCCCGATCCCCACCCCAAACGCAAGCGGGGCCGGACTTTCGTCCGGCCCCGCCCGTCTTGTTTCAGGCAAAAGTGGTCACTTCATGCCCAGCGCCTTGTCCTGGTGCGCGCGGGCGATGACGTAGTGACGGATGTTTTCCGCCTGCTCGTCGGTCAGCTCGTTCTTCCAGCTGACCATCCCGTTCTGCGCCAGCGCGCCGCCGATGACGATCTGGTTCCACATCTTGGGATCGCCCAGCGAACCGGCGCGGCGCAGGTCGCGCGTCACGCCTGTGCCGATGGCTGCATCGCCGTGGCAGACGCCGCAGAACTGGCCATAGTTCTTGGCGCCGTCAGCCACCTGTTCCGGGGTGCCCTTGGCCACCGGCGGATCGAGCGGCGGCATGGTGTGCTCACCCACTTCCGGCAGCTTGGCCGTGCCGCCCAGCTTGAACACCAGCAGGCGCGAATGGTTGCGCACCGGCCCAAGCTGTTCACCGACATAGCCCGAAGCGAGCGGCCACGCGCCGCCCCAGCCAGCCAGCACCGCGACATACTGCTGCCCCTTGACCCGGAAGGTCGAGGCCGGCGCAACCACGCCCGTCTGGGCCTGGAACGACCACAGCTTCTTGCCGGTGGCGGTATCAAACGCGTTGAATTCGCCCGCCGCGTTGCCCTGGAACAGCAGGTCGCCGCCCGTGGCGAGCAGGCCGCCATTCCACGCCGCCGGATACTTGACCTTCCAGCGGGCCTTCTGCGCGACCGGATCCCACGCGATCAGTTCACCCGTGGTGGAAGCCATCGCCGCGTCGCGGACCTTCTGGTCAGCCGGCATCGCCCCCGACGACAGGTCCAGCCCGACATTGAAGCCCTGCTTGTTGGCCTTCCAGTCCGGCTTGTGGATATAGGGGAACGCCGAATTGATCGCCGGGATGTAAACCAGCCCGTTCTTCGGATCGAACGCCATCGGGTGCCAGTTGTGCGCCCCGATCGGGCCGGGCGAGCCCAGCCAGACCTTGCCGGTCTTGTAATAGCGCGAATCCGGATTCTCGATCGGACGGCCCGTCTTGAGGTCGAAGCCCGTTGCCCAGTTCACGGGGACATAGTTGTTGGCCGAGATCAGCTTGCCGTCCGTGCGGTCGAGCACGAAGAAGAAGCCGTTCTTGGGCGCCTGCATCAGCACCTTGCGCTTGGCCCCGCCAATCGTCAGGTCGGCCAGCATGATGTGCTGGGTGGCGGTATAGTCCCAGGTTTCACCCGGCGTGGTCTGGAAATGCCAGACATATTCGCCGGTCTTGGGCCGCAGCGCGACGATGGACGAGAGATAGAGGTTGTCGCCCTCACCCGCCGAACGGTAATGCTGGTTCCACGGGCTGCCATTGCCCACCCCGACGTAAAGCAGGTCGAGTTCCGGATCATAGGCCATGGCATCCCACATGGTGCCGCCGCCGCCCAGCTTCCACCATTCACCCTTCCAGGTGGCTTCGGCCTTCTTGAGGTGTTCTTCCTCGTTCTTGCCCGGCTCATCCGGGACCGAATAGAACCGCCACAGCTCCTTGCCGGTGTCGGCGTCATAAGCGGTCAGGAACCCGCGCACGCCCATTTCGGCGCCGCCGTTGCCGATGATCACCTTGCCGTCGATCACGCGCGGCGCGCCGGTGATGGTATAGGGCTTGGACTGGTCGAGCGTGACGACGCTCCACACTTCCTTGCCGGTGGCGCGGTCCAGCGCGACCAGCCGCCCGTCGAGCGTGCCCATGAACAGCTTGTCACCCCAGGCGGCCATGCCCCGGTTCACGACGTCGCAGCATGCGGCCACGGCGCGTTCGCCCGGCACCTTGGGATCGTATTCCCACAAGAGCTTGCCGGTTTCCGCATCATAGGCCTTCGCCTTGGACCAGGCGGTGGTGATGTAGATCTTGCCGTCGATCGCCAGCGGAGTCGCTTCCTGCCCGCGCGCGGTGTCGAGGTCCGCGAACCATGCCAGCCCCAGGTCCTTCACGGTTTCGTGATTGATCTGGTCCAGCGGGCTGTTGCGCTGTTCGTCATAGGTGCGGCCATAGGACAGCCAGTCATCGGGGTTTGCCGCCGTGATCCGCGCGGCATTCACCGCGCCCGGCAGCTCTGAACTTGGTTGCTGCTTGCACGCGGCAAGCGGCAACAGCACGGCTATCGCCAAGGCCTTCAATCGCATCCTTTGCCCTCTCTCTATCCCGCCCCGGTATTGTCCGGGTTCGGGTCAGTTCACCATTCGGTCGGAACCACCCCAGTATGGACGGCGCAATTCCTTCTTGTCCATCTTGCCCGCTGCGGTGCGCGGAATCGAGTCTATAAATGCAACTGATTTGGGCGCCTTCACCCCGCCAAGGCGCGCCTTGGTGTGGGCGATGATCGCGGCCTCGTCGATCCCTTCCGCCACCACCACCGCGTGGACCTGTTCGCCCCACTTTTCATGCGGAATCCCGAACACGCAGCATTCGCGCACCTGCGGCAACTCGGTGATCGCGGCCTCGACCTCCGCAGTGAAGACATTGAAGCCGCCGGTGACGACCATGTCCTTCTTGCGATCGACGATGTAGAGATAGCCCTCGGCGTCGAACTTCCCCACGTCGCCGGTGTGGTGCCAGCCGAACTTGCGGATTTCGGCGGTTTCTTCCGGCTTTTCGAAGTAGGAATCCGATACCAGCACGCCCCGCACGCAGATTTCGCCGGCCTCGCCCAGCGGCACCTGATGGCCGTCATCGTCGAGCAGAGCGACCTTGATCGAGCGGGTGATCTTGCCGCAGCTGGCCAGCTTTTCGGGCGCGGACTTTGCGAACCGGGCGACGTCCTCCGGCGGGAACCACGCGACGATCATCGGGCATTCGACCTGGCCATAGGACTGGCACATGCACGGCCCGAACACCTCGACCGCCTGCCGCAGCTTTTCCGGGCTGCACGGGCTGCCGACCAGGATGAAGATCTTCAGGCTGGAATAGTCATGGCTGCCGATCTCTGGCGAGGCGAGCAGCTGGTACAGCGCCGTGGGCGGCAGGTACATGTGCGTGACCTTGTAGCCCGCGATGGTCCGCAGCACGTCTTCCGCATCGAAGCCGGGCAGGATCACCTGCGTCGCGCCAAGGCTGAGCGTGGACAGCGCAATCGGCCCCGCCGCATGGGTGATCGGCGCGGATACCAGCGCGACCGGGCTGTCGGTGCGCCCGCCCATCCCGTCGGCGGCGGTTTCGATCATCGTCCCCCAGCCCAGGTTGGTCACGTTCGCGCCCTTGGACGGGCCGGTGGTGCCGCCGGTCGGGAAAATGCCGACCAGGTCCATCATGTTGCCGAAGGCGTCGATCTCCGGCTCGACGAAGTCGGCGGCGGAAACCCCGGCCATGAACTGCTCCAGGCTGGGATCGTCACCCATCGGCTGATCGAGGCAGACGAAATGATTGAGCGTCGGGCAGAGCGCGCGCAGCTGCGCCACTTCATCGGCCTTTGACGAGTGATAGAACATCCACTGGCAGCGCACGTAGTTGATGTAACCCGCGTTCGCATCGATCGCGTTGCGGGTGTTGACCGGGATCCACTTGCCGTTCGCCCGCCACATCGCCAGCAGCACCACCAGCAGCATCCCGTCGTTCGGGCCGTATAGCCCCAGCAGGTCCTGATTCCGGAAGCCCCCGCGCTGCAATGCGGCGGCGATCCGTTCGGTCAGTTCCTTGACCTCGGCAAAGGTCAGTTTCAGCCCGCTGGCGGTGTCGATGATCGCCAGGCGCTGCGGATCGCGGTCATGGCCGCGGTCGAAATAGTCGATGGCACGCATGATGATTTAACCCCAGCGGTTGATTTCAGGACCCGGCGCCCAGCTGGACTGCGGGTTCGGCACGGAAGCGCGGGCCAGCGCGGCCTGGACGGACGGCCGCGCCGCAACGCGGGCGAGCCAACCGGATAAGCGGTCCTTGCCGGCAAAGGCATCCGGCACAAGGTCCACCATCCCGGCCAGCCATCCATAGGTTTCGAAGTCGGCAATCGTCAGGTCGCCCATCAGCCACTCGCGCCCGTCGGCCAGCTGATCCTCGACCATCTTCGCCGCATCGGTGACCTTGGTCACGCTGTCGGCCAGTTGTTCGTCAGGGAAGTTCCCGGCGCGCACCGCGGCCCAGCGGGCGCGCAGATCTTCGCTGGCGATGGAGGCGGACAGCGCGGTGAACGCCGCCTCATCCATCCCCGCCAGCACCGGCTGCGCGCTGGCCTTGCACCCCAGGAAGGCGGCAGCCGGGGCGCAGCGTTCGGTGATCCGCCGGCACCACATCAGCATCTGCCAGTGGGCATAGGCGTCCTTGGGCTGGAGCGTGTTCGCGCCGCTTTCGTCAAGGAACTGGGCGATGAACACGCTCTCGGTCATCGCCTCGCCATCGACCACCAGCACCGGGCCTTCGCCTTCGACGCCCATGTCTCGGGCCAGCGGTTCGGTCACATCGGGCAGCGTGTGGCGTGCGCCCGCCAGCAGGTCGATGCGGCAGCACTGGGCGTCCACGCCGCTTTCGCCCAGCGCGGCCAGCACGGCCAGCGACGGACCATTGGGCTCACCATGATAGAGGATCATCGCCATGTCAGCGCACTCCGCTCGAAATGCCCTCGGACTCGTCGCGGGGCGGGATGTAATCTTGTTCCAGGATTTCGACGCGGCTGGCCATCGGAGTGCGGCCCAGCTTCCAGCATTCGCGCGTCGCGGGGCGGCGATAGATCGCGCGCAGCCAGCGCATGATGTTGGGGGTCACTTCATCGTTGGCCAGATGCGGCTGCGACAGCGGCATGGCGTAGGCCAGGTTGAAGCCGTTGACGTCGGCGAGGGAATATTGATCGCTCGCCAGCCATTCGCGCTTGCCCAGTTCCGCTTCCAGCATCTGGATGCCCACGCCGATGCGGCGGCCGCTTTCGGCCATTTCCGCTTCGCTGAACAGGCCGAACACCGCCTTGCGCCACGCGGCCTGCCGTTCCGGCAGCGGGATGCGGGCAATCTGCGCCTCGATCTTGTCCTGCCCATGCGCGGCGAGCGCATTGGGGCCGACGAAGAACTTCCATCCGAACATCGAGAAGCTGGGGGCCAGCCACTGGTCCATGAACTTCATCCACCAGCGAATCCGCCAGCGGTCCTGCGCATTGGCGGGCATCAGGTCCGGCCCGTCAAACTCAGCGTTCACATATTCCATGATCGCGGTCGATTCGACGAGGACGCGGGTTCCGTGAGTCATCGCGGGGATCGTGCCCTGCGGGTTGATCGCCAGGTATTCCGGTTTGTGCTGATCGAAGTTCAGCATATCGATGTAATGGCTGTCGAACTGGACGCCCTTTTCCATCCACGCCAGCATCGGTTTGCCGGAATTGGCATTCGGCTCCCAGTGGTAGAGGGTCACTTGGGCCATCCCGGCTCTCTCCTGTTTTTGTATGTAAGGCATACTAAAACAGCTTGAGGGTTGGTCAAGCGCGATGTTAGCCTTCCTGACAAATGCAACAGGCGAGAGGAACCGGGCATGAGCGATACCGTTACCGAGGACTGGACCGGCGAAGTGGGTGACCGCTGGCTGGCCCATATCGACCAGTTCGAATCGATGATCGGCGCCATCGGTGATGCCTTGCTGGCAGAAGCCCAGTTTCAACCGGGCGAGCAGGTGGTCGATGTCGGCTGCGGCGGCGGGCTGACCACGCTGCGGATCGCCCGCGCGGTGGGTCCGCAAGGCCGTGTAACGGGCCTCGACATCGCCCCGCAACTGATCGCGGTGGCCAACCAGCGGCGCGATGCGGCGGGGCTGACCAACTGCACGTTCCAGTGCGCCGACGGGCAGGTCGCACAAGCGGATGGCGCGCCGTTTGACCGGCTGACCTCGCGCTTTGGCGTGATGTTCTTTGCCGACAGCACGGCCGCGTTCCGCAACATGCGCGGCTGGCTGAAGCCGGGCGGCGAAGCGGTGTTCGCGTGCTGGGCATCGCCGATGGCCAATCCGTGGATCGGGATTGTCGGCGCGATCATAAACCGCTTTGCCGAAGTGCCCCAGCGCGATCCCGATGGCCCCGGCCCGTTCCGCTTTGGCGACCCGGACCAGACCACGGCCATGCTGCAAGCCGCCGGGTTCACCGACGTGACCATGACCTTGCATCAGGCCGACCAGCCGCTGGGCGGCAGCGGCGCCAGCGTGGCCGATGCGGTGGCATTCGTGCTGGATGCCATGGCGATGCGCGAAGTGCTGAGCGCCGCCGGTCCGGGCAAACTGGCCGAGGCCGAAGCCGCGCTGGCCGAGGCGCTGTCCGGCTATGTCCGCGATGGATCGGTGATGATGCCGGGCGCCAGCTGGTTCGTCCGCGCGCGCAATCCGGGCTGACCGGCGTCCGTCAGCGCCGCGCCATGCTCCAGCGCAGCAGGCGCTGGCGCGGGGCGGCGACTTGCTCCGACGTCACCCGCCAGCCGTGGCTTTCCAGCTCGCTGCGCAGCGCGACCCAGTCGCTCCAGCGGGTCAGCCCTTCCAGCGATTTGCCCTGCGGCACCCCGCGGCGGATCGTGGCGAAGTGGGCGTCATGCTCGGCCGCAAGGTCCAGCGTGCGAACCGCCCCCGCCGTGCGGGCAAAGGCCAGCGATTCGGGCAGGCGGCTGTCGAACACCACCAGCCCCGCCTGCTTCAGCGCGGCGGCCCCGGCGGGGACAGCCGCGGCCGCTCCGGCCAAGGCGCTGCCCTTCAGCACGGTCCGGCGGGTCAGCGCGCTCACTTGCCCTTCCCCAGATAGCGCGCAACCGCATCCAGCTCGGCATCGGTGATGTCGACCTTGGTCTGCTGCGGCATGGCGTTCTTGCCCATCCGCACCACCTGCCTGACGTAATCCGCCGTCAGGTCACTGCGGTTGGTCAGCAAGCCGTTTTCAGGCGGTTCGCCCGCCATCATCCGTTGCTTGGTGAGCAGATTGGTGCCCATCCCGCCGGTCAGGTGGCAATAGCCGCAATGGACCTCATACGCGCGCTGCCCGTCACTGGCGGTCAGACGGTTGCCGGATGCGGCTTCGGGCCGCATCTGGTAGGGCGGCGGCGGAGGCGGGGCGCCCTTGGCCTGTGGCGGCGGGGCGGCTTCCTGCTGATTGCAGGCGGCCAGCAACGCGAGGGCGGCGATGGCGAGAACCCGCTTCATGCCCGGCCCTCCTTCGCCTGATCACGATAGGCCGATGGCCAGACGCCCTGTTTGCCCGGCGCGATGATCCCGTTGGGGTCGATCGCGTCCTTCACCTTCTCGTTGAACCGGCGGAAGGCGTGGTCGTTGAAATCGAAGGTATCCATCACCCGGTCCATCCAGCCCAGATGGGTGCGGTATTCGCCGTATCCGGCCTTGGCGGTTTCAGCGATCAGGGCGTTGAACAGCCCCTTCATGGTGTCAATCTGCTGGGGCTGATCGCGGTCGAACATCAGCATGTTGACGTTGTTGGCAAACCGCCCGCCGATGGTGAAGCTGGCGTAGAAATCGACATCGAAGCTGTCGATGATCTTGCGGCTGAGCTTCATCTGATCGAGCACGGCCTTGCCCGTGGCCGGAACGACGGGCGAAAAGCCCATGTGCGCGCCGCGCCCACCGATCCAGTCGCTCATCTGCAGCGGGACAGCAGAGGGCACGCCCATCGTCGTTTCATAGGCGTTGATCGGATCGCCGGTGCGCCACCAGTTCTCCACCGGCGCGGCTTTCAGGTTGCGGCCCATCGCGGCCTTCACGACCTCGGCCTTGGCCTTGACCACTGGCTCCTCGCCATAGAGCCGCAGCGCGACCTGCCAGTAGCCCAGCTTGTGCTCTTTCAGCAGTTCCTGCACCCGCCATTCGGGGATGGCCGAGGGTTTATCCCAGAAGTCCTTGCGCTGACCCTTCAGCACCATCTTGCCCAGCCAGCTGGGGATGAACACGTTCTGATCGATCAGGCCGGAAATCTTCAGCGGCGCAATCGTGTCGATCACCCAGCCGATATCGTCAGCCTCGGGAATGTCGAACACCAGTTCCAGCGAGCTTTCCGGCGCGGGTTGCAGCCACAGGCCCATCTTGGTCACCACGCCAAAGTTGGATTGCGAAAACGCCAGGTCCCAGGTGGGGCCATAGCCCATCGGGAACAGGTGCCAGGCCGGGTTGTTCTTCATCGCGCCCATGCCGGTGCGCACCACATCGCCATCGGGCAGCACCGCTTCCACCCCGCAGACGTTGCGGGCGTGCAGGCCGTAAGAGGTATAGCCGATGCCATGCTCCAGCGTGTTGCCCATGACCGAGCCCCAGGCATTGCCCGGAACCGAGAGCCACAGCGGCAGCTTGTCGCGCTGGATCGCCTCGTAGAGGTCAAAGAACCCGACGCCCGGCTCGACCACGCAATACGCCAGCGTGGGATCGAGTTCGAGGATCTTGTTCATCCGCCCCAGATCCAGCACCACGCTGCCCGCCATGCGCGGAGCGGCGGTGCCGTAACCCAGGTTCTTGCCGCGCGCGACCGGCCACAGCGGGGTCTTGTGCTCGTTCGCCAGCCGCACGATCGCCTGCACTTCCTCGACCGAGGCGGGCGCGACCGCCGCACTGGCGGGCCACTGCTCCTGCGACCCCGGCGCGTAGGTATCGGCATAGGCAGAGCGGTCGGCATCGCTGGCCATGACCCAGTCCTTGCCGACCACCCCGGCAAAGGCCTGCATCGCGGTATCGAAAGCCTGCGGACTGACCCGCGGCGGTGTGACGAGCTTCACGCGCTCTCCCCTCTCATTTTTCTAACAATTGTTATTATTGAAAGCATGGAACGCGAGCCAGCGCAAGCCCCCGCCGGCGGCCGGTTCAGGTCAGCGCGTAGTAGCGGACATAGTTCCCGTCGGGCTTGCGCTCGCCAATCCCGATCCAGACATGGCGGGTCAGCCATTCATACTTGCCGCGCGGGGCCTCGAACGTGGGCTGCGCGCGCAAGTAGTATTCCGCGTGGGGCACCGGCTCGCCGCCCTCGAACGCCCATTTGCGCAGCCTGGCCATCGTGTCCGGCTCACGCCCCCACAGATAGCCCTTGTTCTGCATGTAGATCGTCACGCCGTCATCGGTTTCGAGCATGTAGCGCGCGTCGAACACGGCGGTGTCATCGGGGCGGAAGTGGGCATAGTCTCCGCCGGAATTGGGCACCGCGCGGCCCTTCATCCGGGGGCCGTCGATTTCCCCGCCATCGACATAGACCGCGCTGCGCCAGCCGCCCGTGGGGATATCCGGCACCATGCTGGTGCGGGTGAACCACAGCCGGATCGCGAAGGCGAATTCCAGCTGGGGGCTGTCCATGGTCGAAATCATCGCATTCTCCCCTGCGCCGCGCGGACGCCTTCAATAGTTCGACAGGATCGCCAGACTCGGCGCATCCAGCGGCAATCCGGCCTTGACCTTGGCCAGTTCATCGCGCCGCGTCGCCGCCTGCAAATCGATCAGATAGGCGTGGACCGCATCGGCTTCGGCCGGGGTCAGCACATCGTTCCAGCGCGGCATCCCGTTTGGCACCAACGCGCCATCCAGCACGATGGCCTTGAACGCATCGTGGGTGCCAGGCTGCATTCGGCGCAGGTCCGGCGTGATCGAGCGGTGCTGGTTGGCATGGCAGATCGCGCAGTTGGCGAAGAACAGCCCGCGCCCCTGCGCGATGGTTTCTGGCGTAACGCCGGGCGCCTGTCTGGGCGGCTCCGGCGCGACCTCCAGCGGCGGCAGTTCAGGCGGAATCGGCACCGCGCCGCCATCCAGCTTGAACACCAGCAGCCGCCCGGCGTTGCCGCGCTTGTAGGCGGCGGCATAGCGCGGGACATAGGGATACCCGCCCCCGCCCCATGCAGCCATCACCGCGATATATTGTACGCCCTTGACCTTGTAGGTCATCGGCGCGGCGAGGATCGTGGTGCCGGTGTCGATGGATTTCAGGATCTTGCCGGTCCTGGCATCCCGCACCACCAGTTGCCCGCCAACCGTGCCATGGACCAGCAGGCCAGACGCAGTGGACAGCACCCCGCCCCGGTCTTGCCAGCCCTGCATCGGCTGCGCCCAGACAGTCTTGCCAGTCAACGGATCGATCGCGCGCATTTCGGCGCGGCCCGGATCCTTCAGTATCTGCTGATAGGCTGGCAGCGCCTTCACCCCCGCCGCGACCGGCGGGGGCAGCGTCGGCAGTGCGGCCACCAGATCGGGCGTGAAGATCAGCGCCGCATCGTTGTTCAGCCCCTTGGCCTTGAACGGCTTTTGCCCCGGCGTCTGGAACATCAGGTTGCCCATATCCAGCACTGAGCCAAAGAACAGCCCGCTCACCGGATCATAGGCCGCCGGGAACCAGTTGCGCGCGCCCGGCGTGCCGGGGAACACGATCTTGGGGTCTTTGGAATAGTCCGCCGCGTCCCGGTCAATGATCGGCGCACCGGTCTTGGGGTCGATCCCCTTCATCCAGTTCACCCGCACAATCGGGTTGGCGCGCAGCAGTTTCCCATCGCGCCGGTCGATCACGTACAGGATCCCGTTCTTGGGCGCATGGAGCAGGACCGGGCGATCCTCGCCGTCCACTTTCAGGTGGGTCAGGATCATCGGCTGGGTGGCGGTAAAGTCCCAGCTGTCGCCGGGGACTTCCTGATAATGCCACTTCACCCGGCCCGTCCTGGCATCCAGCGCGACGAGCGAGGAGAGATAGAGGTTCGTGCCCCCGGCGGGCGAGCGCTTGGACAGGTCATACGGCCCGCCGTTGCCGGTGCCGATGATCACCAGCCCGGTTTCGGGGTCATAGTTGATCGCATCCCACGGGGTGCCGCCGCCGCCGATGTCCCAGCGGCTCTTGGGGTCCCAGGTCTTCGCGGCAGCTTCCAGATCAGGGTGGTCCTGCGGCCCCAGCGCCGGATCGCGCGGGACGGTGTGGAACCGCCACTTCAGCTTGCCCGTGGCGAGATCATAGGCGGATACATAGCCGCGCACATCGTATTCCGCGCCGCCATTGCCGATTACCACCACGTCGCCCGCCACTTCGGGCGCGCCGGTGGAATTGATCCCGCGCTGCTTGTCATCCACGGTATCGGCCTGCCAGACGATCTGGCCGGTCTTCGCGTCCAGCGCGTAAAGCTGCGCGTCGAGGCTGGCGACATAGACCTTGCCATTAGCCAGTGCGATACCGCGATTGGCCATGTCGCAGCAGACCGTGCGGTTGACCTGCATGTCGACCGGGGGTTCAAACCGCCACAGCTCCTTGCCGGTCGCCGCATCGAATGCATAGGCCCGGCCCGCCACGCCGCTGGTGTACATCACCCCGCCCTCCACCACCGGCGTCGCTTCCAGCACGCGGTTGGTGCCAAGGTTCGCTTCCCACGCCAGCCCCAGCCGCTCGACATTGGCGGGGGTGATGTCGGTCAGCACCGAATGCCGGGTCTTGCCCGCATCGCCGCCGGGATTGGTCCAGTTTTCACCAGCCTCAGCCTGCTGCGGCGGCGCGGTTTCGCTGGCCGAACAGGCGGCGAGGGCCATCGAGAGAATGAGTGCAAAGCGCTTCATCACTGCCCCTTCCCTTACTGGCCGTCCCACGGGCTTTTCATGTGATAGGGCACGGTGATGAAATTCGCCTCGATCTGGCGGATCATCCCGGCATCGATGCGGAACAGTTCCGCCAGATAAAAGCTGTGCGGATAGCGGATCGGCGATTGCACGGTGCGCCCATCGGTCAGCTGGTATTCCTTGATCCGCCCGCAGTGGTCGATGAACCCGAACGCCATCACGATCCCGCGCTCCTCGTCCACCAGCGGGAAGCGCCGTCCGCGCAGGCGGTCATCATAGCGGTAATTGCCCATCCGGAACTGCTCCTCGCAGCCCAGCGCCGCGACTGGCACCACATAGGCGAATTCCGGGTTGCGGGTGGTCTGCACACCGTTTTCCACCCGGTCGCATTCGGGGTGAAACTTCGTGCGGATCGTGCCGTCGTTCTGTTGCAGCGTGGAGAAATAGCCATCCGCCAGCGCGATCATTTCCGCGCGCGGGGTCGGCACTTCGGCCGGGGAATTCATTACGGCCTTGTCCCAGAACCGGGGGTTCAGGAACTTGATCCCCGAATCCGACTGGCGCACCACGATGCTTTCCGCTTCCTCGATCGCGCCGTCCGCCGCCACTTTCAGCCGCAGCGCAAAGCCCGATTCCTCGGCATGTTCGTGCGTCACCCCAAAGAACCCGACCTGCCCCGTGCGCGTATCGGCAAAGCGCAGGTCATAGTCGCCCAGCCGGTCGATCGTGCCCCACAGCCCGTCGCCGATCTCCAGCATCACGTTGTTTTCCGACGTTTTCGCGCCCTCTGCCCAGCGCAGCCGCTGCGGCGCGCGGTCCTGCAAGGCGGCCAGATAGCGATCGAGGACGGCATAAAGCTCTGCCCGGTCCATACTCTCTCCCAATCGGGCTTTACGCCCTGTCATGACTGCGGCATATCTTACCAATTGTTATAAATACAAGCAGAGAGTGCGATGCCGCCCACTGCGGATCGCCGCACTGCCGGGAGATGCCTGATGAAGCCGCAGATCCATGCCGCACTGGCCGCCGCTGTTCTGGCCGCCGCGCTCGTCGCCCAGCCCGCTGCGGCGGCGAAACCAGCCCGCTGCAAGCTGACGCCAAAGCAGGTCGTGACCGAATTCATGACCGAGTTCTACCTCCGCAAGAACGTGCGCAAGGCGTTCGAGACATGGGTCGATCCTGGCTATATCCAGCATAACCCGATGGCCGCGACCGGGCGCGATGCGGCGATTGCCTTTCTGGAGCCATTCTTCGCCAGCAACCCCGCGATCCGGTACGAGATCAAGCGCGTGATCGCGGATGGCAAGCTGGTCGCCGTCCACGCCCACGGGCGCTTTTCGGCCGAGGACCGGGGCATTGCCGTGGTCGATATCCTGCGGGTCGAAGGGTGCCGGGTGATGGAGCACTGGGACGTGGTCCAGCCGGTTCCGGAAAAGGCCATGAACACCAACGGGATGTTCTAGAGAATGAAGTGATCCCCCGCCGCGCGCACGGTGATATCCCCGATCGACACGCCCGCGGGCTGGTCGATCGCGTGGATGATCGCATCGGCAATGTGTTCCGGTGCAAGGCTGGCATAGTCGATGTTTTCGGGATCGAGCCGCTCGGCCGGGAACGTTCCGTCCTGCATCCCGGCGACCATCGCCATGAAATCCGGCGTGTTCTGCCCCAGAATGCCGACGCTGGCCGCCTGGTTGACCACGGTGCCACCCAGCCCCGTGGCCGGAACCCCGGTCGGCTTGACGATGGTGACCTTGACCTTGCCGCGCGCCTCCACCCGGAAGCTTTCCGACAGGAAGTTCACCGCCGCCTTCGACGCCCCATAGACCGCCGCGCCCGTCACCGGGAACTTGCCATAGATCGACGAGACGTTGATCACATGGCCGCTGCCCTGCGCGATCATCGGATCGTGAGCGGCGACCATGCCGTTCAGGACGCCCTTGATGTTGATGTCGATGCAGCGTTCCCACGCCGCATAGGCCGCTTCGTGGTCCGCGATGAAGGCCAGCGGCATGATCCCGGCGTTGTTGAGCATCACGTCCACGCGCCCGAACGCATCCAGCGCGGCACCGACCAGCGCCTTGACCTGGGCCAACTGGGTCACATCCACTGCCACGGTCTGCGCCTGCCCCCCGGCGGCGCGGATTTCGGCAGCAACGTCCTCGGCGGCGGGCAGGTTGATGTCGCCCAGCGTCACTTTCGCGCCGCGCGCGGCGGCCTTTTGCGCGACCAGCCGGCCAAAGCCCCCGCCCGCGCCGGTGATGACGATGGATTTGCCGCTTACGTGATCCGCCATGCCGTTCTCTCCCGTTTATCCAGTCAGTATCAAAGCTGCGCGGGCATCGCGTCAAGCAGCATGGTCTTGGTTTCGAGATAGCCCCACAGCCCTTCCGGCCCGCCTTCGCGGCCGATCCCGGATTGCTTGAAACCGCCGAAAGGCAGGCCGAAATCCATCCTGAGGCCATTCTGCCCGAACCCGCCGGTGCGGATGCGCCGCCCGATGGCGTAGGCCGCCTGGGCATCCTGCGTCAGGACCGAACCGTTAAGGCCATAGTTGGACTCGTTGGCGATGCGGATCGCGTCTTCCTCGTCCTCGCACGGGATCAGGCTGAGCACCGGGCCGAAGATTTCCTCTTGCGCGATGCGGCTGCGGTTATCGACGTTGGCGAACAGAGTCGGTTCGATGAAATAGCCCTGGTTGAGGTGCTTGGGCCGCCCGCCGCCGCAGATCAGGTCGGCGGTGCGCTTGCCCTCCTCGATATACATCTCCACCCGCTCCAGCTGGCGCTTCATCGCCAGCGGCCCCAACTGGGTGGCGGGATCGTCGGAATGACCGATGACCACCTGGCGCATCTCCGCCGCGATCGCCGCGGCCAGCTCGTCGTGCCGGGCCTTGGGCACGATGGCGCGGGTCAGCATCGCGCAGACCTGGCCGCTCATCATGTTGAGCGTGCCGGTCAGCAGCTTGGCCGCCGCATCGGTAGGGAAATCGTCGCGGATGATCGCCGCGCTCTTGCCGCCCAGTTCCAGCGTGTAGCGCGCGATCCGTTCCCCGCAGACTTGCGCGATCCGCTTGCCCGCCAGGGTCGATCCGGTGAACGAAACCTTGTCCACCCCGTGGTTGTTGACGAGGTGATCGGCCGCCTCGCGGTGGCCGGGCACCAGATTGACCACGCCCGCCGGAATGCCCGCCGCTTCTGCCGCTTCGGCAATGATATAGGCTTCGAGCGGGGTTTCCGGGCTGGGCTTCATCACCACCGTGCAGCCGGTCAGCAAGGCGTAGGCCACCTTGTTGGCCATGATCCCGAACGGCCCGTTCCACGGCGCGATAGCCGCCACCACGCCCACCGGTTCGTGCACCACGATCCCCGCCGCCGCGCCGACCGTGGCGCGCTGCTGGACGAATTCGAACGCTTCCGCAAAGCCGGCGATCTGCGCCAGCCCCATTACCGATCCGCCATGCATCGGCCCGGCAAAGCTGGCGAGCCCGCCCATTTGCGCAGTCCATGCGGCGGCGAGCTCCGGCACGCGCCCTTCCAGATGCGCCACCATCCGGCGGAACGCGGCGACGCGCTCGGCCGGGGGCGTGGTCGGCCAGGGGCCATGGTCAAACGCGGCGCGCGCGGCCGCAACGGCTGCGTCCATATCGGCCTCGTCCGCTTCGGCGCAGGTGGCAACGACCTGTTCCGTATTGGGCGAGACCAGTTCCAGCAGCCGCCCGGAATGCGCGGGCACCCACTGGCCGCCAATATACAGCTTGTCAGGATGGGCGATCTTTACGCCGTGGGGCAGCATCGGACAGTCTCCCGGATAATTTTGTAACAATTGTTATGGATGGTAGCGCCGTGCGCGCCGCCGCGCAAAGAAAAAGGGGCAGCCATTGCTGGCCGCCCCTTTCCGATTTCCCCACCTGGTTTCCAGGCGAGCGATCCGGTCAGAACTGCTTCTTGACCGTGATCGCCCATTCACGCGGACGACCGACCTGCGAGTAGATCGTCCCCGAGAAGGCATAGACCGCCGCAAAGCGCGCCGGCGTGTAATACTTGTTGAACACGTTCTGCACTTCCAGCGCGATCGACAGGTCTTCGTCCGGGTTGCGCCAGGTCAGGCGGGCATTCGCCAGCGTGTAGGCCGGGAAGAAGTCGATCACCCCACCAGCCGCGACGCGGCCCGCGCTGGTCTTGCCGGTATAGGCGGCGTCGAAGCGCGGCGTGATCGAGCCATAAGTGCCCAGATCAGCCTTGTACTGCGCGCCGATGCTCCACTTCCAGCCCGGCGTCACGATCGGATCGGTCAGCAGGATCGCATTGCCGACGCGCGGGTCGATCTTCGACCAGTTGCCCGCCAGATGGCTGAGCGACGCATCGATATCGAACCCTTCGACCGGCGAAGCGGTGACTTCCACTTCGAAGCCCTTGATCTTGCCGTCACCCGCGTTCTGGCGGGCGCCGCACGGGGCGTTGGAACCCAGCGAGGCGCAGCTGATCAGCGGCAGCTGCACGGCCTTGTAGTCGTTGATGAAGCCCGAGATGTTCATCCGCAGGCGGCGGTCGAACAGGTCGGTCTTGATCCCCGCTTCATAGGCGGTGACGGTTTCCGGGCCAAAGCTGCCGTTCAGCGCCTGCGCGGCGTCGAACGGACGCGCGGTCACCCCGCCGCCCTTGAAGCCGGTACCAACCGTGACATAGGCAAGGATCTGCGGCGAGAAGCGATAGTCCGCCGAAACGCGCCAGTCCCACCGGCTGCCGTCATAGGTGGCCTTCACGCCATCGAGCGCGCCCAGGAAGATCGACCGCGTGCCGTCATAGTTCTTGCGGACGAAGGTGTAGTCCTTGTGCTCGTCCGTGTAGCGAATGCCGCCGGTCAGCGTCAGCCCTTCGATCGGGCGGGCGATGATCGTGCCGAACGCGGCCTTGCTGTCGGCGTTGACCGGGTCGTTGCCCATGAACTGGAAGTTCAAGCCCGGCGCGATGTAGCGGATGTCCTGACGGGTGTAGTAGAGCGAACGCTGGTCGGACATGAAGCCGCCGACGGTCAGGTCCACATTGTCACCCAGCTGGGCATTGACGCGCAGTTCCTGGCTGAAGAACCAGAACTTCAGGTCGTTGTAGCCGCCCGCGCCCTTGGCCGCGATCGGGCCAAAGTCATCGTCGGTGCCCCAGATCTGGCGATAGTCGCGATAGGCCGTGATCGACTGGATGTTGAGCGTGTCAGACAGCTTGAACGTGCCGTTGGCCGAAATGCCCCAGCCATCGAACTTGGTGGTGTTGGGCATGAAATAGCCCTGACCGACCTGGCCGCCCGCCGGCAGGTAGAAGCTGGCGTAAGTGCAGAACCGGCCGCAGATCACGCGATTGAGACCATTGGTCTGCGTCACCACTTCGGCCGCGTTGTTGCGGTCTTCGCGGGTGTAGTCCGCCGTGACGGTGAAATCGATCGCATCGCTGGGGTTGAAACGCAGCGCGCCGCGCAGGCCCGCGTAGTTCACTTCGCCCAGATCGGCCATCACGCAGTCCGAACCGGAGCCGGGGAAGCCGGTGATCCCATCCGGGTTGCCCGGGTTGGCGCAGCCGTAATCGACCTGCTTCACATACCCGTTCTGGCGCTTGTACACGCCCGACATGCGGGCGTAGAGGCCTTCGGCCAGCACAAAATTGGCGCTGGCGCGCAGTTCCACGCGCTGGCGCTCGCCATACGTGCCCTGGATCGAGCCCGAATTTTCATCCGAAGGCTTCTTGGAAAACAGCTTGATCGCGCCGCCGATGGCGTTGCGGCCCGTCAGCGTGCCCTGCGGCCCGCGCAGCACTTCGACGCGCTCCAGATCGAGCAGGTCGAAGATCCCGCCGGTCAGGGTGGCATAATAGACATCGTCGACATACATGCCCACGCCCGGTTCATAGGCCGGGTTGAAGTCAAACTGGCCGACCCCGCGGATCGAGGCGCCCAGCGACGAACCATAGGCGCCGCCCATGGCATTCAGCGTCACGTTCGGGGCCTGGCGGGCCACTTGCGACAGGTCGGTCTGGTTGCGCGATTCCAGCAGGCCGGCATCGACAGCGGTGATCGACAGCGGCGTATCCTGCAGCTTCTGTTCGCGGAACTGGGCGGTAACGACGATTTCACGGCCCGCTTCGGAGGTGTTCTCGTCATCGCTCGCTTGCGCGAAGGCGGGCGTCGCCAAGCTCATCGCGATCATGGAGGCGCCGGCCGCAAGGCCTACGCGCGCAAGTGCAGTCATGCCAGAAAGCTTGGCCATCTCTTCCCTCTCCTTGTTACGGACCCTATGCCGGGCCTCCCTATTTTGTGAGTAAGACATACAATATGAACCTTGGCAAGCGTTCCGTGCTGGTCAATGCACCGGCTTGGTGCAGTGATGCAAAAAGGTCACGATTGTTAGCGATCCCGGGTCGGCCCGATGCGCCTGCCCCTTGCGCCGACGCGGCCAGGGGGCGATAGGCAGGGCATGGACGCTGCCACTCATCCCGAACCCGCCGTGCCTGCCGACAGCGGACACGCCCAGTTCGACCTGCTGATCCGTCTGCTCAAGCTGGGCAGCTTCATCAACGGGCCGATGAAGGATGGCGTCTGCGATCCGTCCGGCGTCTCGCAGATCGAGCTGAAAGTGCTGATGGCACTGGCCGGCGAAGGCGATCTGGCCGGGCATGATCTGGTGGAGATCATGGGTGTCCCGGCCATGAACGTCAGTCGCGCGCTGGCCGCACTGCGGGCGCGCGGCTGGATCGAGGACACGACCGATCCCGAGAACCGTCGCCGCAAGCCGGTGCGGCTGACCATCGCGGGGACAGAGGCCTATCAGGCGCTGCTGCCGTCAGTCGCCACCGTGGCGAACGCGGTGCTGGGCGGGCTGACCCCGCGCCAGCAGCGCGAATTTGCCGCGATTTCCGACAAGCTGATCGCCGCGATGACCGACTGGATTCGCAGCCACCACGAAGGTGTGAAGCTCTAGGCGGCCCCTTACGGCCACTGCTTTTGCAGCCTGGTGAAGTTTTCGACCACGAAGGCCGCGCCCAGCACGGGATGGGCAAAGCTCATCGCCACTTCCTGCCGGTTGGGCCAGGTCGGGCGCCATTCCTCTTCTGCCAGGATCACATCCGGGCCGATGGGATTGGCCGGATAGCATTCCACCGCCGGTTGCAGGTGCGCCACCGTGTGCGCCCAGCCGGTTTCGTAATCGGCCTGCCACTGCATCATGTAGTTCAGCCGCTTGATCTTCCACACGCCGTTTTCACGGACATAATCGTTCTCATAGATGCCGGCCTCCCAAAACTGCTGCGGCATCCCTTCGGGCAGGCTGTCCTTGATCGCATCGTGCCAGCCGCCCGCCAGCACGCCCCGGAACCGGCCCTTGGCGGTCTTGCGATCCGGCGCGACGGTGATGACGTCCTGCAACTGGAAGTGATCAAGCAGCAGCCCTTTCACCGGCCCGCGCCGCCCGCCGGTGAACAGGTTCTGGAACCACGTGCCATAGAGCCGCATCACCCCGGCGTGGCCGCGATATTCGCCCGACAGGAACACCACCGCGCCGTCCTCGGCAAACAGCCCTGCCACTTCTTCCGGCCGGTTGTAGTCGATGTAATAGCCATAGGCCCATTGCAGCTTGCGGATTGCGGCCTGGTCCTCAAGCTCTGCCACCCGGCCTTCCAGCGCGGCGAAGCGCGATTCCAAATCAGCCATTTCGACTCTCCCAATTTATTTGTATGCAACACTAACAAATGTGAATGTCTTGGCGAGAGGGAAAATGCAGATGAGCGACTGGCAGGGCCGCGTGGCCTTCATTTCGGGCGGGGTTTCCGGGCTGGGTCTGGGCATTGCGCAGGCGTTCAGCGACGCGGGTATGCGGCTCGCGCTGTCCTATCGCAACGAGGATTACCGCGCGTCCGCCGCCGCATGGTTCGCCGCCAACGGGCGCGAGGAACCGCTGTGGATCAAGCTGGACGTGATGGACCGCGCCGGCTGGGCCGCCGCGGCCGATGCAGTGGAGGCGCACTTCGGTGAAGTCCACGTGCTGTGCAACAACGCCGGGGTCAGCGTGTTCGGCGACACGGCAGAGGCATCGCACGCCGATTACGACTGGATCATGGGGGTCAATTTCGGAGGCGTGGTGAACGGCATCGTCGCCTTCCTGCCCAAGCTGAAGGCGGCGCAGGGCAAGCGCCATGTCGTCAACATCGCCAGCATGGCGGCGTACCTGTCCGGCCCGCAGGCAGGGATCTACACCGCCAGCAAGTTTGCCGTGCGGGGACTGACCGAATCGCTGCGCTACAATCTGGTGCCGCTGGGGATTGGCTGCACGCTGGTTTGCCCTGCGCTGATCCGCACCAATGCGTGGGATTCCGCCTTCCGCCGCCCCGCCGAATTTGCAAGCAGCGGTTTTGGCGCGGTGGACAAGGCGCAACTCGAACAGTTCGGCAGCGTGTTTCAGGCCGGGATGGACCCGCACGAGGCCGGGACCAAAATCGTCGCGGGCATGAGCGCGGGCGCAGGTCTGGTCTTCACCCACCCCGAATTCGCCGAGGACTTCAAGGCGATCTACGAAGACAGCCTCGCCGCCCTGCCCGATGAAGTCGCCCCGCCGGAGCGGCTGGAAGTGGAACGGATGCGCCGCGAAGCGAACAAGGCCGCGCTGGCGGGCAAGGCCATCACCATCGACGATCTCAGCTAGACGGCGCGCATCGCCGCACTATCTTGGCCCCGATCTGGAGGGGTTCAGAGGAGAACGACTGATGTGCGATGACCTGACCGCTCACGCCGAAGAAGCCGCGCTGGCACAGAGCGGCCTCAACCGCCGCGAATTTGCCGCGATCGGCGCGGCGGCGATTCTGGCTTCGGGCTTTGCCACCACGGCCAGCGCCAAGGGCGCGCCCAAGCTGAAGGAACAGACCGTCACCTTTGCGACGGGCGATGGCACGGCGGATGCGTTTTTCGTCCATCCGGCCAAGGGCAAGCACCCCGGCGTGATCATGTGGCCGGATATCGCGGGTCTGCGCGAAGCCTACAAGGTCATGGCGCGGCGGCTGGCGGAATCCGGCTATGCGGTGCTGGTGCTCAACCAGTATTACCGCTCCAGCCCGGCACCGATCATGAACAGCATTGCCGAATGGCGCACGCCGGAAGGGCAGGCCAAGCTGGGCCCGATGATCAGGCTGATCGATCCCGCCGCGACGATGCGGGACGCCAGGGCCTGCGTGGCGTTCCTCGACGCGCAGAAGGCCGTCAACCGCAAGCGCGGGATCGGATCGTGCGGCTATTGCATGGGCGGGCCGTTCACCGTGCGCAGCGCCTATGCCGTGCCGGACCGGGTCAAGGCCGCTGCCTCATTCCACGGCGGCGGGCTGGTGACGGACAAGGCCGACAGCCCGCACAAGTTGCTCGCTGCAACCAAGGCCAGCTACCTGATCGCCATCGCCCGCAACGACGATGCCCGCGCGCCGGCCGACAAGGATACGTTCCGCGAAGCCGCCAAGGCAGCTGGCCGCCCGGCCGAGGTCGAAGTCTACAATGCCGATCATGGCTGGTGCACCATCGACGCCCCCGTGTTCGACAAGGCCGAGGCCGAGCGCGCCTGGGGCCGGATGCTGGCGCTCTACAAGGAGCTGTAACCGCCCCTTACGCCCACCAATAGGCCGTCGCGCGCATTTCGATGCTGATGCGCGCCGGCGCATCGGCCGGGGCGAGCGGATCGTCGAAGGCCACGTGCGGCACACAGTGCGCGCGGGTGGGATCGCTGTCGTTGGTCTTGAACAGCACCGCTTCGTCCGCCGTCATGTCGGCAAAAAAATACCACTGGTGCGCCGGGTTATGCCCGACGACCCAGCTTTCGAACGACCATTCGGGCGCGCCATCTGGCGGGTCGAAAATGGCGTCGGCCACGATCAGGTCGTCCGCCGCAACACTGCGGATATCGCAGAACGCCAGCGGCACGTCTTGCGGCGGCGGGGACAGCGCCCGCCACAGGTTGTAGGCGGCGCAGCGGGTAAAGGCCCGCCCCCCGGCCCCGCGCTCCGCAAACTGCCCGGCGGTGGCATCGTTGATGTCGACATGGGCAAAGCGCGCCGGGTGCGAATTGTCGCTGCTCCCGGCCTTGCCGCTCTTTTCGCTGTAGCGCAGGATTCCGGGACTGGTGACGAAGACATCGTCCGCCCCGGTCAGCTCCTTGATCAGCGCCGCCACTTCGGCGCGGTGGATCGCCTCCAGCGCGGCGCGATCGGTCCAATCCGTCACGATGCTGCGATGGCGGACCAGCTGGAACCCTTCCCGGTCGACCTGCGCGCCGATCCCGCGCGCATCGCGCACCGGCATCGGCTGCAAGTCCACCGGAACCCGGTCCTTCTCATGCGCATTGGCATAGTAGAAGGGCCGGGGCGTGCCCCGCCGCACATAGGCGATCAGGGCACTGCGATCGGTCACCCCTTGACCTTCGTGGTATCGAAGGTGCCCAGCCCCGGCTTGAAGCTCTTCTCGTCAAGGAACTGACGGGTCGCTTCCTTGCGCGCGGCAGCGCCGCCAAAGCTGTGCAGCGCTTCCTGCGCGCGGATCTGGTATTCCAGCCCGTTGTCATAGGTCATGTCGACCATCCGGCGCATGGTCCACTTGGTGGCGCGCAGGGCATGGGTGTCCTTCTTCTTCAGGGCATTGGCGATTTCCAGCACGCGCTCCTTCAGGCGCTCGGCCGGAACCGCCTCGGTCACCAGGCCCTGCTCCTCGGCCTGCTTGCCGGTCAGGTTTTCGCCCATCATCGCGTGATACATCGCCTTGCGGAACGGCATCAGTTCCTGCGCCACCTTCGATGCGCCGCCGCCGGGCAGGATGCCCCAGTTGATTTCCGAGAGGCCGAACTGCGCATCTTCCGCGGCGATGGCAATGTCGCAGCCGAACAGCGGGCCATAGCCGCCGCCAAAGCACCAGCCGTTGATCATCGCGATGGTCGGCTTTTCATACCAGCGCAGGCGTTCGAACCAGCCATAGCTTTCGCGCTGCGACTTGCGGATCGCCCACAGCCCCTGCTCCTCGGTCTCGCGGAAGTATTCCTTGAGGTCCATGCCAGCGGTCCAGGCATCGCCCTCGCCGGTCAGCACCAGCACCTTCACGTCGTCGCGGAATTCCAGCTCTTCCAGCACCTGCTTCATCCGCCGGTTGAGCTTGGGGCTCATGCAGTTGCGCTTTTCGGGGCGGTTGAACTTCACCCAGGCGATGTCGTCGGCAACGGTGAAGGCAACGGTATCTTCTTCGGGGCGGTCGGCGGCGGTGCTCATGACAATCCTCTTTCTCAGCAAATGTTGCTATGACTCATAACAATATGGATTGCTATGCGCAATAGCCAAGGTTAGAGGAGCGGTGTGAAGGATCCGCTGCTCGACCTGCCCGGTTATTCCCTGCGCCGCGCCGCATCCGCGATGATGGCGGAGTTCGCCGCGCGGATCGAACCGCTGGGACTGCGCATCGCCGACGTTTCGGCGCTGCTGGTGATCGGCGCCAATCCGGGCGTCACCGCCAGCCAGCTCGGCCGGGCTCTGGACATCCAGCGCGCCAACATGGTTCCCCTGCTCAACCGGATCGAGGATGCCGGGCTGCTCACGCGCCGCCCGCTCGATGGCAAGTCGCACTCGCTGCACCTGACCGAGGCGGGTGAAGCCAAGCTGGCCGAGGCCCGCGCCACCATCGCCACGTTCGAGGACTGGCTGGTAAACCGCGTTCCGCCGCCGCACCGCGACCACCTCAAGCCCGCGCTTGACGCGCTGTGGCGGGATTAAAGCGCCGCACCGCGCAGCATTTCGACGTTCTCGGCAATCATCTGGCGGACTGACCGCGCCGGGCGGCCCAGCAGCCGCTCCACATCGTCCGAACAGATCGCCAGGAACCCGCCCCGGATCGCCGCGCCGAACGTCACCATGTCATCGCTGTTCCACGGAATCGCGCCGACATACTGATCGTCCACCGGGCGGCGGGGAATGCCCATTGCGTCGAAGATCGCATACTGCGCCTCATCGTCGACCGCGACGTATTCCAGCGGCACCCCGGTCAATTCCGCCATCAGCGCGGTGACTTCGGCAAAGTCCTGCAGTTCCGGCCCGGTGATGTTATACGTCCGGTTCTCGTGCCCCGCGCCCGTCAGCACGGCGACCGCGCAGGCCGCGCAATCATCGCGCCACACCATCGCTTCCTTGCCCAGGGCGGCATTGCTGATCCACTGCCCGCTGGCCATCACGCCGGGGCCCGCCATCAGGATCATCGCATCGGCATAGTGGGCATCGCGCAGGAACGTGAAAGCCAGCCCCGATGCGCGGATCAGGCGTTCGGTTTCGATATGGTCATGGCGCACTTCGGCCGGGTTGGCCGGATCGTCGATGCCGATGAAGCTGGTATAGACCACGTGGCCCACCCCCGCCGCCACTGCCGCATCGACGGCGGCCTGATGCTGCGCCACCCGCGCGCCCACGCGGGTGCCCGAAATCAGCAGCAACTTGTCCGCCCCGGCCATCGCCGCGACCATGCTGGCGGGATGGTCATAGTCCCCATAGCGCACCTCGCAGCCCAGCGCGGCCATGTCCGCCAGCTTGGCGGGGGTCCGCGTCATCAGGATCAGGTCGCGGGCAAGACCGCGCTCGATCAACCCCTGCGTGGCGAGGCGGCCATACTGGCCTGACGCCCCGGTGACGACGATCTTGCCCACGTGCGCCCCCTATTCCGCCGCATCCAGCTGCGCCTGGCTGACCCACCAGCCGTGCACTTGCGGGCGCAGCCGCGTGGGAATGCGGATGCTGGCTACCGGGCCTTTGGCGATGGCCCCCGCCTCCAGCACCCACGCGAAGTGTTCGAACGTGTTCTCGCCCGTCTGGTGATCGACGAACGTGATCAGCCAGCCTTCATGGCTCGCCGATGGCACGTGCAGCGGCTCGTTATAGCACCAGCCCGGCTGCATCGGCAGCGCCTGGGTGATCTGCGGCCGCGCGGTGTCCATCCCGTCCAGCCGCACCAGCATGTCGAACATCGCCAGCACCGGGCCGCCGAACACCGGCGGTCCCTGCCGGTCCGGGTTCATCGTCAGCATGAAGCCCGTCGCATAGGGCCGCCCCTGCTTCGCCGCCGGGATCACCGGGAAGTCGCCCGGCGGGCCGATCACGCTTTCCGCCACGTCGCCGGCCGGCCCCCTGGGATCGACCGTCCAGCGGGTCAGTCCGCCCTGGATTTCCCACGGCTGCATCTGGATGCCCGACGGTTCGCGGATGAAGGCGAAGGCGTTGGTATTGGACAGGCACTGGTCGAAATGCAGCAGGCCGTCCGCATCCTCCCACGCGTTCATCATGTGATAGCAGAACACCCCCTTGGGGCCCTTGAACCACTTGATCTCGGAAACATCGCCATAGCGCGGCATCACGCCCAGCCAGCTGTCCAGCTCCGGCTGGTGGTGCCAGTGTTCGCCGCCTGCCTTCAGCCGGTCGAGGTCGGCCGTGGTCGGATAGATCGGGAACAGAGCGTAATTCTCGCTGATCGTGAAATCGTGCATCATCGCGCAATAGGGCGCGTCGAACCACTGTTCGGATTTCAGCTGCCCATCCGCGCCGACCACGCAATAGGCGACCTTGGTGCTGGCCAGCCCGTCCGCCTCGTAACCATAGAAGAACATCTCGCCGGTGACCGGATCGACCCGGACGTGCGCGGTCATCGTTTCGGACTTCAGCGCGCCACCGAAATTGTAGCTGCCGATGGTGTCCAGCGTGCGCGGATCGACGCGATAGGGCAGCCCGTCCTCCTTCGCCATCAGCAGCTTGCCCGCGTGCCAGACCGGGGTGGTGTTCGCCACGGTGCGGTCCACGCCCTGCACGTCGGCATCATCGGTATAGGGGTTGCGGTATTTGCCGAAGCGGGCGCGGCCCAGCGCCTTTTCCGCCTTGTGCCGCGCGGTTTCGACGAACTTCATCGCGAAATCGACACTGCCGTCGGCGTTGATCGACAGGCGGCTGACCATGCCGTCGCCCGACAGGGTGTGGTCATCGGCAAACTTCGGCGGGAAGGCGGGATCGGGCACGGCACGATAGAAGCTGCCCCGAATCTCCGCCGGAATCGTGCCCTCCACCTCAAGCCCGGTGAACGCCACTTCCTGGCCCACGGGTTCGTTCAGCCCGATGAAATAGGGCGTTTGCGGGAAACCTGCCATCGATCCTCATCCTAACTATTGTTAGTGTTTGTGTAGCGCGATGGCCGCGCGGCGCAAGCTGAAAAGCGCAAGAAAAAGGGGCCGCCATCCGGGTGGATGACGGCCCCAGTCAGGGTAGTTCGTTAGCTCAGAATTCCTTCTTGAGCGTTACCGCCCAGGTCCGCGGCAGCGACGGCGCACCCGAAATGGTGCCCGGGCTGGCGAACTGCTCGTAGAGCGAGGTGTAGTAGTACTTGTCGAACACGTTCAGCACTTCGAGGCTGACCGAGATCGGTGCTTCCGCGTCCTGCTTCCAGGTCAGGCGCGCATTGCCGACGAAGTAGCCGTCGATCCGGTTCGATGCGACCAGCGTGGCCAGCGGGCCGCCGCCGGGACGCGCGGTCACGCCCGGAACCGCCGGACTGGTGGTGATTGGCGCGGTGGTGGACACCAGGATCCGGTCATAGTTCACCGCTTCGGTGTAGATGTGGCTCTGGTACGAACCGTCGAAGCGGGCCGACAGGGTGCCGCCCAGCACGTTTTCAAAGTCGTACTGCGCGCCGAAGCTGGCCTTCCATTCCGGCGTATACGGCGTGACCATGTTCAGGGTCACAGCGGTCGCACCGGTCAGCGCCTTGTACTTGAAGTCGATGTAGCTGAGCGAACCGTCCAGCGTGAAAGCGGGGGTCGGCTTGATCAGGGTTTCGACTTCGAAGCCCTTCACGTCGGCGGCACCGACGTTGTTCGGCTGGAGGCACGGCGCGATCGGGCAGGCCGACAGCGTCAGGATGATGTCCTTGTAGTCGTTGTAGAAGGCCGAAACGTTCAGGCGCAGCTTGCGGTCGAACAGGTCGGTCTTGAACCCGGCTTCATAGGAAGTCAGCGTTTCCGGCTTGAACGACTTGATCTGGTTCAGCGCCCCGTTGGCCGGGCCGAAGAACGGACGCGGGTTCACGCCGCCCGCGCGGTAGCCGGTGGCCACCTGGGCATAGGCCATCACTTCCGGCGAGAAGCGATAGTCCATCGCGATGCGCCAGTCGAAGCGCTTGCTGTCAAAGCTGGCCGGCGAACCATTGAGGCCGGCGATCAGGCAGTTCGGCACGCCGGTGCTGAACGTGGCGGCCGGCGGGGGCGCGGCGCAGGCGCCGGGCAGGGTGCCGTCCGGGTTGTGACGCTGGAACACGTAATCCTTCGAGTCCCAGCTGTGGCGGACGCCGCCCGTGATGTTGAGGCTGTCGGTGACGTGCCAGATGCCGGTGGCGAAGAGGGCCTTGTTGCTGGCCGGCGTCGGGTCCGGCCCGTGCAGGAAGTCCAGCCCGGCATAGTTCAGCACCACGCGCGCGGTCAGCGTGCCGTCACGTTTGAAGTAGAAACCGCCCAGCGTGTATTCGAACGCCGCATCGTCGCCGATCTTGCCGTTCAGGCGCAGTTCCTGGCTCCACTGATCGTTGATCAGCGTCTGGCGCAGCTGCTGGTTGGCAATCGGCGAGTTGTCGACGTCCTGCGACCAGACCGACTTGTAATGACGCCAGGCCGTGATCGACTTCAGCTGCAGGCTGTCCGACAGATCGATGTCGATCGTGCCCATCACGCCATAATTGTCGAGCCACTGCTGCGGTTCGAAGATCACCGGCTTGAACGGTGCCTGCGGGGTCACCGGACGGGTATCGGCGAAGGTCGAATAGGTCACGTAGCGGCGATCGTAGCCGGTCAGGGTGTCGCAGCTGTTCACGCCGTAGGGAACGAACGCGCAGTTCCCGACAACCGGCGCACCGGTGATCGTGTTGCGCAGCCACGCCACGCCGTCACCCGTGGTGGAGGCGTTGTTGAAATAGCGCAGCACGCCCGCACCGGCTTCCGAACGGTCGCGGGTGTAATCGCCCGACACGTTGACCTCGATCGTCTCGGTCGGCAGCCAGCGCAGCGAGAGCTTGCCGGCAGCATAGGACTGGCCGCCCAGCGTGCCCAGCACCGGGCTGCCGGTGTTGTTGGTGGGGACGCCGGAACCCGGGTGCGTCAGGCCATAGTCCAGCCGCTTGACATAACCGTCGCGGTTCTTGGACACGCCCGCGACGCGCGCGAACAGGTTGTCGGCCAGCGCGAGGTCCGCAAAGCCGCGCACTTCGACGCGGTTGAACGAGCCGTAAGTGGCCTGGATCGAGCCCTTGCCGTTGCCTTGCGGCTTGGTGGAGAACAGCTTGATCGCACCGCCGATGGCGTTACGGCCCGAAAGGGTGCCCTGCGGCCCGCGCAGCACTTCCACGCGGTCGAGGTCCATCAGGTCCAGCAGCGAGCCGGTCAGGGTCGGGATGTAGACGTCATCGACATAGATGCCGACGCCCGGTTCCAGCGCGAAGTTGAAGTCGGTCTGGCCAACGCCGCGGATGAACGCGATCAGGCCCGAACCGTTCTGCTGGCCCTGCGGGGTCAGGGTGACGTTCGGAGCCTGCGCCGCAACCTGCTCAACGCTGGTCTGGCTGCGGGCTTCGAGCATTTCCGAATTGACCGCCGAAATGGCAAGCGGAGTGTCCTGCAGGCGCTGTTCGCGGAACTGCGCGGTGACCACGATTTCCGGGTTGCCGCCGGGAGCGGTCTCATCCGCTTCCTGCGCAAAAACCGGGGTTGCGGCCGTTGCCAGGACCAGTACGCTCGCACCCAGCGCGAACGAATGCCGAAGCTTGCTCATTGCCTTCATCCTCCCTCGTTCCAAAGGCGGCTTGATTGTAAGCCTTGCCTACTGATTATCACCCATGTGAAATCTTCAAAAGGGTGAAATTCATCGGAGCGAAAGATTCCAGCACCTGTGGCCGAAAAGTCGCAGGGCCATTCCGGCGCTGAAATATCAGGCAAATTCCTCGGTATCGATGGTCTGCTGGATCACCGGGCCATAGCGCGGACCGGCCACGGTGTGCTGGTTTATCAGCGAATCAAGCTCATCCGCCACGTGTGCAGGCAAGTCCCAGTCCCAGCGCGCAATATTTTCTTCGAGGTGCGGGATCGACGCCGTGCCGGGGATCGTGACCACGTGATCCCCGCGCGAATGGACCCACGCCAGGCTAAGCTGGGCCGGGGTCACGCCCTCGCGGGCGGCGATGGCGTTGAACGCATCGACCAGCGCCAGGTTCTTCGGCCAGTTATCGGCATTGAAGCGCGGCATGGTGTGGCGCAGATCCTTGTCCGGCAATGCAGCCATATCGCGCACGCCGTTTGCCAGCACGCCCCGGCCGACCGGCGAGAACGCCACGAACGTCAAGCCAAGGTCGCGGCAGGCGTCCAGCACGGCGATTTCCGGGTTGCGGGTCCACAGCGAATATTCGGTCTGCACCGCCGCCACCGGATGCACCGCGTGGGCGCGGCGCAGGGTATCCGCGCTCATTTCCGACAGGCCGACCGCACCGATCTTGCCCGCTTTCACCAGATCCGCCATCGCCCCCATCGATTCCTCGATCGGCACGCTGAAATCGCGGCGGTGCATATAGTACAGGTCGATGTGATCGGTCTGCAGCCGCTCCAGCGACTGCTCGACACAGGCCTTGATCGTCTCCGGCTTGCAATCCACGCCCCGGCGCGGCCCGTCCACGACGATGCCCATCTTGGTCGCCAGGAAGAATTCCTGCCGCCGCCCCTTTAGTGCCTTGCCCAGCAGGGTCTCGTTATGGCCCAGGCCATAGATGTTGGCGGTGTCGAGATGGTCATAGCCCAGGTCAAGCGCCCGGTTCAGCAACTGGACGGCGTAGTCCTCGGACGGCGGCGTGCCATAGGCCCAGGACAGGGACATGCATCCCAGCCCGACCGGATTGACTGCCCGTCCATTGATCTGCCGCCGTCCCACCATGACTTATCGCGCCGCCTCCAGCTGCTTTTCCAGTTCGCCCAGCACCCGATAGCAATCGAGCACCTTGCCGACCGACGAATTCGGCTCGCGCCCTTCGCGGATCGCGGCGATGAATTCCCGGTCCTGCAGTTCGATGCCATTCATGCTGACATCGACCGTGGACACGTCGATCGGTTCTTCCCGGCCATTCACCAGATCGTCGTAACGCGCAATATAGGTGCCGGTATCGCCGATGTAGCGGAAGAAGGTACCCAGCGGCCCATCGTTGTTGAACGACAGCGACAGCGTGCAGATCGCGCCGGTTTCGCTCTTCAGCTGGATCGACATGTCCATCGCGATGCCCAGCTGCGGATGATGCGGCCCTTCGATCGCGTTGGCCTGCACGATCCGGCCCGCCTGATAGGCAAACAGGTCCACCGTGTGCGCGGCGTGGTGCCACAGCAGGTGGTCGGTCCACGAACGCGGTTCACCCTTGGCGTTCATGTTCGTGCGGCGGAAGAAATAGGTCTGCACATCCATCTGCTGGATGTTGAATTCGCCCGCCTTGATCTTGTTGTGCACGTACTGGTGCGACGGGTTGAAGCGGCGGGTGTGGCCCACCATGCAGACGAGGCCCGTTTCCTGTTGCTTGGCCAGCACGGCCTCGCTGTCGGCCCAGCTGTCGGCCAGCGGGATTTCGACCTGCACGTGCTTGCCCGCGTTCATGCAGGCGATGGCCTGCGCCGCGTGCATCTGGGTGGGCGTGCACAGGATCACGGCGTCCACATCGTCGCGGGCCAGCGCGTCGTCCAGTTCGGTCGAGCTGTGCTTCGCGCCATACTTGGCTGCCACTGCCGCGGCCTGTTCGGCAGTGCGGCTGATGATCGAGGTGATTTCCACGCCCGGAATGTTCTTCAGCCCGTCGAGGTGCTTTTCGCCAAAGGCGCCGGCACCGGCCAGGGCGATGCGGATGGGATTGGTCATTCTTCAGGCTCCAGAACGATATGGCCGATGGCCGTGTTGCTGCAAGGGATGTGGTAGTGGCGGTGCAGGCGCCTGACCTTCTTGCCCAGCGCGCCGCGCATGATCAGCCACATCACCATTTCGATGCCTTCGCTGCCGGTTTCGCGCAGGTATTCGATGTGCGGGATCCACCGCACCTCGTCATTGTCGGCTTCCAGCATGTCGAGGAACTTGTTGTCCCATTCGCGATTGAGCAGACCGGCGCGCGGCCCCTGGAGCTGGTGGCTCATGCCGCCGGTGCCCCAGATCTGCACGTTGAGGTCTTCGGGGAAGCTTTCGACCGCGCGCTTGATCGCTTCGCCCAGCGCCCAGCAGCGGTTGCCCGACGGAACCGGATAGGTCACGACGTTGACCGCCAGCGGCACCACCTTGACCGGCCACTTGTCGGGCTTGCCGAACATCATCGACAGCGGGACGGTCAGGCCATGGTCGACATCCATCTCGTTGATGATCGTCATGTCGAATTCGTCGAGGATCAGGCTCTGCGCGATGTGCCAGGCCAGGTCCGGGTGGCCTTCGACGTCGGGCACGGGGCGCGGGCCCCAGCCTTCGTCGGCGCTCTTGTAACGCTCACCACAGCCAATCGCGAAGGTCGGCACGATCTTCATGTCGAAGGCCGATGCGTGGTCGTTATAGACCAGCACGATCACGTCGGGCTTGGTTTCCTTTTCCCATTCGCGGGTCCAGTCATACCCAGCGAAGATCGGGCCGAAGTAATCGTCGCGGTCCTTGCCCTGGTCCACGGCCACGCCCAGCAGGGGCACGTGGCTGGAGCCGACACCGGCGGTAATACGGGCCATCTCAATAGCCTCCCTTGATGGAGCGATTGCCTTCGGGGCTGCGGCCGCCCTTCAGCATCATGTCCCGGTATTCCGGGAAGGTCATGTCGGTCATCGTGCTGACCGCTTCGGCAAAGCTGAGGCCATCGGTGCTGAACAGCTTGGACAGGAAATAGACGTTGCCCCCCAGGTCCAGCAGCGTGTTGTAATCGCGCGCCAGCAGCGCGGCCTTGGCCTCGTCGCTGATCGGCCATTCGTCCAGATAGGCTTTCTCGTCGGCCTTGAACCGCTGGCGGTTCTCATCCTTCATCAGGCTCATCGCGAACTGGTTGATGTGATAGCCCTTGCGCGCGCGCGCGGCAGTATAGACGCGGGTGCCGGGGATATCCTCGAACTCGGCGAGGTATTCGTGGATGTTCTGCGTCGGCTTGGCGGGCTGGGTCACAGGCCCCTCTCCTTCAGCTGGGCATCGAGCCGGGGGAAGACCCGGCGGGCGTTGCCTTCGAAAATGGCGTGGCGTTCGGCATCGGAAATATCCAGCGCGTCGATGTAGCGCTTGGTGTCGTCGAAGTAGAACCCGGTGGTCGGATCGATCCCGCGCACCGCGCCCACCATTTCACTGCCGAACAGGATGTTCTTGTTGTCGATCACATCGGCAAGCAGGTTGATGCCCG